>Ga0316204_10002113_pt1 | contig 47211 bp, 42 predicted proteins | sample 6monrhotite_MG_2_FD_205661 | JGI IMG/M metagenome (GOLD analysis project Ga0316204, IMG submission 205661) | Microbial mat bacterial communities from mineral coupon in-situ incubated in ocean water Damariscotta River, Maine, United States -... | ecosystem: Environmental > Aquatic > Marine >... | reverse complement strand
ATCGTTAAAGTAAAAAAATATTCCCCTGAAAAAAGAAAAACTGAAATATCTTTAGCTGCCTAAATAAAAAACGATATGGGTCATAATCGCTAGGAAGTTAATGGCTCATAATCGCCGGGAAACTACAAGTTAAACATATTTTAGTTAGACAAGAGAAATCCTATTAAATCCTCCGTCAGGGTAAACGAAAATCTTTATATCTTTAAATGAAATATTTGAGGTATTTTTGTCTAAATTATAAAGAAGAAGATTTCCAGCATATGATTTTGTGTACGTTTGTGGTAATAACTCCATCCATGTGTCTGTTTTTGAGTTTAATCCTAATATTTTCATTTCTTTTGGATTATTATTAACAAAATATTTAAAATCTATTTTAATTTGAGATATTAATCTTTCCGACTTAAATCGCAGTAGTATTTCTTCGAAATGACCTTTTATACGACTTCTGGCAGACTCAAATCCATCAAACATACTAATGGGTGGATAAGGAGACAAAACTTGTGTAGCAGGAGCGTAATGCTCGTCACTAGCACTTATAAGTTCTATATCTAAATCATCTAAAGAAAAAGGTAAATGAAGAGGTTTTAGTGTTTGAGGTATTTCTTCATTAAACTTTATAGATTTCGAATCAAAATTAGTTTTTTCACAGGGACATTCTTCAAAAAGAGCAAACCTTGTAAGTCCCCCATCAGGATAGATTTCTAATTTAAAAAAATTAAATATATTTTGAGGAGCATCTAACTTATCTTTTAAGTTTATATATAGAAAAGAATGGCCATCGATTTTTCTTTTTGAAATTATTTCTTGCCAACTTTCACCATCATTAGAAGCTAAAACTCGAAGATACTCAACTTGGTTTCCATTGTGATATTTAGTAGAAATGTAGCAATAGTTAGGAGCGAAGGATTCCTTAGCCTTAAATATAACGTAATCATATAGCTTTGGATTGTGTCTGACAGTCTCCCAAGAGTCCATTATTTTTCCCTGTTTTCCAAATAATGTAGGATCAAAAACGGGAGAAAACTTAGAAAAAAGATTTTCGGCTCTTGCAAACTTTTCATTTGATACTTTTATTATTTCAGAATCAACTAATTTATTTTTAACTAATAAATCACTTATTTCTTTTGAATTTATTATTTTTTCCGGAAGTTCATTTAAAAATGAATTAAATACGAGCTCTTTGTACCCAAAGTTTACAATCTCTTCTTGAGGGATATCTTTATAATTAAATTCTTTTGATACGTGACTCCAATCAAGCCCTTTTAAATTTAAATTTTTTAATAAAAGTTGTGATAAATAAGCATTAAAAAGCATGGCATTTTCATCTCCACTTGTTTGAATTGTAAATCCCTTACCTAGGTCTAGGCCATCGTAACAATAAATAAAAACACTTCTAAATCCATCATTTGCTCCCTGATGAATCGCCAACTTATTATCTCCTGCATTTGCAGTAAATATACCAAGCCCCATATTACAATTCATAAAGTCTTTGCTACCGATGTCTTGTCCATCAAGCATTTTGATGGCTGTATTATGTGTAATCAAACTTGATCCTTGAATATCATGAAAAGCCTTACTTAAATGAGAAAGAAATCTATTCATAGATATTGCGTTTCCCATTGAACCTGCGGCAAAAGAAGGAAACATTTTTCTAGAATTAATTATTTCATTTCCATTTTTGTCGTAACCATGGGCATATAATTTATTTTGTAAATTATTTGGATTGAAAGAAAATTGATCCATATCTAAAGACTTGATGAAATCTTCTGTAAGATTTTCTATACTATCTTTACCTATTAATTCAATTAGATATTGAAGGACAATAAAACCAGCACCCGAATATTTAAATGTTGTTCCAGGCTTATTAATAATTTTTACAGGTTCATAACGATATTGTTTGTTTCCGTTTAAAAATTCTTCAATATTGGGCATTCCTTCCTGAGTGTTTAAAGGAACCCCATTTACATAATGCATATTCAAAGCATTATGACTCATTAAGTGATGTATTTCTAATTGTTCACTATAGTCTTGTTTACATAAACTCATATCTGTTGTGATACGAAAATCACTTTTATATTTTTCTAAAACTAAGTTAACTTTTGAATTTAAAGATAAATTATGTTTTTTTAAAAACTCAATTGAAAAAGCCGTCGCGACACTTTTTGATAAAGAAGCAAACTCAAACCAGGTCTTATCAGAAATATTTTCTCCATCAATTTTATTTTTACCTAAGTTGTAGGATTGAATATGATCAAGACCACTTGAAATAGCTATTGTACTCCCTACAATTTTAAACTTTTTTTTTAGAGCATCAATTTCATTTTTAACACTAGAATAAGGAGAATTAACAAGTCTTTTTTCGGTAATTTCCCATAAAGCTGTTTTTGCGTTATTTAATTCTTCTTCATTAGAATTTTCTAAACGTTCTTTAACAGAGTTGTAGATTTCTTTAGTCGTGAATCCCTTTGCTGAAATTAAAAATTTCATTTTAAATTTCTTTTTATATTGGTCACATAATTCACATAAATTATTTAAAAGAGTTTCGTTTTCTTCGTTTAAAATATTTGTTTGTTCGTTCATAGCTTTTTCGTCGAGAGATTTCTTTGACTCTCCAATATCTCCATGGAAACTAGCCGCAGAAAGAATCGATTCAAAATCAAAATTCATGATATTTTGTCTAGCCAAATTTTTATCTTCAATAGAGTTATTAGCCATAAAGTCAGCAAATTCACTTGCTCCACATAAGTCAAAGTAATAATTAAATTTTGTAATATAAAGATCCAGGGGATATTTACTCGAATCTAACTTACATATTCTTTCCCAAGGTTTTAATTCTTCTCTTATACAACTATTTGTAAATGGAATTAAATATTCTGTCGCAAATTCTGGAGGATTTTTCTCTGTCATAAGTTTGATCATTATATTAAAAGCTACAGGATACCATTTTTCTGTTTGCTCATTCCATTTAACTTGAACAATCTTTTGATCGTTAGATAAATCTTTTCTAATGAAATTATATTCTTGATGAGCAATCTCAAGAAAATCTTTTAACGAAAAACGATTGTGGGTTATTTCATGCCATACTTCCCACCTTGATCTTTCGGCAGTAGCAAGATCATCCATCATTCGAACTGACTCATCTTCAATTTGAGCAGGTAAAGCAACACAACCATTTCCTGATAACCAATCTGTCAAATATTGTAATGATTGAAAAACATTATAAGCGATTTCTTTGGGGGAATTATTTGAAATATAACTAGACTCTTTTATATCTGCGACAATTAAAGATCGTTTATAAAGAGGATCAGCATAATCAAGTCCTTGAATGTCTTTTCCTTTTATAAAAGAAATTAACTCATTTTGGTATTTCTCATCGATAAGTTCGTTTATGAATCTATATAAGTTTTCTTCTTGTCCATCACTGTATTGTTTCCACGCTTCAACAAGAGCCAGGCCAAGTCTCACAAAATCGGGGTGAGCAACCCAAAAACCATTTAAATCTCTCTTTAGCTGAGTAACGACATCTTTTATGAATCCTCTTATTGAAATTTGAAAAGAGTTTGATTTAATGTCACTTGAAATAGGGAGTACTCCATACATTCCACCTATTTTAATCCCTCCACGTTTTCCTACAACTGCTGCTAAAAGCTCGTGAGAGCCTTTAATGTGTTTTATAACAATATTAGGATCAGCTTTGACAGGAATTCTGTAATTAGAATCTTCTTTAAAAAGTCTCGCAGTCGAACCGAGGTAATCGTGCCAACCAAGAGAAGCTCCTACAAAATAAGGATACAGCTCATCCATTATTTCATTTACTCGAAAAACGGCTCTAGGGTTTTCTAGTACGATAAGTACTCGAACAGTGCCAAGAATATATTTAGGATGAATTTTCTTAATCATATTTTCAGAACAAGAAATCATCTTATGGATATAAGCTGCTTCTTCTTCATTTTCTAATTTTGGGATATAAAAAGTTAGAGATTTAGGATTATGCCAATTTTTAAAAAGATGAAGTGCAAAATCATAAAGATGAAGAGGCATCGGAATATTTTTATAAAATAAAAAAGAACAAGGTAAAGCAAGACCTGGGATACGCTTAATTGGAATAGCCCTTTTATTAGGGTTCATTTTATATTCTTTACCTGTAATTGGATCAGTAAATTCTAATGTTCCATCAAAACATTTTGCAAGATTTTCCCCTGCAATTATTAAGTCAGATCTTAATGGAGTTTTAGAATCTTCATCATCAGCTCCCCACATTGGGACTATTTCTTGAGAAGATAGCAACTCGTCAACGATTGCTGGCTCTTTTTTTAGTTTTCTGTGAATTGCATTCATTGCATTTATTGATAGCTTAGCATCTCCTGGAGGGCCAAATAAAGTAACATGAACACCTTTTAAGTACTCAGGCATTGGAGCAATTTTCTCTCCCTGAGCTTTTCCATAATTTTCATTTAAAGGACCTATTACTATTCTTCCATTAGAATCTTGAAGGCCAATTACTGTTTCGTAATTATTGTCATTAATTGAAATATTTTCGTCAGTATTTTTCTTACAAAGTGCTTTTGTTCTTAAATCAATAAATTCACGATCATTAATTCTAGTCTGTAGAACTTTGTTTAAATCATTATTTAACAAATTATATAGTTCAATTAAGAACTTAAATGATTCGACTGTTTCAAGACCACCTCGGTCTCCAATTTCAGTTAAACCATCAATATCTTCAACAGGATTTCCTTTTTTTAAAATATAATTTTGAAAATCTAAAGAAATATAATCTTGGTAGTAATTCATTCTAACTTCCTCTGTATGTTGAATAACCATATGGGTTTAATAAAAGTGGTACATGATATTTTCTTGAAGAATCTTTTACATTAAATGCTACAGGGGTATCTAAAAAGAATACTTCTTTATTTTGTTGTTTATAATAATCACAAATAAAAAAAGTTAAACGATAACTCCCTTCTTCAAAGGGACAATTAAAAACAATCCGGCCATCATTATTTGTCTTCTTCTCTTCTATAAGAATCCAACTCTTATCATTATTTAGATCTATTCTTTCGAGAATAACTTTTACATTTTTTGCTGGTAAACCAACACTCGTATCTAAAATATGTGTACTAATCATACAAGCTCCTTTTATATTAATTTTTTGCTTTAAATATAATATTTAGACTTATCTCTTTATCATTTCCACTAACTTCTATCTCTTTTTTTATAATTCCAAAAACTTCATGCCAAAATTCTAGAGTATAATTCCCTTTAGGTAAGTTTTTAATATTAAAAAAACCTGTCTCATTAGTAACAGAGAAAAAAGGATGATCTAATATTGCAATATAACTACCCATCCAAGGATGTAGATTACATTTTGTTTGTAAAAATATTTCTGGTTTAGTAAATATGCGTGAAAAAGAATTGTTTTTCTTAGGCATTGCTACATTAAATTTTTTATTGTTTTTAGTAATTGATTTTATATTATGAAAAACAGGATCTGAGTTTAAAAAAGTTACTTTTTGCCCAACTCTGACAGCACTAACTCTCGGAGAATAAATACATCCTTTTTGATTAACGACAACAGCTTTATGGGGAATTTCTGTAAATACCCTATCTTCGATCCCCTTTGTAACTCTTACTAAAACATTTTGTAATTTTCCATCATGCACTTTCACTTCATCAGAATATACGGGTCCTTTAAATTGTTTAGCACAAGCTTTAGGCAGTCTTAATTTTTTCCCAATTGGAACTACGCCTGAGAAAGAGACTGTACCTGAAATACTATAAAGCTTTTGAGTTATTACTTCTTTCGTATCAACTACTTTTTTTATACTTGTTGGAACTATTTCTTCGGTAACATCATTAACAGATGAACTCTCTTCTTTGGTAAAATTAATAGTAAAGACAAGCAAAAGTATTCCTAAGATTAACGATATTTTTGCTTTTTTAATATTGTTTACTCTTTTTACAAAATATTCTCTAATTGCCGCTCCTGAACAGGTGATTAAAAGTAAAATTATCCAATTATACTGGTGGCCATAAGTGCTCGTTGGAAAATGATTTGAAAGCATTATAAAAATTATTGGCAATGTAAAATAAGTATTATGAGTTGAACGGTTCTTGGCATTAATCCCCCATTCTTTATTTACTTCTTCTCCTTTTTTAGAAGCTTCAACCATTTTAAGTTGTCTTGGAATAATTCTCATGAAAACATTTGCTGTCATCCATGTACCGATCATTGCACCTATATGAATGTAGGCAGCACGACCAGCTAAAGTATGACAAAGAAAGTAGCTCATTAAAACTAACCACAAGACTGTTAAAATATGGCCAATAATAGGAGAAGTCTTTGTGAGTTTTCTTTCCCAAAGAAAATCATAGAAAAACCATGACCCAATTATTGAAAAAATTCCAATTAAAACACCCTGTCCATAACTAATATTGGAAACAGAATCATCTAATAAGAAAGTTCCTCCGCCTGTATAAAAGATCAATGATAAAAGAGTAACCCCACTCATCCAAGTCCAATAGGATTCCCATTTAAACCAATGAAGAACTTCTGGTACTTTTGTGGGGCCCATTAGCAATTTTTCAACATGATAAAAGCCTCCACCGTGAACCATCCACAAATCACCAACATGTCCTTCATTATCTGACTGGTCATTAAAAACAAGGGTTCGATCTAACCACATAAAAAATATAGAAGTACCAATCCAAGTAACTGCCACAGTGATATGAAGCCACCTTACAAGTAATAAAATCCAATTAAACACATCATCGCTTATCATTTTGCTGCCCTTAAAATTTAATAATTTTCTTGAAATTAATTTAATAAAATTAGCTATTTAGAGATGAAAGTGCAAATTTTTAAAGAAATTTATTTAACGCAAAGTCAAAAGGTGGTAATTGCTTTAATAATGAGAGTTTGCCCAGGATTTCGAATCTGTATATGTTCCAATTGTACCCATACAATTAAGCTCTCGTGGAACAATCGAAAAATTTTCAGTTGCAAGAATTGGGCATAGCTGATGCCTGGTAAATAATGTTGTGGAATTTTTAAATAATTTAAAAACGGAATCAACTAAAATGTCTCTTTCAAAAGGATCTATTAATATTTTATCAAAAGCTTCTTCTATTAAATCAATAGCTGCCACTGGAAGTTCATAGCCATTTCTTTTAATATAATTTTCTAGTTGGTAAAAACTTTGATCATTTCTTATTAACTGAACCTTTTGCTGACAAGAATATTTATCTTTTGGTAAACGTGAAACAATCTCCATTCCTGTTCTTCCTAAAGTATTTTCAAAGTTTTTTCTCAATTTCCTCTTTGAATGTTCAGAAATCGAATTTAAGTTATTTAAATATTTTACTAAATAGGGTTTTACATTTTTTCCAGTTGGACTTGGTTTTGAATAACCATAAATATTTTCTGCTTTTGGAAAAACTCTTCGAAACTCATCTCGAATAGTTTGGCCATATTTTGTATATCTTCTAGCTGCTATTCTTTGAGCCTGATGAGGAGAGACACCATCTTGAATTAACAATTCACGATATTGTGAAATCGTTCTTTTATCAGGAGTATTGTTTGCAAGAGTATTACAACCAAAGAGATAAACTTCTTTTACTGAGTTAAAAAAATTATTACATTTATTTTGACATGAATATTTTGTTAACTCTGAAAGTTTTAACTCAAAACCAGAGTCGCCAATAAAGCTCGAAGCAAAATGACCTGAAAAAACCATGATGTCACATTTGATTTGTTTTTCACAAGCTCTCTTAAGCCAATATGTGTCTCTTGCAATAAACCTATTTGAATTTGCCTCGCTGTTATGTGGCAGAAGCTCAACCCAATTATATAAGTCACGATCAAGTGTATTTCTAAAAGCTTCACGTTCATCTTTTGAATTAATTGTGACTGAACATACAGTTTTTTTACTTTGGTCATATGGCGTTTGCTCAAAAGAACCACGGTAAATTCGATTTTGATCAAATGAAGTTACATTTAAGTTTTCTTGGCATGCTTTAAGAGCTTTTTTAGGTTGCATAAAATCATATAAAAACTTGTGATTTTGGCAGTTTAAAAGATCAACTGAAACTTGATTATAACAAAAGTAATTCGCCTCCTTTTGAGACATTCCACCTATAGCGTATAGCCGCCTAACACAAGTATCAAAATCAACATTATCAGGGCTTGAAGTATAATCGTTATTGCTAAAGGCAAATGATAAATTACCTAATGAAATAAGTAAAAGAATTGAGAACGTATAGATCGATTTATTAGATTTAAGTGATTTCATATATTTAATATATCATCAAGAGATTTTATAACCATAAAATATCAGAAATCTTTGTAAAATATACATTATAGAGAGGGCTCTCTATCATAAAAGTGCATCTATCTGTAATCACATCTACTAAGAGTTAAAATATTAAGGGATATCGGTGTTACTGTGTACCGGTTTATAAATATGATTAGCTACGATATCAACATCTTTTTCAAGGTGTTTAATATTTAGGAGCATATATTTAGAAATTAATCCAGAATCCGCCAATCCGTTACCTGTTTACTGAAGACAGGAATTAATTACGATATTTAGTTACTTTTTTCGTAGAGATTCCTATAAATATTCAGAAATGATATTTTACACCTAATCCTGCGTATATCGTTGAATGATCTACGTTTTGTCCATTTTGAAATTCAAAACTTTGCTGTTCAATATTAATAATTAATGGAAAGGACCATTTCTTCGATTGAGAAAAATATCCCATTTTAAATTTTAAATCAACAGCAAGGCCAATACGAGTAAATTTTCTTTTAGATTGGTCTAGGTCTTTTTCAGTATTTTTTTGTAGGCTTGGTCCAAGAAGAAGATCTCCAATTAAAAACCAGTTATGACTAGAAGAAGTCCAAGTACCAGAATATCCTATCGCAAGCGAGAATGAAAAGGAGCTAAATTGGTTTATATTAGATTTATAAAGCCGATTCGAACTTCTGATTTCTTTTTTGTTAATACTTACCATTCCTAAAAATGATTTTGAATTATTCTCGACGAGAAATGAATTAGATTTTGAAATTGAATATTTTGGATTAAATGAATGAAGCAGTGAAAAGTAGTACGTTTTCGACTCCATGGATGGTTCGAGTTTTCTAACACTTGGCTTTTTACCAAATTCTTCGGTGATTTCAAATCCTTTAGTTTCTTCATAAATTAACGAAACTTCATAACGATCAGTTGCCCAAAATAAATTCGCAGTATTTCCTTTTGAAACAGGTAAAGAACTCGAGTTATCAATATTTTCATACTTTTCATTATTAGGTAAACTTAAGCTGATTCCAAAGCTTTTATAATTAAATAAAAGTTTATAATTAAAATTTCTAACACCTGTATATTCAATTTGAGTATCAGAATCATTACCAAACGATATTTGGGGAGAAAGACGTTCGTAAAGTATACCTACTTGGAGGTTATCAAAACTTACTGCATATGTTTTAAATGATAGTGTTAAGAGTAAGAATATGATTTTCATTTTCCCTTCTTCTTGTACTTGTTTGCATTTTGACCTCCCTCTTCATCTACCCATAAAAGGAGAGCTGGTAAGAAAATTAGATCGACAATTAATGCTGAACTTAAAACAAGAGCCGTTAATATACCAAAGTTAACATTTGGTATAAAGTCAGCAAAAATAAAAACACCAAATGAAAGTACAAGTATAAGGGTGGTTGAAATAAGAGCAGGACCAGTAGATGTCATAACTTTCTTTATGGCGATGTCAATACTATCTCCTTCAGTTAAAAATTTATAATAATTTGCAAGAAAGTGAATTGTATCGTCCACTGCTATTCCTAAACAAACAGAAGTAACAAGAACGGTTCCAACATCGATAGGTTTTCCAAGTATTGTCATTAAGGCTGCTCCAAATCCCAGAGGAATAATATTAGGAATCATGGATATTAATCCAATCTTCCAAGATTTAAAAATAAAAATCATCAATAATCCAACAAGTAATACTGCAAGAGAAATCGAAGTTATAAAAGCAGAAACAACATGACCGTTCATTCTTTGATATAAAGGAATTTTCCCAGTAACAATGCCGACTAAGCCAAGTTCTTTGATTTTATTATTAATTTCGTCTATAGCAGATAATGTTTCTGCTGAGCTCTGTAAATTCCAAATAACAGTTAATCTCATCTTCTTATTTGTTAAATTTATTCGATCATTTAAATCCATTCCTTGAGGCAAACTCATTGTGTATAAAAAGAGAAGTTGAGCTATTTTAGCTTTTGTATCTGGAAGTTTGTAATATTTTTGATCATCACCATTAAAAGATCGATTCATCGACTTTAGAATATCTATAATACTTATAACTCGTGATACATAATTTTCACTTTCAATCCATAACTGTAATTTTTCTACTTTTTTTAAAAATAGTGGATCTTTTATCCCATCATTAATTCCACTATCAAGTGAAATTTCTGGCCCTATGAATCCTCCAATTTTGTTTAAAGCAAAATCATTAGCTTTTCTTATTGGAACTTTTTTTGAAAAATAGTCAAAAGGATTACTGTTTATCACATTCAAAGAACCAATCCAAAGGGACATGAAAAACATAAATATAAAAGACAAAGAGATTTTCTTTTTATGAGAACTTATCAAATTAATACTTTTAGATGAGAAGTTTGATATTTGGTAGTTACTCTCACTCAAAAATTGTAAGTTACGGCTCTCTTTATTTTTCTTTGATTGAATAGGCACTTTGACAGAAATTAATGCCATGAGAGGTCCAACTATTATCATTGTAAAGATCCAAGCTCCCATTGTTCCAAAAGCAGCCAGATACCCCATACTTGCGATAGGAACAAGTTTCGCAGTAGAAAAACTTATAAATCCTAGAGAAGTACTAAAACTAGTTAGAAATGTAGGCTTAATGTTTTTTATCAATGATTTTCTCGTTGCTTCTTTCTTATCTAAGCCCATGCGACGATATTGAAAATATGTTGTGAGAATATGGACGGTATCAGCAATTGAAATAGCAATTATAATTTGAGGAATCATTGAAACAACATTATTAAATTTGATACCAACAAGACCAGCAAAGCCAAAAGTTACCAATAACGAAGCAATTATTACTAGAAATGGAATTAATAATGCAGAAAAACGACGAAAACTTAAAATCAAAAGAAGTATTATGCCACCTATAAGTAACGGAACCATTGCTTTCATATCTGAAACAGCAACCTCACGAAAAGCATCATTAATTGCTCCCATACCATTCATGTGAAAAATATACTCAGGATAATTAGTTTTAAATTTTTTTAATAATTTACGCGAACTAATAACTATCTTTTCATAATCAGGGGCACTTTTTAGATATGGTTTTAGTTTGCCAAATATCATTGCGACAGTCGCATCGGAATTAATGACATAGTTTGGAATAACTTTATGATTTAATGAAATATTCATTCTATCTTTAATAATCTTTTCAGTTAAGTTTTCGTTTGGAATCATATTTTCTATAATAACGTCATCACCACTAGCATGAGTCCATTGATAGTTAGTAATTGAATCAACACCAATGACATCTGTTATATTCCATATTTCATTTGTCAGTTTTTTTATTAGATTCAGACTTTTCTTATTAAAAATTCCATTTTTGTTATACACATAGAAAGCAACACTATCGTCATTGCCAAACTCTCTTTCAAACTTATCAAATTCAACAATTAAATGGTCAGTAGGATAAAACCATATGCGATAGCCAAAATCTGATTTAACTTTGCTTAAACTAGGAATAAGTATACAAACAAAAATAATACTAAGAAATAGCAATTCGAGAGGATTTTGAACAATAAAGTCTGCTATTTTCTTTGATATGTTTTTATTTTTTTTATTTTTCATAAAAATATCCTAGAGAAATTTTGAAATATTAAAGTAAATAGAATGATCTTTATTAAAATACTCAAGCCCACTTTTATCGACTGTAGGTTTACTTATAATTAATCGAGCTCCTGCTTTGATTTTCCAACTATCACTAAAACGTTGAGAATAAGATAGAGTTGAAAGTGACTCATTTTTTTTGCTTATATCTCGAATATACCCTATCAATATTTCTTTATTAGAAAAATCATTAAAATTATATTTTAGTCCTACAAAAAAATCTCTATCAAACAGGTTTAAAGATCTTCTTATTTTTTCACTAACACCAAGTATCGTTTGTAACTCAAAAAGATAGGTAGTTTCTGATGAATTACTATTTACATGTGTAAATTCAGCTCCAAATGCTGTTACGAAATGATCAGAAACATCACTTTTGCTACTAGAAAAAGAATTGACTGAAATATTTTTAAAGTTTCGGTATACCGATTCATTTTTAATTATTAAAGAATGAATTGCTTGTTGATAAGAAAATCCAAACTGTTCTACTCTAAAATAATTTGGTCTAAGACCGGAAGTGCTTAATGATAAGATTGGTATATCTCTATCAATATGATTTAAATAATGAAAAGAGAAGTCTATTGAATTAAAAGTGTTGTCAAACTTAATTCCTAATTGCGGTATCCACGAAGAAGTGCGAATGTTACTTTTGTCATCAATTACAATCGGATCGCCTATTTCAAAACCTTGGCCTAGTCGAGAATTACCACTTGGATAAATAGATTTTGTAAAATATGGAAAATACATTAACTTAATAGAAGAATCATCTCCTCTTTTTTCAATTAGAAGTGCAAGCTCTCCTTTCTTTTCAGGATTTTCAAAATCACTTTCAAGATTTTTGGAATTGATCACATCTGATGGATTAAAGACTTCGTTAACTGACCAATTAAAAGTTTGAATTCCTATTTTAAAATTAATCTCTTCGTTGTTAAAGGTTTTTCCTAACCAAAGGTCTTCTAAAACTATAATTGAACGTTCATTATCACTAGAAGCGACTCTTAAGAAGCTTCTTAACTCACCTCTTAAATTATTTGATTTAACTTTATATTCAAAATGAGCATATGTTGAAACCTCATTGTCTATAGTTTTTGAATTTTTATCATTTGAAAAAGTTCGACTCTCGAATCGAAGCTCCGCATTATATTTACTTTGAAATTCAATTGAGTATGCAGATGAAAAGTACAAAGAAATTAATGATAATTTGAGAATTTTGTATTTCATAAAAATTAATCTAAAAACTATCTTTTAAAGAATTTTTTTTAAAAATAGTATTTTTATACAATACATTTAATTTTCTTTCAGACCACTTCAAAATTGTTTTTTTTTCAGTTAATAAATTAGACATAACGATCTTATTTGCACGATAGATTGTTCTATCCTTTTTAAGTTTATAGGCTTTAAAATCGGAAAAAACAGCTTGTTTCATCATTTCATTTCGATTGTTAAAATATTCTATAATTACTGCTGTCATAAACTTTTTACTTATATATGAAATTTGCTTTGCATAACCACTTTTAGTTTTAGGAGTTCGCTCTATAACCCAAACATTATGATCTCCTCTGTATTTTTCTTTTTCTTCTAAAAACTTATAATTGAATTTTTCTAACTCTGAACTTCCAAGGTCTTCGTAAGCAAATTCACTTCCAAGGAATGCCCCACTTTTGTTACTTGAGGAAATCCTTTTTACTCTCTTTAGAGCTGGCAAGTATAACCACTGATCATCATCTCCATTTTTATGAGTCCAGGTTAACATTTTAGTACCCTGAACATCTAATGGTTTATAAAAAGTACTTAATGACCTATCTCCATCATTTTTTTGCTCTTTAACCTTTGTTGATAATATTCGACTTACTTTATTTCCATGGGCATCGATTAATACCATTTCCATTTTAGACTGTTCCCCAATAAAACCTTTGTTAAATTGATTAATTTTAGTGGAAAGTCTTAATCCTTTTTGAGTTGCATTTTCAAAAGTGTGACCAGGAAGAGAAGATAGAAGAAAAAAAAGCAGACAAATGTTAATATAGTTTTTCACATAATCTCCAGAGATATTATAATAAATGGAAAATAATTATATACTTAATAATTTGAAAATAAATTTATCGAACTATTAAAAATATTACTTGTTATATTTCTAGAACGACTACCATACTCTATACCAGAAAAATTAGACGTTAACGTTTCGAGTAACTTCCATCTTTTACTTAGCACAAATTGTTTTTTGTATAGTTTAACAACAACTTTACCTGTAAGAGTTTCAAAGTCATGAAAGATCTCTCCTGATGGAGTCATAAATTGTAGATCCATAAATTTATCTTTTGGAGCACTCGCTACTATTTCAATTTTATTTTCTAAATTAATTCCAATAATATTCCATTTCCCAAAATTCACATCAACTTTTACTTTATCTAAATCATTAGGTCTAAATTCATAAACTTTTCCCTTATGTTTTAAACCAATAGCGACTCCTTTTAGAAATTTAAATCGTTTTAAAAAAGTTGGATTTCCTCCCCCTAATGCTAACGCAGTGTCGGGGTGTTTCTCAAAATGGTTAGATACAATCCAAGTCCACCATTTAGGAAAAGAGTTTCCCCAATTTCGATCTTGATAACAAGGAGCATCCTTTAATACTATTTCACGCCCTCCACTATTTATAATTCCATTACAAGTAGCATCTGGTTGAGCAGCATGCCACTCAATGTTAGTTAACATTCTCCCTGTTACCCAACCTGTAGCATTAAATTTCCATTTGTTTTCTATAGCAATATTCCAAGATGAAACTACACCTTCTGTATTTGCAACTTTTCCTTGAAAATTAGTATCTGTTGCTGTTCCCCCTGGAAGATCAACTAGAGTATTTTCATATGAAGCATTAAATTTTGATACAGAATAAGTCTCTTTAATTTGAAGTTTCTTACTAAAGTCTCCCATCTCAATATACGATCGACTTGCAATACTTTTTTGAGAATGGTCCCATGGATTAACAACACCGTACATGAAAAAAAATGATTCACCTGTTTCAGGGACGACAACTTTATAATACCACCATTCAAACCAATTGTTTTGATCCGTTTTATTATTTTGTAAGTTATAGTTACCTCTGTTCCATCTTAAAGTATTAAACTGATCAACAGCAAAAGAGTTTAAGGACAATAATAAAAGGCAGGCACATGTTAAGATAAATTTCATTGGCATTTCCAAGTTTTATAAATATTTATTCAGTAATTCGTTCACATTGAGCAGTTAAATATCGAACCTTCAATGAACCTTCTACTGGATTACCAATTACCGATTTTAAATCTGAAAATTTAGGTTGAATTTTGCTATTGCTTGATTGAGAGACGAACAAAGCTGCTCCAATATCTGTACTTAAAATTTCAGAAGAAGAAACTATTGATGATTTTTGGCCATTTGTTTCATCAGTATAATAAACTCCGAAGAAATCACCTTGTAAATCAGCATAATATGAAGCTTCTTCGTTAGATGCTTCTACTTCAGCGTTACCATTAATAATAGGTGCTTTTGTTTCTAATATCAGTTCGGTATTATCTAAAATTGTTTGAGGTTCATTATTCATTCCTCTTGTTTGATATTCAACACCATAAAAAGAGTAACAATAAAGAAAATCTGCTTCAGCAACAGCTGAAAAAATAGTTCCGAGTGAAATTAGTGAAAGTGTTAATAACTTGAAAGTTTTCATGTGAACTCCTTTTAATATGAAAGATTAATTCTTAAAAATCATATAAAGAATTAGGCAAAATGACAATTATTGTTAATGCGCTTCATTACTAGTATTTAGATAAAAAATTGAAATGTTTATTTGTAAATTCTTTGATCTAAACACCAATCTCTAAATATTTATAATCAATTGCAGTTAATTGAAGTTACCTAACAGCTTGAAATTGTAATTAGTTTCAAGAAGCTCTTGGCATAGTTATTGTAAGTATATTAATAAACGGAGATTTAATTATGAAAAAGAATATTTATAGATTTTTACTTTTAAGTGTCATTATTAATATCTGTTCTTCAAATCTTTTTGCTTCACAAAATAATGGGCCCGGAAGTATTACTTGTGGTCAAATACTAGAGTGTCGTTTAGGTGTTCCAGGCTTTAGAGGTGGAAATCCTGCTATTGTGTCAAAAAGCCATATCCTCACACCATATCAAATAAATCCATACTTCAATCAAGTTAATCAAATTAATTCAAATTTAAATAATGGATTATTCTTTAGAGGGCCAGCTCAGTTGAGACCTCAACCTTCAATTAGTAATATTGGAAGGAAACCTGCTATAATAACACCACAAGAAAATGTTGGTTTTGATTTTGAAACAAATGTAATACACTAAAATTAAATGAAAAAACTTATTATAAAACTACCTTATATTTATATTATCACACTATGTTTTACTTTGGGACTTGCTCCATTTACTCCACCTCATGTTTATCAAAAATTAGTGTTATTATTTACAGGTAACTTAAATAAATCAGCAGACATTTTTGATCTTTTGATGCACGGATTACCGTGGGTTATTTTATTTATAAAAATCCTAGTTACTTATAATACCAAAAAAGAAAAAAATAAATAAAACTACATTTGATTATTAATAATATTTTCAATTCGATTCTGCTCAACCCCATCATAATAACATATACCTGTTTTATATTTAGACCCAATCATTTGTTTTAAGATTGGTTTGCAAATAAAATTAATGCAAGTTTGTTTATTATAAAATTGTGTTCCATTATATCTAAGAAAATTGTCATATTTCACCTGACACTTGTTTTTTGTTACTAGTGGAACATAGTTTAAGTTTTTAACTTGAAAAATTAAATTATTATTAAAAAAACATTTGCCTAATTTATCTCTTTTTCCAAAAACATTCGAGCTAGAGAAATATAATTTACAATGATTAACAAAACAGTCTTGTCTTGATATTTTTACATCATACCAATGTCTTAAGTTACTATCCACAGAAACTTTACATAAACCTAATTCTAAAGAGTGTATTGGTAATTTTATTTTTGGAGGTGCCAATTTTTTACTAATTTCAAAACCATTAAAAAGGCAGATTCCTACTTTAGAATTAGTGTTAAACATTTGAGAATAAACATTATTACAAGTAGTATTCATACACATAGATTTTGTGATATCGACCTGCCCATTATACTGCAAAACTCCATCAATTTTCACCTGACATCGACCAAGTTTATTTACATTAGGATGAGGTATAAAAATATACGGTTTTTTAATTATTATTGAAGGATTTAAAATTTTACATATTTTAGAAATCTTATTTTTAATCAACAACAAATTACCATTATTTTGATTGTATTTTCTGAAATATTTAAAAAAATCAAGATTTTCTTTAGATCTCAAATTAAATATATTTTTTGATAAATTTAAATTTAATTCACTATTTGTTAAATTTGGACACATATTAAAAATATCATCTTTCAATAAATCTTCCTCAGAAACAAAAGAATCTCGTGGAATATTTTTTTTAATTTTATCGATGATAATTGGAACTGATATAGTAGAAATTGGATCGACTATACTATCCTTTGAGTCTCTATCTAAATCATCATCAATAATATCTTCTATTTTTTCTCTTTTTTCACCATGAAAATCGTCAACAATATATTTAAATGTTTTACCTGAAAGAGCTTTCTTATTATCTATGTCAAATTCATATTCATCATTTTGATCTAAGTCAGTCTCACATATTTTTGATTCACTTCCATCTTGGTTTACTTCAAAAAGTTGAATACATTTAGTTTTAATAGGATTTTGACAAGAACTTTTACATTTAATATTTTCTGAAGCATATGATTGCCCAATAATTATATTACTTATTATTGTTGAAACTTTTCCTCTTAATTTATAATTTTGTTTATTACTTGAGTCTTTTTCATTTTTTTGCAATTTACATGAAAAAGTTAACAGTAACGTAGCAACAAGCATAATCCTAAGCATCAAAACCCCCAAAACAAATTTAATATTGAACTATTGTAGCCGCTTGCTTAAATCAGAACGATACTTAATGCAATTTCAGTAAGTTATATAAACATTAGTGATTTGTAATGCCAACTTTTTGAGAAAAATTAAATATCGAAATTATTGTGTAGCGTGATAAGTTGGTATATTTAGACGTAACATGCCCCAAACAAAAAAAGGAAGCTAAATGCTTCCTTTTTTATTCAATTTTATTGCCTGTATTTTCAAACTCTACTTTAAAACTGTTTATAGACAGTTTTACCGCAGGTTTGTGGTGGGCGATGACGGGATATTCCTCCAATAAATTCACATCCGTGAATTTATCCCGGAGACGGGGCCGTTCACTAAATTGAACATCCAGTTCAATTTGCATCAGCTATTCACTGATGCCGTTTACTCTTCTCGATCCCGTCATCCCGCCCCAAACAAAAAAAGGAAGCTAAATGCTTCCTTTTTTTAGTTTTGGTGGGCGATGACGGGATCGAACCGCCGACATCTACCTTGTAAGGGTAGCGCTCTCCCAGCTGAGCTAATCGCCCTGAATTTGGTTTTTATAATGTAACCAACTGAAAATATTACGTCAATAAAATTATATAAAAAAGTTAGTTTCAGTTACTTGTAAAATGAAATGAATTTAATTTACTACTTTCAAAATTACTTTTATGATTAATTGTCCTATTTAAGTAAAATTGACGTTTTGAAGAGTCTTGAACTAAATCGAAATCTAAATTAATAAGACTTTTAATATGGGTATTGTAGCTTCTAAAAGCAATATCCTTTTTCTCCCAAAATGTATAAAAAGAAATTTTTAAGTTGGTTATGAAACTTTTAATAACAATTTTACATTGAAACTGAGATTCACTTTTATTACAAACCAGGCTACTTTGATATGTTCTATTTTGATTTAATCCAGATATAGTTCTTTTATCATGAGAACAGAATCGTTTAAAAGTTAGTAAACTATTATTCTCAAAACATCCATAATCAGAATATAAACTAATTATTCCTACTTTATTTTTTAACTTAATAAAATAAGATTTCTTATTTTTTTTTTGATTTCTTATTTTAACTTTTGTTTCATAGTCTTTAGTTAAAAACTTAAAATCAAACAATTTATTTTTTATAATTTTTTTGAATTTATTCCAGTCTGTATTATTTGAAGTTAGTTCAGCTTTAAATAAATAATTATTTTCATTAAACGTAACATCCCACTTAATTGAAGCCTTCGAATAATTCGAAATTATAAATAAAGATACAAAAAATAATATATTACATAATTTAATATTCATAATTTAATATTCATAATTTAATAAAAAAAACCTATCATAAAGATAGGTTTTTTTTAATATTAATTTAAATTTACTTCCAACTTAGTTTGCAACTTTTAACTCATCATGATTATCTTTCTCAAGAAGCGTGAGACCAACCTTTTTCAAGAATTCTTCTGGTTTACTAATCTCAAGTGCTGTTTTTAAAACTGATTCAACATGATAACAAGGTACAATTTCTAAACCACTTTTGATTTCTTCAGGAATTTCAATTAAATCTTTTCTATTCTTTTCTGGTATAATAATTGTTTTAATTCCTGCTTGTTTTGCTGCCAGCATTTTTTCTTTTAAGCCACCAATTGGAAGAACTCTTCCTCTAATTGTTACTTCTCCTGTCATAGCAACATCTTGTCTAACTTTCATACCTGTAATTGCTGAAGTTAAAGCAGTAACCATTGTCACACCAGCTGATGGGCCATCTTTGGGGGTTGCTCCTTCTGGAACATGAATGTGAATATCATTTTGCTCAAACCATTCTTTATCAACTCCAAGTCTACCTGAGATCGATCTTACAAATGTCATCGCTGCTTTTGCTGATTCTTGCATAACTTCTCCAAGTTTTCCTGTAACTTGAATTTGTCCTTTTCCTGCGACAGTAATTACTTCAATATTTAGTAATTCTCCACCAACTGGAGTCCAGGCTAATCCATTTACTAAGCCAACTTGAGGTTCTTTTTCTATTTCTGTTTGTTCAAAGTGCTTTGGCCCTAAAAACTTTGCAAGTTGTTTTGCTGTTACGTTAAACGACTTACCTTCAGGTGTACTTTTAGTAACAATATCAGTCGCTATTTTTCTAGAGACAGTATTTAAAAGTCTTTCAAACTCTCTTACTCCCGCTTCTCTTGTATAACCTCTAACAATATCTACTAAAACTTTATCAGCAATTTTTATTTTATAATTTTCTAGCCCATTATTTTTTAATGCTCTTTGAAGTAAATGCTTTTGACCAATTTCTTGTTTTTCATAAGGAGTATATCCAGATAAGTGAATAATTTCCATTCTATCTCTTAGAGGTCCAGGTATTTTTGACAAGTCATTGGCTGTCATAACAAAAAGAACTTTTGATAAATCATATTCTAGTTCTATATAATGATCAGCAAATGTTTTATTTTGTTCTGGATCCAAAACTTCAAGCATAGCGGCTGAAGGGTCACCTCTCATATCAGAACTCATTTTATCAATTTCGTCTAATAAAATTAATGGGTTTGATGTTCCTGCTTTTTTGATAGCATTCATTATCTTACCAGGCATTGCTCCTACATATGTTCTTCTGTGTCCTCTAATTTCAGCTTCATCTCTAACTCCACCAAGGGAAATTCTATGAAAGCTTCTTCCTAATGCTTCAGCTAAACTTTTAGCTATTGATGTTTTACCAACACCAGGAGGACCTGCTAAACAAAGTAACGTTCCTTTACCTTCGTCTGATTTTAAAAGAGATCTAACTGCTAAATGTTCAACAATTCTATCCTTAACATCTTTCATTCCATAATGATGTTTTTCTAAAATTCCTCTGGCATGTTTTACGTCATTATTATCTTCAGTATATTCTAACCAAGGCAAAGAAAGCATCCAATCAACATAGTTTCTAACAACAGCAGCTTCCGCTGACATTGGAGACATTGATTTCAACTTTTTAATTTCTTTTTCCACTCTTTGTTTTGCTTCAAGAGGCATTTCTTTTTCTGCTAGTTTTTCTTCCATTTCTTGAATGTCAGTCTTTTCATCTTTTTGACCTAATTCTTTTTGAATGGCATTCATTTGCTCATTTAAGTAGTACTCTTTTTGAGATTTTTCCATTTGTGATTTTACACGTGTACGAATTTTTCTCTCAACATTAATGATTTCAATTTCACCTTGCATTTTTTCAAGTAAAAGTTGTAATCGGTCTGGAATATTCACTGCTTCTAAGATTTTTTGTTTTTCTTCGATTTTCATTGTTAGATGAGCAACGATAATATCTGTTAATCTCGCCGGATCAGTGATTGAAGAAATGCTCATTAAAAGTTCAGGTGGTATTCTTTTATTTAATTTAACATATTGTTCAAATATATTTTTTATACTTCGAACAGTAGCCTCTAGTTCAACAGGATTCCCTTGTTCCCCTACCATTTTCTGAACAGTAGCAAAATAGCCTTTTGAACTACTTTCAAATTCTGATATTTTTGCTCGATATCTTCCCTCAATTAAAACTTTCACAGTGTTGTCTGGAAGTCTTAACATTTGGATAATACTGACAACAGTTCCCATATCGTAGACATCTTCTCTATCTGGGTTTAGTACATCAGCGTCTTTTTGAGTAACGAGAAATAACTCGTTATCATTTTTGGCAGCTTCTTCAAGAGCAGCTATAGATTTTTCTCTGCCTACAAATAACGGAATAACCATATGTGGGAAAATAATCAACTCGCGAAGTGGTAACAATGGGAATCTTGAAGTATTGGTTGTCTTTTTGCCCGACATAGCACCTCCTGTACTTAAAAAAAAATGGGGCAGATTAGAAAAATCCTTTTCCTAATCCTCTCTTGTATATTTTACATTGAAACATGGCTCAAACAAAAGAGAATAATATAAAGGAAAATTTACCTAGTAGAAATGTAAGAATTTAACTGAATCTATGACGCAGAGCCAAACGTTTTCTTGCCTGTAAATTCTTTCTTCTCTACAGGAATAACACGCTTCTCGCCTTCTATAAGACGTGGTTGCTCTTTTCCAAGTATGGCGTCTTCAGTTACAAGAACTTTGCAAATCTTTGCGTTTGATGGAATATCGTACATTACGTCAAGCATAGTCTGCTCAAGAATAGATCTTAGACCTCTGGCACCTGTTTTTTTCTCCATAGCAATTTTTGCCACTTGAGCTAGTGCCTTTGGTTCAAATTCAAGTTCAATATTGTCGTACTCAAAAAGTTTTTCATATTGTTTTACGATTGCATTTTTAGGTTCTGTTAAAATACTTACCAAAGCCTCTTCATCTAATTCTTGAAGAAGAGCATTTACTGGAAGACGTCCAATAAATTCTGGAATCAAACCAAACTGAGATAAATCAGAAACTTCAATTCCACCTAGTTTTTCAACGACAGATTGACCTTTTGATTTTGACTCTGTTAAAAGGCCCATCGGTTTATGTGACATTCTTTTTTCAATTATTTTCTCTAAACCAACAAAGGCACCAGCGACAACAAATAAAATATTTTTTGTATTCACTTGAATAAATTCTTGTTGTGGATGTTTTCTTCCACCTTTTGGTGGAACGGAGGCAACTGTTCCTTCCATTAATTTTAGAAGTGCTTGTTGAACACCTTCTCCTGAAACGTCTCTAGTAATAGAGGCATTTTCAGATTTTCTAGCAATTTTATCAATTTCATCAATATAAACAATTCCTCTTTCGGCTCTTTCAACATCATAGTCACAATTTTGAAGTAAGTTTAAAATAATATTTTCAACATCTTCTCCAACGTAACCAGCTTCCGTTAAAGAAGTAGCATCAGCAATAGCGAAAGGAACATTTAAATATTTAGCAAGAGATTGAGCAATTAAAGTTTTACCAGAGCCAGTGGGGCCTGCTAGTAAAATATTAGATTTAGCTAGTTCAACATCATCTGCTCTTGCTACATTTGAATGAGCAATTCGTTTAAAGTGATTATGAACAGCAACTGATATAATTTTCTTGGCACGTTGTTGACCTATAACATATTCGTCTAAGTGTTCTTTAATTTCACTTGGCTTTGGAACACTATCAAGATTTACTTTTTTGGTTGTCTTAACATTGTCTTCAAAAATGATGTCGTTACATAACTCAATACATTCGTCACAAATATAAACACCAGGGCCAGCTATTAACTTTTTAACTTCTTTTTGTGATTTTCCACAAAAGTTACAGTGAAGTGTGCTTCCATATCCCTTTGAATCTCGTGCCATAAAATCTTCCTTTTTATTTTAAGTTGCCTATACTAACTCTATTTCTTTGTTTTCTCAATTAATTTGTCAATCAATCCAAGCTTTATAGCTTCTGTTGGATTTAAATAATTATCTCTATCAGTTTCTTTAACTATTTTATCCATTGTCATATCTATAGCTGAATGGTGAATATAAATATTATTTAATTCATCTTTTAAGTCTTGTATTTCTTTTGCTTGGATTTGTATATCACTACATTGACCTTGTGCTCCACCAAGTGGTTGGTGAATCATAATCCTAGAGTGCGGCAAGGCATATCTAAAGCCCGGAGCACCTGCAGTTAGAAGTAAAGACCCCATTGAAGCAGCCATTCCCATACAGTAAGTATGAATCGGACATGAGACATATTGCATAATATCGTAAATACCAAGACCTGCGTAAACAGATCCTCCTGGACTATTAATATAAAAATGAATTGGTTCATCAGGATTTGATTGTTCTAAAAATAACATTTGTGCCACGAGTAAGTTAGCAACAGTATCGTTCACTTGCGTTCCCAAAAAGACAATTCTATCTAGTAAGAGTCTGGAATATATATCGTACTGTCTCTCACCTCGAGCAGTTTGTTCAATAACGATAGGATTTGGTATGTGAGCTTGCGGGTCAAATGACATAATGTCTCCTTTTAAATTTAATAGATTCAAGCTATTAAAATAATTAATTTTGTAAATATCTGATTTCAATAAGACTTATCGCCATTGATATAAATTTCTTAACTCAATTCTTAAATTATTTTACAAAAATTTTAGTGTGTTTTGCCAGATTGGTCCAAAGAGCTAGGATCAATCGGTAATTTAGTAGTTTTTAAAATTGTATTTTCTCCAGAAATAGAAGAGTGACATACATCTTTTTCATTTATAAAATAAAGTTTTGAATCAGTACATTTAACTATTCCTTCTTTAACTTTCACACAATTAAATAATGATTTTGCTTTATTCTTAATAAATGCTTGTTCTTTTTTTAATCTGTCAGAGTAATAGCCTGATAATTTATAATAAGTCATCTTAGCTGACGAATCTGATCTATAGCTAACTATTTTATTATTTCTAAAGATTGCTTCTTTAAAGACCATTACCTTACCATCTTTAGCGATAGCTCCTTCTCCAATGATATCGTTGTTAAAAATATCCATATATTCTTTCCAACCGTTTCGAGAGTCGCAAGTTCGTCTACTTATATTTTTATCTTTTTCAATAATTCTGGTAGTGCAAGTCTTTGCAAAAATATTAAACGATATAAAAATAGTAATAAGTAATATATATTTCATACTTTTTTTGTCGGTCATTTTGTTTAAAAACATAAATATATATAGCAATTAGTCTTGATAAAAGAACGCTTTAAGATTAAAGTTAGCCCAAAATAAGGCAAATTTCGCCCTAATTCCCGAGGAGAATACTATGACAGAAGAAATGTACCCAATGAGACTTGTAGGAAGCCCAGCACCAGAATGGAGTGCTCAAGCCGTTATTGGAAATGAAATTAAAGAATTAAAATCAAGTGACTTTGATGGTAAATGGAAAGTTTTATTTTTCTACCCATTAGATTTTACTTTTGTATGCCCAACAGAAATCACTGCTTTTGAAGGCGCTCTTTCAAAATTTAAGGAATTAAATTGCGAAGTAATTGGTTGTTCAGTTGATTCTCAATTTTCTCACTTAGCTTGGAATAAAACTGCTAAAAATGAAGGTGGTCTTGGTGGCGTTACTTACCCACTTCTAGCTGACATGACAAAAGAAATTGCTTGGCAACATGGTGTTCTTCTTGAAGAAGCTGGTGTAGCTCTTAGAGGTTTATTTATAATTGATGATAAAAATGTTGTTCAACATTCAACTGTTAATAATTTAGGTGTTGGTAGAAATGTTGATGAAGTTTTAAGACTTGTGGAAGCATTTCAATATACAGCTAAACACGGTGAAGTTTGCCCAGCCGGTTGGACAAAAGGCGCAGATACAATGAAACCTGATCCAGTTGGATCACAAGAATATTTTAAAAAGCAGTAGTCGTTAACCGTTGTGCCTGTAGCAAACCCTTGTGGTTTGCACAGAGCATGGGCGGACAGATTATCTTTTAAAGAAAACCTCTTATTTTTAAGAGGTTTTTTTTATACAAATATTTTAATTTTTTTATTTTTTTTAAATATTCTAAATATTTTGCCTATATTAAATTAAGTACTAATTAAAAAGCCTAGCCGGCATATGCTAAACCAAATCATAGATTTGGCTTGGCATAACCGGTAACGTTCCCAGCAAAACGTATACGTTTTACTGCGTCTCAAAATTTGATTCCTACTCCAAAACCAAATCGATTAATTTTAATATTTGAGGCACCATAAAGGTCATGGTGTTTATAAAGAGCATGAACAAGAACATTATTAAAAATCGTTGTGTTTATATATAATAAATAACGTACCGATTTATATTGATAATCATCATAAGTATCAGCGAGAAGTTTTTTGTTCCATAACGATACACTAATTCCGCCTTTTACATAAAAATTCCTTGATAAAAATCTTACTCTTTGAAATGCTCCAACTGTAGCTAGCACCATATTTTGATCAATAAGCTTTAGTGTTTGGCCATTTAAAAATAAGTCATAATTATTATAGATTGGTGACTTTTCATAATCTAGTCCATAATACAAACCAAAAGAATTTCTTAAGACTTGATTTCTATAAAAATTAAATCCTATTTCAGCGCTATTTGGAATTTCCGTTTGATCTATTGTATTTACTGGATTTAAAATTGAATAATATAAACTTGCTGATAACGAGATGTCATCACTTTGTTTAAAAAGCATCATTGCACCAAAAGTTAATTTTGAATTTAAGGTAGCCTTTATCGGACTTGTTGCTCCAAATATTTGATCAGTAATATCACCTTGAGAAAATGTATAGAAGAATGAATAATCAAATTTAGATTTTTCTTTTAATTTTTCTTTTAAATAATGAAAAGGTCTTTGATCAATTTTTAAAATATAATCAATTTCTTTTTTTTCTTTTTTAGTTAGTAACTCTTTTCTATTAATTTTTGTTTGTTTCTTAACGGGATATCTTACATACATTTTGATTGTAGGTAATTTTAATTTTAAGTCCAAAGGAGCAACAATAAAAATACTCTCACCTTTCCTTAAGGATTTAAAATTTTTAATATGTTTATTGTTTAATTCATTAATCTTGTAGTAATTCTTTGAATATAATTGAAAGTTTGAAATTTTGAATCTTGTATTTAATAACTCTTTTAAACTTTCTCCCTTTATAGCTTTTGCAATATATACATTTTTAAATTCACCATAGGCAAATAGATTACAAGACATTAAAAGAAACAAAAAATATTTCATATATAGTTAATAATAAATGCATTATCATTTTTGTAAAGTACGGCATTCTTTTGGAGATGCGTTAAACTCTCTTGAACTTTAATTTTGAGTTGCCAACCTTTCTTTGCGATTAAACTAAAATATTATCTTATCCCTCCCGATAACTATCTGAAATCTCTTTATATTTAGAATTTTTCAAAGCGCAATATATAATGTTTTTAACAAGTTAACCGATTAGTAGACTAAATTAGACAATCAATTTTGGGACTATTTTGAAAAGTTTTATAATAAATATATTTTTATTTTCCATAGCGCTAAGTTTTAGTTCATGTTTTCTAGATAAAAATACTGTTAATATTTCAGCAGTTAAAGGCAAAAAGTTTTATAAAAAACCAAACGCGACTATTTCAAATGTTTCAATTATTAATAATCAATTAAAAATTCAAGGTGATAATTTTTATAATATTAAAACTATAAAAGTTAAAGGGTCCTCTGGTTTTAATGAACTGTTTAATATTGAAACCAAAAATGACAACATCATTGTAGCTAACTCTAATAAAAATATTTCATTTTTATTAAATACTGCTTTTGAATTAATTTTATCAAATGCCTATGGCGCAAGTTCTTATCAAGTAAATTTCACTCTTCAAAATGATGCCGTTACAACAAATAAAATTTTAGATGGTTCAGTTACTTCTTCAAAATTAAATTCCATGGGAGCAACTGCTGGAAAATATTTAAAGTGGGATGGAACAAGTTGGGTTCCCAGTTCAATTGTTCCTCTTGCCTATCAAGGACTTTGGAAGGCCGATGGAACAGGAATAAATTTAAGTGCAGGTGGTTCGCCAGGAGACTATTACATAATTAATATCGGTGGAATTACTGATCCAAATACAAATGCTGGAGGCGGAGTTACTTGGAATATTGGTGACTGGGTAATGTGGAATGATACTCTCGCACAATGGGATAGAGTTCCAAGTGTAATGGCTCCAGCTTCAGGAGATCTTTCTGGTAACTACCCAAACCTTACTGTTAATAATAATGCTATTACCGACGTAAAAATTAATGACGTTAACATTTCAAAAATTACAAGTGCAGCTACAAAATATTTTACATATAAACCAAATAACCTAGCTTGTGCCGGTGGAGAAATTTTAGAGTTTGATGCCACTCCTGGAGTTGGTTGGATTTGTGGAACAAAAACTTCAACATCAAATGTCACAGCAACTGGAGCGACAAATTCTGCGGCATTAAATTTAGTTTCTGGAACTGGAGACATTAATCTAAAAACAAATTCGACAAGCACAAAGTTCACTATTAAAAATAGTGGAAATGTCGGTATTGGAATGGTTCTTCCAGATACAACTTTACATATAAATGGTTCATCAAATCTAACAGATTTAACTCAAGGAAAAGGTGACGTTTCAATTGGTGATTTTACAACTGGTGTACTACGTTTTGACTCCAATGAAATTCAATCAAGTGCTGCTGGTGTAGCAACAAATCTATTACTTCAAAAAAATGGAGGAAATGTCGGGATTGGGACAAGTAATCCCACTTCAAAGTTTCATATTGCTTCTGGAATAAACACTATCTCGACTACTCTTGCAGACACATTAGGTGTTCAAGATAATGAACTTCAGGTCGAGGTAAAAGATCCAGGTATTAGCAATGGTGAAGTTTTTAAACTTCGACATCAATACTTTGCTGCTGGAGCTAATAATACAAATGGGTATCTTGCTTTTAATCGTGGAGGAAATTCTTTGAATGGCTCTCTTTCTTTAGGAACAAATAGTGGTGAAAAATTTCGTATATTAGATAGTGGAAAAATCGGGGTTGCGACAACTACTCCAACCTCTACTCTAGACGTAAATGGTGACATCAAAAGTAGTAAAGGAATAATAAGAGGAGCAGCTGCTAATTATAATTGGACAGAGTACGGCTGGACTCAACTAAATACTAATCCAGTTCGTTGGAGAAAAATAGCTATACTTCCGACATCAGGTTCAAGTACAGGCGATCAAGTTTGGTTAAAGTTAAAAATTGCCCGACATGGTGGATCAAACTTTGCATCAATGGATTTACGTTTTGGACAAAGAGGTACCCTTAACTCTTCAATTGAAAATATCTCTGGAGACCTAACATTATTTCCTGTCGCAGGTATCAGATGCTATCAACAAGGTGACGGGACTACCGATGTTTATGCTTATCAAACTGCAAACTATTCAGGACTAGCAATAGAAATGGCTGCAGTAGGTTTTGCAACAAGTGCCACAGTAATTTCTCCGGCAGATGTGCTTATTCAAACAACAACACCAACAGGTACATTAGTTTTTGATTCAACAACGAGTTATACTTCAGCAAAAACTTCTCTAAATACCAATGGAAATTTGGGAGTCGGAGTATCTGCTCCAGGTACGAAACTTCAAGTTTATACAGGAAATACTTCAAATGCCAATGAAGGCTTTTCCTTAATCAGAGGAGCTGGTTTAGATATTTTTGGATTTAAACACAAGTCTGATGGTGTAGGAGTTTATCGAGGAGCAATTACTTATAATTCAATTGAAGCTATGACATTTCTTCCGAGTGGTAATATTGGAATCGGAACAACAAAACCTAATTCAAAACTTCATACTGCTAACGGAAATGTAACAGCGATAAATCAAATTTATTATCCACTTCGAGTTTCTCCTCAAAGTGGTACAGGTGGATTTTCAAATAACGGTGCTGGAATATTATTTGATTCCTGGACTAATAATAGCAAAGCCGAAAATGTTGCAAGCGTATCTTCTGGTCTAACAACTGGTGGTACAGGAGGAGGAGCAACAAACTTTTCAGGACACCTTATACTTGGCACAAAAGATACAGCTGACACAGCTCCTGTTGAACGAGTAAGAGTTACACCTAATGGAAACGTCGGGATTGGGACAAGTAATCCTGGTGCAAAATTAGAAGTAAATGGGGCTCTTATAGAAGGTCAAGGCTTTGGAACTATTACTCATAATGTTGTAAGTTATTTTACTGCAGTTAATAACTCCACCGACTATATTCATTTAAAACTTCCTTATAACACTACTATTCATTCAAGTATGTTCCATATCAAAGTAACAGGTTATGCTTACGGTGCAGTAAAGCCTGTTGATCTAACTTTTGTTGGTTATTGTTATCAACCTCTAAATAGCATCGTAAATGCATCCGTACTTGACCCTACTGCTTCAATGGCACCAGCAATTTATAAAGGCAGTGACAATTTTGTTTATCTCAGATTTAAACCAACTTCAGTTTATTACTTAACTTTTAGAGTAGATTCTATGTACGTAGGAAATGGTACAATTATGAAAAAAGGTGATATTACGGTTGTTCAGAGTGCAGGTCCAACCCTATAAGTGAAGTACGGCATTCTTTTGGAGATGCGTTAAACTACTCACGAATTAAAGAATTAAAGGTACATGGTTACTTTTGAGACTCTAAGCAAGATTATAAAAATTTCACAAAAAATGATTATTATCAGATTTATTAAGAAAACAGACAATATGTTATAATGTATTTATGGTAAAACCAGTACACAATACAGATTTCAATGCCTCTTCCCCTGGTTGGACTTTAATTCTTTCTGCTGTCATTTTATTTTTAGTAATTGTCACAATGAGCGAAAGAAAGTTAATACGAGATCCAGCAAGTGTTAAAGCAGTTTCAAATGAGAGGCAACTTGAAAATTACTTTGAGAATGATTTTAATTCAAATCCTTATTAAATTTTATAAGGATAATCGTTCAATTGTAATTTAAGCAAATATCAGTTTTGGAACAAGCTTAATCTTTAAAACTACAGCTGGTAAAAATACCTCTTTTAAAGATATTAGTTATGTAGCAAAACGACTATAGCACCTAGCTCGACTAGTGGTATATATTGCTCAACTACCCCATGTAATTATTTTAACTAAAAATATGAATTTGTCGGAAAATAACTAGAGAAAAGAAATAAAGTACGGCATTCTTTTGCAGATGCGTTACATTATATTTACTCTATCTTACTTTAAGAGGATAGTGATCAAAATTTTCTAATATTTTGAGAGATAAATCAATATCTAAAGTTGGCCAGTAGAGATACTTATTATGTAGTAACTCAACATTACAAATATCGATGACTTTAGCTTCCTTGAACCATGGACATTCAGTATAAGGAATAAAATATTCATTATCTAAAACAAAAATCCAAATACCATGGACCGAAATATTTTGTATTTCAACAATTGAAATATTTTTTCCAGCTACAGATGATTTCATCTTGATGCTCCTCGATAAATTTTTGAAATTCTTTTATTTGACCAGACTTAAAGCCTGTATAGTTAGCTAAAGCAATTACTGGTTCAATCCAGAACTTAGCTTCTCCATCTGGAGAAAGAACGTGTACATGTATCCTTGATTCTTCTCTTGAGAAAAATAAAATTCGATAATTTTTATTTTTATATAAGGTAGGACTCATGAAATTCTCCAAATTCATTTTAACAAAATATAAGACTTAAAGCAATATCAATACTATTAAACTAGTACATAGTTACTTTTGGGTCTAAGTAAGTTTGGCAGCGTATCTCGATTTCACACGATCAAATTCATTTAGAGCTGACATTAATTTAAAATATCTTAAAATTTAATCCAAAACCAAATCGATCAATAGATGCTTTTGTAATTCCGTCAAGAATATGTTTTTTATAAAATGTATTAATAGAAAAAATTTGTGAAAAAGCAAAGCCCGCAAATATTATAAATTTACTACTAGTAAAATATTTTATATCTAAGTTATTGTGTGAAGAATTTGAAATCATTACTTTTGAGTAACTTGCTTTAAAAAATATTTTTATTAAAAACTTTTAAAGTTTTTCCGATTCCTAGAGTTACGTATACCACCGTAAACGTTTAAATTTATAGTTCCTGTAAGGAAATTCTCGATGCAGGAGAAACTGTTCAACATTCAAATACATCATCTCCCTCTATTACTAGTTCTACTTGGATAAAATAGTGGAAATAAAAAGTACTCGTTGATTCTATCTCTTTTGTATTCTTAGAAATATTGGTAATTTGCTATACCGACCAATTCCGATGTAGTATCTGAATATGGCATACCTAGAAAGAAACCTTAAAAGTAAAATCAACAAGTTAATGAAGATATTTCCCTGTGTCGTTATTATTGGCCCCAGACAATGTGGAAAAACAATTTTAGCAAAGTCACTTAGGCCTGATTGGAAATATTTTGACTTAGAGAACATTCAGACTTTTGACAAAATACATGACGATATTAATTTTTTCTTCCAGAAAAATAATTCACAACTAATTATTGATGAATCTCAATTATCACCAAAATTATTTGGAGCCATTCGAGGTGAAATTGACAATGATCGCAATAATAAAAATAGATTTATTCTTACTGGTTCTAGTTCTCCAGAATTACTAGAAAGTGTCAGTGAGAGCCTTGCCGGTCGTAGTGCAGTCATTGAACTTTCACCGTTTAAATATAACGAAATCTTGGAAAATAAATTACCTGAGTTCTATTCAATTTTTAAAAATGAATATAAAAATGATCTTTCTTATTTACTAAATTTAAATTCTAGAGTTTCATTAGACCATGTTCTCGATTCTTTTTTAAGAGGTGGCTATCCAGAGCCACTTACTTATAATAATCAATTTGATTATAAAAACTGGATGGAAGAATATTACAAAAGTTACGTCGCCAGAGATATAAAAAGGTTATTTCCAAGAATTGATTCTCTTAAATTTAAAAGATTTATAATAATGTTATCAAGTTTATCAGGAACGATAATTAATCGATCGAATCTAGGACGCTCATTAAATGTTAACGAAGGGACCATTAAAAACTACTTAGATATTGTTCATGGTACAATGCTTTGGAGAAATATACCAAGTTTTGAAAAATCAAAAATAAAATCTGTTATTAAAATGTCTAAAGGTGTGTTTCGAGATAGTGGTTTTAATAATTATCTACAAGGATTACACTCTTTTTCAAAGCTAGATAATTCTCCTTTAGTGGGAAAAAATTTTGAATCATTTATTATTGAGGAAATTATAAGAGGTGTCTCAGCAACAAGTGCAACGAGATGGGATTATTCATACTTTAGAACCAAAAGTGGATCTGAAATAGATTTAATCTTAGATGGTGATTTTGGACTTATTCCTATTGAAATTAAATATGGAACAAGTACACGTCTGAAAGACTTAACTGGCCTTAATAAATTTATAAATGATCATGAACTTTATTATGGAATAGTTATAAATAATGCACATGACATTGAGCTAATCAGTGATAAAATTATTCAAATTCCCTCAAGGTTCATTTAAAATAAAAAATAAAATATAAATTAAAAAATGAAGTACGGCATTCTTTTGGAGAAGCGTTAAACTCACTTGAACCTTAATTTTGAGTTGCCAACCTTTCTTTGCGATAAAACTAAAATATCATTTTAGCCATCCAGCTAACTATCTGAAATCTCTTTATATTTAGAATTTTTCAAAGCGCAATATATAATGTTTTTAACAAGTTAACCGATTAGTAGACTAATTTAGACGATAAAATATTGGGACTATTTTGAAAAATTTTATAATAAATATATTTTTATTTTCTATTATACTAAATTTTAGTTCATGTTTCCTTGATAAAAATACTGTCAATATTTCAGGGGTTAAAGGCAAAAAGTTTTATAAAAAACCAAACGCTACTATTTCAAATGTTTCAATTATTAATAATCAATTAAAAATTCAAGGTGATAATTTTTATAATATTAAAACTATAAAAATTAAAGGGTCCTCTGGTTTTAATGAACTGTTTAATATTGAAACCAAAAATGACAACATCATTGTAGCTAACTCTAATAAAAATATTTCATTTTTATTAAATACTGCTTTTGAATTAATTTTATCAAATGCCTATGGCGCAAGTTCTTATCAAGTAAATTTCACTCTTCAAAATGATGCCGTTACAACAAATAAAATTTTAGATGGTTCAGTTACTTCTTCAAAATTAAATTCCATGGGAGCAACTGCTGGAAAATATTTAAAGTGGGATGGAACAAGTTGGGTTCCCAGTTCAATAGTTCCTCTTGCCTATCAAGGACTTTGGAAGGCCGATGGAACAGGAATAAATTTAAGTGCAGGTGGTTCTCCAGGAGACTATTATATTGTTAATGTCGGTGGAATTACTGATCCAAATACAAATGCTGGTGGCGGAGTTACTTGGAATATTGGTGATTGGGTAATGTGGAACGATACTCTTGCAAAATGGGATCGAGTTCCAAGTGTTATGGCTCCAGCTTCAGGAGATCTTTCAGGTAACTACCCTAACCTTACTGTTAATAATAATGCTATTACAGATATTAAAATAAATGACGTTAACGTTTCAAAAATTACAAGTGCAGCTACAAAATATTTTACTTATAAACCAAATAACCTTGCTTGTGCTGCTGGAGAAGTTTTAGAGTTTGATGCCACTCCTGGAGTTGGTTGGATTTGTGGAACAAAAACTTCAACATCAAATGTTACAGCGACTGGAGCCACAAATTCTGCGGCTCTAAATTTAGCTTCTGGAACTGGAGACATTAATCTAAAAACAAATTCGACAAGTACAAAACTTACTATTAAAAATAATGGAACAATTGAAGCTGGCTCAACGTTAGCAACATCAGCTGGTTCAAACTTATCACTTTCAAATTCAGCCGCTCCAACATTAATAGAACTTGGAGAAACAAGTAGCGCTAAAGGTTCAATGAAATGGGATAATATTAATAATTATCTTTCTCTAGGAACTCAAAATGCCGGCAGTTTTAATGATACTTTAGTTCTTAAAGATGGCAAGGTTGGAATTGGAACAAGCAGTCCTCAAGCATCACTAGAATTAAATGGAGCATATGGTTCTCAACTTAGAATATCTAGAGATATTGCACCTACAACACAATATTCCGATATTTCGGCAGGAGGATCAAGTTTAAGTTTTACATCAGAGTCAACTGCCCCATCTCAATTTTTATTTATATCAAGTGTAAGTGGAACACCAACAGAGCGAATGAGAATTGCCACTTCTGGTAACATCGGAATTGGAACGACTAACCCTGTTCGCGATCTCCATATTGCTCGAGCATCTTCAACAAACTCGTTAATTAAATTTAGCAACGCAACAGTAGGAAATACTGTTAATGATGGTGTTGATATTGGTATGGTTTCAGATGGTACTGCACTTTTTCAAAACAAAGAAAATTTACCTATGAGCTTTGCAACAAATGCTACCAATAGAATGACAATTACAGGTGGAGGAAACATAGGAATTGGGACAACTGCACCTGCATCCAAATTAGAAGTTTCTACAGGAGCACTTGGCACACTTTTAAATAACACAATTGAACAACAACGTCTGTTTTCATCAAACTCAAACCTTAGTTATTTAGATTTTAAACAAATTAGAACATCACCTGGTACTGACTGGACTTCAGCAGCTTCCAGAATACAACAAAAAATTGACAACACTTGGATGGGCTATCTACAGTTTAATGGTACAGGCAATACCGCTGGAATTTCGTTTGGAGTAGGTTCAACAACAACAGCCCCAGGAAATGTTACAGAAGCAATGAGGATTAATTCAGTTGGAAACGTCGGCATTGGGATGACAAATCCTTCTGAAAAATTAAACGTTAATGGAAATATTTATGCACAAGGTGTTGGAAATGGTTTTTATGGAACTTTTTTCAATTCGGGTTCCCCATCATACGATGCAACTATTGCTGGAAAAAATATAATAATGCAGCCTGTGTCAGGAAATGTTGGAATAGGCACAACCTCTCCTACCGAAACTCTGACAATTAAAACTGATGGAAGATTAAAATTTAACCCAAACTCAACTTGGGGGGCTAGTCTTGTAATTGGAGGAAATGGACATATAGGAAATGATGCCTCTGTGGTTACAACAAATGGAAATCTGCATCTAGATGGATCGTTAGGAGCTTCAGGGACATATATTAATTGGTACAACGGCACAGGCGGACTTGCTGTAGGAAATGGAACAGGAGGAGGATACGGCCCAGTCATGGCATCTTCTTTTAATGTATCATCTGACAGAAGATTAAAAAAAGATATCAAAAAAATTAAAAAATCTATAGAAAAAATAAAAGAATTAAATGGTGTAACTTTTTATTATAAAGATAAAAACTTCACGCAACGACATCAAGTTGGTGTTATCGCTCAGGACGTAAAAAAAGTTTTCCCTGAACTTGTTAATACAAATAAAAGAACTGGTTTTTATAGTGTAAATTATTCAGGTTTAGTCGCTCCTCTTATCGAAGCAACAAAAGAGCAACAAGTTGAAATTGAAAACAATAAAAAACTCTTTCTAACAATGCATGAAGGAATTTTAGTTAAAGTAAATAATAATTCGAGAAAAATTGCCTCACTTGAGGAAGAAAATGAAATATTAAGAAATGAAGTAGACAACTTAAAATCACGATTAGAAAAAATTGAACGACTATTAAAAAAATAATGGTAACTTTTGAACGAGACATTTTTACTACTTTGTAAAAATAAGTATTTAAAGAATATAAATAAAAAAACTCTTGCAGATAACGGAGTCATCAAAATAATTAACGTTATCAAATTTGCAGGAGAAATAATGGAATTAAAGAATATGGGATTTACTAAAGAGCAATTTGAAGAAATCGGAGACTATGTTAAGTCGAGATTTCACATTGTAGAGAATGAGGTTCGAAATGAAACTCGATTTGAACAAATTATTCTTAGGATAGATCATAATAACGAACTAATGCGTGAAGGTTTTAAGTCAATCGACAAGCGACTTGAAGCTGTCGATAAACGATTTGAAGATATGACTCATAATATGGACAAACGATTTGAAACAATGGATAAACGATTTGAAAATATGACTCAAAATACTAACAAACGTTTTGAAGATATGACACATAATATGGACAAAAGATTTAATCAATTTGAAAATTATATGAAAGTATTTATAGGAATGGGTTTTACTACGGGCTTTGCAATCTTAATGAAATTATACTTTTAAAAAATTTCGCCAATCTAGAAAGTATGGCGCGCTTTCAATTATTCTGATAAAATATACAAAACTACAGTAGAGAACAAAATGGATCAACTAATAATATACATTCAACAAAACGTTTTAATAGCTCCTTGGATTATATTTGGACTACTTTTATTGGCTGGATTTAACCTACCTGTCTCTGAAGATATAATGCTATTTGTAAGTGGTGTCTTAGCATCAAAATATCCTGAACACACAATAGGGCTTTTCACAGGTGTTTTTATGGGAGCCTACCTCTCTGATCTTATTTGCTACGGTTTTATGGGAAGATATTTAGGAACGAAAATCTTTAAAATTAAATTTTTTGCTTCATTAGTTACCCCTGAAAAAATCGAAAAAGTTTCTAAATTTTATGAAAAGTATGGTGTAATGACTTTAATAATAGGCCGATTTATTCCATTTGGTCTTAGGAACGCTTTATTTTTTACAGCAGGATTTTCAAAGATGAACGCATGGAGATTTGCTCTGTCGGACCTTTTGGCTTGCACACTGTCTTCAGCCTTCTTCTTTAACCTTTATAAATATTATGGAGACAGAGTTATCGTGTATGTAAAACAAGGTAACATTGTGTTATTTGTAGTATTGTTACTGGTTGCGTTATATTTTTGGCGCAAGAATTCAAAAAAAATGTAAATATTTCCCAAGCAATTAAATCAATTTGTCAGATAAAAATTAATTGTAGATAACTACTTAGAACTAAAAAATAGTTATGCGTAGGAGCGACAAAAGTGGATAATCAAATTTCAAATGTATACTCGTTAGATGCTGTTAGAACAAATAAAAATATTTTTTCTAAAAAGAGTGATATTCAAACTTATTTAAAAATATTAAGTACTAGTGAATTACTTGGTGAGAATGAGCGAATTATTTCAGAGCTTCAAGATGGAAATCATTTTTCTAGTGAGTTAAAACTTAAATCAAAACTTATTTTAAAAGAATTCAAACAAAGACTATCGGGAACAAACTTTTTAATGCAAAAGAAGTTCAGCAAGCTATCGAAACAGCATGACGAACTTCTTAATCAAATATAAGAAAATCTTAACAAAGTCTCCCTAACTCTTAAGGCTAGGGGTAACTTTAACTATCGAATATTATTTTTTATGATTTTTTGAATCACATTTTTTTCCAGAACATTTTGTACATGATTTCTTAAGTTTGCAGTTTTTTGCTTTTTTACAAAGTTTACAATTCTTTTTGTCTTTGCATTTGTGTTTTAATTTACAGCTTTTTGAACTTTTGTCACATTTTCCAGAATGATTACATTTGTGTCCAAAATGCGAGCATGATGAAAAAGTGAATGATAAAATTACTAAGATTGCTAAAATAAAATTGTTCATAAGATTCCTTTCGTTGTGTTTTCAATATAATAACGACTTTTTATATAATTACAAATAGATAACAAAACGAGTGTAAGAAAAAGTAAGGTGACGTAGTTGCCCATAACAAAATAATATTTACTTCTAAATAAGGAGAACAAATGAAGTTAATAATATTACTTACACTTATAATAAGCACATCAGCTTTTTCAATTCCAAAAACAATCTGTGGAAGAAGTGACGATAGAGTTTTTAGTCAAAACCCAAAAATTGCAAGAATTTTAAAAAGTGAAACTGGTGCCGCAGGGTGTACTGCCACAATGATATCTAAAAGTTGTGCTATAACTGCTGGCCATTGCGTAGATTATTTAAATGTAGCGGAATTTGAAACACCAAAAAGCAGAAATGGAAAAATTCAACATCCTTCAACAGAAAATATTTACAAATTTGATACCTCAAGTATTCAACATATTTTTAAAGGATATAATGATTGGGCTATAGCAAAAGTATTACCTAATAAAATTACGGGAAAACTGGCTGGAGTAGTTCAAGGCTATTATGAAGTGTCATATGAAAAACCTATGCTAAATGAAATAATAAATATAACTGGCTATGGAAAAGATGCCAGTCAACCTACTCGCAATTTTGCACAACAAACTCATAATGGACAAATAACAACGATTAGTAAAAAAAGCTTAAGACTTCATTATGATGTTGATACTATGGGAGGAAACTCTGGTTCAAGTATAATTCTTCAATCAACGGGGAAAATTATAGGTATTCATACTCGTGGAGGTTGCTCATCGAGAGGTGGTGCTAATTCTGGAACATTAATTTTTAATAATCAAAAATTAATTGATGCAATTAAGGCATGTTTAGCTACTGAGTAAAGTTAGTTATTTTTTGCACCTGATCTAATCCAATTGTAAATCATTTGTTTTTGTTCTGGTGCTAGTCTTCCGCCCTTTGGCATTTTACCTGAATGAACCATATCAAAAAGCTTACTTTTTTGCGGTTCTCCAGGAACAACAACTTTAATTACTTGATTATAGACTGTCTGATTTGGAAATCTTGAAGCGTGACAATACAAACACATTTGAAAAACTTCATCTTTTAACTTGGTGTAAGTTACTTCAGTCCCCGACTTTGTGTAACGTGTTTCAAATCCATTAATACTCTGATCATTATAAATATCGTTAACTGAAGAACAACTAACAATAAAAAGGAACAACAAACTATTTATAATTTTTTTCATCATAACAAATACTCCTTGTTTTCCATTTTTTACTAGCTTTTCTTTCACCGCTTTTTTTAAAACCACCACTTCTTCTATAGCTTTCAATTGTTGGATCTTCGGCACACTTCACTTGGAAATCTACAAGCATTTTTAAAGCATGATTTAGTTCATCATGACTACTATTTAAAGATTCAATATCCCATTTATTTAAACTATCAAGTAAGTAATATATCGATTCAATTGTAGATAAGCAAAACTTATCAGGTTGGTGCTTAATGGAAAACTTCGATAAATTACTTGTTGAAAAACTTATTCGGCTTAGCTTTTGAATATTCTTGCTTTCTCTCATTATTATTTTAGCATTTGCCCATGTGCCATCGATAATGAAAAACAAAAGCTTTTTATTTGAAATAATTTTTTTTTCAATTGGAGCTAATGTAATATTATGAGAACTCTCTCCAGGATAAAGAACCATTGAATAATATTGCTCTGAATTTATAATTGAATTAACTTCATTGTCCTCTGTAAAATTAACTCCTTGAATAATCCTACAGTTATTCAGACAAACATTTGCTAGTCGAGCAGTTCCAATTTTGACTTTTTTCGCTTCCATAGGATGCATCAATATAACAAATTCACTATTGGTTTCAATATGTTTTAAGCTAGTACAAAAACAATTTTTTTTAGGTCTAAAACATTTATAACATTTTTCCCGAAAAACTCGTTCAGTAATATTTTTTTTATTATTTAGATATTCTTTTAAATTCATTATTTTAATTGAGAAAAGGATTATTTATATATTTTCCACTGATTTATACTTTCTTTTTTGTCGCTTGATCTTTTAACCTTACGAGTAAGCATCAGAATAGAAATATAAAATAAAGAAACAAGAAAGTCACCTAAATATTCTTCAATACCAGCAGGGTTTACAGGAGAATAATCAATCAATTCTTTAAGTCCAGCAAGAGCTATAATTCCAAATAGTACGAACTTAAAGGGAAATTTTAATTTTAAACCTGTGATTGTCCATATCATTCCTACAAAAAAATGTAGTGTTAAATCTAATGGAATAATTCCTGCTATATAATATGTCGAAATTATGTTTTGATAAGAACCAAACATTTACGCAATCTTCTTTCTGTCTTTTGATAATTCATTACTTGCTTCTAGTGACAAGGGTAAGGCAAGAGCTCCTTTTAAAGCTATAAATACTTTTCTGAAATGTCCTTTATTATATCTTTCACCAATATCAGCCACAATATCATCTATAAAGAATTTATCCGTTCCTGCAAGATAAATACTATTTACAACCTCTTCAGCCATTATGAAGACAGCAACAAGGGGATCAATATTTTTCCATTCTCTTCCAGAAGGAAATCCTGAACCATCAGGTTTCTCATGATGCATTAGTATTATTCTTTCAACATCTTGTGGAATTCCATCTAACTCATTAAGTAGATCAATAGCCATTTGTGGATGTTTTAAATATTCAGATTCTCTTTTTGATAAACTAGCAGTAACTGACATATCATAATTTTCTACAAAACACAGGTCCTCATCAAATTCATTTACACATATATCGTGAAAAAAACCTGCAAATGATATTTTATCTAAAATCTGATCTGATCCCCAATCCATTTCTCTGGCCATAGCCGATGCTAAATATATTAACAACATCGTGTGTTCACTAATATAATTTTTTCTTTTTATTAACCCATTTAAGTAATCGGATAGTGTTGAATTTTTAGAAACAGCTTTTTGAACATAATCAATCGACTTTTCAGCTAAGGCAAGAACGTCTTCATTTATTCCAATTTCTTGAACTAATTTAAATACAGAATTATGAGTAAATTTACCAAGGTTGTTTAAGAGATTGATATTCATTTTATCTAATTCAATTTTTTTGGTTACTTCTTTTAAAAACATTTGAGATATAAAAAGGTAATCAGATGTTTTAACAAATAAGTTTTCACATTTCTTTACTTCGTACTTATTGACACGTTCTTTTTCAATACTATTATCAGTTTTAAATAAACGAACATACTTTTTTTCAGAAAGTTGAATATAAATATCACAAGGAGCTTTTTTCATATTTAGAAAAAAGCTTATGGGTAATGAATAATATCCTTCGTTTTCCAATATCTTTCTATTAGATATTTTAATTAATTTTTTTATGGTTTTTGAAATAACTCTGTCATCAGCTGCATAGGATATTTTACTACAAAGAGCATGATAAGGAATCTTGTTATAAAGCTTATGAAATGTTTGATTGTCTGCCGTGAAAAGTACTGGAATAACTAATTCATTTTTTTCGAGATGCTCAAAAAATTGTTCTAAATCAATTTGTGGTAAACACAATATAATAAAATCAAAACTATTTTTTTGAATTTCATCTAAAGCATGAATAATATTATACGCCTGAGCAGTTTCAATATTAAAATCTCTTTGATTTATAACAGAATATAAAGAAAAAATGGAGTCATTATCTCCTATAAATAAACATTCAGACATATGATTAGTTATCGGCTAAGCACATTGAGATATAAATAAATTTTTCTTCATACTTTGGAAATTAACGATATAAATAGATTACATTATCTGTACTTATTGACTCAGGTTTCACTTGATTTATATCACTAAAATAAATAATTTCATTGCTTTCTTTGACAAAGATATTTAATAATAATTTTTGAGTAATTTTAGCGAAAGATTTTAAAGTATTTATCATAATAATATATTTCTCTTGAGGTGGACTTATCAATACTATAACAAAATTGATGCTTCACAGTGTATTTTTGAAATTTTTACATGTATTTTTGAATTAAAATCTATAAGTAGCTGATAATCCATACATGGAATTTTGATAATCAATATCATATATAGGTGTAATCATTATATTATCTACAACGGAGTCATTAACAGCTTCATTCGTTTTCTTGCCATACCTGCTAACAGCCTTTCCAAAAACATAGCCCATTCCAATTCCTAGTGGATAATCACTGGCCCAGTGGACAGAATTATTCATCATCTGCAGCGCAAGAAGTGTAATTAAAGAATAACCAAGCGGTCTAACCCAATAACTCGATTCGGGATAATTTGTATCAATTATAGTTAATGTCATTGTAGCAGTCATAACATGTCCGCTAGGCATGGCATCATACTTAGAGGTGTCTGTATTATATTTGTTTGGACTTGGAAATGGTCGCCAAGCCCCTCTTTCTTTTGAGCTTCGGTATGGGCTTTCTCTACCAAAACTTCGTTTAGAAATTTGATTTACTATAGTTGAAGTCATCATTCCATGAAATATCTGAGAACCTGTTTGCATTGCCCTATTATTTGAATTGAATGAGCCATAAGTTAAAAATGAAGCTGCGATAGTCATATGTGTCCAACCATCACCAATAAAATACATTAATGAGCCAAGGTCAGTTGGCCCTCTAAGAATATTTATTTTACCAATTTTTATTAAAGTTTTGGTTTTATCATCATTTCCTATTCCAAGATCACGCCCCCATTTTTGAACACCTTTTATCAGAGGTTCGTCATAATAATAAAGTACAGCTGAAGAAGCTATTATCTTAAGCCAAGTAGGAATAGCTTTTTTGCTAAAAGAATCTTTGAATACATATTTAAATGTATCTGGAGTTTTTGTGAAAAACTCAGAAAACTTGGGTTTTTCATAAGAAACTTTCTCTTCTTTTGCTATCACTGAGCTTGAAAAGATGACTATAAATAGTAAATAATAAACAATCTTCATTGAAATAATTTAGAACATAGAAATGTTTATGTAAATCGAGAAATAAAAATAATAACCGTAATAATTATAATTAATTTTACCGATCATATATTATGAAAAAAATTTACGATCTATTATTTGTCACTGACAAAAATCTAGATCCATTTGTAGCAAAAAGGTTGAACACCACTTGTATTCTTCTTTTCGTTTTAGGAATAGCAAACATAGTTTTATCTCTTGCTCTTTTATCTTTTAAAGAATTTTCTTATAGCTACATAATATTCTTAGTACTTGGTCCACTACTTATAATGTTTATTCCTATAATTAAAAAAAATTATAATTCAGGTTTACCTATTCATTTTATTTTGGCTGTCGGATGTATTATAATTGTTTATAGGGCACTTGTAACTGGAGGATTATTAGGAGGGCCGACTTACTGGCTTCCTTTAATACCTGTTATGGCGGGTAATTTATTAGGTAAAAAAAGTGTTCCAATATGGACAATCATTACAATTTTATCAGTTATCTTTATATATTTTAGTAAAAATGTTGGTATTCACATCACTGGTTCAACAACACCAACTATAAATACCTTTGTTTTATCAATGTGTATTTTAATGAATGGAATCATTATTTATTTAATGGAATACAAACATAGTCAATATGAGAAGCAGATATTAGATAATCAAGCCGAGTCAGATGAACAACAAAGATTTCAACTAATATCTAAGTTATCAAATAAACTTTCTCATGAAATTAATAACCCTCTTGCAATTTTAGTTTTAATTCAAAAAAGATTAGAGCGGATGAATGAAAAGTCTCCCGAAAGCAAGATGGATGATCTAATTACTAAGAATAAAAAAACATTAGAAAGAATAAATAAAGTAGTTTCAACTTTTCAAAACTTAAACAATAATCTTTTTACCAATTCAAGTCATTCAGTATCAATTAATATTCTTATGAATAATTTACAAGAGCTTTATGCTGAACAATTCTATACTCAGAAAATTAACTATAGAGTAGAACTCAAACCAAAAGATAAAGATATTGTAGTCTCTGCTAGTCTTACATTAGTCCTAATGACTTTGATTGATAATTCCATTGAATCTTTACAAGAAGAAAAGAACAGAGTGTTAATGATAAGGTTTTACTCTTCTAGCTCTAGTGATATTATAAATATTGATATAGAAGATAACGGTAGAGGTATTGAAGAAAGTAATGTATCTAAAATATTTGAATTATTTTATTCAACAAAACTTGTTTCAGGAGTAGGTACAGGTTTATGTATAGCAAAGAAACTGGCAATTGATTGCAACGGAGATATAAAACTAATTTCAGCGAAAAATAATACAATTTTTCAAGTTAGTTTTCCTAAAAAACATGCGTAATTACTTTTTAGATTTAAAATATGTTATTAAAAATTACTCACGAAATAAATATTTTGTCATTGAGTTTATTTTAACAATTTTATTTTTAATTATTTCCTTAACTTTATTTTCAAGATTTTTAGTGTTTGTTGAAGCAAGAGACGGTGTTGTTTTAAATGATGTACTTTTAAATCAATTCGAAGCGATCGACTTGTCATACTTTATATTTTTTACAATCTATGGATCAATTTTATTCACACTTTCAAAAGTTGTTCTTCAACCCTATCGACTGCTGCTACTTTTTCAATCCTACTCAATGATGATCATCTTAAGAATGCTTTTTATGCTTCTGCTTCCCCTTTCTCCACCAATAGGTGCTATAATTCTAAAGGATCCTTTAGTTGATATTTTCGGCTCAGTGGTTTTTACAAAAGATCTATTTTTTTCTGGACACACTGCAACAATGTTTATCTTGTATAAAGTATTGCCGAAAGAGTATAAAAGTTATTTTCTACTAATTACACTTATTCTAATGGCGTCTCTTCTACTTCAAAAAACTCATTATAGTATTGATGTACTTGTCGCTCCTTTTATCAGTATATTTTGCGTTTCATTTTGTAAGAGCATATTAAAAAATCAATCAAAACTAGACTAAAACTATCAGAGAAGTTTTTAACATATAATATTCATGCACCTTGCACTGCGATGACAAAGAGTCACAATGCTACTGGCGGTATCAAAATCCTTCAAAAATATAATAAATCACAATAAATTTTTGGCACACACATTGCTTTGTTAATAGTACGAACTCAATAAGTCAGGAAGATTTTTGAGAACCAAAAAAATATGGTTTTTATAATTTTCTGTTAAACAAAAGGAAGGGAAAAATGAAAAAAACGACTTTAGTAACAATGACAGCACTATCACTAATAACTTTAACAGCTCATGCGGGCTTTTTTAATAAAGTAGATAAATTTGGAAATATTGCCGGAAGGTTCGGTAATCATAACTACCAACAAGATTCACGAATTGTTATTCATATGGGTGGACAAGTATTTAGAGGACAACAACAAATTGTAAAACTTAAAGCATTAGCTAAATCACAAAACCCAGGTTTAAATTTTAGAAATGCTCAAATTAATAAAGTAAAAGTAATTGCTTCATCAGCTAGAGGTTATGGAACAATAGCTCTGCGTGTTGGGCAATCAGTATCTTATCCTCAAACGGCGATGCAAAATTATGGAGGACAAGCAAACAAATTAATTTTCATGAATCCTTCATATGATTCTCATGGAAAGTGGCAATTAATTACTAATGGGAATATTTCAATCCAAAAAGTAGTATTAAAAGTTTCTGGAATAAATCAAGGAGGTGGTGGCTATCCTCCAGTATCTTACCAACAAAGCTGTAGTGCAAATCTTTTAACCAGAAGAGGAAAACTTCTTAATTCATTTCAAGGTCAAGGCGTAGGAATGACAATGCAACATGCTAAGCAGAATGCATGTAACCAAGCAATGTACCAATGTCAAAGTGATTTAAATATGAGACAAAGAAGTGGAAGAAATCCATATGCAAACTGTGCTGTAGGAAGAGGTGGATATAATAATGGGCCAGCGCCAAGACCATTTCCAACACCGGCACCAAGACCAGCACCTATCCCAAGTAAAGTTAGTGCTTCATGTACTTTCGAGATAGTAAAAAAGAATGGCAAAGCAGGAAAATCATTTACAGAAAGCGCCGAAGCAAGATCATCTCAACAAGCAGAAACAAAAGCTTGTTCTAAAGCTAGCCAATCATGTGATGATGCTTTATCAAGCTTGCAGCTTGGTGGTAAAATGAAAAGAGCATCTTGCCAACAAGCTTAGTAAAGTAATTTAATAATATAAACACTAAAAGGCACTCTGAATAGAGTGCCTTTTTATTTGAAAAAAAAGTAATTTTAATAAAGACTTCGTAAAGTTTCTTTATCTTTTTCAGTTAAATCTTGATCGTAAGTTGCATCTTTTTGAATTAATATCATTGAACAATAGTTCATAATAGATTTGTAGTCGTAATCGGTAGCAATAATAGCTGTTCGTCCAAGCGGTTCAGCATATTGTCTAAAATCAAAAGTTTTACCTGCTCTTTTTAAAACACATTTTGTATCTTGCAATACATCTCTATTGGCTTGTTCATGTCTAAGTCCTGCGAGATGACCAAATTCATGCCGGACGGTAAATTTATCAAAGGACTTTAAAACTACAACAGCTTTTTTAGATAAATTTTTTTCATAAATTCCAAAATCAGTACTTGTATAGGAGTGAATAATTCCATCTTGACCAATAGAAGATTTTCCTTCGAATTTTACTTTTATATTCTTAGCAAGAAATCTCTTAACTTCATTTGCCTTCATAATAATAACATCGTTACCATTACTTCTAGAACAGTCATCCCAACCCACAAAATGAATATGAGTAGAGTCTATATGAAAAGTTTGCTTAACAATTTTCTCTACAGCAAGTTTTTCGAAATTATCTAAGAAACCGGGCATAAAACCTTGTTTTTTTGCGAGCTTTTTCTTTCGTGAATATTTTGTTTCTTTGATCTGTTTTTTTTGGTCATAGAAACAAACTTTAATAGAACTTTTAGTCCATAAAGCATTCGGTTCATAAATAGCGGCATTTCCTACAATTGGTAGCAGTAGTGTTAATATAGATAGTTTATTCATGCCTTTATATAGCACAAAATCTTAAAGGTACGCGGGTACATATAATATTTACAGTACTTTGCGGCTCTATATCATAAAAGTGTACCTATCTGTAATCAGATCAGTTAAGAGTTAAAATGTTAAGAGATATCGGTGTTACTGTGTACCAGTTTATAAATATGAGCAGCTACGATATCAGCATCTTTTTCAAGGTGTTTAATATTTTCAATATCAATGA
>Ga0316204_10002112_pt1 | contig 47226 bp, 45 predicted proteins | sample 6monrhotite_MG_2_FD_205661 | JGI IMG/M metagenome (GOLD analysis project Ga0316204, IMG submission 205661) | Microbial mat bacterial communities from mineral coupon in-situ incubated in ocean water Damariscotta River, Maine, United States -... | ecosystem: Environmental > Aquatic > Marine >... | reverse complement strand
GGTTTGTATAGTGGGGCTGTCAACTTTGAAAACAAAACGTATCGGCGCACACATTCGCCGCTCTGTTTTTGGTGTTGTGGCCATGTTGACGTGGTTTTGGGTGCTGACGCAAATGCCCATTGCCCAAGCCACCGCGCTTAGTTTTTCAGCACCTTTGTTCACCACTTTGGGGGCCGCGTTGTTTTTGGGCGAACGCGTAGGCCTGCGCCGCTGGTTGGCCGTAAGTTTTGGGTTTGGTGGTGTATTGATGATCATCAGACCGGGATTCCAAGACATCGGCCAAGCTCAAGTTTTGGCGGTGGTCGCGGCGGTTTTGATTGCTGGGGCGATGCTGTCAAACAAATCGTTAACGCGCAGTGAAAACCCAAATGTCATGGTGGTGTGGATGGGTATAATCATGAGCATATTGTCCTTGCCCCCGGCCATTATGGTTTGGCAATGGCCCAATGTTAACGGTTGGATGTGGTTGGGCTTGATCGGACTTGTTGCGACAGCCGCCCATTTGTCTATTAATCGAGCTTTTGCCATTGGCGAAGCATCGTTTATTGCCCCCTATGGATTTGTGCAGATTCCCTTTGTCGCCCTTGTCGGGTTTATCAGTTATGGTGAAATTCCCGACCTTTGGACGTGGATCGGAGGGGGCGTTATCATAGGTTCTGGTATCTATACCGCGCACCGCGAAGCCAAAGCAAAACGCCAAGCCCAAATTTCGACATCAGCTATTGCCCCGCCGGGTTAACCGCTTGTGATTGCGCCGCCGGTACAGCGATTTGTGATTGATCAATTGTGATTTCAACGCGGCGGTTTTTAGCCCGGTTTTGGTTGTTGTCATTTGGGGCGAGCGGCCTTGAATCGGCATACCCCTGGACCGTAATACGGCTGGCGGCAATGTTGGAATGTTTAAGTATATAATGGGCCATTGAAGTCGCCCGGCTGGCTGATAAATCCCAATTGGAACGATATTTTTCGGTGTTGATGGGAATATCATCGGTGTGTCCGGAAATGATAATTTGCCCATTTGATTTTTCAAGTTCGGGTAAAATTTTTCCAATCACGGGAAAAAAATCAGATTTTAAATCACCGCTTCCCGAAGAAAAAGACTGTCGATCGGGAAAACGTACAATGGTGGTATTTCCGGCCCGCATCACCGTCATAACGTCCGAGGCAATTTCACGAGCCATGACATTTTGAATATCGTTAAAGGTTTTGCGGCTGGCCTCGGCCTGTTTGTCGGGGACATCTTGAACCGGACTAATTTCTGGCTTTTTGGGTTCGGGTGCAAGGGGGGTGCTTTGCAAAGCACCGTCTGATTCTGGGATTGGAATGGGCAACACTTGGGTTGCCGCCGTGCCGTTTATGGTGCCATCGAGCTCAATAATTCCCGCCAAACGATCAAAAGATTGCAAGCCAAAGGCGCTGCGCATAGCGCCCGCAACCTTTTTAAATTCCTGAACTTCCATGTTAGAAAACGACAACAGCAAGACAAAAAAGGTCAAAAGCAAACTCATTAAATCGGCAAAGGTGACGATCCATGCCGGCGCCCCACCATCACCTTTTTTGGCCTTGGGCGAGCTCATTCCGCCGCCGCCTCCTCATCGGCAAGATCGTTATTTTCATCAGCACGTACGCGTTGGTTTTCCGGTAAAAAGCCTTCCAAAATGTCGGCCAAGATCATCGGGCTTTGACGACTATGAATTTGTGTAATGGATTCTAAAATCAATTCTTTTGACAAGCGTTCTTCTTCGGTTTTTGTTTCCAATTTGTCGGCAATGGGCAAGGCGACTAAATTCGCAATCACAGCCCCATACAATGTGGTTAACAACGCCACCGCCATGGCGGGACCGATGGACTTTGGGTCGTCCATAGCGGATAACATTTGAACCAATCCGACCAATGTGCCAATCATGCCAAAGGCTGGGGCGCTGTCGCCAATGGCTTTGAAAATTTTCGAACCTTCTTCGTTTCTGTGAATTGACAATTCCATATCGCGGTACAAGGCACTGCGGACCACTTCCAACGGATGTCCATCGACGCACAATTTAATGCCGCGTCGGAAAAAAGGGTTTGTGATTTCAATTTCTTCAAGGCCAAGAATGCCTTTTTTACGGGCTATTTCAGAAAGTTCCAAAGACAACTCGATCAAATTGCGAGGGTCTTCGTGAACATTTTTAAGCGCAGATTTTATGCCGGTTTTCAACGCCGTAAAAACGTTATTTAGGGGAAATTTTACAAATGTCGCGGCCAAAGTGCCGCCAACCACGATCAAAAATCCGGGCAAGTTCATAAAAACCCAAAGGTCGGAACCCACAAGAATAGCCGCTAAAACCACAATGACGCCAGAAACCAAGCCAATGAGCGTGGCAAAATCCATAAGCCAAAACCTTTCCTCAAGAGGACCTGTTACTGAAAGTCCGTTGCTAAGATTGTATAACTTTTATCGCGCCTATGTCTTTATTAACATTTTTCAAAGTCTAAGAGAAAGCTTGGTGAATGGCTTGCACAGACTTCAGCTTTATGTAATTTACTATGGCGCAACCCTTGCGCCGAACCGAACGTAAGCATAAGTTTGGGACAGATAATTTTAACGGGCAGGTGGTCTTCATGGATGCGATTTTAAACAGCTTTTTACTGGTCTCGTTTTACGCGCTTGATTTCTATAAATGGATCGTGATTGCCAACGTGGTGATCAGTTGGCTGGTTGCATTTAATGTCATCAATACCACAAACCAATTCATCTATATGGTGATGGATTTCACGTATCGTTTAACGGACCCGCTGTATTCTCGGATTCGGGCGATATTGCCGAACATGGGCGGCATTGATTTGTCGCCGTTGGTGGTTCTATTCGGTGTTATGTTCTTGCAATCGTTAATTTCTCAAACGGCGACCCGCATGTTGATGTGATTTGGGGATGACTTTGTTTTTTGAACGCGTTTCCAGTGGCTTAAAAATCCGTCTGCGTCTCACGCCTCAAGGGCGCGCCATGATGGTTGATGGCATTATGAAAAATAGCGCTGGCCAAATGATGTTGAAGGCCACCGTCACCACCGCGCCCGAAGACGGTAAAGCCAACAAAGCTTTGCTTAAGATGCTGGCGAAAGAATGGAAGGTGGCAAAATCCACAATTGAAGTGATACAAGGACACACCGCGCGCCATAAAACATTACACCTTTCGGGTGATGGCGAAAATCTTGAAAAAACATTGACAATTTGGGCCACTGCAAAAGGAATTCTGTCATGAGCGAAGCTACTGCTAATACCGCCAAACGCATTGACGGCAAAGCCTTTGCCGAAGGCTTAAGGGCTCGTGTTGCCGGCAAGGTTGCCAAGTTGAAAGAACTACATGACATCACGCCGGGATTAGCCGTAATTTTGGTTGGCGAAGACCCGGCTTCCGAAGTTTATGTACGCAACAAAGGCACGCAAACAGCAGAATGCGGGATGAATTCGTTCACCTTTAAAATGGCCGAAGACACGCCCGAACAAGACTTATTAACCAAGGTCCAAGAATTGAATGCGGACCCAAAGGTCCATGGTATTTTGGTGCAATTGCCGTTGCCAAAACACATCGACGAGGCCCGCGTGATTAATGCCATTAACCCCGACAAGGACGTGGATGGTTTTCATGTGATTAATTCCGGGCGTTTGGCCACTGGGCAACAAGCCATGGTGCCGTGTACGCCTGCGGGATGTGTGATGTTGATTAAGGATGCTTTGGGCAATGATTTGTCGGGCCTTAAGGCCGTTGTCGTAGGCCGGTCAAATATTGTCGGCAAACCCATAGCCCAATTGTTATTAAATGAAAACTGTACCGTCACTATCGCTCATTCACGGACCAAAGATTTGCCCGAAGAATGTCGCCATGCTGATATTTTGGTTGCCGCCGTGGGCCGTCCGCAAATGATTTTGGGCGATTGGATCAAGCCCGGTGCGTGCGTTATTGATGTGGGCATCAACCGCATTCCCGCCCCCGAACGTGGCGCAGGTAAAATGCGTTTAGTTGGGGACGTCAATTATGATAGCGCGGCTTTGGTGGCGGGATCTATGACGCCAGTTCCCGGTGGCGTGGGACCTATGACCATAGCCGTATTGTTGGCGGCGACCGTAACGGCGTGTTGCCGCATTGAAAAATTGACCGAGCCATCGTCTTAAAGTCCAAGGATTCAAAGATGTACATCAATGTCTTTTCAGCGAAATGGGCTAAAGACGTCGCGGACTTGATTGTGCCCATACAACAAATAGAATTTGGCGTTGAAATTACCATCCAAGACCAACCTGACCTGCAAAACATTGGTGCTTTTTATCAAACGGGCAAGGGCGGGTTTTGGGTGGCGCGCCATAACCAACAAGTGATCGGCACAATTGCTTTGAAAGATATTGGCAATGATGAAACGGCATTACGCAAAATGTTTGTTCATGAAAATTACCGAGGGTCCAACAAGGGCGTAGCCAAGGCTTTGTTGGAAACCTTGCTCGCCCATGCAACAACATCTAAGGTGCGAACCGTATATTTAGGCACCACAGAAAAATACCAAGCGGCCCACCGTTTTTATGAAAAAAATGGTTTTGAACACGTGCAAGAATCTGCACTGCCGGCATCGTTTCCAAAAATGGACGTCGATTCTAAATTTTATAAAAAACACTTAAAATAGGTAAAAGTTTGCATGGACATTCAAAGCGCAGCTTTTCAAATGACTTTAAGCTTGTATCTAGATGCTGCGCCTTGGTTGATGGTTGGCATCATCGCGGCTGGTCTTGTGCATGCTTGGATGCCCCCAAATTTTTTCGCTAAACGCTTGGGGGGCAGAGGCGTGGCCCCGGTCATTAAGGCGGCCTTGATCGGCGCGCCTTTGCCATTATGTTCGTGTGGTGTGTTGCCCACTGCGATTGGCTTGCGGCGGGACGGGGCTTCCAAGGGGGCCACGGTTTCTTTTTTAATCGCGACGCCTGAAACCGGGCCAGGTTCGGTGGCAATCAGTTACGCGCTTTTGGGTCCGTTTATGGCGGTCGTGCGGCCTATGGCAGCCTTGTTTAGCGCCATCATAAGCGGCCTTTTGACCAACGCCTTGGTCAAGGCGGAACATTCTCAAAATGAACCCGCATCGACAAATCTAAATCCATCTACGTGTGAAGATTCTGACTGTTCGGTTGATATTAACCCTGTTTCGGGGCATTGGATGAAACGCAGTTGGACAGGCTTGCATTATGCATTTTTTGATCTTTTAGACGACTTGGCTTTGTGGTTGGTTTTGGGTTTGGTCATTTCAGGAGCCATGATGACGGTGGTGCCGCCCCAAGCGTGGGCAATGTATGGCAACGGACCTGGAGCTATGGTGGCGATGATCATCGTGGGTGTACCTGTTTATATGTGTGCCACGGCATCAACACCGATTGCGGTGGGTTTGTTGGCAACAGGCCTTTCGCCGGGCGCGGTATTGGTGTTTTTGCTGGTCGGCCCGGCAACCAATATCTCCACGTTGGGCTTGGTCGGCAAAGTTTTGGGCGCACGGGCCCTTTTCGGATATTTGCTTGGCCTGTGCGGAACGGCGTTGATCGCAGGCGTTGTTGTGAATGCAATTTTGACGGCCTTAGACATTCAAGTTTTGGGGCAAATGTCGGTGACATCGGAAATTGTCCCCTATGGTATGAAATGGCTATCGGGTATGGTTTTAGGCCTATTTTTGCTGAATTCTTTGCTGAAAAAGGCCAAGAATAGCCTGTAGTCGATAAAGCCCGCTTTCCAAGAAACCAAAGGGGTGCTAAAAGCGCGCCATGACTGATCTTTCACACATTCGCAATTTTTCCATTATTGCCCACATTGACCATGGCAAGTCGACCTTGGCGGACCGTTTAATTCAACATTGTGGCGGGCTTGCAGACCGCGAAATGTCGGAACAAGTTCTGGATTCCATGGATATTGAACGCGAACGCGGCATCACCATCAAAGCCCAAACCGTTCGTTTGATGTACAAGGCCAAAGACGGCCAAACGTACCAATTGAATTTGATGGACACACCGGGCCACGTGGATTTTGCTTATGAGGTATCTCGGTCTTTGGCCGCATGCGAAGGCGCATTGTTGGTGGTTGATGCGTCCCAAGGTGTTGAGGCCCAGACACTTGCAAATGTGTATATGGCATTAGACAATGACTTGGAAATTGTTCCGGTACTGAACAAAATTGATCTTCCCGCCGCCGAACCCGAACGGGTGCGCGAACAAATCGAAGACGTGGTCGGCATTGATGCCTCAGATGCTTTGTTGGTGTCGGCCAAGTCCGGCATCGGCATTGAAGAAACCCTAGCCGCCATCGTTACCCAATTGCCACCCCCCACAGGCAACCGCGAAGCACCGTTAAAAGCTTTGTTGGTGGACAGTTGGTACGATTCTTATTTGGGTGTGATGATTTTGGTGCGGGTGGTCGACGGGACGATGAAACGCGGGCAAAAAATTCGTATGATGTCATCGGGGTCAAACCATCAAATTGACCAAGTGGGTGTGTTTACGCCCAAGATTATAAAAACGGCAGAATTGGGCCCCGGTGAAATGGGCTATTTAACGGCTTCGATCAAAACCGTGGCCGATACTAATGTAGGCGATACCATCACCGATGAACGCAACCCTGCAACGGAACCTTTAGCAGGCTTCCAACCTTCGGTTCCGGTGGTGTTTTGTTCATTGTTTCCCATTGATGCCGCCGATTACGAAGATTTGCGTGATTCCATGGGCAAGCTTCGTTTGAATGATGCTAGTTTTGAATTCGAAGCCGAAACCTCGGCGGCTTTGGGGCAAGGGTTTCGCTGTGGATTTTTAGGGCTGTTGCATTTGGAAATTATCCAAGAACGCCTAGAACGCGAATTTGATTTAGATCTGATCACGACGGCGCCTTCGGTGGCCTATAAATTACATATGCTAAAGGGCGACGTGATTGATCTTCACAATCCGGCCGATATGCCCGATCCCAGCCAAATTGAAACCATTGACGAGCCTTGGATCAAGGCCACCATCATGGTGCCTGATGAATATTTGGGGGCGGTGTTGGGGTTGTGTACCGAACGACGCGGAATTCAGGTCGAATTAACCTACGTAGGGACTCGAGCAATGGCGATTTATCGTTTGCCGTTGAACGAAGTCGTGTTTGATTTTTACGATCGTTTGAAATCCATTACCCGTGGTTATGCTTCGTTTGATTACGAAATGGATGGGTATGACGCCAATGATTTGGTGAAAATATCAATTTTGGTGAATGCCGAACCGGTTGATGCCTTGGCGTTTATTTGCCACCGTTCGCAATCAGAAAATCGAGGACGTCAAGTGTGTGGGCGCTTAAAGGATTTGATCCCCCGCCAATTGTTTAAAATCCCTATCCAAGCCGCCATTGGTGGCAAGGTTGTGGCGCGGGAAACCATTTCGGCGATGCGTAAAGACGTCACCGCCAAATGTTATGGTGGCGACATTTCCCGCAAACGCAAATTGTTGGAAAAACAAAAAAAGGGGAAAAAGAAAATGCGCCAGTTTGGCAAGGTCGAAATTCCGCAAAGCGCCTTTATCAACGCCTTGAAAATGGGCGACGATTAACGGTTTTGGTCCAACAGAAAATCGCGATTTGGGCTGTCATTGTTTTTAACCGCGTGGGGGTCATCGGGATTCAAGCTGTCTAGGTTATTTTCTTCGAAAGTTCCATTGGTTAAATCTTCTTCTTTGGCACGCTTAGCCAATTCATCAAATAAAAACAATGAAGCTTCAAGTTCTGAGTCTGTATCGTTGTCCTTGTCGCGAAAAACAATGATCAACAATAAGCCGGGAATCCCAAAAATTGCGACCGTCGGCAGGCTTAAAAACTTGGGCCAAAAACCAGAACTATGATGGGCGATAAAGGCTTGGTACGAGGATGGAGCAAACACATTCCAAACTTCTGCGGTTGAGGGAAGCCCGCTTATGCCGGGCGTCATCATGCGTGCCGAAAGTTCGCTGATCGTGGCGATAAAAGCCAAGACCAACAAGGCTTTGCCAAATGTGAATAAACCGTGCCTCATGGAATGGATTGTAATGGGCAAACTGGGCTGGGTCATCAAGCAAATTGCGAACTTTGCAAAAAAGCATGATTTTGATATCGAGACGCTTGTATTTCTAGCCCCAGCCCGTTAGGTTGCGCGCTCGACTTCAGGAGAGGTGGCCGAGTGGCTTAAGGCGCACGCTTGGAAAGCGTGTGTGCGTTAACCCGTACCGCGGGTTCGAATCCCGCCCTCTCCGCCAGATAATGAGGCCCTGCAAGGGATTGCGGGGCCTTTTCTACGTCCAAAACGTCGTGTGTTCCAAGCTGGTACAAAAAACCGACACAAGGACACAAGGTATTGGCCCCTAGGCGTCCGCGCACCCGCATGGCAAAGCCAAAATCAGCCTTCACGGTATAGAGGCACCGAAACAAATCAAACGCTATAGCCTTAGTTCATTTGGCTTATTGTACTAGGGGGTTTTATTTGAAAAGCTATAAGTTGCAATTGAGTAATTTTTTTTGCTTTCATCATAGCTAGTCAGAGATAATTTGAATTAAAATGGAAAAAATGATGCGCCGTTCTGTTTGGTTTAGCGTGCTGGTGGTTTTTTTTCTTGGGTTTTCGACATTTTCGAATGCGGCTTCGCTTCAATCAGCAAAGGCGCCATTTTCAGAAGCAAAATCTGAATTTAGCTTATTGGTACGTTCCGGGCATAACAAACGGGAACTATCACTGGCTGAAATTGAAAGCCTTAAACATTATGAAATCACCATGAATGCCCCCGGTGGGGTAAACGGAAAATTTTCTGGTGTTTTACTAGCGGATTTAATTAAATATTTAAAATTTGATCCATCAAAAAGATTGTATCTGCGTGCGGTTGATGATTATAAAATTACGTTGCAACCCCAAAAAGAACTGGGCTTTGATCAAATTTTATTTGTGACGCGATTGGATGGTCATGTAATATCACTCATCAACAAGGGACCTTTTAAAATCATATGGGCCCACAATGCAAATGAAGTCGAATCGGGTTTGGCTTCATCCGTGAAATGGATTTGGAGCATTGTTGAAATTCGTGAAATTCCCTAATCGTTCATTTGCCATAAGTCTTTTAATCGCAAGCTATCTTGGTCTTTCGATTGCCATCGGTTGGGGCATGTGGGGCACCTTTAGAGATGTCCGTCTATTTTTAAGATCAGATTTATACGGCTTGACCATTGACGTTGTGCGTACCGGCGAACTGACCAGCCGGTACATGCGAGACTTGGAACGATACCTTGAAACCCAAGATCCTGCCGATTTAAAGCATCAAATTCAACATGTCGATATTTTAAGGGGGCGCGAAGACGTGCTGTTGACCCCCATTAATCGCATGAGTGCGAATGAGAAATTAAAGAAGCCCATACAAAAAAATCTTAAAATTTATAAAAAAGCCATGGATAACATACGTTTTTTGCTGATTAACAGTCCTTTGGATGAAGGCCAAAAGGTGGCCTTAGAAGACTTTATTTTTAAGGCCGAAGACGCCAGCGGCACGATTTATACGCGCACACAGTTTTATATTCAAAGCAACGTGGAACACCAAAACCATCTACAAAAAACATTTTCTATTTTATTAGTCGGCTTGGTCGTGATTCTTTTGATGATGTTGGGCGGGCTGGTTTTAGCGTTAAGAAAACTTCATGCGGCACAGGGACGAGCCGAAAAAGCTAATCAAGACAAATCAACATTTTTGGCCGCCGCCAGCCATGATATGCGTCAACCTTTGCAAGCCATGACGTTGTTTTTTTATTCGTTAAAAAAGAATATTTCAAAGCCAGAAAACATTGAAATAGTAGCTCACCTTGAAAAATCAACAGCATCTTTGGGGCAGATTTTAAACAAATTATTGGACTTGTCGCGTTTGGAATCGGGCGTTATTAAAATTGATAAAATGAGCTTTCCGGTGGGGGCTATTTTCAACCGTTTGATCGACGAATACGGCCCGATGGCCATGGAAAAAAACCTAAAACTGAAATGTGTTCCGTGTTCCTTGTATGCATATTCAGACCCCATTTTGTTCGAAGGTATGCTGAGAAATTTGTTGGCCAACGCGATCAAAAACACGACGTCCGGACGCGTTTTAATCGGCTGTCGCAAAAAAGGCCTAAGCCAGCTTGTCATTCAAGTCTGGGACACGGGGCCGGGTATTCCCGCTGATCAGAAATCTAAGATATTTGATGAATTTTACCAGCTTGGGGTGAACCCGGGAAATGCCGTAAAAGGATTAGGGCTGGGGCTTTCTATCGTGCAAAAAGTCAGCGTGTTATTAGGCCATGAAGTGGGCATTGAATCTGAGCTTGGACGAGGTTCAATGTTTTCCATTACCTTACCCCGTGCTGAAAACGCCGATGAAAAGAACCAAATGAATTTTCTAGGCACAAGCGTATCAAAGACCAAAAAATTATCCATCCTTGTCATTGAAGATGATGACGCCGTGCGGGAAAGCTTGTCAAATATGTTGAAATCAGCGCACAAGAACGTGGTTGCGGCTCCTGCCGTCGATCGCCAAAGTCACACAATGATGGCGTGTTTCCCGGTCCAAAAACCTGATGTTATTATTGCTGATTACCGACTTGCTGAAAACAAAACGGGGGTACAAGCGATTGACAGCTTGTGTGACCATTATGGGTGTAATATCCCGGCGATTTTACTGACCGGGGACACGGCACCTAAGCGATTGCAAGAAATTGTTCAAAGTGGATTTTTGTTGGTTCACAAGCCTATTGATGGCCAAGAATTGTTGCAGAAAATAGAGCTTGCGGTCGCTAAATAAGCGCATTGTCAAAAATTATCAGACCTTACCTTGACCTCAAGGCATGTCTCTTTATAAGTAAACGTCTGATTACTTGACGGAGCGATCTTATGGCCAAAGGCACAAACACCAAAGAAACCATCAAACGCCAAGCGCTCAATTTATTTGTCGCCCAAGGAGTGGACGGAACCGGTGTGCGGGAAATTGCCAAAACTTCAGGAATTACCGAAGGCGCCATTTATCGCCATTTCAAAGGTAAGGATGAATTGGTTTGGTTGCTGTTTAGCGAAAATTATTCGGCCTATGCTGAAAAATTAGAGGCCTTACAAGATCGCGAACACGGGGTTGCCAACAAACTTGCCGCTATGATACGTGGCTTTTGTATGTTTTATGATCAAGACGAAATTCTGTTTCGGTTTTTGTTGTTGGTCCAACACGGACAACTAGACAAAATAGATGACAAATCACCAAGCCCCGTGCGCGTGGTGGCTGGCGTAATTCAGCAAGGCCTTGACCAAGAAGAATTCAAAGCCCCGCCATTCCAAGATGCCATGGAAGCCACGGCTTGGGTGTTTGGTATTGTGTTGGAAACCGCGACCTTTAAAATTTACAATCGTTTAACGGGCTCGATGTATGCGCGCGCTGATGGGTTGGTCAAAGCGTGTAATGGGGCTTTGGGATTAAAGCCATGAAGGCGGCTAAACCCAAAGCCGGGACTTCGCGGGCAAAAGACGCTTCGTTTGCTGACCCAAAACCATCATCAAAACCATCATCAAGGCCATCATCAAAACCGACCTCTGACACACATAAACGGTGGAAATTTTTTTTCTATTGGGTGTCGGTTGTGGGCGTCTGGGGCTTTATTGTTGGTGGTGTCGGTTTGGCGTACATTGCTTGGGATTTGCCCAATGTTAATGATGCTATTCAAGCCTCAAGAAAGCCGGTCATTCGTATTTTAACCCGCGATGGTTTTGAACTTGCCCGGCGTGGCGATCGTTATGGTGATTCTATTCGTCTAGAAGACGTCCCTGTGATGTTGCCGCATGCCATTCTTGCCACCGAAGATCGTCGTTTTTACAATCACTTTGGCGTTGATTTAATCGGGATCGCGCGCGCCATGTGGGTGAACATCAAAGCTGGCGGTATTCGCCAAGGGGGATCAACCTTAACGCAACAAGCGGCGAAGAATTTATTTTTAAAAACCGAACGTACCTTTCGTCGTAAATTCCAAGAAGTTTTATTGGCATTATGGTTGGAAGCCAAATTCAGCAAAGATCAAATTCTCACCATTTACATGAACCGAGTTTATTTTGGCCAAAGCGTTTATGGCGTTGATGCCGCCGCGCGCCATTATTTTGGAATATCGTCTAGAAACCTGACCAATTATCAAGCGGCAATGTTAGCCGGCATGTTAAAAGGCCCCAATAAATACAATCCAAATTTAAATCTAAAGTTGGCTAAAAAACGCACCGAAGTGGTGTTACGAAACATGGTGGCAGCGGGCTATTTTTCCAAAGCTGATAGCGACGCGGTTGAACGTCCTAAAGTTTGGCACAAGCCCAAAAACAAAAAGCTGAAACCCATGGCACGCCATTATGTTGATTGGATTTTGGACCAAGTTGGCGATTATGTAACGTTGGACCAGGACGTAAATGTGTTCGTGAGCTTGGATGCTCGGCTACAAAAACAAGCCAATAAAGTGGTCGCCCGTATGATGAAAAGCAATGGGGCGGCGATGACCCGAAAGGCCAGCGAAGTGGCTTTGGTGACGCTTGCCCCCGATGGCGCTGTGTTGGCTATGGTTGGCGGTCGAAATTATGCTCACAGTCGCTTTAATCGTGCGGTCCAGGCCAAACGCCAACCGGGGTCTGCCTTTAAACCGATTGCATTTCTGGCAGGTTTCGAAGCGGGTCTAACGCCTGACAGCAAAATGATTGATGAACCCATCACCATTGATGAATGGTCACCGCAAAACTTTAATAAGTCTTACAGCGGAAAGATGTCATTATCAGACGCCATGACGCGGTCCATTAACACGATCGCTGTAAAAGTCAGCGAACAAGCGGGGCGTCAAAACGTCAAAGCCATGGCTAAAAAGCTGGGCATTACGGCGGCCCTGACCGACAAGCCATCCTTGGCTTTGGGCGTTAGCGAAATCAGCCTATTGGAAATGACGGCGGCTTATGGCGCGTTTGCCACAGGAGGCCTTGGCGTGTGGCCCTATGGTATTTTAGAAATTCAAGATTCTGCGGGTCACCCGTTATATGTACGTTCCGGCGGTGGCCCAGGCCGAGTGATCCCGGCCGCATTTGCCGGGGCCATGAACAGCATGCTTTCGCGCGTGATCAATGATCCCAAAGGAACCGGTAAAGCGGCCAAATTAGGTCGACCTGCGGCCGGTAAAACCGGAACATCCCAAGATTATAGGGATGCTTGGTTTATCGGTTACACCGCCGACTTAATCACAGGCGTGTGGATGGGTAACGATAACGGCGCCCCCATGAAAGGCATCACCGGGGGGAATTATCCGGCCAAACTGTGGAAAAACTTCATGGGTCAAGCCGCGACCTATGGCAAAGCTAAGCCCTTGCCCAATGAACAATTGCCAGCAAAAGCCAAGGATGGCGGCTCGCCAAATGAAGCTTTAAACCCCGCCAAAGATTTCCTCAAAGGATTGATGGACCGCCTGCTTGGGCCGTAATCTAAGTAGCGTAAAATTATGATGAGCCGTGCTCACGGTGATTGTCCTTTCATCCAACGGACGGTCAACATCGGTTATTTTTTATCTTTTCCAGCTCGAGGCTGACGGGCGAAATAAAAAGTGCATAGACCGTTTAAGGCCACGATCGTCATCATCGGTACAGACGTACCATCATAGGTTTGACCAACAACAACGCCCGCGCCTGCTGCCATGCTCATTTGCACACAACCCATCAAGGCCGATGCCGCCCCGGCCATGCGTTGATGAGGGCCAATGGCACCAGCCATGGAATTGGGTAAAATCAAACCCACGCTGACGAGATACAAGGCCATCGGCACGATGATGGAAAAAATGCTGGGGGGCAAAATAAATTGCAAAAACAAGCCAAAGGCGCTGCTGGTAATGGCTAGTTTTCCACCTAAATCGACCATGCGAACAAGACCTAATCGTTTGGTGAATTTTCCGCTCAGTTGAGCGCCAAACATGTAGCCCACCACGACAAAGCCAAAGGCAAAACCAAAATGTTCGACTTGCATGCCAAGGCTTTCGATCAATACAAAGCTTGAGCCGGAAATAAAAGCAAACAGACCGGAAAACACAAAGGCGGAAGAAAACATAAAACGCCTGTATTCCCTGTTTTTGATCAAAGTATTGTAATTATGCACAAATCGTTTGGGGTTCAAGGCGCCAGATTCTTGCCATTGATTGGTTTCGGGTAATGTCAACGCGGTCACCGCCATCATGGTGGCGCCGATTGCTGCCATAAGCATAAAGACGCTTTGCCAGCCCCAAACCACGGTTAATTGCCCGCCGACTAAGGGGGCTATTAACGGTGCCACGGCGATGGCGGTGGAAATATGCGACATCATACGTGCGGCTTCGGCGCGGCCATGAATGTCGCGCACCACGGCTCGCCCCACCACGCTTCCGGCGCAAACGCCAATGGCTTGGAAAAACCGCGCCACGGTTAGAATTTGCAAGGTCGGGGCGAAAATGCACAAGATGCTCATGACAAAATACAAAGCCATGCCGCCAATTAAAATGGGACGTCGTCCAAACTTGTCGCTGAGCGGACCCAAACCCAATTGAGCCACGGCAAAGCCAAAGAGAAATACGCTCAAGGTTAACTGCACATACGATGCGTTGCTGTCGAAAGTCGCGCGAATTTCAGGTAAGGCTGGCAGGTACATGTCGGTGGACAAAGGCCCGGTGGCAACCAGTGCCGTGATCAAAACGGTGGTGCTTAAGCTTTTCGGATCAAAACGCATAAGACAGCAACCGATCAGTTTTAAGTCTTGTTAAGACGTTCAATGGTGTTGGTGGTAGAATGACCGTCGGCAAGTTTGGCCAGCACCACTTGACCGCCATAGCTTTGCACGATGTCGGCGCCAACCACGGTGTCAATGGTGTAATCGGCGCCCTTGACCAAGACATCAGGTTTCAACGTTTCAATCAAGCGAATGGGCGTGTCTTCATCAAAAATAACGACCAAACGAACGGCCCCTAAGGCTCCTAGCACGGCGGCCCGAGAAGCTTCGGTTTGGACGGGTCGGGAATCCCCTTTTAAACGTTTGATCGAGGCATCGGAATTCAATCCCACGATCAATTTATCGCATGCTTTTTGCGATTGATTCAGTAATGAAATATGGCCCGGATGCAATAAATCAAAACAGCCATTGGTAAAGCCTACGCGTAAATCATTTTGTCGCCACGTTTGCACCAATTGTTCAGCCTCAACTAAGGTCAAGACCTTGGCTTCGGCCATGTCTAAATCTTGGTGATGCAAGGCCTGGGCAAGCTCAGCCGCGCTCACTGTGGCGGTGCCAGATTTACCCACCACGATTCCTGCGGCGACATTAGCTAACTGTGCAGCCTGATGCCAATTGGCACCGCTGGCAACCGCCAAGGCCAAGGTTGCAACCACGGTATCGCCGGCGCCAGATACGTCAAATACTTCTAGCGCTTCGGCTTTTAAATGGATGGGATCTTGGTTTTTAATGACCAAAGTCATGCCATCACCGCTGCGGGTAGCCAAAACGCCGCCCAATTCACATTGATCAATCAATTGGTGACAGGCGTGCACAATGTCTTGATCGGTGTTGACGGGTAAATTGGTGGCTTCTTTTAATTCTTTTTTGTTGGGCGTGACCAAGCTGGCCCCTTTGTAACGGGTGTAATCACGACCTTTGGGGTCAACAATGATGGGGATATTTTGAATTTTGGCTTTTGCGATGATCGCGGTCAACGTATCGTTTGTTAAGACGCCTTTGCCGTAATCAGATAACACCAAAGCCTTTTGCCCATGAAAATTTGCATCAAATTTTGACATTAGTTCGCTTAAGCTATCGCCCTTAACGTCTTGGGTGGTTTCGATGTCGGCGCGCATAAGCTGTTGTCCGCCACCGACAAAACGAGTTTTCAATGACGTGTTGCGTTCCAAATCCATGACCAGATCGGGGGAAATGCTAGTTAACGATTTTAACAAGCGGCTGATTTCGTGCCCGGCGCCATCGTCGCCAACGACCGTGAGAAAATGACCACCGCCTTGTAAAGCTTGGATGTTGGCGGCAACATTACCAACGCCGCCTAACATGGTGCGTTCATTTTCGATTTGTAAAACGGGAATTGGGGCCTCGGCTGAAATGCGTTCAACGGAACCGGAAATATAACGATCAAGCATGACATCGCCGACACACAGCACATGCGCCGTGCTTAAGCCTTCGATCAAATGGGCTAAATCGGAAAAATTATTCATTTAAAGCAGGCCCTTCATGCAAAATGGATCGACTGTGACGACCAAGTATATCTTGTAGCGCGTTCAACGTCATTCGCCAAGACCAACTCGCCTAAGGCGGTTTGGCAGGACTAGATCATTTGTATAGTTGCGCGCGCGTGTCATTTGTATGATAATTTACGAAGAGAGTAAGCGTAACGACAGAAAATAAAAGACAACGCAAGGTGATCAACGCAAGATGATCAAGGGCGGTCACAAATGATCAAAGGGGGAATGTATGATGAGCAACGATAATAATTGCGAACCCGCGCATGACCATACGTATGGTCATGTTTTGGCCGGTCTATCAACGTGTGCCCCAAAGGGTGCAAATGTGATGGAAAGTGCCAAGAAAAAATCTGCTCAGACCATGTTGGATCATCAAAAAATCAGGCATTATTTCGATCAAATCGAAATGGCATCCTTAACCGATCAATTCCATGAGTGTGCGTGGGGTTTTATGGATTTGATCGAAGATGTGAGGGTGCATTTGTTGCAAACGGATTGGGTGTTACAAGCGGAGCAAAAAGACGTTCATATTCGGATTGTGGGACGGGCGCAATATTTAGCCTGTAGATGCCAAGATGGGGCTTTGATGACGAATGAAAAAGATCGCGTGAAATTGCGGGATGAAATTCGTAACGGTATGATTTTGTTGGGCGGTGATTTGTTAAGTTATGATTGGCCGGGTTAAAATGACATTTAGGCTTGGATATTCTGATTGAGACGCAGGCTGTATTTTGGCTTAGGCGCAAACTGACCAAATTCTGATCTAGGCACGTATTGACGGAACGGCGCGCCAAATTGTTTAAAATTAACCACAGATTGTTTTAAAATATTCGATGGTTGATTTTAGACCATCTTGTAAGGAAATTTTAGGTTCCCAATCTAGCTCGGATTTTGCCAAGCTGATATCGGGACACCGTTGCAAGGGATCGTCCACGGGCAAATCTTGGAAAATAAGTTTTGATTTTGATGCGGTCAGCTCAATCACCATTTGTGCCAGTTCTTTGATGGTGAATTCCCCTGGGTTGCCAAGGTTAATAGGGCCGGTCACATTATCGGTTTCCATAAACCGTTGGAACGCTTCAATCAGGTCATCAACATAGCAAAAAGACCGCGTTTGCGAGCCATCACCATAAATTGTGATGTCTTTGCCTTGTAAGGCTTGCATGATGAAATTTGACACCACACGCCCATCATTGGGGTGCATGCGGGGACCATAGGTGTTAAAAATACGACCCACGCGGATTTCCATGCCGAATTGACGGTGATAATCAAAAAACAAAGTTTCCGCACAACGTTTACCTTCATCGTAACAGGCTCTTGGCCCGATGGGGTTGACGTTGCCGCGATAATCTTCGGTTTGGGGATGAATTTCGGGGTCGCCATAGACTTCGGATGTCGAAGATTGAAAAATGCGCGCATTGGTGCGTTTTGCCAGTCCCAACATGTTGATCGCGCCATGGACCGAAGTTTTGGTCGTTTGCACCGGATCGTGTTGGTAATGGACCGGGGATGCCGGACAAGCCAAGTTATAAATTTCATCGACTTCGACATACAACGGAAAAGTGACATCATGGCGCATCAATTCGAACCGAGGGTTGTCGATCAAATGCAGAATATTGTCTTTGGGTCCGGTGAAAAAATTATCGACACAAATCACATCGTGGCCTTGGCTGACCAAACGTTCACACAGGTGTGAACCTAAAAACCCAGCGCCACCGGTGATTAAAATACGTTTTCGTTCAAATGTTGGCATTCTTTATAACCCTTTAAATTGGCGGGAACGGTACCACCGTCAGCTGAATAAAAAAAGCCTAGTGCTGGAAAATATTTAGGTTTGTAAAAAACGCTGTTCCGTTCCTTGTAAAACCAAACACGAAAGTAAGTTTGAAGTCCACGCCCGGGTATCTATGGCAATTCGGTTGGCTTTGATTGTAGGCTCTTGAACCGGTGTATGCCCATGCACCATCATATATTCAAAAGGTTGCGTGAAATTACAGAAATCCTCGCGAATCCACAATAGATCGTCAGGTTTTTGGTCGGCCCACGAAACCCCCGGACGAATGCCCGCGTGCACAAAAGCATAATCACCATACACAACTCGAAATTCTAGATCTCTAAGAATATGGCGGTGCGTCATTGGCATAGCTTGTAAAAATGTTTTGCGGATAACCTCGGGAGGCTGTTTGGCATTCAGGCCATAACTTTCAACGGTTTCTTGCCCACCAAAGGAAAGCCAAGTTTTTGCATCAATACTGCTCAGAAAGCTCAACATGGCTTCCTCATGGTTTCCCTTTAAAAAGTGAAATTTAAAACCTTTTAAGATGCGTCCCGCTTGTAAATCGGCCAGACGATCCAATACGCCTTGGCTATCTGGGCCACGGTCAATATAATCTCCTAACAAGATAAGAATTTTGTCTAAGCCATGGGCTGTTTTGGCATCTTCATTTATCAGATTTAGCAATTGATCTAAAAGGTCCTTGCGACCATGGATGTCGCCTATGGCGTAAAGGCGGCAATGTGCAGGTGTTTGTGGAACATTATTGTGCATAATCACGTAAGATAAAGTGAAATAAGGAATTAATCTAGGTTATTAAAGATTTGTAGGAGCCTGTTAACCACTTTTCGGTACCATGTTCGAATCGTATTTGGGGCTAGAGTTTAAGAATTATGTCGGATACCGCGCCCACCTATGGTGGGGAAAACACTGCAAGCAAAAGCCAAGAAAGCCGGCTTTTGGATTTAATCAATCGCACCCGCAATAACACAGCAGGGTCGTATGCGGTGCATCTGCGCCTTTCTGAACTTCCCGCCAGCCATCGCCAACCGCATTTTATCCGCATGGTCGGTCGATCGCTTGATAGCCTCGCCAGCCAACAAGATGTTCAAGTGTTTAATTTCTTGAATGTCGATGTGGTGCTGATGTGTCGCAATACTCCGATTGATGAAGTTGATGACGCGGTATTTCGGGTGCGCGCTTTATTTAACGAAGATTCGATCACCCACGCCGAAGACGGGTCCGCTGAAGATCGTTTTTCCGCATGGTACGATCTAAGCCAACCGACAGATTTCAAGGATTTTGAAGATTCTATAAAAACCATCGCTCAATCGGTGCATGAAGTTAAAAGCCAAATAAGGGATGCCGCACCGACCGGGCGGGCTTCGAAACTGATGAAAGGTGAACCCTTAGCCCCAGACCAACTTCAAGCCATAGGGCAAAAGCTGTTAGAGGTGCGCATCGGAGATTTGGTACACCGACAGCCCGCAGTTCGAGTCAGCCAAGCCAAAAAACAAGAATTGGCTTTTCGCGAGCATTACATTGCAATGTCGGAATTACAGATCCGCATCGCCCCAAAAACCAACATTTTTTCCAGCCATTGGCTGTTTCAATATTTGTCGGAAACCATTGATGCACGATTACTCGAAGTGTTGGCGCGGCTTGAATACGCGACCATGGATTATCCGGTTAGCATCAATTTGAATTTATCGACCGTGCTATCACGGCCCTTTCAAAATTTTGATGCGATCGTTGGTGAACATGCAAATATGGTGATCATTGAAATTCAAGTGATTGATATATTTGCGGATATGCGAAGCTATGAGGAAGTCCGTGATTGGCTCCAAGCGCGCGGCTATCGGGTGTTGATAGATGGCCTGAGCCCACTGACTTTGGACTTTTTCGACCCCAGCTCCTTAAACGCTGATTTTGCTAAAATCAGTTGGGGGCCAGAGGTCAAGGGGGGATTAGGCCAAGAACAAACCAAACAAATTGCTTCGAATATCCGCAAACTGAAACCCGGCAAGGTGGTTTTGGCCCGCGTGGACAGCGAAGAAGGCGTGAGTTGGGGCTTAAGTTTGGGTATTTTGTGTTACCAAGGTCATTTTATTGATAAAGTGGTCGAAGCCATGGCCCAAAAAGGAGCCATAAAATGATCAGGCTTTGTGTCTTGAAATTGATCAAAGAGAAGACCTGTTAGTATGGTGACGAAATCTTCAACCACTTCGCATATGCACCGTCGCACCCAAGAACAATTGTTGTTGGAATATTTGCGGCGCCTAGAAGGTCGTCGCGAAGGCCGCAAAGCCGTACGCATCAATTTATCGAATTTAATGCCGGCAAATCGTCGTGAACACCATATCCGCGCCGCCACCAACAGCTTTGAAAGCATCGTCAGCGACTTGATGGGGCAATTGTTTCAATTGCAAAACCTCGACATCTTTTTTGTCTATAAAGAAGAAGCTCACGCCCGTGTTGAAGACACCGTGCAAAAGGTAAAATTTCTATTTTCAGATGACCCGCTTTTTGATGCCAAGGACAATTCAGAAAAGTCTTTTTTAAATTGGTTTGACGTAGAAACTCAGTTTGATGAATTACTGAAAATGGTTCAGGCCATGAGCGATGACGGCACTGGGGAAAAACGCGTGTCATCGCGTTCTAATGTCCGCGAATCTTTGAAAGCCCGCCAAGAACATGGCGATCCATTAAGCCCCGATATTCTATCACGGGCGGTCAAAGCTTTATATTGCACGGACTTGACCAGTTTGGTGCGACGGCAATTTGTGTGCGCGGTGAGCAAAAAATTGGTACCGGAACCGTTGTTTTCTGAATTATATATTTCCATTACGGATTTGCGGGAAACCATGATGCCGGGGATTAATTTGACCGCCAATCGATGGTTGTTTCAATTCTTGACAGAAAGCTTAGACAAACGCGTTTTGTCGTTACTGTCCAAAACGGATCGTTTTTCTATCACGGGTGATATCAGCTTTAACGTCAATGTTTCAACGTTAATGAGCCCCGAATTCATTGCTTTTGACGAAGGCATGTCAGCAGCCCGGCGGGGCTCTATGGTTTTGGAATTGCAAAAAATTGATATTTTTGCCGATTACGGATCGTTTCTCTTTGTGCTCGAATTTTGTCGGGAAAAAGGCTATCGCATATGTCTAGATGGTTTGACATACCAAGACATGGTGATGATTGACCGAGAACGTTTAGGGGTCGATTACGTCAAGGTCATGTGGACACCGGATTTGGCTGACGGAGGTGAAGAAGCCATTGCAAATATCGAAAACTTGGTTCAACACGCCGGTCCCAAACGCGTAATTATGATCCGGTGTGATAACCGCGAAGCCGTAGATTTTGGCAGGTCCGTCGGAATCGGCATGTTCCAAGGTCACTATATTGAACATTTAATCGCCGAAGATGAACGTCGTCGTCAATTGTTGAAATTGAAGCACCGCATTGAACGGGGTTAATATGGCTCAGCCCTTGTCGCTAACGCCGGCTTGCGCAAAGGTCATCATATTGTTGTGACACGCAATGGCGGCTTTTAAGACGCCCACCGCTAAAACCGCGCCGGTGGCCTCACCCAAACGCATGTGCTGATCTAAAATTGCAACTTTGCCTATTTTTTCCAAAAGCAATTTATGCCCGGGTTCTTGGGATGTGTGCCCGACCTTACAATGGTCCAACGTACGCTTGCTCATGGCTGCCAAAGGAGCCGCCGCAGCGGTGGATACAAATCCGTCTAAAAAGACGGGCACTTTTTTCAATCGAGCCCCGATTACGGCTCCGGCAATGGCGGCCAATTCGCGCCCACCCAAACATTGCAAAACGTCCAAACCGTCATGCATGTTGGCTTTGTGCAAAGTTACGGCCCGGTTAATCACTTCGGCTTTGTGGCTGACGGCGGTTTCACTGATGCCCGTGCCGGGACCAGCCCAAGTATAAGAATGCCCGCCAAACAAAGCCAAACAAATGGCAGAAGCTGATGTCGTGTTGCCGATGCCCATTTCGCCAAGGCACGCCAAATCGGACTCAGAATCAATGACTTTCATGCCAAATTGAATGGCTTCGGCGCATTGTGCATCCGTCATAGCGGGGGCTTGGGTGAAATCGGCAGTGGGATTGTCGAGGTCCATGCTTTCGACACACAGGCCAACGCCTAAAACGTCACACATCTGATTGATAGCGGCTCCGCCGTGTTCGAAATTTTGCACCATTTGCTTGGTGACTTCGGCGGGAAAGGCAGAAACACCTTGGTCAACGACACCGTGGTTGCCAGCAAAAACGTGCGCGTTTGGGTTTTCCATACGCGGGGGATAATGCCCTTGCCAAGTGGCCGTCCATGCGGCCAACTGTTCTAAACGACCCAGAGAACCTTGAGGCTTTGTTAATTGCGGTTCGCGCAACTGTGCGGCCTTGGCGGCTTCAATGTCAGGGTCGGGCAAATCACCCAAAATTTGGCGGACATCATCAAGACAGGTAATATTTGGTAGCTTGGTCATGGTATTAGACTCGCACATGCTTCAGAATGGATTTAACATAGGCGCATCCAGCCACTGCTGGCAATGCATCGTTGTAAATTTTTTAAAAGGTTAAAGCGGCATGGTCAAAAAACAAAACACATCCGATGAAACCCAACCCAATAACACTTCTTCGGTCCCCCACGAAGCGGCAACCGAAGGCTTTTTTGTAAGGCTGGTTGACCAGTTCACGGTGGCGTGGTTATTTTTGACACGTATTCCTTTGCCGAGCTGGTGGAATAAAGCCAAAGTACCCCCCGTGTTTAACCCAGATGGCACCGTCAACGAAGGGATGGAAAACGAAGGAATCGAAACAGACAACAGCAAAGAGACTGACAAAAGCCTTGGCATGACGCCACTGGCAAACACCGTGCGGGCGTGGCCCGTGGTGGGGCTGGCGATTGGGGCCTTGTCTGGCGGAATGTTGTGGGGGGTGGCGAATTTAGGATTGCACCCGTTGGCGGCGAGCTTTGTTGCCCTAAGCGTGGCGGCTTTGGCAACCGGAGCCTTGCACGAAGACGGCCTAGCTGACGTGGCCGATGGTTTTGGTGGGGGGGATACTAAAGCCAAAAAGCTTCGTATTATGCGAGACTCACGAATTGGGGCCTTTGGTGTGATAACTTTGGTGATGATGACGGGGTTTAAGGCCAGTGCGTTGGCTGGTTTTAATGCCCCCGGCTTTGCCGCCACGGCGTTGTTGTGCGCCCATGTTTTATCCAGATCTTTTTTACCCATGTTGATGGTGGCAATGCCATCTGCTCGCAAGTCCGGTTTGGGGCAAGGGGCGGGCGTGCCCAGCACCGAAAATGCAGTGATGGCAGCGATGATTGGTATTTTGATGGCGGTGTTAACGTTGGGCCTTGGCCCGGGTTTGGTGGCATCTGCGATGGCGGGGCTTTCGGTGTCGGCAATAGGATGGCTGGCAAACCGTCAAATACAAGGCTTTACCGGAGACGTATTGGGAGCCGCCCAACAATTAGCCGAAGCCCTCATTATTGCGGGCTTGGCGGTGGCTTTGCGGACGGTGTTTTATTAATGGCCCAAGGAACGGTAACAAGGTGGTGGTGGGTTCGTCATGCCCCGGTGGAACAGGCTTATTTGTCCCGCCTTTATGGCCAGGCCGACATGAATGCAGATTTGTCCAATGGGCCAAGTTTTACCGCCGTGGCCGATCGGTTGCCCAAGGCGGCATTGTGGCTGACTTCCAACCTTAAACGCACGCAACAAACCGCCCAAGCCTTGCAATCAGCCGGAGCCGAAAACATTAAGCCATCCGTTGAACCCGCCTTTGCGGAACAATGCTTTGGTGATTGGTGTGAAAAAACATGGGATGAAATTGGTTTTGATAAAGCCGCCCAAGCCTTTTGGAACGACCCCGCCAATATCAGGCCCCCCGGTGAAAATGCGGAAAGCTTTGTCGATCTTTGTGAACGTGTGGCCCCCCGCATCAATCAAATTACGTATGAAAATTTGGGCCAAGATATTATATGTGTTGCTCATGCCGGGTCTATTCGCGCCGCCGTAGCTTTGGCGTTGTCGATGACGGCGGAACAAGCCTTGGCCTTGGATATTCAAAATACCTCCGTGACACGGCTTGATTTTATGTCACAAGAACCCAAATTGGACGGTAATGGAAATTGGCGCGTTATTGGGCTAAACCAGTTTTGCTAGATTAATGCCGTCATGTTTAGGAGCCTAAAAGTGTCAGTTTCTTTATCCCCTTTAACCCTTGTGCTTGGCGGCCAACGTTCGGGCAAAAGCGCCTATGGGGAAAGCCTGTTTAAAAATGGCGGGGTTTATTTGGCAACGGGCGATGCAAGCGATGAAGAAATGGCACAACGTATTGATGCTCACCAACAACGAAGAGGCGAAGGTTGGGTTACGGTCGAAGAACCTATGGACTTAGGTCGCGCCTTGCACCGCATTGAAAAATTACACGACGATCAACCGGTCCTTATTGACAGCCTTGGCATGTGGGTTTCCAATGTGTTGCACAAAGGACAATCACCGGTTTTGATGATTGAACCTCTTGTTCACCAAATGTTAAAACACCAAGGCCCCATCGTGGTTATTTCCGACCAAGTTGGGCTGGGGATTGTTCCCATGAATGCCGTTGCCAGAGCCTATATAGACGCCTTAGGTTTGGTGAATCAAATCACGGCACATCATGCCAATCAAGCGGTTTTAGTGACGGCTGGCTTGGCACAAATTTTGAAAGCACAAAATTAACAATGAAAAAAATACCTGCCACCGTGATCACCGGATTTTTAGGTGCGGGCAAAACCACATTGATTCGTCATATGTTGGAACACGCCCAAGGTCGCAAAATCGCTTTGATCATTAATGAATTTGGCGATTTAGGCATTGATCGCGAAATCGTCAATGGGTGTGGCATCGAAGGCTGCGAAGACGAAGACGTGGTTGAATTAGCCAACGGCTGTATTTGTTGTACCGTTGCCGATGATTTTCTACCAGTTATGGAAGCCCTGATTGATCGTGCTGTTCCGCCCGACCATATTGTCATTGAAACATCTGGGTTGGCATTGCCAAAACCATTGATCCAAGCCTTCAATTGGCCGGAAATCAAAACCCGTGTTACGGTTGATGGCGTGGTTAGCGTTATAGATGGGGTGGCCTTGGCGGCGGGACAATTTGCCGCTGATGAAAAAGCGGTGAATGCTCGGCGATTAGCGGATGAAAATTTAGATCATGCCAACCCATTAGAAGATTTGTTCGACGATCAATTACAGGCCGCCGACATGGTTTTGTTGAATAAAGTTGATGTGTTGAACGATGACGTTCGAACGGCTTTGTTGGCGGACCTAAAAAACAAACTTCGGCCCGGCGTTCATATTGTAGCGACCAGCCACGGCAATGTTGGGGTGGACATTTTGTTGGGGCAAGAGGCCCAAGCCGAAGATGATATAGATATGCGCCACACGCCCCATGACCACCACCACCATGACGAAAATCATGACGACGATCACGATCATGACGCCTTTGAAAGTTTTATCGTTAATACGCCTGTTCAAACGGATGGTGCGGCGCTGGAACGCCGTTTGATCGAACTTGTCCAGCGGCACGATATTTTGCGCATCAAGGGCTTTGTCGAAGTTGAAGGCAAGGCCGCCCGGCACGTTGTCCAAGGGGTCGGCACACGCTTTACCCGCTATTTTGATCGTCCGTGGCATGAGGGAGAAAATCGCCAGGGTCGTTTAGTGGTGATCGGGCAAGCGGGGCTGGACCAAGCCGCAATTATTAAGGGTTTGGGGACATAATGCACCTTTTGGCGGCGCAACCGGGGGGTATAGACGACGGCAGCGAAGCCGTTGATTTAGGCCAGACTTCGGCTGATATTTTGGTCATTACGGCGGCTGATACGGAAATTTCTCTTTTGTCGAAAGCGCGCAAAATCGTGCAGGCCGGGCGAGATGATTTGCCAAGCCTAAGGCTTGCCAATCAAATGCATTTGGCCCACAACATGTCGGTCGATATCTATGTTGAAAACATGGTCCGCCATGCCAAGTTGGTTGTGGTGCGGGCCTTGGGTGGTCGGGGGTATTGGCCTTATGGAATCGACGAAGTCGCACGCGTGTGCAAACACCACAACATCCCCGTGGTGTTTTTGCCGGGCGACGATCAACCCGACAGCGAACTGTTTGCCATGACCACGGTTGCGCATTCTGACGCCCATCGTTTGTGGCAATATTTGGTTTTGGGCGGTCTTGAAAATGCCCAAGGCTTCATTGAAAATACAGCCAACCTTGTTGGCCATCCTACGGACTATGCAACGCCTCGGCCCATTTTACCCGCAGGCCCCTATTGGCCATCTTTGGGTGGGGCAATGGTCAAAGATCTTCAAAAACAATGGCACATGGGGCGACCTGTTGTGCCGATTATTTTTTATCGGGCCTTGTATCTAAGCGGTAATTTACAGGTGATTGACGACTTGGTTTCAAGCCTGTTGGCAGAACGCCTTAACCCGCTTCCGATTTTTGTGGCCAGTCTCAAAGACCCGATCAGCTTTGCGGCGGTCCAAGATATATTAAACCAAGCGCACAACGAAAAATCATCACCCGTGGGTGTGGTGTTAAACACCACCGGATTTGCGCAAAGCAACCTAGGCGGTGAAAGAGCCAAAACACCGTTCGATGGTTTCGATGTTTGCGTTTTGCAAGTGGTGTTATCGGGCGGTAACAAACAAAGCTGGCTGGAAAACACCCATGGATTAAGCCCTCGCGACATTGCCATGAATGTAGCCTTGCCCGAAGTCGATGGTCGGGTGTTAAGCCGGGCGATTTCGTTCAAGGGTTTGATTGACCGTGACGTGGACGTCGAATGTGATGTCGTCGGTTACCAACCGGAACCGGATCGCATCGCGTTTGTGTCTAAGCTGGCAGCAGCTTGGGCCAAGCTTAAAACCACGTCACCAGCCGAAAAGAAAATCGCCATTATTTTGGCCAATTATCCTAATCGAGACGGACGCATCGGCAACGGCGTTGGTTTAGACACCCCCCAAGGTGTGGTGACGACGCTAACCGCGTTGCAAAGGGATGGTTATCCGGTTTCAGACATTCCCTCAGATGGAAATGCATTGGTGGAACGCATTCAAAAAGGCCCCACCAATGCCCATGACAAAGATCATATTGAAAACGCCGAACACACGTTAAGCCTTGAAGAATACGAAACCTTTTTTGCCTCAATACCAAAAACGGCCCAAACAAAAATGACCACCCAATGGGGAACGCCACAGCAAGATCCGTTTATGCGCAGCGATGGACGTTTTGCCGTGCCGGTGGTGATGTGCGGTGGCGTTTGTGTGGGCTTGCAACCAGCTCGCGGCTATAACATTGATCCCGGCAAAACCTATCATGATCCGGACTTGGTGCCGCCTCATGGGTATTTGGCTTTTTACGTGTGGGTGCGTAAAACTTTTGGTGCCGATGCGGTTATCCATTTTGGCAAACATGGAAACTTAGAATGGTTACCGGGTCGGGCCTTGGCCTTGGGCGGGGACGATTTCCCAGAAATCGCGTTGGGGCCAATAGCGCATTTATATCCGTTTATCGTCAATGACCCTGGTGAAGGTAGCCAAGCTAAACGCCGCGCCAGCGCCGTCATTATTGACCATTTAACACCACCGTTAACACGTGCTGAATCCTATGGTCCGCTCAGAGATCTAGAGCTTTTAGTCGATGAATATTTCGAAGCTTCAGGCACGGACCCCAGACGAACGCGGGTGTTAAAACGTGACATTTTAGATTTATGCCACACAACTGGCTTAGCCACTGATGCGGGCCTTGACAACGTGGCAAGCGAAGACGAACGCTTGGCAACTCTGGACGCGTATTTATGCGAATTAAAAGAAATGCAAATTCGTGATGGGCTGCATGTTTTTGGCTGTTCACCTACGGCGGATTTGCTTGAAAATTTAGTGTTGGCTTTGGTGCGTGTACCCAGAGGTACAACAGACCGGGAAAATTCCCTAACGCGAGCGATTGCCAAAGATCTAGAACTTGATTTTGACCCACTTGATTGTGACATGAGCCAAACTTGGACGGGGCCAAAACCAATTGAATTAACGGGTGATGACCTGTGGCGTACGGTGGGCGATACGGTCGAACGGTTGGAAAATTTGGCTTTGCAATTCATTGCTGGATCACGTCAAGCAAATAGCCATTGGGCGCGAACTCAATTGGTGCTGGCAGATGTTGAAGAACGCATTCGCCCATCGGTTGAAGCTTGTGGCGAGGCTGAATTAGCGGGCCTTAAAATTGGATTGTCTGGGGGGTTTATAGTCCCCGGTCCCAGCGGAGCCCCCACCCGTGGACGACCAGAAGTTCTGCCCACGGGACGCAATTTCTATTCAGTCGATACCCGTGCGGTTCCCACACCTGCGGCGTGGTCGTTGGGTTGGAAATCAGCGGATATTTTGCTTCATGCGCATTACCAAGAACACGGTGATTGGCCTAAAACGATGGCGATTACCGCATGGGGTACATCGAACATGCGCACGGGCGGTGATGACATCGCCCAAGCCTTGGCCTTGATGGGAACCCGTCCAACATGGGATGGGGCCAGTCGCCGCGTAACCGGATTTGAAATCTTACCGTTATCTGTTTTAAATCGTCCTCGGGTTGATGTGACATTGCGTATTTCTGGATTTTTCCGCGATGCTTTTCCGGCTTTGGTTGATTTGTTCGACAGCGCCGTGCGCGCGGTGTCAGACTTAGATGAAATCGAAACAGACAATCCTTTGGCAACGCGGGTGCGCCTTGAAACGGCTGAATTGGTCAAAAGCGGTATAGATGAAAACGAAGCCAGGCGTCGATCGGGATTTCGCGTGTTTGGGTCTATGCCCGGCGCCTACGGTGCGGGCTTGCAGGCCTTGATGGATGAAAAAGGTTGGGATAGCGAAATTGATTTAGCGCGCGCATATGTGGCGTGGGGGGGGTATGCCTATGGTGCCGGAGCCCAAGGCGAAGCCCGCCACGGATTGTTCGAAACGCGTCTTAAATCAGTTGATGCAGTGGTGCAAAATCAGGACAATCGTGAACATGACCTTTTGGATTCAGATGATTATTATCAGTTCGAAGGCGGCATTACGGCGGCCGTTCGCACGTTGTCGGGTCGTCAGCCCGCGACATGGCATATGGACCATTCCCGCATTGAAACCCCCAAAGCTCGAACCTTAGAAGACGAAATTGGACGTGTCGTACGGGCCCGAGTGGTCAATCCAAAATGGATACAAGGTGTCCAACGTCATGGCTATAAGGGGGCCTTTGAAATGGCGGCGACTGTGGATTACATGGTGTCGTTTGCGGCCACCGCGCGGTGCGTCAAAGATCATCATTTTGATGCAGTGTTCAAGGCGTATATCGAAGACGATCAGGTGTTAGCATTTTTAAAAGACAATAACCCAGAAGCCTTAAAAGAAATGGCATCCAAACTTATCGAAGCTCAAGATCGAAAGCTGTGGAATACGAAATTAAATTCCACCCGCGCGGTTTTGGAAGACGTGTTAAGGCGTTGATGGATCTGCGTCGCTGGGGGCGTGTAATGGCAAGGTAAAGGTAAAGGTCGACCCTTGGGACGGCGCGCTTTCAACATAAATGGTGCCGTGATTGCGATGAATTAATTCTGCGCATAACAACAATCCCAAACCCGTACCGTGTTCGCCATTGGTGCCGTTGGTGGATATGGTTTCCGACATTTTAAAAAGTTTCAGGGCAGTTTTTTGGTGCATGCCGACACCGGTGTCGCGCACGCTGATACTGGCGATATTTAGTGTTTTGTCGATATCATAAATGACGGATACAAGGCCGCCATTGGGGGTAAATTTAAGGGCATTGCTTACTAAATTACGCATCACCGCATCCACCATGTGGTGGTCGGCATAAACATCCATGGGAATGCCGATTTCGTCTAAGTGAATGGATTTTTCTTGAGCTACGGATTTCAATAACTCAAAGGCTTTTATGGTCGCATCATCCATGGGGAACAGACAGGGCGTCACAGTTACGCGGTTCATTTGCAAACGCGACCATTCCAAAAGGTTTTCTAACAATTTAAAAATATTGTTGCTGCTTTCGAATATATGGTTCGCAAAAAGCTTTATTTTTTCGCCGGGTAAAGTTTCCGCACCATCTTTTAATAAACTTGAAAATCCAATAAGCCCGGTAAAGGGGCTTCGTAAATCATGGGCGATGATGGAAAAGAATTTATTTTTTTCCTGATTTATTTTTTTCAATTTTTCCGTGGCAATGGCGTAATTTTCCATCAATTCTATGTATTCGGCATTGACCGCTTCGGCTCGTTCGCGTTCATCTTGCAGCGTGCGCATTTCCCTCATCAAGCGATCATTAGACGTACGAAGATTATGTTCAGATTTACGGATTTCAACGGTGAGGTGCACCAAACTGTACAACATTGCTCTTTGTTCGCCGTTCCATTTCATAGCCGCTGACGCACCGGCCTGAAACAAAGCTTCTTCGGTTGTTTGTTTTGTCCCAGATAACAAAATGATGATGGGCACGCGGACCCCGGCTTCTTTGGTATCACGGCAAATGGTCAAGGCAAATTCGGGATCACTTGGGTTGTCATAGACCACGCATAAATGAAACCCGCCCCCGACCAACGCGATCATCGTTTCGTCTAAGTCGTGTGCATAACTATTTTTAGCCGTGCCTGCAGCGTCTTTTAGAATTTGCAATAACGGAGCTTCTGCGGGTTCAGGCCCACCTACCAAAAGAATTCGTGCTGAACTCATTGTTTTATATGATCCCCACCTTACATAAGATTCAGTCTATGGATAATATGGTGATGCATTAGAATTGACCACATAATATGCGTAATTTTATTCTAAAACAATTTTGGAAAGGAATAAGCCGTGCCTTTGAATGCTGACGTTGAACACCATAAATCAAAAATGGCCAAGAAAAAAGCCGCGCGCGATAAAATCATGGCGGCTAAAACGGAAAGCCGAGGTTTGATGATTGTTCATACCGGAAAAGGGAAAGGAAAATCAACGGCTGCTTGGGGTTTAGCGATGCGCACTTTGGGTCATGGCTTGCGGGTAGGCATTGTTCAATTTGTCAAAGGCAAATGGGACACCGGAGAACGTTCTATCTTTGAAAATTTCCCGGACCTTTGTGTGATCGAAGCCTTTGGTGAAGGCTTTAGCTGGGAATCCCAAGATTTAGAAAGGGATAGAGTGGCGGCGGCGCGCGCTTGGGATGCGGCTGTCAAATTAATGAATGATGAAAGCATGGCCTTGGTTATTTTTGACGAAATCAATATAGCGTTACGATACGGTCAATTGGAAGCAACCCAAGTCTTATCGGAAATTGCCAATAAACGACCTGATTTACATGTGGTTTTGACGGGACGAAATGCTTTGCCTGAAATCATCGAAGCCGCTGATTTGGTGACAGAAATGACGCAAATAAAGCACCCTTTTCGTTCTGGCGTAAAAGCACAGGTGGGCATCGAATTTTAACAAGCCTTGTGATATGGTTTGAAAGCTAATTTTGGCAGCGATTCGTTTGGGGGAGTTTTAATGTATAAACGCTTTTTGATGGTGATGGTTTTGACACTTAGCGTGGCAGGTTGTGCGGAATTACAGCCCACACCAGATGATCAACAAGCGCAACATATTATAGCGTCTGCCCAAAGTATTTTTCAAAGTTTTAAGGCCTCAACTGAAAAACCAATGGACAATTTCAGGGCCATGTTGCCCAAGGCCCAAGGCATTGTCATCCTGCCCGGTTTGTTAAAGGGTGGGTTTATTGTTGCCGCCGAAGGTGGAAACGGGGTCATGTTGGCTAAGGGTTTAAACGGCACATGGGGACAGCCGGGGTTTTATTTTTTGGCCGCAGGAAGCGTTGGCTTGCAAATGGGCGGTCAAGCCACCGATGTCGTGATGTTGTTGTTTAGCCAAAAAGCTGTGGCTTCAATCATTCATAACCAAGGCAAGCTAGGCGCTGATTTGGGGTTGATTATTGGCACTATTGGCGGTGGCGTTGAAGCATCAACAACGACAAATATTGGCACTGATATCATGGCTTTTTCCCAAGGCATAGGGGCCTTTGCCGGAGGCTCACTTGAAGCGGCTGCGTTGATTCGACGCAACGATTTAAACGAAGCTTTTTATGGCCAAATTGCAACGCCCGATGAAATTATTTTGCAAGGCCAAGTGCAAAGCCCGGCAGCAGATGGTTTGCGTGCGGCCTTAAGCAAACCATAAATGATGTCCTCATCTCCGCTTACGAAAATGATCATGATCCAAGGCACCAGTTCGGATGCTGGTAAGTCTTTGTTAGTTGCGGGGCTGTGTCGGGCTTATGTGCGCCGGGGCTTAAAAGTATTGCCTTTCAAGCCGCAAAATATGTCGAACAATGCCGCCGTGACTTTGGACGGAGGAGAAATTGGCCGTGCCCAGGCCTTACAAGCCCGTGCCTGTAATGTTGATCCTTTGGTCGACATGAACCCTGTTCTTTTAAAACCCCAAGCCGACACGGGGGCACAATTGGTGGTCGGCGGCAAGGTTAAAGGGCATGTTGCGCCCAAAGATTTTAGAACCTTTAAAGAAACCCTGTTGCCCGCTGTTTTAGCTGCCTTTGAACGTTTAAAACAACAGTGCGATTTGGTCATCGTTGAAGGGGCCGGAAGCCCCGCCGAAGTTAATTTGCGTATGGGCGACATTGCCAATATGGGTTTTGCATTGACCGCAAAGGTCCCCGTCTTGTTGGTCGGTGACGTGGAAAAAGGTGGTGTGATCGCCCAAATTGCTGGCACCCATGCGGTCTTGATGCCGTCTGAACAAGATTTAATCAAAGGTTTTATCGTCAATAAATTTCGCGGTGATATGGCGTTGTTTGCCCCGGCTATGACCGACATCGAAGCTCGCACCGGGTGGCAAAGTTTCGGTTTGATTCCATGGCTTGATGCGGCTCAAAAGTTACCCAAGGAAGACAGCGCCTCAATTGCCCAGTGGGCGGAAAGTGGCCGCGATATTGGCGTGGATAAGCCTATTCGTATTGCCGCATTAAGACTTCCTCGGTGGTCAAATTTTGATGACTTAGATCCCTTGATGGCAGAACCGGATGTCGACGTGCATGTGATTGAACCCGGACAAGCAATTCCCGGCAATATGGATGTCGTGATTTTGGCGGGATCAAAATCGGTAATTTCGGATTTGCGCGCTTTAAAAGATCAAGATTGGGACGTCGACATCAAAGCACATGTAAATCGGGGCGGACAAGTGATCGGCATTTGTGGGGGCTATCAAATGTTGGGCCAACGTATATCCGATCCAGATGGCATTGAAGGTCCCGCGTGCGAGGAAATGGGGTTAGGTCTGTTAGATGTGGAAACGGTTTTGTCAGATGAAAAAACGTTGCAACACATACACGCGGTCGAAGCCGTAACGGACTTAAAAGTCGAAGGTTATGAAATGCATTTGGGTTTGACCGAAGGCCCGGCTAGACATACCCCGTGGTTGCATCTGTCAGATGGTCGCGAAGACGGAGCCGTTAGCCCATCGGGTCAAGTGATGGGAACTTATGTTCATGGGCTGTTTTCAGGCGATGATTTTAGGCATGATTTTTTAAAGCGCTTGGATGAGCAAAGATCAAAGGGCGTAAATTACGAACAAGACATCGAACGCGCCCTTGATGATTTGGCGGACCATCTGGAAAAACATCTAGACTTAAACGCACTGTTAAAACTGTAAGCCAAACCGGTACATGGAAATGACGGCAACGATCAATACGTTGATTAGGCACGCGACAATATAAAGATATAACGCACGATCCATATGCATGTCGGTGGCTTGTGCGGTGCCGTTACCAATCCATGGGTCATTCTGAGTGTGGTTTGGGTATTTTCGAGGCCCGGCTAAGGCTATGCCCAAGGCTCCTGCCATAGCCCCTTCGGGCCACCCGGCATTGGGCGATTTGTGTTTTGAAGCATCACGCCACATGGTGCCAAAAGCCCGAAACGGATTAGCCCGTGGCGACACGGTTGCCGCGATAGCGATGATCAACCCAGCCAAACGGGAGGGAATAAGGTTCAATACGTCGTCAAGTTTTGCCGCCGTAAAACCAAAGGCTTGGTATTTATCATTGCGATAACCAATCATAGAATCCAAAGTGTTAACGGCTTTGTACACAAACAACCCGGGCACACCAAACAACACATACCAAAATACGGGGGCCACCACGCCGTCTGAAAAATTTTCTGCCAAGCTTTCAATGCCGGCGCGCGCTATTGCGTGTTCATCCAATTGTTGGGGGTCACGTCCGACGATGTTGCTGACGGCGGTGCGGGCCGATTGAATGCCGTCATATTGCAAGGCCAGCGACACCCGACGCACGGCGCGATATAATTCGTTTTGGGCCAGCAAGGCTGTCATAAAAAACACCTCAACCACCCAGCCAAAATCATGGTGAAAGGTCAACCATTGTACGCCACAACCCAAACTGCCTGTTAAAGCAACAACAATGATGACACTCAAAGCCCCACGCAATGCCCGATCTGTGTGGCTGCGTTGCGGCCGATTGAGCTTGTGATCCAGCTTTGCAATTAGGCCGCCGATCACAACTACAGGGTGTGGGACCAAGCGAAAGACAGGCCCAAGACTGCCAAGCATAGCGTCCAAGGCCAAGGCCAACAGCAATAATACCAATGGATCAAAGGCAGATTGTGAACCGATTGCGGAAAACATAAACATACGGGCAGTGTATTCTTTTTAGAAATTTTGAAAATAAAATTGTCGCATCGGGCTAGAATCTTGTAGGTTGCTACAAGATTCACATTATAGTGCATCGCACGGGCGGAGGCCATGACCACCCAATGTTATTTCGCAATTCAATTTGTCAAATGACGCCAGAGGCAATGACCAGCAACACGCAAACCGCCCCGTGCGGCGTTGCGACAGATACGCAAACCGCCCCGTGCGGCGTTGCGACAGATACGCAAACCGCCCCGTGCGGCGTTGCGACAGATACGCAAACCGCCCCGTGCGGCGTTGCGATACAGAAAGATACACATCATGTACAACTCATCTCCTTCAAACGACCTACCTTCCATCATGGTTTGCGGTCACGGCTCGCGTTCAAAAAGCGCCGTTGATGAATTTAACCAAGTGGCAGTTCGGATCAAAGAGCGTTTGCCTGACCATAAAGTGGAAAGCGGATTTTTGGAATTTGCCACGCCAGTGATTGGCACGGGTCTTGATAAATTACGCGATAGCGGGGCGAAAAAAATAGTCTGTTTGCCGGGCATGTTGTTTGCCGCCGGACACGTTAAAAATGATCTGCCTAGTGAAATCAACAATTACGCCGCTGAAAACCAAGGTTTGGAAATGGTCTTTGCTGCTGATTTAGGTTTGGATGCGCGCTTGATGGATGCCGCCAAACAACGCATCGAAGAAGCGCTGGAAACGTCGGCCCAAGATATCTCTAGACAAGATACCTTGGTCTTGGTGGTTGGCCGTGGCACGAATGATTCCGATGCCAATTCCAACGTCGCAAAAGTCACCCGCATGTTGTGGGAAGGTTTGGATGTGGGGTGGGCGGAAACGGCCTATTCCGGAGTCGCCTATCCGTTGGTGGATGCGGCCTTGGCAAACGTTACAAAAATGGGCTTTAAACGCATTGTTGTGTTTCCGTATTTTTTGTTTTCCGGCATTTTGGTGTCACGTATTTATAATTGGGTAGACGAAGCCGCCGCCGCCCATCCAGACATCGAATTTTTAAAAGCGTCATATTTAAATGATCATCCAAAAGTGATAGATGCATTTATTTCACGACTGCAAGAAGCCTTGGATGGCAAAGGCAATATGAATTGCCAATTGTGTAAATACCGCGAACAAATCATTGGCTTTGAACATGACTTGGGCACCGCACAGGTGGGCCACCATCACCATGTCCAAGGGGCCGGGGTTGAAGAAAACCCCGAAGACCATGGTGTCCATCATGGTCACGGTCATCATGGTCATCATGGTCACGATCATCACGAGGATAAGGAGGACCGCTAATGTCCTCACCAACTTTTGATTATGTCCGCAGTCCAGATGCCATTACCCGATTGTCGTTTAAACGCATTCGCGAAGAAGCGCAATTAGACCATCTGCCTGGGTTAATGGGCGCGGTTGCGGAACGCGTGATCCATGCCATTGCCAGCATCGAAGCCGCCGACCATTTGCGTTTTTCACCCGATGCTCCCGAACGTGCCCGCATCGCTTTGTTGGGTGGCGCCCCGCTGTTGGTTGATGTTGAAATGGTATCTCGGGGTATCACCCGACGGTTTTTGCCAACCCATAACGAAGTGATTTGTTGCCTGTCAGACGAAGGTGTCGGGGGTGAGGCCAAGGCTCGTGGAGAGACTCGTTCTGCTGTTGGTGTTGAACATTGGGGTGACCGTGTACAGGGTAGCGTGGTGGTTATTGGGAATGCACCAACGGCGCTGTTTCGATTGTTGGAACTGATATTGAATGATGGAATTCGCCCTGCGGCAATTTTGGGATTCCCTGTTGGCTTTGTCGGTGCGGCTGAATCCAAAGAAGCATTGGTCACACATGCGGGTGACATTCCGTTCATCACCTTGACGGGACGCTTGGGCGGTAGCCCCGTTGCGGCTGCGGCCTTGAACGCGATCGCGTTAGGGGGAAACCCGTGAACCAGAACACGAACAAGCCCAATAAAATTTTGGTTATCGGCATTGGTGAAGATGGGTTGGCTGGCCTTGATGATTTCGCGCGTCTTAAAATTAAGACCGCCGATGTGTTGGTCGGAGGTTTGCGCCATTTGAATTTTATGCCCGACTTTGCGGGTCAAATATTGGATTGGTCATTGGGCATTAAGGCGACCTTGGACGTGCTTGAAAACGTTGGTGAGAAAAAGATCGTCGTATTGGCATCTGGCGACCCTTTATATTTTGGGGTTGGCAAAAACATTATTGAAAAATTTGGCATTGAAAATGTACTCGTTATACCAAAACCCGGTGCTGTAACTTTGACTTGTGCCGCCATGGGTTGGTCGCAACCCGATGTGCAAGTTGTGACCGTTCATGGTCGTGCCCTAGAAAATCTAAATTTGCACTTAGCACCCAAGGTGCGTTTGTGTGTGTTAAGCCAAGATGGAACCACCCCAGCTGCGGTAGCTAAGCTATTATGTAACCAAGGGTACAGCAACAGCCAGATGACGGTATTTGAACATCTTGGCGGACCGCGCCAAAGCCAAGAAATTACCAAAGCTAAAGATTGGTGCAAACAATCATCAGCCGATTTGAACAGCTTGGCCATTGAACTTGTCACGGATCAAACGGCGCGACCGCTTTCACGTGTGGGTGGGTTGCCTGATGATGCTTTTGAACATGACGGACAATTAACCAAACGCGCGATGCGGGCAGTGACAATTTCAACACTAGCCCCCTTAGCCCATGAAATTTTGTGGGATTTTGGCGGAGGCGCCGGGTCCATTTCCATCGAATGGATGCGGGCACATACCAGTTGTAGAGCCGTTGCCATTGAACGTGATCCAGTACGCGCAAAACGCATTGAAAGAAATGCACATAAATTGGGCGTTCCAAAATTGTCAGTCGTGGTGGCGGACAATGCCCAAGCTTTGGACCAACTGTCTGGACGACCTCAGGCTATTTTTATCGGTGGTGGATTGAGTGCGGCTAACTTTATAGACCGGGCATTTGCGATGTTGTCACCCGGTGGACGATTGGTCGCCAATGCGGTGACCGACAAAAGCCGCGATATTCTATGTGAACTGCAAGACCGCTATGGCGGCGAAATGATGACGGTCAGCCTTGAAGGCAAGTTCCCCGTCACACAAATTTTAATAAGGAAAAAGTTATGACTGGGAAACTTATTGGCGTTGGCGTAGGCCCCGGTGATCCAGATTTATTGTCGGTAAAAAGCATGGATGCAATAGCATCAGCCCGCGTGATATCCCATGTCCACGCCGCTGGACGCCCCCCTATGGCTTTGCAAATTGCCCAAGGTTGGTTGAACGAAGATGTCATTGAAATCCCCATCGCTATTGATATGAACAGCGCCGAAGCCATTCGTCAGTCCGCTTATGATAAAGCGGTTGCGGTGTTAAGGATGCATTTGGATGCGGGCCGTGATGTGGTGTTTGTGTGCGAAGGTGATGCGTTGTTTTATGGTTCGTTCCAATATGTGATGGACCGCCTAAGTGGTGATTATGAAGTCGAAGTTATTCCCGGTGTGTCATCCATTCATGCCAGCGCGGCCAGTGCAAAATTAAACTTTGCCCAAGGTCAAGACATGGTCCAAGTTTTGCCCGCGATGCTTTCGGATGGTGCCTTAGCGGCCAGATTAAGCGACAAAAATTGTTCCTTTGCGGTTATCAAACTGGGCCGCCACCTTGCCCGCGTGAAGACTATTTTATCACGCCTTGGGCGTTTGGATGATGCGGTATTGGTGGAAAAAGCAACGTGGGCAGATGAACGCACTGTACGGCTCAAGGATTATGAAGGCGAGGCCGTATATTTTGCACAAGTTTTAATTCCGGCCTATCGGGGACAAAAAAAACAAACCTTAAGCGAAGGCGCCGCCATCGTTTGCTTAAACAAGGCAGGCTTAGAAACGGCCCAGCGTTTGAGAAATTCCCTGCCCTCATCGACTTTGTTGGGCCTTTCCGGGCGCATTGACGGCAAAGATGTCGATCAAGTTTTCGACGACGTTTGCGAAACGCTGCAGAATTTATTTACCGAAAATACGCCCATTGTGGCGATCGCTTCAAGCGGCATCATCATTCGGGCATTGGCGAAAAATCTGAATAACAAAAGAAGTGAACCTCCGGTAATTTCGTTATCGCCGGATGGGGCGTTTGTCGTGCCATTGTTGGGTGGGCATGTGGGGGCCAATCGTTTGGCCAAAGACATTGCTTCTATCACCCAAGGCTTTGCCGCGTTGACCACGGCAGGGGAAAGCGCATTGGGCTTGGCATTGGATGAACCACCTTGCGGCTGGACGGTGCAAAACCCTGAACAAGCAAAATCGGTGACAAGCAAAATGTTAGCAGGCGAACAGTTGGGATTGCGTGTTGATAGCGGGAATGTGGATTGGCTTTCGGGATTTGGCCTTGGGCAAGACGTTTGGGTGACACATAAGGATATAGCAACAGATTTAGGATCATTGATTTTGCATCCACCAACCTTAAGTTTAGGCGTGGGTTGTGAACGAGATTGTGATGCGGCAGAATTAAAATTGTTGGTGGAAGAAACCCTAGCTAAGGAAAATTTATCAATCAAATCCATAGCCTGCGTGTCGTCCATAGACGTGAAGTCCGACGAAACGGCGGTATTAGCCTTGGCAGAACATTTAAATGTACCGGCTCGTTTTTTCAGCGCCGACCAGCTACAAGACCAAGCCACCCGCCTTAAAAATCCATCTGATGTGGTGAAGGCCGAAGTGGGGTGTGCGGGTGTTTGCGAAGGGGCGGCCTTAGCAAGTGTTGGCGTGGCTGGCTCGTTGTTAGTGGAAAAACAAAAATCTAAACGCGCAACGTGCGCGGTGGGTTTAAGTCCCATCGACATTGACTCCACCACGATTGGAAAAGGCCGTGGTCGATTGTATGTTGTTGGCATTGGTCCGGGGTGTGATCGTTGGCGTACCCCCGAAGTTACACGGATATTAAGCACGGTCACGGACGTTGTCGGTTATGGATTTTATTTAGATCTCGTCGCAGACTTGATTAAAAACAAAGAACACCATACCTCTAATTTAGCCCAAGAAGAAGCCCGCGTACGACACGCTTTGGAACTGGCGGCCCAGGGCAAAGACGTGGCCTTGATAAGTTCTGGGGATGTGGGTATTTACGCAATGGCGACCTTGGCCTTTGAATTGTTACAACGCGAAAACCGTGCCGATTGGAACCGTTTATACATCCAAGTAGAACCGGGTATCAGCGCATTTCAAGCCGCCGCCGCGCGTGTCGGCGCGCCGGTAGGTCATGATTTTTGTTTGATATCATTGTCAGACTTGCTAACGCCTTGGGCGGTTATTGAACGCCGACTAAAGGCCGCCGCCGAAGGTGGGTTTGTGGTGTCCTTTTACAATCCTGTATCTAAACGTCGGCGCACTCAATTGAATGATGCGCGCGATATTTTATTGCAACACCGTTCGCCTGATACGCCGGTTGTGTTGGCCCGTCAATTGGGACGAGATGATGAAAACATACGTATTGTTACACTTGGTGAATTAACTTCAGATATGGCCGACATGTTGACGTTGGTTATGGTTGGTGGTGAAGACACCCGAATAATAGAACGTGGCCAAAACACCTGGGTATACACACCGCGAGGCTATGGCGACAAAATGGATGCACAACAAGGAACTAAAATATGACCGTACATTTTATTGGCGCTGGGCCGGGGGCATGGGATTTGATCACCGTGCGGGCTTTGAACTTGGTGAAATCTTGCCCTGTGGTTTTATTTGCCGGATCATTAGTACCCTTGGAAATTGTCAATCAAGCTGCGCCGTCTGCGCACGTGGTGGATACCGCCCCCTTGCATTTGGATGAAATTATTTGCGAAATTGAAAAGGCGCATCACCAAGGCTATGACGTGGCGCGCGTGCATTCGGGTGATCCCAGCATTTATGGGGCTATAGCCGAACAAATGCGGCGTTTGAATGAATTGAAAATTGATTATGACGTTACGCCCGGTGTGCCTGCATTTGCAGCAGCGGCGGCGTTGTTAAAACGGGAATTAACCTTGCCGGATATCAGCCAGTCGATTGTTTTGACGCGAACATCGGTCAAAGCTTCGAGCATGCCAGAAGAGGAAACGTTGGAAAATTTTGCCCGTACCAAAGCCACTTTGGCGGTGCATTTGTCGGTCAACAATTTGAAAAAAGTGGTGCGAGATTTAACACCGCATTATGGAGCCGATTGCCCGGTCGCTGTGGTGTTTCGCGCCAGTTGGCCGGATGAAGATTATGTGTTGGGAACGTTGTCAGATATTCAGGCCAAGGTTAAAGACGCCGGCTTTACCAGAACGGCTTTGATTTTGGTGGGGCGCGTATTAGATAGCCAAGATTTCACGGATTCTAAGCTATACGACGCCAGCCATTCCCATGTGTTGCGGGAAGCCAAGGAAACGTAAATATGCCTAAGGTTTCTTAGGCTTTTTATCTTTGGGATTGTTGGCGCTAAGACCAAAAAGAGTTTGCCAAAAGGTTTTTTTTACCCGCTTTTTCTTTTTCGGTTTTTTTTTCGTATCTTCATCCGTTTTAGTTGGTGCATCTAATGCAGGGTTGGTGAAGGAATAAAAAATACGAAAATCACCCTCGGCATTGACCTTGTAATACGCGATTCTATGAATTGACGCGTTGCGTTTAACACGCGCTTGGGCATTTTGTTCGGCGCCGTGTTTGTCATGTATGGATTGGCTGTATTCGACCTTGCCATCTTTTAAGGCTTGGCCTTTTTTGCAAATGTATATTTCGACGGCTTCACTCATTAAACGTTCCTTGTTTAGTCAGCCAAGCCAGCGCATCGTTAATAGTGCTTACGCAATCGCCATCCGGCGGTGGCGGGCGCCTTAACAAAATAATCCTAATCCCCAATTGAGCAGCGGCATCCAATTTTGCTCGTGTGGAATCGCCGCCACTGTCTTTTGAGACCAAGGTATCAATTTGATGGTTACGCATCAAATTCATTTCATCAACCAAGGCAAAGGGCGGGCGAGCCGTAACAAACGTGGTCTGTTCAAGGTTAAGGTTTGGGTCCGGCTGTTCAATGGCGCGTACCAATAGTTTGACTTTTTTTAAGCTTTCAAAAGCCACAAGATCCTTTCGCCCGATGGTTAAAAAGGCTGACTTGGACGTTCGTGCGATCAATCGGGCGGCTTCATCTGCATCGAGGGTAAATATCACATCTGTATCTGTGGGTACAATCCACCGTGGGCGATCTAGTCTTAAGTAAGGCACCTTGACCTTATGGCAAGATTGAACACCGTGATTGGTAATGGTCAAGGCAAAGGGGTGTGTCGCATCAATGACAGCATCAATGCGGTTATTTTGTAAATAATCCGTCAAGCCATCCACGCCGCCAAAGCCACCGATGTGAATTTCACCCGGCACCTTTGGTGTTGTTTTGGTGGCGCCCGCAAGGGACGTTATAAGCAAGATATTTGGGTGCGTTTGATAAATTTGTGTGGCGACCTGGCGGGCCTCGACGGTGCCGCCCAAGATTAACAGTTTCATGAGCTGTTACCGATCCGGTGACCGTTGCGATCATAAACCCAAACGGATACGTGGGTGCCGCCAGCCAATGTTGCCAACGTCACTTCACGGGCTTGGCGGGCAATCAGGTGGGCCAATTCGGGGGCGCTGTCTTGGGCCAATTCAAGCACATGTCCAGCCGTATTGGCGGTGCGGGCCTTGGACACTATATTTCGTTCAACACCTATTCGTGCCAATAAATCCGCAAGGTGATGAAAATCGACTTGGGATCTTGACGAATGCAAATCCATAGAACCTTGGGCTAGTTTTGTTAATTTGGCAAAGCCCCCTGCGATGGTCAGAACAGGCACCGGATGGGTACGTAGATATTTTAATAATCCTCCGGCGAAATCACCCATGTCAATGAGAGCTTCATCGCCAAGTTGAAGCTCGTCATTGGCGGCTTGTTCCGATGTTCGACCTGTGGCGGCAAGGATATGGTTGAAATTTTGTGCGCGTGCTACGTCAATGCCGCGATGGATGGAATGAATCCAACTTGCACACGAATATGGCACCACCACTCCGGTTGTGCCTAAAACAGATAAGCCACCTTTAATCCCCAGCCTAGGGTTCATGGTTTTAAGGGCTACTTGTTCCCCGCCGGGAATGGAAATGGTAATGCGGATATCAGGCGTATCTTGGCCGTTTGCTTCATGAATAGATTGTGTGACACGTACGATGGCATCAATGATTTGTTGGCGTGGCTTTGGGTTTATGGCTGGTTCTCCGACGTCAAGCGGCAGGCCTTTTAAGGTAACCGTGCCAACCCCATTTCCGGCAGCAAAAACAATGCCTGATCCGCGCGGGCCTTTTTGCACATCGGTGATAATTTCAAGCCCGTGGGTAACGTCGGGGTCATCTCCAGCGTCTTTGATGACCCCGGCACATGCAAAATCCGCCCCCAGAATTTTGGTAGCAAGGGTAAATGTGGGTTGGTCGCCGCGTGGCAATTTTAGGGTGATGGTATCTTCAAATTCACCGGTTAAAATAGCCCGCCAAGCCGCCGCCGCCGCCGCCGCTGCACAAGCCCCGGTGGTCCATCCTTTGCGCAAGGGTCGGTCAATAGGTTTTCTAGATTGTACGGTCTCTTTCATGACGGCACTTTAAATCGAGAACTTGGAAGAAGAAAGGACCTTGTTCGGGGTTGATCGATGGGGCTCAGACTCGTATGGTCGGGTTCTTGGTTCCATATCCACAAGGTAGGTTATAGATGTCACGCATATTTTTTGTCGTTTTCGCCGCCGCATTGATGGTCGGAGTCGTGTTTTTAAGCCGAAATGTGTTTAACGGCGATACGGCGCGGGTGTCTAGTGTAGGCAAAATTGATATTGGTGGGCCATTTAATTTGATCGACCAAAATGGCAAGGCCGTTACGGATCAAGATTTTAAGGGCAAATACATGCTGATTTATTTTGGATATACGTTTTGCCCGGATGTATGCCCAACAACATTAAGCACCATGGGCGATGCTTTGAATATGTTAACGCCCGAACAAATGGCCAAAGTGGTGCCGATCTTTATCACTATTGACCCAGAACGTGATACGCCTGAACTGTTGGCTTCATATGTACATAATTTTCATGAAAAAATGTTGGGGTTAACGGGACCTTTGGCTGAAATCAAAAAAGTCGCTAAGGCTTATAAGGTGTATTTCGGCAAGGCGAATGAGGATGATCCAGATGGGAATTACACCATGGATCACGGCTCGACGACCTATTTCATGGGTCCAGATGGAACCTATGCCGCGCACTTTAGCCATGGCATATCTTCCCAAATCATGGCCAAAAAAATGGCTGAATTTCTGTAAAGAGCCAAAGACATGACGCAAAGCAAGACCGTCTTTGGGGTGATTGTTGCAGCTCCTTCATCGGGCAGCGGTAAAACAGTGATAACCTTGGGTATTCTTGCGGCTTTGAAGGCCCGTGGCATTGACGTTGGATCCTTGAAAGCGGGGCCGGATTATATTGACCCGGTGTTTCATGCCAAGGCCACCGGGCGATCGTGCTTTAATATTGATCCGTGGGCGATGCGCCCTGAAACCATCGCGGGCCTCATTCATGAAGCTGGGCGAGCGACGGATTTAATGGTCGCCGAAGGTGTCATGGGGTTGTTTGACGGGGCCACGTTGGATATGGGTTCAACCGCTGATATTGCAAAATTGACCGGATGGCCGATTGTTTTGGTGGTCGATTCTGGCTCCCAAGGCGCTTCGGCAGCCGCCCAAGTGTTGGGCTTCGACCGTTATCGTGACGACATCAATATCGCAGGTGTCATTTTTAACCGGGTCGGCAGCCAAAAACATCAAAATGTAATCCGCCAATCTTTATCAAGGGTACTGCCTGATATGCCCATATTGGGGATGATCCCGTGGCACAGCGAATTGGAATTACCATCTCGGCATTTGGGCTTGGTCCAAGCCGGGGAACATTTAGCCTTAAACGCTATTATCCAAGGGGCGGCTGATACCGTCAAACGTCATGTGGATTTACAAGCCTTGCAAGCCATGGCTTTGGGTTGGAAAGCGGATGGTTCCGCGCAACCGTTGAAACCATTGGGACAACATATTGCGGTGGCCAGTGACAAAGCTTTTGCTTTTGCCTATCCGCAAGTGTTGCAAGGGTGGCGGATGCAAGGGGCCGAACTTAGCTTTTTTTCGCCCCTAGATGACCAAGCCCCAAACGAAAATGCAGATGCGGTGTTTTTGCCCGGTGGTTACCCGGAATTGCACGCCGATCGTTTGGCCCGTGCAGAAACTTTTAAATCCGCCATCAAAAATGCGGCCACGGCTGGTATGGTAATTTATGGAGAATGTGGTGGCTATATGGTGTTGGGTGAGGGGATTGTTGATAAAGACGGGCAAACCCATGAAATGTTGGGCTTGTTGCCATTGCAAACGTCTTTTGCCGAACGCAAACTACATTTGGGTTATCGCCAATTAACGGCATTGTCAGATACCCCACTGGGCGGCAAAGGGGCGAAATTCAAAGCCCATGAATTTCATTATGCCACAACCGTTAACCAAGGCTTTGCCGAGCCATTATACGAAGCTTTGGATGTAGAAAATACAAAACTGGCAAACCTGGGGCTAAAAATGAATAACGTGTTTGGATCGTTTGCCCATCTTATTGATCAATCGCATCGGTGATATTTATGAACTTTTGGACAGAAAAAAAACTATCTGAAATGACTCCCCAAGAATGGGAACGCCTGTGCGATGGTTGCGGGCGGTGTTGCTTGGAAAAATTGGAAGACATGGATAATGGAGAAATCAGTTACACAAATGTGGCGTGCCCTTTGTTGGATGTGGAAAGTTGCGGTTGCCGTCAGTATGCCCAACGATCGCGTTTCATGCCAGATTGCATTACCTTGACCGCCCACAATGTTTCAGATCTGAAATGGATGCCCAGCACATGTGCCTATCGTTTGTTGGCCGAAGGAAAGCCATTGTTCGCTTGGCACCCGTTGATATCGGGCGATCCCGATAGCGTTGTAAAGGCCGGAATTTCTGTCAAAGGGCGTGTGGTTGCCGAACACCTAGCCGAAAACTTAGAAGATCACATCGTTGATTGGCCTGCCTAAGGCCTTTTATGAGATAATCGAAATTATGTTCGATTCGCATGAAAATCGTCACTTATCGCTTGAAATTGATGGCCGCCCGGTGCCGTTAAATGTGCGACGCCATGCTCAGGCCAGACGTTTAATTTTACGCCTAGATGAAAAAACCGGAGGTGTGGTGGTGACAATCCCCAAACGGTGCGCCCTTCAAGACGGCGTTGATTTGGCACACAGAAAATCGGCATGGATCGCGGCTCAACTTAAACGTCGGCCTTCGCCCGTAATATTCAGCGATGGCATGACGTTGCCCGTGATGGGGGAAAGCCTGACGGTGTATCATGATGAAAATGCTCGGGGCACCCGCCAAATCGGTGACCAGTTGGTGGTTTCGGGGCGCGTACAATACCTGCCTCGGCGTTTGACCGATTGGTTGAAACGCCAAGCCCGGTCGGAATTTTCAAACCGCGCGCATGACAAAGCCAACCGAATTGAATGCCGGGTATCGCGCATTACAGTTCGCGACACCCGTTCTCGGTGGGGGTCATGTGGGGCGGATGGACAATTGAATTTTAGCTGGCGGCTTGTCTTGGCGCCCGAATTCGTGCTGGATTACGTCGTCGCCCATGAAGTTGCACATTTAAGACACAGAAACCATGGCCCAAAATTTTGGGCCTTAACGCAAAGTTTGACGGATCGCATGGTCGATGCCAAAGCCTGGCTGAATGCCCATGGTCATGATTTGCATAGGTATGGAAAAGAACAATGAAACAAGACCAAACCACATTGTGTATTCCCACCCAAGGGCAGGGTTTGTTTGAATTCACGACGGAAATGAACACCTGGGTCAGGTCGGTGGGCATTACCCAAGGGCTGTTGACGGTCTTTTGCCGTCACACTTCGGCGAGCTTGACCGTTCAAGAAAATGCCGACCCAGACGTGAAATTTGATATGGTTGAGTGTTTTAAAAGCTTGGTCCCACAAAGTGAGACGAAATATAGGCATGCAAACGAGGGCTTAGACGATATGCCTGCGCATATTCGCACCAGTTTGACGGATGTTTCGGTCTCTATTCCGGTGCAAAATGGCCTGCCCGTGTTGGGGATGTGGCAAGGGATGTATGTGTTTGAACACCGCAACCATGCCCACAATCGCGAAGTGGTGCTGCATTTGATCGGCACATAAGTATTAAATTTAGAGGCTGCCCTAGGATCAGAACTCATTAACCTTTACGTGTTTCAATATCTTAAAACTTAAAAGGAAATTGTTCGCTATAAAGACGATATTTTGCCTTTCCGATGAACAATTTTCTTTGGTTTAACCCCACTTACC
>Ga0316204_10002111_pt1 | contig 47240 bp, 42 predicted proteins | sample 6monrhotite_MG_2_FD_205661 | JGI IMG/M metagenome (GOLD analysis project Ga0316204, IMG submission 205661) | Microbial mat bacterial communities from mineral coupon in-situ incubated in ocean water Damariscotta River, Maine, United States -... | ecosystem: Environmental > Aquatic > Marine >... | reverse complement strand
GGCAGTTTCCCCTTTCAAGTCATCATGAACCCTCAAGGCTGTTATTTCAGCAGATCAACGACCCTGCTGCGATAAGAGGTGTGGCAAGCCATGCAAGCGCTGAGTATCTGTGACTGATGTTGGATCAGCAGCGGCATGTCTTTGGCTTTGGCTGCAGCTTCAAGCTTGATCGCCAGGCCATGTACAACACCATCCGCCTTCTTGAAATTCTTCATCTCCGTACCCAACGAACTCATAAGTTTCATACGCTGACCCATTGAAGGTTTGTCATGAAAACCAATAGCATGGGCTGCTGCTTCTGCCCCTGCAAAATCTTCCCGAAGGATAGCCTGATTCAGACTGTCAAAATCCCTGCCCAGCTGTTGCATAATCTGCCTTAAGGAACCATCTGATGCTTCAGTCACAGGCTTGGCTGTTACAACAGGCTGATTTGTACACATCCTGTTGTAACGCATCTGATCCTTTTTAAAATGCTGCAAATCACCCTTGGCCTTGGCTGCTTTCATACCCGCCTTCCAGTGTGCACAAGGTGGCGCAAAGGCTTCATCATGAATGTAAGCGGCAATCTTGCGCAGTTCAGCTTCTTCCATACCAGGATCAGGCATAACTCCGAGATGCTGCACAGCCATGCGCATCAGCGCCTTCTCTTCAGACGGACTTTTCGCAAAATCTGTCAGCTTATCGATAAAAGTATCCCTGTCAGAGGTAGCACGCTTATAATGCTTTTGCACACCGAACATCGGTGGTGCCATTGGCGGGTCAAGCTTGGCATTATGGCAAGAGAGACAATTTGACTGAAACAACTTTTTACCTTCATCAACAACATCATTAGCCCAGGCATTGGCTGAAATCAACATTGCTGCCGAAAGGATTATCATCTTTTTCATCATCACTCCTATACTATCTCTGTTTCTGTTTCTGTTTCTGTTTCTGTTTCTGTTTCTGTTTCTGTTTCATACACTTACCCATAAAGCAGTCAGGCCAGCTTCTTCATCCACCTTTGACGCATACTTTCTAAAGAATAAAATAATATGGGAACTGCGATCATGGTTAAGAAAGTACCGCTGATCAGCCCTCCAATCGCCACAAATGCTAATGGTGAAAGCTTTTCAATCCCGACAGCCCACTCCATCGCAATAGGAACCATACCTATTGCCGATGACATGGCCGTCATCAAAATCGGGCGTACTCGCTTCTCAACAGCCAACAGTAATGCATCTCGAAGGCCCGTACCTTTTTCCATCGCCTGCTTGGTGAAATCGATCAACAAAATACCATTATTAACCACGATACCCATCAACAGAATCAAGCCCATAATCGCAGCCATAGAGAGGAACTTTCCACCAAGAATAACACCGAAGGCCGCACCGATAATTGCCATCGGCAAGGCCATCATAATGGCCAGTGGATCAAGGAATGAGCGGAAGGTAATAACCAGCATGAAATAAAGCAGTACCAGTCCCAGCACAACAGCCTGAATCAATCTAGTAAAGGTCTCGGACAGCTGCTTGTATTCGCCTTCATAGTGGAATTCATAACCGCGTGGCAGATCCATACCATCCAGAGCTTTGTCCACCTCTTCATGCAGAGTGGAAATCGCCACATTTCTGCGCCAGGCGAGCACATCAATAGTCGGCTCAAGATATTGATGGGTTTCTGCTGTTGGTGCATAAATCAGCTCTGGTGAGGCCAGTGAAATCAATGGTACAAAGCCGCCACTTGCCGTACGAATCTGAATCGCCTGAATACTCTCGGCATTGGCACGCTGATCAGCCTGTAAGCGAACCACTACGGGAATAGAGTCCTCACCCGGTATACGAATGCGACCGGCTTCAACACCGCCCACAGCACGGGCAACCTGCCCGGCAATCATAGCCGGCGACAGACCATGCAATCGTGCTTTGGCCGGATCAATATTCAAATTCACACGTTCGGAATGGCCCAGCCAGCTGCGTTCGGTGCCTGTTAAGCCATGCACATCCTTCAGACGATCCATCACATCATCGGCCAGCACATCCAGAACCGCAGGATCAGGCCCGGTGATGGTCACAACCACATTGGCAAGGATAGAAGGCAGTGGCGTTGCCCCGTAAAGGGTGACATTTGATGAAACCAGACCCGGAATTTTCTTGATTCGCTCCTGCAGTTTTTCATTGAGATCATACATGCTGCGATCACGTTGAAAACGATCAACCAGATTCAGGGTAATCTCCCCCTGCTGCAACAAGCGCTGCGAACCAAAGGATTTTACACCCGGCTCCGCTCCCACCACAGTAGAGCTTGAGATAATCCACTCTTCAGGAATCTCCTGCCTGATTGCATCCTCAACCCGCGTTGCCAGCCGGTGCATCTCACGCGCATCACTGTCGGGTTCTGCGTGAAATTTAATCAGATTCACACCGGTATCCATCAAGGGTAAGAGTTCACGCCCCTGAAAGCGCATTTGTGAAGCAGCCACCACGGTCAACAACAGGAAAAATATCATAATCACTTTCCGGTGATCCAGCGCCCAGTCCACCATAAACACATACATGCGCTTAAGCGGCTCCATCACATGGTTGCTGAAGGGTACAAGTATAAAGGCCAGAGGATCAGGAGAGCCGGGCTTAAGAATCATCGGTGCGAGTAACGGAATCAGAGAAATCGACACCACCAGCGAGGATGCCAGAGCTACCGAGAGCGTGACCGTCAAAGGCTGCAGTACTGTTTCAACAAAGCCACCGACAAACATAATAGGAACCAGCACAAGGATCGTACTAATCGTTCCTGATGTGTCAGCCAGAATCACTTCATCCAGACCTCGAATCGCAGCGAGCTTTTTATCCTCATGTTTTTCACGCATGTGACGCTCAATGTTTTCAATCACCACCACCACATCATCAGCCAGCAGACCCACTGCAACAATAATGGCTGTGAGTGTCACCATATCAAACTGGAAACCTATCCACCAAAGCACTGCAAAACTCACCAGATAAGAAAGAGGCAGGGAGAAAGCAACAATAAGCGCGGCTCGAGAGTTGCCCAGGAACAGCAGGATGACAATCAGTGTCATAATCACTGCATCACGCAGTGACTCGATCATATTACTCACCGTTAAATCTATGATTCTACCCTGAGTATCAGCAATTTGAATATTCAGGTTAGGAAACTTTGCCTGAATAACAGAGAGATTCTCATCGATACTGTCGAGTATGGGTTTGGCATATCCACGTTCGGAGCGTAACAGTGAAACCGCGACAGCCTCTTTGCCATTACCATGATACAGGGAGGTCGCATCAGCCTGCCCCCAGGAAACCTGGCCAAGGTCTCCGATTCTAATATGTTTACCACTGGCAAGCGGCACAAGCACTTCTGCAATATCACTCGGACTCTGGGCCAGAGACTGGGCTGTTAGCAAAAAACGCTTTTCATCCCGGTGAATCAGACCGGCAGGCATAGAGATATTTGAGGTTACCAGTGCGGCCACGACCTGATCCCAGTCCAGTTGATAGGACTGTAATCGATCACGATCAATATCAACAGATACCTGACGCACAGCCCCACCAAAGATCTCGGCCTCGGATACCCCCGGCAAATTCATCAATGTATCGCGCAAATCCTGCTCTGCAATGCGGCGCACCTGTGCCAAATCCAGCTCAGCCTCTGCTGCCGAAGTCACAGCCAGAACGATCACCGGCGCTGCTGCCTCTGTAATTTTGAATACCAGCGACTCTTTTACACCGGCGGGGAACAGACCTCGAACACGCGACAACTCTGTGGTGATTTTATTCGCCGCAGTATCAATATCATTACCATATTCAAACTCAACCTGTACTGATGAAACACCATCACGGGAGGTGGATGTCACACGCCGAACCCCGTCAATCGCACTCATGCGCACTTCCAGCGGATGGGTCACATCAGTACTGATATCTGTACTCATCGCACCTGACCATTGCGTAACGACAGCAACCATCGGGCGGCTGGAGTTAGGAAACAGGTTTGTCGGAATATTCATAAAACCAATGATGCCAACAAATACGGCAACCAAAGATACCGACAAAATGGCATGTGGCCGGGAAAGCAGCCATTCAGAGAATGTCACTGTTCAGCCTCGTTACTGACTGAAGTCATAACAGTATCACCATCATTAAGCTTGAGTAACACACTGCTGTGACCAAACACAACGCTGTCACCGGCTTGAATATCCCCTTGAACCACACACCCTTCCTGACCACAGACCGGCACCGCAACCTTGATCTTTTCAAGCACAAGATGCTGATCAATGTTGAAAACTTTAAACAAACTACGTTGATTTCTGTTCGATGAGGGAAGCAGAGCATGTTCCGGCACAATAATGGCTCCGGACACGATCTTTGAAATAACACGCGCAGAGACATGCGCACCGTCAGGTAATCCAAATGGACGAGCTGGAAGATCCACTTCCACACTTCCCATCGCCTGCTTATCCAGTGTCGGATTTACACGCGTCACTCTTGTGAGCATTAGTTCCGAGCCGTGTTTCAGATGCACCTCACTACCGGGATTCAGGTCAGTCAGAGTATCCAGAGGCACAGAGATAACGACACGCCCCCCCTGTTGCGAAGTCAGGATATAGATAGGCTTTCCAGGCATTGCGACATCACCCTCTTCTGCCAGACGCTGCGCAATACCGGCATCCATGGGCGCTCGAATATCGCCATAGGCAATTTTCAGCTGAACCTGATCGATCTGTTTCTGTAACGAACGCACATTCGCCTTGTCAGTTCGTACTCGGCTGATCCACTGCTCCACACCCGATGCTGCAGAACCACCCTCTTCAAACAGTCTCTGCTCACGCTGAAGTTCCTTACTATTATGTTCAAACAGAGCTTTCGCACTGGCCAACTTGGAGATGAGTGAATCTTTTCCTGCTTCCAACTCCCGTGTATCCACACGAACCAACAGATCACCTTTTTTCACACTGCCACCGGCACGAGGACCAAGGGTCAGAACAGCTCCGCTTATTTGCGGAGTAATCCGCACTTCACTTGAACTCTGCACCTTACCAAGAGCCGGGAACCCGACAGTAACCTGCCCCTCTTTTGCCACAGTGACATCAACAGCCCAGGGGGCCTGGGTCATCACCGGTTCATTTTCGATATCTTTTACGAATGCATTCATCAGAACCAGACTGAGAATCACGACAAGCGGGAATACCAGAAATTGAACACGTTTAGATGTGAATATATTCATGCTTTACCCCTTCTCTCCGGATACTGCAGCCGTTGGCTGTGTATAAGCTTTTGGCGGTTTCCCCACAGCCAGATTTAACTGATCATCTGCCAGCCACCATGCCGTCAATGCGCTGCTCACATTTGATCGTGCCTGAGCCAACGCGGCTTCAGCATCGAGAAGATCAACCGAGGAAAGACGACCATTGCGGTAGCGGTTTGCCTGAATATATTCAGTCTCAATGGCAGCCTTCAGGCCCGCCTGTGCAGCCTGATATTGCAATGCTGCAGCTTTCCAACCGGCCCTGGCCGCATCAAATTCAGCTCTTGCCCTGTTATGAATCAGTAACTGCTGCTGCCGTGCCATCTCTTTTTTTGCATGAGCCTGATCAGCCTGCGCAAAACGCCTGCCTCCATCCCATAATTCCCAACTCAGTTGGCCAGTCACACTCCAAGTGTTATCACCGGCTGCGCTATAACCCTGATTTCTCATCGTTGTTGCCTGCACAGACAGGCTAGGTAACCACTCCCTGCGAGCACCGCTCAGGCTCTCATCTGCAGCCTGAATCTGACTATCGGCACTTTTAATATCCGAACGTGACTGCAGTTGATCGAAATCTGGCAATAACAATCCTGCCGGAGTCTGATCAGGTAGCGGAATCAATGTGGAGAACTGCTCCCGATTCATCAGTGCCGCCAGATTAGCGCGCAAACGTGCCTCATCACCATCGAGTGCGGCAATTCGCCCTTCCACCGCCTTGGCTTCGGCATCAATTCTTAACAGCTCAACTCTGGCCAGGCGTCCAACCCGGATACCCATTTCTGTAATCTCATAATGCTTCAGCAATGCCTGCTGCTGACTCGTTAACGCCTGCCGTGCACCGACAATATTTTGCAGCCCCCGATACAGAGAAACCGCTTGTGCAAACAGATTCAAACGTGAGCTTTCCACTTCATAATCCGCTGACCTGCCAAGATGCTCCTGTGCACGCAGACCCGCATTAATTTTCCCGTTGATATCAACAGGCAATGTAAACGTAGCACCATAAGCGAATTGATTTCTATCCGCAGCCACCGTTGCAAAATTGACCGGTGGAGATAAGGGGTTCACCAGGCGACTGTTATTATAGTGTGTATCCCGGCCAAAAACTTCCGCCTGTCCCCAGTACTTACTTCTGACTACAGCAACTCCGGCCCTTGCTGCTCCTGCATTGGCTTTGGACATAGCCAGTTGAGGAGACCCCTGTTCAATCTGATGTAGAATATCATGTAAATGATCTGTTTCTTCTGCAATCGCAGACTGGAAGTTCACCAGCAGGAAAATAGCGAGTAGCAACGTCCTGCCTGAGTAAGGTACTGCACTTCTGAAACTGTCAGCAGATGAATCCCGCAAATTGGCTAATTTCACATTGATCTCCTTAAACAAAGCATAAGCAATTGATTGCTTACAAAGCATTCAAAAAAACTATCGCGCTCTAATGGCTGGCCAAACCATATTCCAGATACAGTCAGCCTGATCTGCCAAAGCATAATTAAAATCAAAAATAGACCAGCGCATAACAGACCCCTGAATAAGGGCTACAATCATTCTGGCTGTCTCATCACTATCAATTCCGGGATCGAATTGCCCGCCATCAATGCCATCCTGAAGTATTACAGAAAGCCTTTCTGTCATCCGGGCTATAATGCGCTGCACGGTTTCCTTCAGCGCGGGATCTTCCATGTGCAATCGATCAGAAAATAGAATTCGGGGTATGCCCCTTTGCTTACTAAGCAAAAAAAGTTGTCGCTGCAGAAATATTCTTAGTTTTTCATCGGGCGGGCTGTTCCTTAACATATCAGCTTCAAGCAACTTGAACATATGACCTGAAACCCACTCCAGGGCAGCCATAAAAATGGCATCGCGAGTTTTAAAATGGCGAAAGATGGTCGGCTGAGCAATACCTACACGATCAGCAATAGCCTGAGTGGTAACTTTGGATGCGCCCTCTTCAGAAGCAATATCCAATGTTCCCTGAATAATTTCAGCCTTTCTCTCTTCGCCGGATTTTCGCACCATCAATGAAATATATGTAAGTGAGTAATCACTTGCAATGACTTATTACTAAATACAAAGGAAAATCAACGAGCCCAAACCCCTGCCAGGTCTTCAATCCCGTGATGAACCATAGCTTCAAGTATATTCACTGAACCACAAGCATACGACCTATAGCAGCAGCTAAAGCAGGAATGGAAAAAGGCTTACGTATCATACAGCTCTTCTTTGCATCCTGCTCAAGAGCCAGCACCAGCCCTGAACCGCCATCATATCCGGTAATATAAATGACAGGGATATCCTGATTCGTAGCCCTGATAGCTTTGATCAAATCAATACCGCCCATCTTTGGCATCACAATATCTGTAATAATCAGTGCAATCTCTTGCTCTTTACTGTTAAACAAACGCAGCGCCTCTACACCATCAGCTGCTTCAATAATCTGATAATCCAGGCTTCTCAACACTTCACAGGTCGTGCTGCGCAGTCCCTCATCATCATCAACCAACAGGATGGTTTCTCCACCTGAAGTAGCGACAGCTGCATATTCATCCACGGAATCCGATGCCACTTCTGCCGTACTCAGAGGTAGATATACATGGAAACTTGTGCCTTTCCCTTCTTCACTCTCCACTTCAATAAGTCCGTCATGTGCGCTGATCGCACCAAAAACCATGGCCAACCCCAACCCCGTACCTTCACCTACGTCTTTGGTAGTGAAGAATGGTTCAAAAACTTTAGCTATATGATCTTTTTTAATGCCTGTGCCATTATCAGAAACAGTGATTCTGGCAAAGCTGGAACCATGTAAAGCAGGATGTATACTGCTGAATGCCTCATTTGCCTCAAAACGATTCAGACTGCATGTAATTTTGGGGCTCTCAACAGCGGCAACAGCACCACAGGCATTGTTCACCAGATTCATCATCACCTGCTGCAGTTGCGTGGCACTCCCGCGAACCACCAGTTCCTCCTGGCAAAAATCGGTAATGTGATCGATATTTTCAGGAATTGCAGTTTTAGCCAGCCTGTACCCATCAACCATAAATGCATTCAGAGAGAAGTCCTGCTTCTCAACCCTGTCTTTCCGGGCAAAGGTAAGCAGATGCTTGATCATGTCTGTGCCCTGATCAATCAACCCTTCAATATTCAACAATCGCTGATCACATTCCCCTTGATCATCCAGATCTTTTTTTGCCAGATACGTGTTACCTTTAACCGCCGCCAGCATATTATTGAAGTCGTGGGCAATACCGCCCACAAGTGTACCTAGAGCTTCCATTTTCTGAGATTGGAGAAGTTGCCCTTCAAGCTCCTGATGCAAACTTTGATCCTGCTGCACACTGACATAAGCAGCAATCTCACCACGCTCATCAAGAATTGGTGTCACTGACATATCTACAGGGTAAAAGCTGCCATCCTTACCACAATCTACCATGCTTCCATGCCAGTTTTTACCGGATGAAATCGTCTCCCACAAATCATCGTACACAGCTGGATTCTGGGCCGGACTTTTCAGTATAGATGCCTGTTCGCCAATCAACTCCTGCGATGAATACCCCGACTTGGCTACCAGGGATGGGTTCGCATATTCAATCACCCCATATTGATCAGTAATCATAATCAGTTCATCCGCATGTTCGACAACCTGCGACAATTTCTGCAACAATCTCTGGGAATATACCTGACTGGTGATATCAACAATTGTTACAGTATAAGCCAGCGGGGAGCTGTCCGTACTATCATGACTGGTCCAGTGGATTTCGACCTTCACCTTTCGGCCTGTAGCTGAACGCAGAGAGCTGACAACCGGCTCGCTTGCTTCTTTGCCCGGCACCAAAGCCATGAAGGATGCACATAGTACATCCCGATAACGTTCTCTTGAACAGTAATCCCATATCAACGTGCCAATAACATCGGCTTCCATCAGCCCCAGATGGTCACAAATGGTTTTATTTGCAAACAGTATCCGACCCTTTTCGTCACATTGAATCTCACCATACGGCACAGAGTCCAGAATAGAACGAAATTGAGCCAAATTATTCAGTAGACGATCTTTGCCCAAACCAATCAAAAAACCAGCCACAGAACCGACGAGAACAGGAATAATCAGTACATGGGGCTCAATTTCAACTCCCATCATCGTGAGATTAAACCAGCCGAGCGGAGGCACGATAGTCATACCTACCAAAGCATATTTGAAACGTTTTTTCACTATCAGGCGACTCCGGGTGTTTGATCACTTCCCGCCTTCTCTCCCTGCCTCCAAGGCAAGAAAGCGGAACTGACATATAACCACAATATTACTATGGTGACAATTCCTCGGAGCTCACCGCCATAACCCTAAACTCGTGATCAGCTACAAGTGCCGTATCCACCGCCCGATTTTACACCCGGCTTGATTTCCTCCCTCCATCAAACACCAGAGAGTAACAACCGGATGAAACAGGCTGGTGCCGACAAACAGAGGTGGTTGATTCACCCCACATTGCAGCGTCCCAAACGAGAATAAACGTTACTTCAGCAGGTTAACAACCCGGCTGCGATAAGAGGTGTGGCAAGCCATACAGGCACTGAGCATCTGTGACTGATGTTGGATCAACAGCGGCATGTCTTTGGCTTTGGCTGCAGCTTCAAGCTTGATCGCCAATCCGTGCACAACACCATCAGCCTTCTTGAAGTTCTTCATTTCCGAACCCAGCTCACCAGCAAGCTTCATACGCTGTTTCACAGAAGGTTTATCATGAAAACCAATAGCATGAGCAGCTGTTTCGGCTCCGGCAAAATCTTCTCTCAGAATTGCTTGATTCAGCGTGTCATAATCCCTGCCCAGCTGTTGCATAATCTGTTTCAAGGAACCATCTGATACTTCAGACCCTGCCTGTACTTGCGTGACTTTATCTGTTGTCGCAATGTCGGATGCCCAGGCGTTGGCTGAAATCAACATTACTGCTGAAAGAATGATCATTTTTTTCATATGCGCTCCTTTTTTTATCAGAGTAACTAAAATGTGTATTCAAGTTCGGAGTAGACACGGTCATTTTTATCGAACTGGCCGAAGAAGCCCTTTGAACCACCAAAAACATCAACACCGGCTCTTGCAGTAATCTGATCGCTGAATTCATAAGAGGCCTTAGGACGTATCATCCAGCTGCCATCTGCCCAATCATAGAGACCGATCACTTCAGGTTTCAGTTTCTCGTTCAAATAATCAGTGGAAATCATCAGGCTTACGAAACCCGAGGCCTGATCTTCTGCAATCGTATTATCCCAACCCGGCAGATATCGAACAAAGAACTGAGGACTCACACGCCAGTTATTCTTGGTGTAATCCACCCCGAAAGCAGCATTTACAGTTGTTTTCCTGCCTATTGAGGTTGCAGGTGTAACACCTGTTTTATTAATACCTTCACCGATATTCACGGCCACTTCACCGCGCAGAACCATCGCTCCGAATGCATTGGAGAATGAACCACCAACCGTATTCATACGCTGATACACCGGTGTCAGCGTCATCAGACCGGGAGTAGCATTCTTCTGCAAATTCGGCGTATCTTTCCAGCCGTAAAACCAGTTCAATGACAGATCCCACCCGGAAACATTGGAACGCCAGGCCACACCAGCCTCGGTATCTGCAAGTCGCCAGCCCGGTTCATCTCCGGCTGCGACAGCAAGTGCAGTTCCTGCTGGCAGTGCAGGTAATGCAAAGGCCCAGCGTGACCCTGCCGGAGCAAACTCACCGGGTCGTGCATCAGGAATAACGATAAACTCAAATTCGTGTTCAGAGCCACCGATATCAGCATACCAGTTCAGTCGTGCTGACCACAGGCCTATACGTGAATCAAGGAAATCATCGAGAATAAACTCGCGCATATCCAGCGGGTTGATGATATCAAGCATACGCAAACCATCGGTTTTTCCCCAGACGATCTGCTGCTGACCAATACGGAAATCAAACGCATCGCCACCATAAAGCAGATAGGCCTCTTTGCTCTGCAGATAACTATTGTAATGCTGCTTGATACCCGGTGTCAGATCAGTGGTATTGGTCGGCTCGATATTCATCGCTGCGTCATGCCATGCCAGCACCCGCCCGCGAAACTCCCATCGATCACTCAATATCAGTTCAGGCTTCAGATCCAGGCGGTTTTGAAGTTTATCCAACCGCTTCTCACCCGAGATAAAATAAGCAGTCTCATTTTTCAGACTGCCATGCAGCGTCCATTCGATTGCCGAGGCCGCTGGAGAAAAAACCAGCCCCGCCGCAAGCATCAAAAAGAGCCGTTTCATACCTTGATCTTGCCCTTACCCAGGCCGAGCAGCACCGGGAACAGGTAACAGGTCGCCAGATAACAGATCAGCATGGTTGCTGCGATCAGTGCACCCAGTTTCATTTGTGGATACAGGGCTGCCGTCAGCAACACCAGAAATCCACCAACCACTACAAAGGTATTAAACAGAATAGCATGACCAACACTGCGGTTGGTGTTGATAACACTCTCCTCATAGCTATTCCCAGCCACACTCTCTTCGTGATAGCGATGCAGATAATGAATAGCGAAATCCACCCCGATACCGAGCGCCATGGCACCGGTGAGTGCTGTCGCAATATCCAGTGGAATGCCGAAATTACCCATCATACCGTAGTTAACCGTAACCGCGAGTGACACTGGAATCATGGCAATCGCCGCAATCAACAGACGTTTAAACATCCACCAGCAGAGCAGGAAAATAGCGAGAATAGAGGCTGCAAGCGAAGCAACCTGACCGTCGATAATCATTTCTGACAGGCGATGAATCGTAAAACCTGTTCCGGCCCACTCCACCTTGTAACCCTCTGCTTCAGGGAACCAGAGATCAGTTTTTTCTTTCAGGCCATCAAGTAGCTTGACCACCACTTTGGTTTCATCCGTTTTCAGGTTGATTCGCACATGGGCCTGACGGTAATCACCGGTCATAAAGGTTTCAAAATCGTCCGGCGCACCGGAGAATGAATAGAGCAACAGATACTGAGCAGCAAGATCAGATGAGTCTGGCACGCGCTTCCAGGCAGGATCATCGGCATGCAGCGCCTGATTCATCGTCTGCAGGAACTCAGCAATAGATGAGGTATCACCAACCATCTCATCTTTTTCAATCTCCAGCTGCAGATCAACCAGATGCTGCAGGAACACTGGCTCCAGCAAACCATTTTCACGGCCCGTATCAATCATCACATCAAGGCTGGTCGTGCCTGAGAAGTGCTTGTTCAACATCTGGTCGGCCTGACGCAGTGGATCATCCGGTTTGAACTGCTCCACCAGCGATGCATTCACATCCAGCTTTGTCACACCCACAAGCGCAACGACGAGCAATATACCGAAGAAGGCCATAATACGTTTGGGGTACTTTAAGACAGTCCCGCCCAACCACTCTACATAACCCGAGAAAAGCGGCTTGCGCTCAGCATGCTTCTCTTTTTCCGGCAAGAGCATCAATGCCGATGGCAATAACAGCATCGTGATCAGCAGCGCATAAACGATACCGATAGCTGTAAACACACCGAAATCCCGAATTGGAGGCAGATCAGATGCCAACATGGAAAGGAAACCCACACCTGTTGTAACCGTCGTCATCAACATCGGTTTCCACAACTCATGCATCACCTCAACCATACGCTCTTTCCTGTGCGCATAAGCCTGATAATGGGCGAGCAAACGTTCCCGACTGAGGAAATGCACGGCATCAGCAATACCGATAGCAAGAATCAGAATCGGTAACATGGTCGTGATTGTATAAATAGGGGCACCCAGAGCAGCCATGGTTCCCAACGTCCAGATCTCAGCCATCAATACGACCGCAATCGGTAACAGTACGCCGCGAGGTGTTCGGAAAGAGAGGTATAGCAAAACAAGCAGCAGGGCCATGATAATCGGCTGCATGCGCTTCATCTCTGCCGGCATATAGACACCGAATACACCTTCGATCACCGGACGACCGGAGATAAAGAATTTCTCAGGGCCACCTCGCGCCTCAAGCTCTGCTACCTTGTTCTTCACCAGGTCATAGATCTCTGCGTACTGGTGGCGCGAATCAGGCATAGGGCGTACGGCAAAGATCGTGCCACTGCCATCGGCCGACACAATCACATCCTCGTAGACCCCGAATTCATGCATGCGCTGTTTCAGATGATCTATCTGTGCCTGCGATTCCGGCACCCCATCCATAAACAGCTCAACATCCAGTCCTGCATCAGAACCGCGAATGTCCTTGATCGTTGCCAATGACAACAGATCATTCAGTGCCAGCGTACGAAAATAAGGCTGCTCACCCAGCCAGTCGGTTAACTCCTGAACCAGCTTCAGGCTCTCTATGTTATAAACACCATCTTTCTCGTCATTAATGATGCCGATAATCACCGAATCTGTGGTACCGAAACGCTCTTCGAGCACCTGCTTGTTGATATAGGCATCGCTGTGTTTGGGCAGCATCGCATCCATATCGGTCTCGATATAGATATGACGCATCTGACTGGCAGCCAGAATGGTCGCCAGTACAAGTACCAGCAGTACTGATTTTGGATGGGTGAGTACCCAGTTAAATATTCGCTTCATCTGCAAGTCCTGTTAGCCGGAGTCTGATACTGTTCTGTTAGGCATTGTGCAGCCCATGACGGGCTGCACAATGGATGATTAATTGCCGCGATAGCCGCGTTTAAGCATACGCTCGGAGAACGTACGATCAGAGAGACCTGTATTATAACGGTGTCCCGAGAAGGTCAGCTCCGTGCGATGACCTGACTGTACATTGCTCATCGTACCGCTCATAGCTGTCCAGATACCATTGATCTGCTTGATCTCTCCGGAAACTAAATGCTTAAGCTCCTGCCCTTTACGATCCCAGAAATCGACACGTACATACATATTGATGTCTTTACGTACATAATAACGGGTCTTCGAATAACCGAGGTTTTTCTTCAGAGCATCAGTTTTCGGCTCACCTTCAACGACCCACATATCAAATCCATCGACAACCTCTGAACCGGTCAGTTTCCAGTTATAATCCTCCAGCTCCGGAGTCTGCTTGATATCTTCAAAGGTGAAATCAGTACCCATGAAATAATCGCCGCGATCCGATGCCGAAATACGACGTACTTTTTTCAGCGCAGGCAGGTAGAGCCACTGGTCATCATCCTTTTCAATACCGTCATAATCCCAGGTCAGCAGCGCTGTATCACGCACATTCGATGGTGCCAGGAAATAGGTGATCGATTTGATATCTTTGCCATAATCCTTACTGAACGAGATCATTTCACGCTCACGCACACTGCCCCGGCGATCAACCAGCCGCTGCTTCATTTTCTGAACCAGATCATCGCCATCATCACGCGCATCAACAAGCTGCATAACCTCAAGACCGGTCGGTTCACTGCTATAAGCAGGTACTGCAAACAGTAATGCGCCACTTAGTATCATCAGGGTAATTTTCTTCATATGATCTCCTTCATCTGCTCTATTTAACGACGTATCAACTGACGGTAGGCCAGCACAAAGATGACTGTCCAAACTGTGGAGCGTAGTGCCATCGCCCCGACCGTACGTTCTTCATAAGCGCCATCAGTAAAGATATGTACACCAAAAGCGGCAAACACCAATAACGTCGAGGCTGCAATCAACAGCGATATGCCGACTGCCCACGGTTTTTGCAGCAGAATACCAACACCCGCAACCAGATAGACAAAGCCGGCAGTAAAATTAAACCAGAGTACAAAGGGGACATAGTCACCGGCTGCCACCCGGAATGACTCGTCACCAAAGAGCACCTGTCCACCGGATTTGATGGTCATAATACCAAACAACAGGGCAACAGCACCCATCACCCATGTTAACATATTATTACTACCTGAACTGCTTTTTTCCATCGTACTCTCTCCTGTTGCAAAGGCTGACTGATATAGTCGGTCAGCGGGGTTTTATTTTAATGTAATAAGCTTGTCTGAAATATATTTCAACGTTTTGATGGTCACTTCTTTCTCTTCATCCGGAATATCACTGAGCACCTCCTGCTGAAAATCACGCACCAGAGGAATCATTGCAGCCAGTGCCTGATCTCCCGCTTCGGTCAACGCAATACGAAAACAGCGACGGTCATCCTGACAGGTGTTGCGCTCCACCAGGCCTTTTTTTGCCAGCCCGTCAATACGACGGGTAATGGTGGTTTTATCGCGCATGGTTAAAGCTGCAATCTCAACCTGTGTCATAGGCCCCTGCTTCAGCAAACGAAAAAGAATACTGAAATCCTGGGCAGAGAGTGCATAACCGTTACTTGTAAAACGCCGTCCAATCTCTTCTGTCATCAAAAATGCAGTACGGTTCACATGCATGCCAATGGCCTGCTCCAGCTGAAAATCCAGTAACGAATCGGGCATCTTGCACTCCTGTGTAGCGAACCTTAATGATATTGGTTGCATAATGCAACTAATGTAAAATACACCCTTCCCTCCGGACAAGTTCTGGGCATCGTCCCCATATCCATTCAGCATGTGCCCATGCTTAGCTATCAGCACACCTACCATGCCGGCAATCACGCCGATGTATTAAAACATGTCATCCTTGGCGATTTGCTCACGGGCATGTTTAATAAAGAGACACCGTTATTTTTGCTCGATGCTTTTGCCAGCCGTGGTATTTATGATCTTGAATCATCCGAAGCACTGAAAAATCGGGAATTTGATACAGGCATAGGCAAACTCTGGCCGCTACGAAATTATAAGAATCCGGAAGGTGTAGAACGCTGGTTCAGACTCATCACATCAGAAAATCCGGATGGTGGATTTAGCCGTTTCCCCGGCTCCACCGCCCTGCTCCATGCCATGACGCGCGATTTTGATCGTCTTGCTGCCTGTGATTTACATCCGCAGGAGTTCGATAGCCTGCGCAGCTCCTTTCAGGCCAGCCGAAGATTCAGTCTGCTCAAACGCGATGCATTCGAGACATTGAAAGCTCTCCTGCCACCAAAAGAAAAACGTGGTCTGGTCTTTCTCGACCCCTCTTATGAAATCAAAGAGGAGTACCGATCCGTTGCCAAAGCTGTAATCGATGCTCATCGCCGCTTCGCTACTGGTGTTTATGTGATCTGGTATCCCCTGCTACCGGCAGGAAGAGAGAATGATCTGTTTAACGAACTGAAAAGCTCAGGCATCCGAAAAATATTCCGCGTGGAATTAGACTGCGGCGATACCTTCCCCGATATGCAGATGAATGGCTCAGGCATGATCATCATCAATCCACCATGGCATGCACAGCAAAACATGAAAAGCTCGCTGGAGTGGATCAACGAAAAGCTCACCGGCGGGAAAGGACACACCCATTTCGGCTGGATGGTTCCTGAATAGGAATATTCACCACGAAGGACAGAAGGTGAATGGCGCAGCCAGAGAAGCTCCCCTGGGGGACGAAGAGACAAAGAAAAGAATGATCCGAACAGAAATAGTAACTAAATGCTCATCCGACTAAGAAAACTGTTCGCTACTGATCACACAAGATTAAACTTCTTCCTTTGCCTCTTTGTGACCCTGTGGTTCAGCTCTGGTGGTTAAGCATTACTTATACAGGCAGAGGTAAGCGGTCTGTTCTTTAACACGCACACCGAATGACACATCGGCCTCAACCATAAACTCATCACCAGCCACAAAGCTCATCCAGGCATCGGAGCCGGGCAGCTTCACATCCATAACACCGGAAGTGACCGACATAATTTCCTTGCAGGAGGTGCCAAACTCATACTCACCCTCAGCCATCACACCGATTGTTGCCGGACCTTCAGCCGTCTCAAATGCAATCGATTTCACTTTTCCATCAAAATATTCATTGGTTTTAAACATATCAGTCCCTTTTTTCCTTAAATTTTAATAAACTTGAAGTTTCAGCTGCCTGCAATAAGCAGCATCTCACGCACAACCTTGGCTGCCAACACAGATGAGCAACCTGATGTATCCAACTGCGGTGCCAGCTCAACCGCATCCAGCCCCACAATATCACAAGCTTTCATGACCTTGATAAAACGCTGGAAGGTCCACCAGTCGATGCCGCCAGGCTCAGGCGTACCGGTTCCCGGAAAACAGGCGGGGTCAAACACATCAAGATCAACCGTCAGATAAACCGGGCGGTCAGCAACCCAGGCAAGCAGATCATCGAGATCACTTTCGCTGAATGTGGTCAGTGTGCCAAAGCTCTTCATCAACTCATATTCACGCCGGGTTCCGGAACGAATACCAAGCTGACGAATACTTTCATCGCCTAGAAATTCAGAGACACGGCGCATCACACAGGCATGTGACAATTCCACACCAAGATAATCATCACGCTGATCTGCATGGGCATCAAGCTGCACAACAACCAGATCCGGATAGCGCTCAAACACCGATTCAATAGCAGGCAGACTGACCAGATGTTCACCACCAAGCAAAAAGGGGATAGCACCATCTTCCAGAGATTCATCAACAGTTTCACGGATGATAGAGAGCACAGCCTCTGTATTCCCTATCGGCAACTCCAGGTCTCCGGCATCGGCATAGTGAATCGATTCCAGATCTGCATCCAGATAAGGGGAGTAGGTCTCCACTCCGTCAGAGGCATCACGAATTGCAGCTGGCCCAAAACGGGCACCTGGGCGAAAAGAGACGGTGCCATCAAACGGTACACCGATGAGGCGAACAGCGTGCTCTTCCTTCAGTTCTCTATCGGTAAGATCAAACATGGCGACAGGATAATCGCATCTGACGCTTTCGCATAGATAGGGATGCTCTGGAAAAGTCAGAGCAGACTTACAACCCATGGGTGGATTGCCACAATCCGGCAGGAAAGCCGGATTGGACAGCTACGCTGCCGACAGGTGAGCGGCAGGAGCTGCGAATCAAAATGTACATAAGTGTTTGATTCTTATGCTATATATCCGTGCATAGCACCCTGCGGGCGTATTCCGTGCAAGATTGCTCTCCTGCAATCTTGTGCGCGTAAAGTAAAAACGACGTTTTTTGACGCTCGGCGTCATGCCTCGCACCACTACGTGGCAGCTTGTCGCTGCCTCATTTGACTATCCTGTAAAATGATATTTTTACGTTCTGACCATTTTGCAGGAAAGCTAAATGAAATGACTACCGGAAACCAAAGCCGAATCACACGGATGTGGTGAGTAATCAGTGCCGGACGCACTAATTACAGATCCCCCATGGAATCAGACTGGTCGAAGCCTGATTCCGACATTAGTCTACTCTGCGTCAGGAAGACGATGATGATTGGAGAAGGAGTCTGTTATGAAAAGGGTTCTGATTATTGGTGCCGGTGGCGTTGGGCGCGTGGTGACACACAAGTGTGCACAGAATGAGGAAGTTTTTTCCGATATCTGGCTGGCCAGCCGTACCAAATCAAAGTGTGATCAGATTGCACTGGAGGTGCGTGAGAAAACCGGTCGTGCCATACAAACGGCTACAGTGGATGCAGACAATGTACCTGAACTGGTAGCACTGATTAAACAGGTGCAGCCATTTATGATCATCAATGTTGCACTTCCCTATCAGGATCTGACCATCATGGATGCCTGCCTGGAAACCGGCGTGCATTACCTTGATACCGCCAACTATGAACCGCTGGATGAGGCAAAGTTCGAATACAGTTGGCAGTGGGCCTATCGCGAACGCTTTGAAAAAGCAGGCCTGATGGCCCTGCTCGGCTCAGGTTTTGATCCGGGTGTCACCAACGTATTCTGTGCCCATATGCAGAAACATCATTTCGACACCATGGATCAGGTTGATATTCTTGACTGTAACGGCGGTGATCACGGTTATGCCTTTGCCACCAATTTCAACCCTGAAATCAATATCCGTGAAGTGACCAGCAACGGGCGCTATTTCGAAAATGGTGAATGGATTGAAACCAGACCTATGCAGTATAAGAAACAGTTCGATTTCGATCAGGTCGGCCCGAAGAGTATGTACCTGCTTTACCATGAAGAGATGGAATCACTCTCGGTTAATCTCAACGGTGTAAAACGTATGCGTTTCTGGATGACCTTCGGCGATGCCTACCTCCAGCATCTGGAGGTGTTCCGCAATATCGGGCTGGACTCAATCAAACCGATTGAATTTGAAGGCCGTGACATTGTCCCCATCCAGTTTCTCAAGGCACTGCTTCCCGATCCTGCATCTTTAGGGCCGCGCACTGTCGGAAAAACCAATATCGGTGTGATTGTAAAAGGTACAAAAGACGGCAAAGCTGTCTCCCGTTATGTGAACAACATCTGTGATCATCAGGAGTGTTTCAAGGAGACCAACGCTCAGGGTGTCTCCTACACCACGGGTGTACCAGCCATGATCGGTGCCATGATGATGATTCAGGGCTACTGGATGAAAGCCGGTGTCCATAATATGGAAGAGTTCGATCCTGATCCGTTTATGGCCGCCCTGAATGAACATGGCCTGCCGTGGACAGATGTAGAAACCGATATTGATGTGGATGCACTGCCTGAATGATTACCTCACAAATAACATTGAATGACATTGACTTGGTATATCCTCTATTTGATGATTATCGTCAATTTTATGGCAAACCATCAGATTTAGCCTTGGCAAAATCATTCCTCACTGAGCGTATACTCGCCAAACAATCAGTAATTTTTTTAGCTACAACTGTTGATCACAAACCGCTTGGTTTTGCACAACTATTTCCCGCGTTCTCTTCAGTCGCTGCAAAATCAACTTTTATACTCAATGATCTATATGTCGCTCCATCGGAAAGAAAACAGGGCGTTGCAACAGCTTTAATTACAGCAGCAGAAAAACACGCTGAAGCAGCTAACGCTGTGCGACTTACACTTTCAACCGCTCTGACAAACAAGGCCGCCAAAGCACTGTATGAAAAGATCGGTTGGAAGCAGGACAACAGCTTTCATGTTTACCACAAACAGCTGATATGACGCTCAATATTTCAAACGTCCCCTCCCCCTGTTATGTATTGGAGGAAGAGAAACTCATCAACAATCTGGAGATCATCAAACGGGTACAGGATGAGTCCGGTGCCAAGGTGATCCTGGCACTGAAAGGTTACGCCATGTGGGCGACGTTTGAGCTTGTGAAAAAATACCTGCCCGGTTGCACTGCCAGCTCACTTTATGAACTGAAGCTGGCAGATGAAAAATTCGGCCGTGAAAACCATATCTACTCCGCAGCTTACCGCGAAGATGAGTTTGATGAGGTGTGCCAGCTTGCAGGTCATGTCATTTTCAATTCGGTGGCACAGTGGATGAAATTTGGCGAAAAGGCCATCGCTGCCGGTGTTTCCTGCGGCATTCGAGTCAACCCCGGTATCGCTGAGGTTGAAACTGATCTCTATAATCCCTGCTTCTCCGGTTCCCGCCTTGGTGTACGCCCCGAACACCTGAAAGGAACAGATCTTTCCGGCATCGAAGGCATGCATGTGCATGCCCTGTGCGAAAACATGGCTGAATCTTCCGTCGCCCTGATTGATGCATTTGAAGAGAAATTCGCCGATTATATTCCGGAGCTACAGTGGGTTAATTTTGGTGGTGGTCATCTGATGACCCACAAAGATTATGATGTGGATAAACTCATAGCTCGCATCAAGGTATTTAAAGAGCGCTGGGGCAAACAGATCTATCTGGAGCCGGGTGGCGCTATTGGCTGGCACACAGGGCCACTGATCGCATCCGTACTCGATATTGTGCCTACTGACGGGCTGGAGGTGGCTATTCTGGATATATCAGCCACGGCACACATGCCGGATGTGCTGGAAATGCCCTATCGCCCTGCCATCACCGGTGCAGCTGTAGCCGGTAAAAAAGCACGCACCTATCGACTTGGCGGCACGTCATGTTTAGCCGGTGATATTATTGGAGACTATTCATTCGATGAACCACTGACTGTGGGTTCCCGTCTGGTTTTTGAAGACATGATCCACTACACCATGGTGAAAACGACCATGTTCAACGGCATGCGCCATCCCGATATTGGCATCTGGCACAGTGATGACACATTTGAACTGGTTCGCCGCTTCACCTATGAGGATTTCCGCGACAGGCTCTCTTGAATGCTTTCTTTCATAATGTTCCAGAGCAAAGCTGTAAGATTTAGCAGAGCTAGGCGACTTTAAAGCAGCGAGTCTCATACAGGGAGCATGATATGTTTTGTTATCGATATTGGCAGATGGCTGCACTGCTACTGACCATGAACATGATCCCGGCATCAACCAGTGCCGAAGAACACGAAACCCAGCCGCTGCAGATTGGAATGTTTTCACAGGGAAATATCGAGGGCTGGAACAACAGATCTTTTGCAGGTGATACAACATACACGCTGGTTTCTGATCCCGGCCGTGGTGAGGTACTCAAAGCCAGCAGTCATGCTACGGCATCCGGACTATTCCGGGAAATTCGCATCGACCTTGGGAAAACGCCCTGGATCAATTGGTCATGGAAAGCTGAACAGCTCTATGCAGGCATCAACGAAACCGAGAAGGGAGGAGATGATTTTGTAGCACGGCTGTATATCGTAGTGGATGGCGGTCTCATCTTCTGGAATACCCGTGCCCTGAACTATGTATGGTCCTCTTCACATCAGACAGGAGAGGCTTGGCCCAATCCATTCACATCCAATGCGACTATGGTTGCTGTTGAATCAGGTAGTTCAGGTCTTGGCCAATGGCAGCACTACACACGCAATGTGCGTGAAGACCTGGTCCGACTCACCGGCAAGGACATCCGTTATATAGATGCCGTCGCCATTATGACCGATAGTGATAATAGCGGACAGCAGGCAACCACATACTATGGTGATATATGGTTTTCTCCGCATCAGACTCAGCTTTCCAGAAAAAGGGATTAATCCCTTTCATCATAGTTCTGCAGCATTCTATGCAAAACCCGAATCTATATTTACTCAAGCCTACTCCAAGCTGTTCAGGAGCAACTCATAACAGGGCGGCTTTAACTGCCAGTTCACGTATGGATACGGTTTCACCATTTCCCAGAGGAGATGGCCCGTCATAAGCAGCGAATGGACCATAACCGGGCGTTGTAGGTATAAACAGTGTCGCCGGATGATTGAAGTTTGCCAGCCAGGAGTCGGCATTTACACTATATACCCCGCAGCGAACCTGCTTCCCTTGCAGGGATACAAGCTTGAAGCCGGTGCGACGGGCCACTATCGAATAGACCTTGCCATTGCTGTAATTGATGCTGCGGAAATAGATCTGTTTTGCATTTCTTTGTTCTCCCGTCGCAGCTGTAGCAAGCAGCATAGGCAATGCACCAAGATCAAAAAGATTCTGATTCCAGATCTTCCTCTCAATGACTCCAGACTCACTTGCGCGTCTATAGATATGTGGTTGATCAGCGCTCAGACTGTATTCAATCTCAACATCATGGCCCAGAGCGCGATTCATGCGTTTGCTATAAAGTGGAACATTATCACTACGGCGGATGTAATAATCGGCCTCTAACAGAGGAAGACGCCAGTGTATTCTCCAGCTTGCTATACCACGGTAATTACACGGGCTGATCGAGTAGTCCATGCTTTCAGCGCTTATACCAACACTCTCCTCCATAACCTCACCACGTTGCTGCATGGAAAAGGTATACTCAAAAGCTGTATCCATCACTTTAACACCATCATCGCTGTGTGCGATAAAACTGAATAGAAACTGGCCGCAAAGTATGCAGGCAACAATAGAATTCTTTCCAGTCATCTGTAACCTCCGTACAACGTTACGTCACCGTTATTCTACTAACTGAGAAAAATTCGAAAATCCGGAGTTGTACGGATAAGCCGACAAGCACTTTCCGCTATTGAATCGAAGCCTCTGCTTCACCAGTGTTCACCCTATTCCGATTCGAGGTATCACATGAAACGTATCCCTGCTCACTCCGCCAGCGCCACCAAAGCACATGAACTGGTCAGCTCCCTTCAGGGGCGCTTTGTAACAGGTCTGGAGAAACTGGCGGCAGCTCTCGGGAGTAAACAGCACTTTTCTCCGGTTGAATGGTTCCGGGATGAAGGCCTACATGGTGGTGGCGTACGTTATGAAACAGCGGACGGTGATCTGTTCGGACGCGGTTCAGTGAATGTTTCACAAGTCCATTATGATGATATGGATGGGAAAAAGTTGGGATCGGCCTCCGCCATCTCAACGATCATCCATCCGAAGAACCCTCTCGCCCCCTCAGTTCATATCCATATCAGCTGGACTGAAATGAAATCAGGTGGCGGTTACTGGCGCATGATGGCGGATCTGAACCCGTCCAATGAAAACCCGCAGCACACGACACAGTTCTTTGACGCCATGAAGTCTGTGGCTTTGACACAGTATGATGAAGCCGTTGCACAGGGGAATCGCTACTTCTTTATTCCTGCACTCGATCGCCATCGCGGTGTTGCCCACTTTTATCTGGAAAATTACAAAACAGGCGATGCGGATGCCGATTACGCTCTGGCCAAAGCTGTTGGTGAAGCCTCTATTGATGCCTATCTCGACATCCTGAGCCAGGCATTGAACAGCCCGGAGAAACCCACACCAGAGCAGCAGGCGGCACAACTTGCCTATCACACACTCTATTTCTTCCAGGTTTTGACACTGGATCGCGGTACTACCACCGGCCTTCTGGTACATAACCAGAACGATGTCGGCATTATGGGCTCTCTTCCTGCCTATGTTGATCGTGAGCTTCTCAGCTCATGGATCGGACGCATGAATAGCCCACAGGACAAACTTCTGGAAGCACTGATTGCGGCACTTCCAGAGACCTCCCCTGCACTGGTAGATGAGTCTAGCAAACAAAAACTGGCCAAAGTTGTACGTTCTCACTATCGCTCTTTTCCAGAAGCCATCGATATGCAGGCATCCGGCAACATCATTCCATCCACAGTAAAGAATCACAGCTAAAGGCTGCTTGAAAGCAGTAGATTTTGAGATGCCAGTCACAGTTTTGGCATCATAAATGCTTTAGTATTTGCACATAGTTCGTTGTACTGGTTTTGTGGCTTATGTCTGGGCCGATGTGTACTGAACGGGAGCCTAGAAGCCTGATTGTGTGAATCCCCCACGGGATACCTGATGTCAGAATGCGGTGCCCACCTTAACATAAAGGGTTCAGTCCGTAGGTCACAATACCAGTGCAACGACAACAAAAGAAAAGGCCTGCCACTTCCCCCTCCCCTCCTGGCAGGCCTTTTTGTTTGCTCTCACCTGATCAATAGAAATCCAGTTCATCCTGCCACAACCACACAGCAAAACTTGACGCAGAGGTCTTCATGCTGTAATGTAATCTACAGTTCGTTGCACTGGCATTGTGGCTTATAAATCCGGGCCGATGTCTTCAGAACGGGAGCTTACCTATTCTGGCTGTGTGCGTCCCTCACGGGATACCTGATGTCAGAATGCTGCGCCCACCTTAACATAAAGGGTTTGGTCTTATAGGTCACAAAGCCAGTGCAATGAACAGATTCAAAGGCCTGCCATCTCCTCGGCAGGCCTTTTTTTCATTCAACCCAACAGCTGTTAAACAGCGTTTATCAATTGGAGGCTATTGTGAAACAGCAGCATCTACGCATCGCCACCCACCGATCGCCTCTGGCTCTTAAATATGCCTCGAAAGTCGCTGCCGAGATCCAGAACATTCATCCGCATATGAGTACAGAACTGGTACAAGTGTTAACCCGGGGTGATACATACTATTTTGAGCCCCTGCCCGAACTCGGTGGCAAAAGCCTCTATACCAGTGAAGTCGATGCAGCCCTGCTGGATGGGCGCGCTGATATTGCTGCACATGTCATAGAGGAAACAGCCCGTTCGGCTAAAGACTGGCCCAGAGGCTGGTTATGCGCGAAATCCCAACAGGAAGGGGAAGAGGGCCTCTATTTCATCACAGAGCTGAGAAAGATTCCCGAACTGCTCTTTTCACCGTCCAGAAACAGACCATAGGGATACGTCCCGATAACCTCATCATCCCGCCCGACAAGATGGGCTCTAGAACTGCTCCAGTGATAATTTTCAGGACGATCAGTAATTAACCGTGAAAATAGGGCTAGTGCATTGTGTCCCGGAACTTCCCCGGAATTCAGATAGATATCTGACTTAGCAATTCAAGCCCTGACCCCTGCCTTCTTCAATCGAGTTAGAAGACATTCTTACCTCAGTTATCAATCACCTTTAACTTTTGAAAGTGCCCACTATAATAAAATCTAGTGTCCAGTCAGTTGGGGGAACTTCAGTCTGACCCCATTGATTCTCATTGATTCTTAAAGCAGGCAAACCTAAGATGCTTATTGTTGGAGCGGTGAGGCGTAAATTGATCCATATCATTTATAGTGTCTTGAAAAACAATCAATCGCGTCTGAGCCTGCTTACTCAGCCCCCTTTTACATTGTTTTCATTTGGTGAGCATGAATGTTATAAGTGTTAGTATTAATGAAATATTAGAGCTATAAACAATCAGCCTTCGCCATATTCCTCCTCTCCAAAAGGGGGTAAAGATGAGTACAATAAATATAAGCATATATATAACAAAGACTGCCACCACACCTTTCTCTATCATCAATAAAGATCCAGTAACTAAATACAACGATATGGACGATATCAGGTAATAATACGCAAATCTGTTTGATATTTTTTCGCGAAGTAATTCAGTATCCAAAAAAGGCCCTCCCAATGATTTCCATAGCAGTTTGAGCCCCACTATCTACTGCATTTAATGCTCCACCATATAATTCTGGTGACATAATTCTGGTGACACAATACTTAATTATTTTGTTTCGATAATTCTGGTGACACAATACTTAATTATTTTGTTTCGGTCCCGGTTTATGCCTTGCCAGATCACGAGCAAGCAACCTGGATAGCCGAGACACAAACCCTTCATCCCCTAATGGTCTACCTGACCGTTCATGCTTATGAAATTCATCGAAACCATCTGAATTCCCACTTGCCAGAAACTCCCGCCAGTCTGGCACCCGCTCGAGCAACGGCTCAACCTTTACCAGCACATCATCTTTTCCGTCAAGGTGAGCCTTTGCACTACTCCAGCGATAATCATCAGCCTCTTTAACAAGCTTTGCACGTACAGGGTTCAGTTCAACATACCTGACTGCTGCAAGAAGATAGCTCTCATCCATTGGAAATGAAGCAAAACGCCCCTGCCATAAATAACCTTTCCAACTTTTCTTAAAATTTACGTGACGGGTGTAGCGACGGTGCGCCTCACCAATCCCCCTAGATAAGCTCTTTTCATCTTTAGGAACGGCTATCAAATGAGCATGATTCGGCATAAGGCAATACGACCAGATCTCCACACCAAAAGATTGGCACTGCTGACACATTAGATTGAGATAAATCTGATAATCTTCCTCGTCGAAAAACGTTTGCATCCGACGCACCCCACGCTGGGTAATGTGATGAGGTGCACCGGGTACAACTACACGAGGGATTCGGGCCATACTAACAGTATAGACCAATAATTATGTATTGTGTCCCCGGAATAATCGAAAGTTCGAACGCGTGATATTTCATGGCCAGATACCGGTTCACTTCACACAATAAAACATCACCGCTTACAGATCAGTCATCACCCATCGCTTTGGCAAAAGCTGCTGCCAGTGCATTTTCAGGCTGTTTCTTGTTCCGCCGATCCAGCTTCTGTTTGACCTGATCCTTCGCTGTCTTCGGTCTGTTTGAATGAGACTGACCTGAATGAGGCCTGTTGCCTTTAGCGTTATTTGATCGGGATTTACCGGACTGCGGTTTGTTGGATTGAGAGCCGTTGGATTGCGGCCTGTTAGCTTGTGAACTGTTTGATTGCGAACTGCTGGACTCCGAACCATCGGGACGCGCACTACTGCGTTTCTCTCCAGACTTGTTATCCGAACGCGTTGTGGCTTCAGGCTTGGCTTCCGGCTGATCATCCATACGCATCGTCAAAGAGATGCGTTTACGCTTGGCATCCACCTCAAGCACCTTCACCTGTACCACATCACCGGTCTTTACTACCTTGCGCGGATCATCCACAAATTGATTGGTCAGTGCCGAGATATGAACCAGACCATCCTGATGTACACCGACATCAACAAAAGCTCCGAAGTTGGCCACATTGGTCACTACCCCTTCCAGAATCATACCTTCAGACAGATCGCGCACCTCTTTGATGCCCGACTTGAATGTCGCCGTTTTAAACTCCGGACGCGGATCACGCCCCTGCTTCTCAAACTCAAGCAGAATATCAGAAACGGTAATCACGCCGAAGCGCTCATCGGCAAAGTCTTCAGCCTTCAGCTGCTGCAGAAATTCACGGTTGCCCATCAACTCCTTCACTTGCTTACCAGTAGCAGCCACAATCTTTTTCACCACAGGATAGGCTTCAGGGTGCACAGCTGAAGCATCCAATGGGTTATCACCTTTCATAATACGCAGAAAACCTGCCGCCTGCTCAAAGCTCTTTGCTCCGACGCCCTTCACTTTGAGAATCTGCTGACGATTTTGAAAAGCGCCCTGCTCATCACGGAAGGCAACGATATTTTTAGCCATCGAACGACTTAAACCTGCCACATGTTTCAGCAGAGGCGCTGAAGCCGTATTAACATCAACGCCAACATGGTTCACACAATCCTCAATCACACCATCAAGGCTGCGAGCAAGTTGGCTTTGACTGACATCATGCTGATACTGACCTACCCCGATAGCTTTCGGCTCAATCTTCACCAGCTCTGCCAGCGGATCCTGCAGGCGCCGCGCAATCGAAACTGCACTACGCAGTGATACATCAAGATCGGGAAACTCTTCAGCTGCCAGCGCTGATGCCGAATAAACCGAAGCACCGGCCTCGGAAACCATCACCTGAGTAAGATGCAGTTGTGGGAAAGAGTCGCACAATGCATTAACCAATGTTTCCGTTTCACGCGAGCCTGTACCATTACCGATAGAAACCAGATCCACATGATGTTTATCGGCAAGCACAGCAAGTGCTGCAACCGCTTCATCCCAGCGTTTAGCCGGTGCATGCGGGTAGATCGTTGTGGTATCAAGCACCTTACCGGTCGGATCAACCACAGCCACTTTCACACCTGTACGCAGGCCCGGATCAAGACCCATGGTTGCGCGCTGGCCTGCAGGTGCTGCCAGTAGCAGATCACGCAGATTATTGGCGAACACCTTGATCGCTTCGGCTTCCGCCTTTTCTCGCAGCTCTCCAAACAGATCAAGCTCCAGCCGTTTGGATATTTTCTGTTTCCATGCAGCGCTCACACTCTCCAGCAACCAGCCATCCGCTGCCCTGCCCCGCTTGCTGATCCTGAAATGGTTGGCAATCGCGGTCTCACAGTGACCTGCACCCACAGCATTTTCTGCCTGCGTATCTTCGAGCAGCTTCACCCGTAACAGCCCCTCATGCTGACCTCTGAATATGGCCAGCGCACGATGTGATGGAACACGTTTGAGTGGCTCACTGTAGGCAAAATAATCGGAGAACTTTACAGCCCCCTCTTTCTTGTTGCTAACGACACTACTGGTCAGCAGCGCATGTTTGTTCAAATACTCGCGTAGACGCCCGATCAAATCGGCATCTTCACCGAACAGTTCGATCAAAATGTCACGCGCACCATCAAGGGCTGCTTCGACAGTCTCAATATCGTGCTCTCCATTGATGAATGATGCAGCCTGTACTTCCGGCTTCGGTGACGGATTGGCCAGTATCGCCTGCGCCAGTGGCTCAAGGCCTGCTTCACGGGCCATCTGTGCTTTGGTGCGGCGCTTTTGTTTATAAGGTAGATACAAGTCTTCCAGGCGCGACAGTGTTTCAGCAGCCTTGATAGCCTTTTCAAGTGCAGGGGTAAGTTTTTTCTGCTCACTAATAGATTTCAGAATCGCAACACGACGGGCTTCCAGGTCACGCAGGTAGGAGAGCCGCTCTTCAAGAAAACGCAGCTGCGTATCATCCAGACCGCCAGTGGCCTCTTTCCGATAACGGGCAACAAATGGCACGGTTGCACCACCGTCCAGCAATCCGATTGCAGCAACAACCTGTCGCTCATTTACGTCCAACTCTTTAGCGATACGCAACTCAATTCGCATGTTTGCTCCTGAAACAGATAATCGGGATAACAATTTCGGTGGCCCGAACCCAGCGGCAGTTTATAGCCTGATATTAAGAATGAAATGGCTAAACAACGAAAAAGGCCCCGGTATGAACCGGAGCCTTAGTACACGTCTCAATTCGAGAGAGAATCATGTCCGGAGGAATCGGGGAGGGAGGGTGATCCGCTCCGGACGACACGTAGATTGCGGTATGCGCGTGAGCCATCCATGAACTGACCATGAAGATAAATTCATGTTTATCTCGTCACAGCGATCATCAGTGAGACCACAAGAGCATAAACTTGACTTTTAGGGCCGCAGGCAGTAGGTTAAATACAAGTTCGTTGCACTGGCGTTGTGGCTTATAAATCCGGGCCGATGTCATCAGAATGGGAGCTTACCTATTCTGGCTGTGTGCGTCCCTCACGGGATACCTAATGTCAGGATGCTGCGCCCACCTTAACGTAAAGGGTTTGGTGTTATAGGCCACAATGCCAGTGCAACGACAAAGAGCTTACAGAAAGACCTGCCGCTCCTCCCCTCCCTGCTGGCAGGTCTTTTTGCATCTGCTCTACGGTTTAAACCCGTAGTTGATCCTGCGCATCCCTCCCTCTACGCTCACCACATGATGAAACTCTCAACGTCCAAAAACACAGCGACCTTTCCTGAAAAGGAGGTCTATAACAAACTGCTACAGCTGGATCATACAGCCATTCTGGAACTGGGTTGTGGTACGGCAGAGATCACCCGCGCTATTGCAACAGATGGCATCGAACGCCATACCACTGCCCTGGAAGTCGATGAAATTCAGTATCACAAACATCTGTTGATCGATGATCTGCCCAATGTCGAATTCATCAAGGCGGGTGCTGAAGCAATCCCCTGCCCTGATAGCTCTTTCGATATCGTGATGATGTTCAAATCCCTGCATCATGTACCGCTGGAGTTGATGGACAGGGCATTGCAGGAGATTCAGCGCGTCCTCAAATCCGGCGGCTTTGCCTATATCTCCGAACCTGTATTTGCCGGTGACTTCAACGACCTGCTGAAAATATTTCACGATGAAGAAGAGGTGCGCCTTGCCGCATTTAATGCGGTCAAAAAAGCCGTTGATTCGGATTTACTGACATTGAATCAGCAATACTTTTTCAACGCTCCGATGTCCTTTGAAAACTTCGCCGCCTTTGAACAGATGATCCTCAAAGCCACCCACACCGATCACAGCCTCTCCGATGAACTCTTTGCGCAGATTAAGCAGCGTTTTGAGTCTCACATGACCAAAGACGGTGCCCATTTCCAGATGCCGATCCGCATCGACCTCTTACGTAAGAACAGCTGATATCACATGCCCCGCAAAGAGTATGGCCTTAGGGAAACGCTGATTTATTCGGCGTTTTCGAACAGCCCATGGACGGGCTGCCAATATTGAATACGTGAGTATTTGATATTGTAAGCAAAAGAAAAACGACGCTTTTGATGTTCGGCATCCATGCCTCTCACCACATAGTGGCGGCTATTCACCGTCCCATTCCCCTATCCTGTGGAATGGTTCTTTTGCGACCTGACCATTTCGCAGGAGCTGAAATGGCATGACTATCAGGAACCGAAGGTGAACCACATGGACGTGGTGAATATTTTTGGCAGGAGCCAATAAATCAGCATCTCCTTAAAGGCTCTTTCCCCTCCAGAGCACCCTGCACCTGAACGAGTAGCCTTGCTCTGTCCCGAGGTAAATTACCAGCCAGAACCAGCGCATTGGAGGCATGGTTGGAGCGGAATATCAGAGGTTTGGGCGGATTCAGCCCGTCAATGAATCGAAGCTGTTCCTTTAATATATCTCTATCGTCAGGCAGCTCGAAAGCTTCCCCGAACTTAGACTGAAATTCAGCGCTTATATCAGGTTCCAGATGCAGCTGTAGTGTGGAGAGGTAGGTGACCGGTGCGCTATTGAACAGCTCAATGGTTCCATCAATGTGCTCCTGCCAGTGGTTTTTACCACCGAGTCCAAGAATGACCGTAGCGGATACCTTCAAACCTGAGTCGTGTGCCTTGGACATCGCCTTTGCGATACCTCGCTGACTGGCTCCCTTGGTGATTTTCTTCAATATCAGATCAGAACCGGATTCTATCCCCAGATAGAGCAGACTCAGGCCTCTCTCTTTCAGCAAAACCAGCTCATCAGAAGACTTGTGCAATATATTCGCAGGCGTCGCATAACATGAAACACGTCCAAGCTTTGGCAGGGCCGCATGCAGTGCGTCAAGGATCTCCACCAACCGGGCTGTTGGGAGACTGAGCGCATCACCATCGGCCAGAAATACCCGCCGTGTCTCAGGCCAGAGGCTGGCTGCTCGCCCGACATCATCGGTTATAGCATCCAGCGGTCGTTGGCTGTACTGCTTCTCCCGATACATAGAACAGAAGCTGCACTGATTGAAGCTACAACCCAGCGTCACCTGAATAATGAGATTGTCTGCCTCACTCGGTGGGCGGTAGAGAGGCATGTTATAATGAAGTGTCATAGTCGCAACTGAGTATCAGACATTGTTGCGTAATTGCTATCCCCTTTTTGCATATACTTAGCCAGAGCCATAACGATGTATTAAGCTGCCGCGATGCGCCCTCAATCAGCACCGAATTACCTTGCAGGATATCCCGAAGAACTGACAGAGAAAATCAAACAGCAGATAGAGCAAGGCCTGCTGGCTAAGACGTTGCTGCAAAAGTATCCGCATAACCACACGGTGCGTACAAACAAGGCGCTTTATGACTATGTCATGGAACTCAAAAACAGCTGCCTGCGTAAAACAGAGCCACTCGACAAAGTGGCTTTCGATAGCAAGCTGCACATCACCCACCATGCACTGGGCACCCACACCAGCAAGTCCAAGCTACAGGGGGCAAATCTCAGGGCCAAACGCGAAGTTATCGTGGCAACGCTGTTTAAAGATATGCCGCCTGAATTTTTGCGCATGATGGTTGTTCACGAACTTGCACATTTGAAAGAGCGCGAGCACAGCAAGGCATTTTATAAACTCTGCTGCAATATGGAACCGGACTATCACGAGCTGGAGTTTGATCTACGGACCTATCTCACCTATCTGGAAATCACAAAGAAACCACTTTGGTCCAGTCCTTCGTAACAATAACTCATGCCTGACCTCATCACTTTCTTTGCCCCAAATGTGCGGATGTCTACGGTGTTAATTTTTTAACCTCATCATAAAGTCGGTAAAGATGAATAGCTGACATATCTAATATTGGTTCATACATAAAAGAATTTAGGTGAATATTTTCTGGCGTCATCAAATTTACTTGGTCGAGTATGGCTAAGGCTTCAGTCTCACTAGGATAATCTTTAGAGAACCTTTCGAACAACATGAAGGTTTGGTCTTTAGTAATCGCAGTAAAAAAGGCGGTGTCTGCTATCTTGCGCTTCATAAAATTTTCCGCAGCCAATCTTATCGCAATGGAAAGAATCACCTTGCATTCAAGGTCGACCGTTTCTGAGTTTTCTTGGGCTATACCAGTAGCAACCTCGTCTATTAGTTTAATAACAGATTTAGTTTGGTCTTGAAGTGTTAAATTGGGCTTATCAGTCAAGATACGCCTGTACACACCTTCTAGATCACTCACTGTAATTGCTGCTGAATCAGCCTTCTCGTGCAGTAAAGATGTTAAAGTGAGATAATCAGAATCACTTTGACTCCCACAATATTCAGCAAGATTTCGCACAAAGGGTATGCTGGCAACTAGAAATCTCGGGTTAGTTTCCAAGTTCTTTTTCCACCATGAAAATGGGTTCTTTTGATATTTTTCTTGGCTTAGAGTTAATCCCAAATCATTTTTTGATACAAAGAGTCTCTTAATTCTGGGTATCCCTAGTCTGCTGCCTATTGTTCTGTGAAAATCAAAGTTGTGGGTAAGAAATATAACATTAAAGTGACTTGCAGAAGCGATTTCCTTGAAGTACTCAACAATTGAATATTTGTTTTTGTAATCAAAAGAGTCAGCAATATCATCAACTATAAATAAGGTTTGGATTCCACGATTTTGCCTTACATTTATTTCAAACAAGAGGTTTAGAATGTATAAAGCTCTTTTTTCACCTTGGCTTAGAATACTAAGCAACTCATTTCTTGGAATGCGATTAGAGCCGCTGCTATCTTCAAATTCGAAGGCTATATGCGGGCTTTCACCTTTGAGAATAACATCGCCTTGGTTTTCAACTTTGAGAATAAAAGGAACTGAAAATCTTAAGTTGAAAATTTTAACTACCTTTTTCCATTCAGTCTCTTCTTTTTTAGCTTGCTCAACAACTAACTTGATTGTCTTTTTTGCTGCACCATATGTAATAACGAAATCATCAAGAGAATCTTTAATACTAGTAAAATATGAACACCAAATTTCCTTCTGAAGCGATTGATAGTCTATCAACTCTGGCAAAAGCTCTTTGTTATCGAATAAATAATCCCTGAATTTTCTCAGTTCAACATTTGATAACTTTTTATCCACTGCTTCAAATGTTTTCACTAGGGATTCATCATTAAATATCCTTTCTTTCTCTTTACTGAATCGATTACTCAAATCATTTGAATCGGTAACTTCTGCTTTATCTTTCCCATCAAATAGGTTCACTGAATGGTTGGCCTCAAAAAAACCATTGTCCGTTAGATTCTTAGTTACAACTGATGCACTATGGTGATTGAACTTTTTACTTAACATTGGGGAGTTATCTACAAGCTCGTGGTACTTTTCAATGTACTCTTGTAATTGTGATTTAATTGCTCCTGAGTTTAGAAGGCTTAAAGTTTTAGCGTTAAACACCTCGCTATAGGTAATATGAGAAAACCTTTCTTTGCCTGTAAGCGAAGCCACAATTTCTTCATAAAAATCATAGAGATTCTTACCATTCAATTCGAAGCACTTTTCAATTTCAATCTCAGGTGTGACCGATCTTCCAGTCAATCCTGATAATTGTTTTAACTTTTTCGTTATTACGTCATTTTTTTCTTCAATCTGTTTGATTGAATCATCATATTTTCTTTTTAAAGCTTTGTTCACAAGAAGGGCGCTAGTTTTCTCAGAGCTGAAAGCTTCGTTGTATGGCTCGATCACAAAGATACTTTCTGCGTCTGGCTCAGCTGCACCGTTAATCTTAATATCTCTGACCGTGGTCCGGCTTTCAAACACTAGGTCTTTACTACCTTTTCCACTCTGAAGGTCAAAAAACGTTTTCGAAAAAGACGTTTTCATAAATCCATTTGGAGCATAGATGGAGTACGGCTTACCATCTTTAAAATCAAATGTGTGTGTTAGTTTTTTAATTCCATAACAGTTTTGCAAGTTCACAAATAAGCGTTTCATTTCACTACTCCACCATCATGACTAGAAGATCGTATGCTTGGGGGTTAGGTCTTGTTTCGTTCATTACCCCTCACCTTTATTATCACTCTGCACAAAACCAATGGAGCGCTTCTTTGGTGAAGGTGGCTCCATCAACCCCCGAATCGCATCAAACACCACGGCAAACTGTTTATCATATTTTTGTTCCATCTGGTGAAGCCTGCGTGCCAGCGCTTTATGGTCTGAAGTCATCTGCCTCAGTTGTACAAAGCTGCGCATAATCTCGATATTAACCTGCACGGCCTGCTTGCTCTTAAGTATACTGGAGAGCATTGCTACACCCTGTTCGGTAAAGGCATACGGTGGATAGCGACGACCACCCCACTGACTTGAGGTGCCAAAATGGCGCCTCAAGTGTTCAAACTCTTCCTTACTAAGCTGGAACATAAAGTCATCCGGAAAACGATCCAGATTCCGCTTGACCGCTCGTGTCAGCGCCTTGGTTTCCACACCATAGAGTTCGGCCAGATCAGCATCCAACATCACCCTCTCCTTTCGCAAAAGAAGGATCGCCCCCTGAATCCTTTCTATCGGAATCAAAGCATCCTCACTCACATCAGCTCTCTTCCATCAGCATCACCATCAGGTCGGTGGGACCTGGGTCGATCCCTGCCTGAGATAGCAGGGTTGTGACCTGACCGCGATGGTGAGTCTGGTGATTGAAGAAATGCTGCAATGGCGCCTCAAGCGGGCGGTGATGTTTTTCGCCTGCGAAATTGCGATAACGAATGTTCTCGGCCAACAGCTCTTCGCTAAAGGTGTCGGAAAAAGTGCGAATCAGGGCATCGAGTTGTTTGCGTTTGGCAGTGAATTCGGCGAAATCATCAAACAAGATATCAGACAGCGTTGTGGGGGTCGGAAACTCAGAGAGCCCGGCAAGTGTTTCGCGGCAGGCTTTGTTGGATGCAAAACGACGTAACCAGAACAGATCACCCACCATGATGTGATTAAGTGTACCAAGTATGGAACCGAAGAATGCACCGCGATCTTTGGCGAGTTCAGCAGCAGGCAGCTCACCTGCTTTGGCAAACAGCCTCTCATTCATCCACTGGTTATATGATGCCATGCGCTGTAAGTACTCAGTCATCCCCACCCTCTGTTAACCATAACAGTATAGCAGAGAGGCTAAGTCATTGTTTTGCTTTCGTATGTCCCCCAAATGGGGGACAAAACTGCACGACTGCAGTTTTGCACGGTTACCAAGGTAGCCGCCCAAAGGGTGGCATACACGGATGTATGCTATGACAAGCAAACAGCGGTGCTCCCGCTGTGCGATAGGCTTTTGAGGCCAGCTGCAGTTTTGCACGGTTACCAAGGTAGCCGCCCGCTGGGTGGCGTTCAGGAAGTACGCCATGACTAGATTGCACGATAGCGATCTTGCACGCGTCTAGCGCCCAAAGGGTGGCGCACACGGATGTGCGCCATGACAAAGTTTCAGGATAGTAGATTTGCACGCGTCTAGCGCCCAAAGGGTGGCACACACGGATGTACGCCATGACTAGAAAACCTTAATCCATCATTGCAAAGCAGTAACGATTCCTGCCTTCAGACTTGGCCTGGTAGAGCAACTTGTCGGTAAATTCATAAACACTATCACTCTGCGTCATCTTGCCTGAGCCTACCAGTGCGACACCAACGGATATTGTAACATAATCGCTGACCATGCTGCTGTTGTGCTCGATTTTCAGTGCCTCGATGCTTGTAATAATCGCCATCGCTATCTTTTCAACACTGGCCCTGTCCATCCCTTCAACGATCACTGCAAACTCTTCCCCACCAATTCTGGATACATTATCACTGGTGCGTTTCAGCGTCTTTTTAAGCTCATGTGCAACGTCCCGCAGTGCTGCATCACCTGCAGGATGGCCGTAGGAATCGTTGTAGTTCTTGAAGAAATCGATATCCAACAACAAAAACATCAATGTTCTTCCATGGCGTTTGGAGGTCTCACAGCGCAGCGGAAACACATCATTGAAAAAGCGACGGTTATACAGCCCGGTCAGACTGTCCTTGTTGGAAAGCTCCTTAAGCTCATTCTTTCTCAGCTCCAGATCATCAATCGCTATCTGCAGTGCATGTTTATCAACAAAGGTACGCCTGTAACCCAGCTCAATCAGATAACCGCCGATGGCGGCAAAAACAGTAGAGGTGAGAATAATAAAATTGGCAGTAACAACGGTAATTTCGGTAACCTGCCCTCTGGAAACAGCAACAACCAGTGCAATGACAATCAGGTTTACAACCACGGCTAACGAATAGATAAAACGTGTACCTACCAGCACAAAGATCGTGCTGATCGCCAGAGTCAGGTATACATAATAATAACCGGCGGATGAATCCGCAAAAATCATAGGAGAGAAGCAGCCAAGACCGAAAAAGAACGCATAAGCAACGGTAAAGTGATCGAAATATCGTTGAAACAGATGCTGAAAGGTTAATGCGATATACAGGCATGATCCCAACAACTCGATGGCAATCAGTATCCAGATCATGGATGTATGTTCCGGATGCACCACATCGGATACAAACAGAACATAGATTAAAAAGACGAGTCCGGAGGCTATCGCTGCAATACGCGCTCGCCATAGTGAATCCTGCACATAACTGGCCAGGAATTGCTGCTCCAGTCGTTCATCCTTAAATGCCAGTGTGTAAGGTGAATAATTCATCGAAAATGATGCTAATGCATTCCTTACCCTGCGGCAATCAGCCCATGCATGACTTCCAACTGCTCCTGCCAGTGGAGATAAAACCTGCTCCCTGCCGCTTAAAGCGGAGTACAGATAAACATAGCTTCGTCATCGTAAGGTAAACAACGTATCCTCCCGCCCATGGCTGACACTGATAACTCCATCCTGCTTACCACACTGAATGCGCGCTACACCCATAGTGCTATCGGACTGCGTTACATCTTTGCTAATATGAGGGAGCTGAAAGCTGAAACAGCCATCCGTGAATTCACCATTAACGATAATATCCAGGACATTGCCGAAAAGCTGCTCAGTGAAAAACCGGCCATCATTGGTATCGGTGTCTATATCTGGAATGCAGAACAGTGCTCAGAGCTGGTGGCGATCATCAAAAAGGTATCACCGGGCACCATCGTAGTACTGGGCGGCCCTGAGGTGAGCTATACGCCACTGCGCGTCAACTTCGATGCTGCTGACTACATCGTGCAGGGCGAAGGCGACACGGCCTTCCATGATCTGGTTAAGGCAATATTGGGTGGACTGCCACCAAAACAACGTATCATTCAGGCGGTCATGGCTGATCTGGACAGCATCGTACTGCCTTATGATTACTATTCAGATGAAGATGTAGCCAACCGTTATATCTATATCGAAGCATCACGCGGTTGCCCGTTCCTGTGCGAGTTCTGCCTCTCATCCATCGACAAGAAAGTACGTAATATCGACACGGCCACGCTGCTGGCAGCAATGGAGCGGCTGTGGTCTCGCGGTGTACGCAGCTTCAAGTTCATTGACCGCACCTTTAATCTCAACGTAAAGATTGCATCCCGGTTACTGGATTTCTTTCTGGCCAAAGAGCCGCCCTATTTTGTCCATTTCGAGGTGATTCCCGATCATTTCCCCAATGCCCTGAAAGAGCGCATCAAACAGTTCCCTGCCGCCTCCCTGCAACTGGAAATCGGTATCCAGACCCTGAACACAGAGGTCGCGGATCGTATCCATCGCAATCTGAAGATGGAGAAGATCAAAGAGAACATCCGTTTCCTTGAAGAGGAGACCTCAGCCCACATGCATCTGGATCTGATTGTGGGACTACCCGGTGAAAGTGTGGCCAGCTTCGGGGAGAACCTAAATCGCCTCTCTGCCATGACTCACTCGGAAATTCAGATCGGCATACTTAAAAAACTTTCAGGTACGTCACTGCATCGTCACGATAGTGAGTTCGGCATGGTCTATTCAGATAAACCGCCCTATGACATTCTGAAAAATGATCAACTTAGCTTTGATGATATCCAGCAGATGAAACGCTTTGCCCGCTTCTGGGATCTCTATTACAACAGCGGCAACTTCAAACAGACTTTGGGCCGTCTCTGGCCTGATGGTGATCTGTTCGAGCAGTTCCAGGCATTTTCTATCTGGGTCTATGCAGAGACAAACAGCACCTGGAAGATTTCACTGGAACGACTGGCCTTGCTGATGTTCAACTACCTCACCGGTATTCAGGGCAACAAGACAGAAGAGGTCGCTGAACTGCTGATTCGCGATATTATGAAGCTTGAAGGTCGCAAAATGCCGAACTTCCTCAAACCGTTTGCCTACAATAAACCTGAGTCTGAACGCACCGCTGCACGCGGCCATAACAAACGACAACTCAGGCATATCTAAAAAATAGCTTCTTGTCTCTTCTTGCATAGCTAAGGTTCGATGAGGTGATTATTATTTGTTCATTCTTTGCGCGTGCAAAGAACGAACCAAGAAAAACGCCCCGGAACCAGCCTGAATCCCCTCACCCACATATCTAAAATCGGCCACGGCTCTACCGTTCTCTTCCGATTTCGGACATTTGGCTCGGCAGTCTGCCAACGGGGGATCCAAAACCGAGACTTTAAACACCCGTTCCAAGATGCGCCTGCGAATTTGTCGTTCAATGGGATTAGCGAAAAAGTTTCGCCCCACTGAACGAGAAATACGCAGGATAAAGCAGATTGCCGGGCAGTTTCTTTGGTTCGTTTCTTTTCTGCAAAAGAAATGAACAAAAAATACAGGCAAACAAATCTGACATCTAAAAGCATCATAGCTATGTCCTCATTCAGTTTTTTGAGTGTGCATCGGCAAGCTGCTAATGGGGAGTAAGCAGCGACACTCCCGCTGCGCGACAGGATTGTTTTAATAACAACGGGACATTTTGTTTCGGGCCACCCTGATCCTCAGGGCCTTGCCCCGCCTGTGTAGGCGTCCGATTTACTTATCCTGCTAAATTCTCTTTGGTTGTTTTTTCTTGGAAAAGTTGGAATGAAAACTTTTTTATAGTATCTGTAATAAAGAACCGTCTACAGTTTCATCTTTCGCCAAAATGGACTATACCGTTAGAGAGAGAGGTATAAGCCATGGATGAGATACAGCTCAAGACGATGGAAACCTATCTGCATGAGCATATTCCGATCACGGCTCACTTCGGGGTTCGGGTACAAGCATTTGATAAAACGAGTATTCGCCTGTCGGCACCACTAGCAGCCAACATCAATCACCGCGACACCGCCTTCGGCGGCAGTCTCTCATCCATCGGCATCCTGGCCAGCTGGGCCATGATTCATTTCACGCTGACTGGCATGGGACTGGCCAGCCGCATTGTCATTCAGAAAAGCAGCATGGATTTCACTGCACCGGGTCATGGTGATTTTGATGCCATTGCTACGCTAGCTGATAAAGCTGATTGGGAACGTTTCTGCACCGTATTAAAAAGAAAAGGACGGGCCCGAATCAGGCTACCGTCCAAAGTCTTTGTTGGTGATCAAGATATTGCTGAACACGAAGGTGTGTTCGTCGCCATTCTAAACGAACGACTATAAGGATTCCTCTAGCTTTTCATTCACCTGCTCAAGGGTGGCGCGGTGAACAAAACGATCACCCACACGAATGGCAGGTGCATGAGGACAGAGGCTCTGGCAATCCAGATCCTCCACCGCATGCCCCTGTTTCCTCAATACTTCAGCCATATCTCTGCTGCCGAAATCGCTACAGCGAGGGCCGTAGCACACACCGATTTTCGATTTCACTTCACTCATGCCCCACTATTCCTGGCCGCAGGACGACGTCTGCGATTGTTACCAGCAGGTTTGCGTGGTGAACTCGGATCGCGCCTGCGATGATCACCCCTTCCACGCTGCTGTTTAGCAGGCGGCTCGGTCGGATCATCAGGATGCGGTTCAAAACCTTCCAGAATGACTTTCGGAATAGACTTTTTAATCAGCCTTTCAATGCCAGCCAGCAACTTGTTCTCTTCAGCACAGACCAGTGATAATGACTCACCGCTGTTACCGGCGCGGCCCGTACGACCGATACGGTGTACATAATCCTCAGCAACGTTTGGCAGCTCAAAGTTCACCACATGCGGCAGTTGATCGATATCAAGACCGCGAGCAGCAATATCGGTTGCAACCAGCACACGAATGCCACCGACCTTGAAGGAGGCCAGTGCTTTGGTACGTGCAGTCTGGCTCTTGTTACCATGAATCGCAGCAGCCTGAATACCTGCGTTCTCCAGATGTGTAGTCAGCTTGTTAGCACCATGTTTGGTTTTGGTGAATACCAGCACCTGCTGCCAGTCACCCTCTTTGATCAGATGGATAAGCAGATCACGTTTTTTGCCTTTGCTCACCGGATGCACAACCTGTGTCACCTGATGCGTGGTTTCATTACGAGCCACTTCAACATAGACAGGTGACTTCAGAAAGCCGCTGGCCAGTTTTTTGATTTCATCCGAAAAAGTAGCAGAGAAGAGCAGGTTCTGACGCTGTTTCGGAAGTATTTTCAGTACCTTGCGGATATCGTGAATGAAGCCCATATCAAGCATACGATCAGCCTCATCAAGCACGAAAAATTCAACATGGCGAAGATCAGCTTTTCCCTGTCCAACCAGATCAAGCAGACGACCCGGTGTTGCGACCAGAATATCCACGCCGCGTTGCAGCTTCTGAATCTGCGGGTTGATGCCTACGCCACCGAATACAACGGTAGAGCGAAGTGGCAGATGTTTGCCGTAAGTGGCGATGCTTTCTCCGACCTGTGCAGCCAGTTCGCGTGTTGGTGTCAGTACCAGGGCGCGAATAATATGTTTCTTGTGACGCTCCGGATGTGTCTTCTGCATGAGTTGCAGCATAGGCAGTGTAAAACCGGCAGTTTTACCGGTCCCTGTCTGTGCACCGGCCAGAATGTCGTGCCCTTCAAGCACGACCGGAATAGATTTTTCCTGTACCGGCGTAGGAGTATCGTACCCCTGTTCGGTGACAGCGCGAAGCAATTCGGCCGAAAGACCGAGTTCATCAAATTTCATGTATATATATTTCCGTTGCACCCGAACTTGTGATTCACTGAACGTGCTAGGTGCATGATTTATTTTCCGAATCGCCGACCATCAGTGATTGGAAGGACAGATGAAGGGAAACAGAATTCCCTGCAGGAGGCGCGCATTGTACTCATTTTTGCTAAAAATGCAATTTATTCAAATAATTAGGAGACAGAAACAAGCTTCACAAAGGCTGATTCCTTAATCCATGGGCTTCAGTACAACCAACCCGTGATAGCTTTATCTACGTGAAGAAACCGAAACTGGAAGCTGTTCTTCCAGATAGGTGTATCCTGCCAACCCTTCTTTATAAAAACGAAGAAAATGACTTGATTCGGAGGCACTCAGACGCCCCTCAACCTTGGCCTGCGTCAATTGACGCCGCATACGGTCCAGTAGCACCTTCTCATTGAACTGCACATAATCAAGCACATCAGCAACGCTTTCACCCTCTACAATCTGTTCCAGTTCATAGTGGTCTCCATCCATGCGTACATGTACGGCATGCGTATCGCCAAACAGATTATGCAGATCACCGAGTATCTCCTGATAGGCTCCGGTAAGAAACACACCGATCAGATATTTATCTCCATTGTTCATGCCATGCAGCGGCAAGGTCTGTGAATGTCCGGATGCAAGCGGAAAATTCTGAATTTTACCATCGGAGTCACAGGTAATATCAACCAGTATTGCCTGCCGATCCGGCTCTTCATTCAGCCTGTGAATCGGCACGACAGGAAACAGCTGATCAATAGCCCAGGAGTCCGGCAATGATTGAAATAGTGAAAAATTACAGAAATAGCGGTCGGCTATCTGAGTACGTATACCCGGTATCAGCTCCTCAACCTCTGTCTCATCCAGCTGATTTATCAGCAGCGCCAGCATATGCCAATACAGATCATCTGCCTGCGCACGCTGATCAAGAGAGCAGTGTCCAAGTGCGAACAGTTTATTCACATCTTCACGCAGTGAAATAACATCATGCAAGGCTTCACGCGGAGCGATACGCTGAAAATCCGTATAGGTATTCCACAACTGCCGCAACTGCATCGGGGCATCTTCAACGGGTTCAGCTACCGAGTTATCACCGGTGCGCTTACTCACACCTAACACATCAATCACCAGTACCGAATGGTGCGCCACAAGAGCCCTGCCCGATTCTGAGATAATATGCGGGTACGGCATATCCTCTTCATCACAGACCGCCTTCAGTGACCAGACGATATCATTAGCATACTCCTGCAACGAATAATCCACTGAAGTATGTGTGCCGGAGATCGAACCGTCATAGTTCACGCCAAGGCCACCACCGACATCCATGTATTCGATCGGAGCGCCCAGCTTTCGCAGTTCAACATAAAAACGGGCAGCTTCCTGCATGGCCTGTTTGATACGGCGAATATGTGGCACCTGAGAACCGATATGGAAATGCAGCAGACGCAGGCTATCGAGCATCTCAGCACTATTAAGCTTGTTCACCACTTCGACCAGTTCAGCAGCAGAGAGGCCGAACTTAGATCTGTCACCAGCGGAATCTTCCCACTTACCCTGACTGGTCGCAGCAAGACGGCAACGAAGCCCTATCAAGGGCTGCACATCCAGACGCCTGGAGGCTTCAAGTATCATGTCCAGTTCATTGGGCTTTTCAACCACGATAAATACGCGTTTACCCATCTTGCGACCTATCATGGCCAGTTCAATAAATTCACGATCCTTATAACCGTTACAGACTATCAGCCCTTCAACATCTTCAAGCATAGCCAGCGTGGCATGCAACTCAGGCTTGGAACCTGCTTCCAGGCCCCAGTTAAACTCGGCACCGAACTCGACGATCTCTTCAACCACCTGACGCTGCTGATTAACCTTAATCGGATAGACACCGTAGTAACGACCATCATAGGCCGCCTCTTCGCGGGCAATAGAGAAACGCTGGTGAATCTGTGCCATGCGCTGTTTGAGAATATCGGAGAAACGCAAAAGAAACGGAGGATAAAGATCACGTTCTGCCAGCTCATCACAGAGCTGTTTCAGATCAACCTGATGTTCACCATCAGGGATCGCCGCCATATGACCTGCGTCATTAATGCCGAAGAAACCGTTACCCCAGCCTTCAACCTGATAAAGTTCACAAGCTGTCTCTGTTGACCAGCTCTTATCAGCCATGGTCAGCTCTCTTTGATATTCTTACTGCGAATCATGGCCTGTTCATGACGCCAGGATTCAATTTTCGCATGGTTACCGGATAGCAGTACATCCGGCACATGCTTGCCTTCAAATTCTTCAGGACGGGTATAATGAGGCCAGTCGAGTATACCCTCTTCGGTAAATGAATCGAGCACAGCCGAGTCAGGACTACCGAGCACATCAGGCAGCAGCCGGATCACGGCATCCAGCACTGAGAGTGCTGCAGGCTCACCACCAGAGAGTACATAATCACCCAATGAGATCTCTTCATCGACATAATCACAGATGCGTTCATCGAAACCTTCGTAACGACCACAAAGCAGGGTAATACCGGATTTTTCTGTAAACTCCAGTGCCTTGGCCTGTGTGAACCGGGTACCTGACGGGGTCAGCATCACCACATGTGTATCAGGATTACGCTCCCTGGCTTCACGAATCGATGCTACAACAGGGCCCGGCTTCATCAGCATACCCGGACCACCACCATAAGGGCTATCATCCACCTTCTGATGTTTGTCCGTAGCAAAATCACGAATCTGGATACAGTCAACGTCAACGAGGCCTGATGCGATTGCCCGTTTGGGAATCGAACAGGAAAGAGGTGAATCAAAAAATTCAGGAAACAGGGTCAGAACCTGGGCGTGAAACATACATCCATCCCATCCGGTAGATCGACAACAATAATACCTTCATCAAGATCAACACCGATAATGATCTCTTCAATGAACGGAATCAGCCATTCACCCTGCACTTCAGCATCATCGAGTGTCTGAATCAGCAGATTGTCCTGCGCGCCATACTCCTCAAGAGCAGTCACTTCACCGAGCAGATCTTCGGAACCATGACGTACCACCACACAGCCAACCAGATCTTGCCAAAGATACTCGTCTGCATCCACTTCCACTTCGGAAGATGGAACCCAGATCTTAAGTTTCTTCAGAGCCTCAGCACTATTACAATCATTGATACCATCAAGCTCGGCCAGCATACGCTTACCATGCTGCCAACAGCGTTTCACCTGATAGGACTTTGCGGTTTCGGCCGTTTTCCCGACCCGCCAACAAGAATACCCGGCGACCGCGTTAGCGGGCCGGGTATGCGAATAGACTATCAACGCCCCCTTGAGACCATGTGTCCCAAGAATATCGCCGACATTCAATAATGTGTCAGATGACATCAAACAAAGCCCTTCTGAGGCTTCGCCTGGCTATCAATCTATTAAGCAGCAGATGCTTTTTTGATCAGGCTGGCTACGCGGTCAGAAACCTTAGCGCCCTGATCAGTCCATGCTTTCACACGGTCCAGGTCCAGGTTGATCACTTCAGGATCAGTACATGGATCAAAGTAGCCCAGCTTCTCGATGAATGCACCATCACGACGCTTACGCTCATCCATTACAACTACAGAATAAAAAGGGCGCTTCTTGCGTCCGCCGCGGCTCAAACGAATAACAGTTGCCATATTAAGTAAAACCTCCAAAAAACAGGCGGCGCACTATAGTGGGGGAAGGCGTCAGGGGCAAGGAATCAGGTGTAAATAATTCCTGAGCCATCAGGAATCGTTGCCACAAAGAGATAAATAGACAGAGAAAATACAATAACATTCCTGTTTATTGCGCCCACAACTTACAAGCAAGCAGTGGCGCTCCCGCTGCGCGATAGAAGGCTTGAAAAGGCAGGACGGTCGATTTCATGTCGTGCTTCCTGCACTCCACCCCTTCGGGGCGCTACGCGTGCAATTGTACTATCCTGTACAATTGTCATGACATACATCCGTGCACTCCACCCCTTCGGGGCGCTATACGCGTGCAATTGTACTATCCTGTACAATTGTGGACGCACTTTAGCTCGCCCGCAGAGCCAGGCACACGAATGTGCCGAGTTTACTACATCTTCGGCATACCCGGAGGCATGCCGCCACCGCCCATACCGCCGAATTTACCCATCATCTGAGCCATCATGCGCTTGCCTTTGCCACCCTTCATTTTCTTCATCATACGCTGCATCTGAGAAAACTGTTTAAGCATGCGATTAAGCTCCGGCACATTGGTTCCTGAACCCATAGCAATACGACGTTTACGACTGCCGTTAATCAACTTGGGATACTTGCGCTCTTTGGGCGTCATCGAATAGACCATCGCCTGCATACGCTTCATAGGCTTATCGTCCATCTGCTCCATCGCATCTTTCGGTAGATTCACACCGGGCATCATCTTCAGCATGCTCGCCATGCCACCCATATTCTGCATCTGCCCCAGCTGCTCAGCAAAATCGCCAAGATCAAACTGACCTTTGTTGATCTTCGCTGCAGCCTTTTTGGCCTGGTCTTCATCAACAGAGGACTGAATTTTCTCAACCAGACCAACCACATCACCCTGACCGAGAATACGACCTGCCATGCGTTGCGGGTCAAAAGCTTCGAAGGCATCGATTTTCTCACCGGTACCAACGTAACGAATCGCAACACCTGTGCTATGCGCAACAGAAAGTGCCGCACCACCACGAACATCCGCATCAGTCTTGGTCAGGATACAACCGGACATATCTACTGCGGCATGGAACTGCTCGGCAATCTGCAGGGCTGTCTGACCGGTCATCGAGTCGAGCACCAGCAGACGCTCGCTAGCACCCACGGCATCGGCCACATCCTTGATTTCAGCCATCAATCCATCATCAACGACCTGACGACCGGCGGTATCGAGAATCAGTACATGATGACCATCGCGACCTGCCTGCAGAACCGCAGACTTGGCCATCCTGGCGGCCGTTGAGCCATCGCCGGAGATATATGGTACATCAACCTGTCCTGCCAGCACCTGTAGCTGTTCACGTGCTGCAGGTCGCGTCGCATCCACAGACGTCAGCGCCACTTTCTTACCCTGAGCTGTCAGCAGGCGAGCCAGCTTACCGGCCGTTGTAGTTTTACCCGCACCCTGCAGACCACAAAGCAGGATTACCGACGGGATTTTGGAAAGTTCCAACTCCCTGCGCTGACCACCGAGCAGATCCGCCAACACATCGTTAAGGATTTTGATAATGACCTGGCCCGGTTGCAGGCTCTTGGCAACATCGACACCCAGAGCTCGTTCACGCACCTCACCCATCAGGTGACGGACTACAGGTAGCGCTACATCGGCTTCTAACAGCGCCAGACGCATTTCACGCAGCGTGGCATCCAGGTCTGCCTCGGAAACGCGTGCGGCTCCGCGCAGCTTATGGGCAATATCTCCGAGCTTTTCACTTAAACGACTGAACATGTATCTCTCCTGCTATCCATTTC
>Ga0316204_10002110_pt1 | contig 47242 bp, 50 predicted proteins | sample 6monrhotite_MG_2_FD_205661 | JGI IMG/M metagenome (GOLD analysis project Ga0316204, IMG submission 205661) | Microbial mat bacterial communities from mineral coupon in-situ incubated in ocean water Damariscotta River, Maine, United States -... | ecosystem: Environmental > Aquatic > Marine >... | reverse complement strand
GTTCTCCTGCTTTACTCAGCTTGATTTCCACCTTACCCAAGTGTTCCGGTTTGAGCTTCAATGTCATCTCAGTTTTTTGGGCATTCAACATCATTTTGATGTCTTGCCCCAACTCTTTGGTTTCCATCTTGGTGGTGTATTTCTGGGTCGGTACGTCTTTGGTCTTTGATTCGTTCCCAGCGGCTTTATTCAGACCACTTTTGTTGTCCCCCATGCTGAGACCTGCCATATCAACATTGCCGGTTTTAAAGCCCGACACAGGCGCTTTACTCAAAGGTGCGCTCGCCTTCCCCAGCCCCTTGGCTGCCTCAATCTTGCTCACCGCCTTTGGGTCAAATTTTTGGGTCGCCTCGGTTTTCACCGCTCGCATGGAGTCAAAAGCTTGCTGGCCCGCACGTTGTTGCTGGTCCGCAGAGGGGACTGTCGGTTGATTCGATAACGTTGGGTTGAAGCTGCTCGGTTCGCTGCTCGCTGGTTTTTGTTCGCCACCGGCTTTCGGTTGGGTGAACTGTCCTTTGGAGGCAGAATCCGTCTCGGCCTGTGCCAAGGCAGGGTTAAACAAGTGGCCTTTTTTGATCATCAATTTTTTATCAGCAATTTTTTCCGCCGACCGACCTTGGATCTCATCGATTCCTTTCCTCAACCGAACTTCACTGGTTTGGTTGGTCAGCTTTCGACCTTGATACCCCTCTTCGGCATGGTGATTTGACCAGCTGGACTGCAACTTTGCCTGTTGGGTTTTATGGTCAGCAACATAAGTCGCCACCATCGAATCTTGGGATCGTTCATGGTCCAGCTCTTTCTTGCTCTTTTTTTCTTCAAACAGCTCTTTCGACGTATCGATTTTGCTCGAAGGAGCCCCAGTCATCCGGGTAAAATTCAAATCCCCTTCAGCGGCGACTAACTGGCCGGTAAATTTTGCCAGCTCTACAGGCAAAGGTTGTTTGGTTGTGTCTGTTTGGACATTTCCTTTGAGCTTAATGCTGCTTTGACCTACGTTCATATAGACTCCCTACCTTGGGGTTTTTAGCTCTCATCCCTGAGTGCTGAGCAAATAAGAAACTGCTTATGGGTTCACTTTTAATTCAGATCGGTTTTCTTTAAACCGAGTCACTTTTTCGGTGATTTCCACCGCAACCTTTGGTTCTAGGAGCTGCATCACTGCAGACGCTTTCCGAGGGTTCATCCGCATCAACAGATGCATCGCCGTCACCCGGTCCATTTGGTTGATAAACTGCGCTGTAGCGTCGGCACTCATGGTTTCATAGTATTTCACCATCCGAGTGACATCTTTTTCGTCCATCTGCTTACGTTGTTGCCGCATCTCTTCGATTTTCCCGGCTAAGTTCCGCATCTGGTCTAACTTCTGCTCGATTTGCTGAGACAGCAGCTTTAACTCTCCGGTGCGTTTGGCGAACTCCTCTTCCTTTTTCTTCAACGCCGCTTCCCGAGCCTTCAACTGAATCAAGACCTTCACATCGGATTCAGAGAATTTATTGACGTCGTCACCCCCCGCTGTATCCGAAGAGGCGTCCCCTTCGGTCGAGAAAGTCCCTGGCCGTAGATTGTTGACCCAGTCCTTCGCTTTGTTCATGCCCATCGCAGGCTGAGCGGCAAGGAGAAAGGCGGCCACTAAGAAAATCAGTCCTATTTTTTGCCGTAATATCAGGTTCATCTGTGTTGCTGTACAAATTGATTCGAGGCGACTTCATCGGCAAATTCCCGCTCAAACTTCACTTGTTTGGCCTGGAATCGGTCCATTTCTCTGTCCCTCAAGATTTCTAACGTTTTGCGGTTTTTTGCCGCTTCAACCAAGCCCAATCTCCTCTGTTCTGTTTCGTGGGCCGCTTCCTTGTGTTTCGCAACCACCCGGCCTCGCTCCAAACGCTTTTTTTGTTTGAACTGATCCATGAAACGAAACTGGTCAACCGAGAAAGTGGCTTGGTGTTTATCCTGATTCACTTGTTCTATTGAAGTATTGACGGCCTGGTCGATCTCATCGAGTTCCGATTGAAGAGCCTGTTGTACAGCCAGAGCCACCGCCATTTCCTTCATTTTTATCTTTTCCTGCTTGCCCCGTACATCCAAGGCGGTCTGCATCGAAAATTTAAACATACTGCCCAGATTTAGAGGTTCTCTATGGGGTAATACAAGGAATATGCCTACCTCCACGATTGAGGGATTCCTTACCAACTTCAACGACTCATCCTTGCCCAAGCTGGCTGGACCTCGTAAGTTATCTGACGACTTACCCCTCAAACCCCTTTTAAGAAGATTCCGTTGATGAATGCATCCTTTCGAATTTTGTACCAACTCTCCCTTTCTTTATGGGTTGGCGGTATGGCCTGCTTCGCCTTCATGGTCACCCCAAAAATATTCCAAGAGTTAAGCCGGGATCAAGCGGCCCATATCGTGGGGTTTTTATTCCCCCTATATTACCCTTTACTCTTCGGGATCACCTTGCTGGCTTTGGTGAGCTACGTGGCGATCAACGGCAAAGAGTCCTCTCGTGTTCTGGTGTCTCTGCTGAGTCTTGCGGTGATGATCAACGGTTACCAGTGGTTGGTCCTTCTACCTCACACCACTGATTTAATCACCCAAATCGGATCATTTGAAAACACCCCGAAAGACAACCCCCTGCGCCAAGAGTTCACCAAGGTCCATATCTTGGCGAATGTGTTGGGGTTAGCGGTGATGATCAAAGGGGTCGCTTTGTTGGCCTGTTCCAGCTTAAAAAAATAGAGTGCAACTCTTTGCGAACTTACTCAAAGCGACTTTCATCAACCGGCCCAACCGGTTTGTGGTCCATGCCTCTCTCGAAGGGGAAACGGTCGAAGTGTACCTATCGAACCCTGGCAGGTTGAGCGAGCTGTTGTTTGAAGGGGTCACTTTACTGATCCAGTCCACCGCGCAATCCAAAGGACGCATGGACTGGCGGGCTGTGGGTATCTTGGAAGAGGACCATGCGATCTGCCTGCACACCCATGCAGCAAACGACTTTGCAGCCCATTTAATCAACCAAGGAAACATCCCCGAGCTTGCGGGGTGGCGGGTTAAAAAACGGGAGCATACCGTGGGCAACAGCCGGTTTGACCTGCTGTTAGAAAAAGACGGGGTCGAGCGGCTTGGGGAAGTGAAGAGCTGTACTTTGTTTTCAAAATCAGCGGCTATGTTCCCAGACGCCCCCAGCAAACGAGCGATCAAACATGTACAAGAATTGGCTGAACTGGCCCCGCCAGACGGCCCCAAACCCCTAGTGATGTTTTTGGTCGGAAAACAGGGACCCACGTTTTTTGTCCCAGACTGGCACACAGATTTAGACTTCGCTCAGGCCCTTTTGGCCGCCAAGGACCGCTTAGAAATCCTGGCTGTGGCGGTTGATACAGACACACAGCTGAACCTCTCGTCCAAAACCGAATCCTTGCCCATCCAGTGGGATCTGGTCGAGCGAGAAGCCCATGACCAAGGGGTGTACCTGTACCTCATGGCGTTAGAGGAAAAAACAGAGATCGAAATCGGTGCCTTAGGCAAACGAACTTTTGAGGCCGGTTATTATATCTATGTTGGCTCTGCTGCAAAAAACTTAAACAAGCGGCTCGCTCGTCACCAACGGTTAAAAAAGAAGGCTCACTGGCACATTGATTATTTCCGGGCCCACGCAAAACACCACCTTGCTTTGCCCATACGGACACAGGACGATATTGAGTGCGACTTAGCCGCAGGCTTGAGCGAGCTGGCTGATTTTCAAGTCCCTCAGTTTGGCTGTTCAGACTGTTCTTGCGAAAGCCATTTTTTTGGGTTCCACGAAGACCCTTTGGAAGAACCTCGCTTTTTTGACTTTTTGTTCCACCACCGGATTGAACGATACCCAATAAAATAGCCCTATAGGCTTGACCCTTTTTTTTTTCCACTGTATCTTTAGGATACATTTTAAATCTCTATCTATAAAAACAATGGCAACCCCAAACGAAGTCCAAGCAAAGCTCCTGGCTGGCATCCCCCAAAGCGATGTACAAGTCGAAGATTTAACGGGCCAACAAAACCATTACTCTGTCCAAGTCAAATCAAGCGCATTTTCTGGTAAAAGCCTGATCGAGCAGCATCAAATGATCTATGCGGCCCTCGGCGAAGCGATGAAAGAAGAAATCCATGCGTTATCCATCCAAACCAGTCTTCCGTAAGTTGACCCTATGCTACAAACCAACGAAATCAAACTAGACAAGCCCGCTACGCCCTTTAACGCCAAAGAGCAGATCCAGAAAATGATCACCGACAATGAGCTGGTTATTTTTATGAAAGGGAATGCCTTGCTGCCACAGTGCGGTTTTTCGGCCCAAGTGGTTGAGATTTTTAAACGACTGAACGCAGACTTCCAGACCTTTGATATCTTATCGGACGACATCATCCGTAGTGAAGTCAAGACGTTCTCAAACTGGCCGACTTTGCCTCAGGTATACCACCGGCAGAAGTTTCTAGGTGGCTGTGATATCGTTACAGAGATGTATCAAAATGGGGAGTTGGACAAACTGTTTGCTTGATCCTTCTTTAGTTAGGGTTCCCTGAGTCTAGCTTTCGCTAGCCAAGGGGAACCTACACTGCGCCGCTTCGGGCGATTTGGGTGCGCAACGCTCGGGTCACCCGGTTACGTCCGTCCATTTTTGACTGATAAAGGGCTTCATCAGCCAACACAATCAGTTTATCGCCGGTGATATTTTCCCCAGCATGCATGGTGGCTACCCCGACACTGATCGTGACATAGGGCCCAACCCCTGAAAACTCATGTGGCAGTTCAGCATCCAACACGGCAACCCTCAGCTGCTCAGCGACAATATAAGCCCCCTCCAGGGTCGTTGAAGGCAAGACCACCGCAAACTCTTCGCCGCCATACCTTGCTACAAGGTCAATCTCTCGTTTGACCGTTTTTTTGAAAGCCGCTGCAACCTTACGCAAGCAATCGTCGCCCTTGAGGTGTCCATAGCCGTCATTGTATTTTTTGAAAAAATCAATGTCGATGATCACTAAGCTCAATTCCCATTTTTCCCGTAAAGCTCTCGCTCGCTCTTTGGTCAAGAACTCATCAAAATACCGGCGGTTTGCTAACGTAGTCAATGCATCTGTTTTGGAAAATTCCAATAGCTTTGCATTCAATCGATTCAGCTCGGCTTCCCAAGCCTTTCGCTCTGTCAGGTCCACCATCAAGCCAATGGACTGGGTCGCTTCCCCTGTTTCTGGGTGGAAGGTGGTCGGGATAGCCTCCAGTAAAATCGGGATATCCTGACCGTCTTTGTGGGTCATGGTGACTTCGTAACTGCCTCGTTTGCCAAGTCGTCGTTCGATGATTGCGTCTAAAAACACCTTTGCGTTTGTTTCATCAACAAACATCGGGTCCAAGATGGACTTCCCGACCATTTCAGCTTGAGTGTATCCGAGCATCCGACACAACACTTCGTTGGTCCGTTTGATTGCAATCGAAAACCCCAGTTCCTTGTGCAGCAAATCGCAAAAAGGATTCCCAGTACTCTTGATATTCTGAGTAGAGAAATCAATGATCCAGGCACCAATCGGCAGGCGTTCAATCAAGTTATCAACATATTCCAGTTGTTCTTGCAGCTGATTGAAGTAACTTTGTTTGTCTTCTTCAGCGAGCTTGCGCATGGTGATGTTATGGATGCTCGCCACCTGCACCAAGCGGCCTTTTAAATCCAGTTCTCCAAGGACCATATATACGTATGTCACAAAGCCATCTTGGTTACGAATCCGAAATTCATATTCGTCATCCCCAATCCCGCCTTGACCTCTATTTTGGTAGGCATCTCGGAAGGGCTGTAAATCGTCCGGGTGGATCATGTCGTAAAAATGGCGACCTACCAGCTCGTCTTCTTGAAAACCAGACAACTCACAAAAATACTCATTGGTGTATTGAATCTGATCTTTTTCCAAAATCACCACCCCAGACTGCACAGCGTTCAACAGCCCTTTGTAGGTTGCCTCATCAAACTGCATGAACTTGTTGGGTTCTTGTTCATCAACATCTGCCCGAACCATCAAAAAGGTTTCATCCAGCTGGCTGATGTGAGAAAAATTAAAGTCCATCAACAAGTTCGCACCACTGAGCGCAGAAGTCACTTCCAACTGCACCGGGGCGTGTTGGCCCGTCAGGGCTTGCTTGAGACTTTCTTCGAAAATCCGACCGTCCCCAGCCTCTAAAACGTCTGACAGATTACGGTGCAACAGGGTGCCTTCCCGTCGACCGACAATACGGCAAAAGGCCTTATTCACCCAAATTAAGTCGCCTGTTTCGCTAAAAAGCAACATTGGGTCAGCAATGGATGCCAAAAAGGCAACCAGCTGAGTCGGTAATGAGTCTACAGTTCGTTCCATCGGTTTCCTATAAGAATTTTCGACTATAACCCCCCGCTCAGGGTTTGCAAAGTCTTGTATTCAACAATTTTGCGGTTTTTCGTATCAGGTCAAGGCCAAATCCTTGACGAAGCCCCGTTTAACAACTATTCACAAGGTATGAAAAAGAAGCGAAAAAACCGATCATCTAAGTGGTTTCAACAACTTGAATATTCCTCGGTAGGAATCGAGATAGGGCTTTCCGTTGCTTGCGGGGCCTTACTTGGTTACTTTTTAGACAAATGGTTAGACACCGCCCCATGGATGCTGTTTTTTTGGTTTTTCTGCGGTATCGCCGCAGGATTCCGAGCCATGTTACTTACATTGAAGAAACTCAAAAACGATAACAAAAGCGAAAGCCCCGAACCATCTCATGACTCAGACCCCAAATAGCCCAGCGGATGCAGAGCGCTTAAAGAAAATCAATTTATCCCTGGTGGTCTCTTTTGTCCTTTTGATTGGGGCCGGTAGGTTCGCCTTTGGGCTTGACTTTGCGAAGGGGGCCTTAGTAGGATGCATTGTTGTGGCCTTCAATTTTTATATGTCTCAGTACCTGTTGGCCCGACTGTTTATACCCGGCCAGCCCCGGGGGCGACTGATCACGTTTTATATATTCAAGTTTGGCCTTTCGATGGCTTTCTTGATTGTGTCGTTGCTTCACTTTAAAGTAGACCTTTGGGGTGTCATGGCTGGCCTTTCAACTTTGTTTTTGATTACCCTTCTCGCAAGTGTCTTTGGCCCCACTAAAGTGGCTGAGAACGAAGCGGAAGAACAACAATAAACGACCCGATGTCTGGAAACGAATTTGCTTGGGGCTCTTTTGCCCAACCTGTTAATCATGCACTAGATTCCGTTGGGATTGATCCACACTTGGGGATCAACTTGATTTTTACCTCGGCTCTGTTGATCACCTTCGCCTTTGTTGGCGGGGCGAAACTTCGTAAGGGGACTCAACTTGAGCCTTCTGGGAAGTTAGACTTCTCGACCATAGTCGAGCTGTTGATTGGCGGCTTGTTTAATTTCACCAAAGCATCCATCGGCGACCGAGCCAAAGGGTTGTTTTGGCTGACGGGTAGCTTGGCGATCTTTATTTTGACCAACAACTTGATTGGTCTGATCCCTGGCTTTATGCCGCCGACCTCACAGTTTAACGTTACTATCGTATTGGGGCTGATCGTCTTTATCCTTACCCATGTCCTAGGCATACAGACTCATGGGTTTTCCTATATTAAACATTTCATGGGACCAGCTTGGTGGTTAGCTTGGCTGATGTTCCCCATTGAATTGATCAGCCACATGGTAAGGCCAATTTCCCTGGCTTTGCGTTTATTTGGAAACATCACTGGAGACCACATGGTCGGGGCCGTATTTTTTGGCATCCTCCCATTGCTCCTACCTCTTCCCTTTTTAGGGCTAGGGTTGTTTGTTTCTTTTATACAGGCTTTTGTCTTTCTACTTTTGACACTGGTCTATTTTCAAATGGCGTTATCTCACGACCATTAACCATATTATTTGACGGACAACAAGATGTTCAAGAAAATCGCATTTGTGCTTTTAGCACTTGTCGCTCCTATGGCGGCCTTCGCTGCTGACGGATCTTCTGATACTGGCTCTCTTAAAGAATTTGGCTTAGCTTTGGGCGCAGGCCTAGCTATCGGTATCGCTGCTGCTGGTGGTGGTATCGGTCAGGGCTTGGTTGGTGGTGCTGCTCTTGAGGGCATCGCTCGAAACCCAGGCGCATCTGACAAGATCTTTACCCCAATGATCATCGGTCTTGCCTTGATCGAGTCTTTGGTTATTTATGCATTGTTGATTGCTTTCATGCTCTTCAACAAAATCGGTTAATTCCGGTTGGGGCCTTCGGGCCCCTATCCCCCCTCTGCTTACTATCTCCCCTTTTTTTACCTTGATTGAGTTGCTACTTTAGTGAATCGCCTTGCTTTGCCAGAAACACTTGTGCAAGTCCAGCAGCTGCGATCGCAGCACACCCAGTAAATTGCGCAGCAGTTAGACCCTCCGCATACACCAAATACCCCAGCATTGAAGCGGCCAATGGGTCTAGATAAGAGATCGTGCCATAGGTAAGGGTCTGTAGGCTTCTAAGGGCGGTCACCGTCAATGATATCGCTAAAAACCCCGGGAAAAAACCAACACCGACCAACCAAGGCCAGCTCGTTGGGTCCAACTGGGTCAGTTCGTCTAATTCAATGACAGGCAACAACACCAACGCCCCCAAAAAAAACTGGATCAAGATACTGGTGAATACCGGGACATCACCAGACACCTTTCGGTTCATTAAAATATAGGAAGCATAACACAAAGCCGCCCCACCGCCCCACAGGTAGCCCAAAGAGTCCTTTGCCTCAAAGGAGAAATCAAATTCCAGCAGCAATAAAGCCCCGATAAAGGCAACCAACAAAAACAACAGGCTTGAAGTGGAGTTTTTTTCTTTGAGCCAAAACGAAGCCACCACCACCGCAATCAAGGGCCCCAAATACAACAAAAACACTGCCTTTACTAAGGTGGTATGGATGATGGCCTGGGTGTAGCAAAGGATGGTCATCGATAGACAAACCCCAGCCAATACTAACGCAGCAGACAACTGACGGAGCCTTATTTCTGACCTCTGGCCGGTCACCCACAGAAACCCCATCAAAAAAACAAACCCCAAAGCCAGACGAACAAATGTAATCACATAGGCGTTTGCGTCGATATGACGAACAAACAGGCCAGACGACCCCGCTAAGACAGAGGCACTAATCCCGGCAATCAACCCAAGGGTTTGTTGGTTTTTCATCGGTATAAAGGTCCGGGGTTTCAGGAGTATAAAGGGTTACTCTAGGTGCATTCAACCCTTGGGACAAGCCATTTATAGGGGAGCTTCTAAAACTGAAACCCTACCTTCAAAATAGGCTGCTGCAAGGTTTCACGTTCCTCTTGGGTCGCCATCCGGGCTAGGGCTAGGTAATACAGTGTATCAAACCAAGTGTGGAACGCCATGGCAGTGATCAAGTCATGCTCCCCAACCGCTGGATGATAAAGATAACCATTGTAGGCACCCAACAGGAATGCCCCAGGGATATTGGCTGTCGGTGAGCTGCCGGCATGAGACAGTGCAAAGATCGTCGTGCCAGACCAGATCGATAAATGCCGTGCACTTTCAGGGCTCCAGCCTGCCCCCAAGTACGCATCATAGAGGCTGTCTTGCAAACTATCTCGAAAGATCGCCTCTTCTCCGATGCCCACCGGGTACATGGCCAGGAAAATATCTTGTTTATGCTTTTTTTCGGTATAACCGTTTAAATATGTATCACGCACGGCCAGGTTTTGTCCCAGCACCCCACTGTTCAGAAAACCGGCAACCGCCGCAATCCCCAGCCAAAAAGCCCATTTATCACCAAACTGGTCCACCCGAAACGGCGCTACACTAGCTCCCCACACCTCACTGTTCGGTTGGCAGTCATGTCGCTGCAAATCCCAAAAAGATAAAAACCCGGTGTTCAATTGCCATTGGAAGGTGGTATATTGGTCCTGGGTGCTCTGGTTCATGGTCCGAATCAACTCAGTTTTTCCTGAGTCACTTTCTCCTTTAGGGACCACTTCAAACCGGTCCTTCAACGGGATGATATCCGAGGACTCTTTGGTCCGCACAAACTCTTTGGTCCAGGCCCACCGAGAACCACCAAACACCAAAGCTTTGCCCCACTGCCCAGAGTAGGCATATCCACTGCCAGGGATCAGTAGCTCAGACCATGCCGCCCCCAAACATCCAGCGAACAGCGATCCAGGGTAGAGCAGAAATAGTAGCAACATCGACCGATTCATAGCGACTCCTTTATACGGGCCTGCAATTGGTCGAACTCGTCATAATAGCTAGGGTCCAGCGTCCTCATCACACGATCCCAAAAGAGGAAATACAGACCAAAATTGTAGCCCGGGGACCGGTGATGCTGGTTGTGGGCCGTTGAGGTGTTCGACCATGAAAACGGGAACCAGTAAGCAAACCCTTTAGGCGCCCACTCGTAACCCAAATGGCCCAATACGTTGACAAAAGTCATATATAACAAAAAAACCAAAAACGCAGTGGGGTGCACTGGCACCAGGAACAAAACTAACGGCCCGATCCCCGCTTCCAAGATCGCTTCAAGCGGGTGAAAGTTGAAGGATGCCCAGGGAGTCGGGTCTTTGGAGCGGTGATGGGTTAAGTGAACTGCTTTATAAATCAACTTCCAATGCATCAGCCGGTGGGCCCAGTAAAAATAGGTGTCGTGGAGCAGTACAATGCCCAGTATACTCCCCAAAAAATACCCCCAGCTCCTCTGCCCCAATCCAAAATAAAGTTGGCTGTATCCTGCGGAAACCCCCCAAAGAGTCCCGGTACCGATCAAGGCAAAAACGACAAAGGTACTCAGGCTACCGCCGATCTCTCTCCAGGCATGTGCCTTTGTATTCAGTTTTGGTTGGATCTTGCGAGGTTCAAGCCTTGAGCGCAAGAGACGCAGCACCAAGGCAGCTCCACCGGCAAAAAACAAATATCGTGACACAAAGAGCAGGTACTGCACAAAAAAGGCGGCCACAAAAAATCCGATGGAACTACCCACCAACGTTGTTTCAAGATTCATCTCTGTTCTCCAAAAAAAATTGAGGCTTGAGCCGCTGGTTCAACTGAACCCAGTGCCACTGGACCTGGTGAATCACCTTGCCCTGAGTCCAGCGAATCAGCCGAACAAGCCGGTTGTGCCGGTTCAGGGTGAAGGTAAACTGATCAATCCCCTTTAAGTTAAAGTGAGGGTGTAGCATCGGGGTAAGTAACTCGCAGCTAAACTGCTTGCCTGTCTTCAGTAAAACCGTGTGGCAGCTGATGGCCCCCTCAGCCTTCAGTTTTTTGAACAAGACAAATAGGCTCTCGACGTCGCTTCCAGGGAGCGTATCTCCAGTCACAGAGCGGGCAAGCGAGCCTTGGGCATCCAGGCTGATCTGATCTGGCAGTGCCCAGTGATTGGGAAAAATCAGCACCTGCCCCGGACGCCCTGGTACCGATGAAATCACAAATCCATTTCGAAAGTCTCCGGTTTGTTTCACCTGATAAAACCCAGGTTTTTGGAACCAATAGATTTGCTGCTGGGACTTGCCACCGCTTTCTAGAACCATTTCACATTGGTAACTCTTCAGCCCCTTTAAATGAGACTCTAACGCCTTGCTCAACGGGTCCAAGAGCGGGGCCGCTGGAATCGCAGCTGTCAAAAAAGAAAAAATCAGGAACAACAGGAGCTGTTTCATATGCCTCAATGGATTGATGATTTAAAACAACCTTATCGAAATAAGTTTGTGATACAAGCGGTTTGTCATCAACGGTCACCGCTGAGGCACCAATGGTTGGGTCATGGAACAGGAGGGGTCTTGATCAGCAGGGATGGATTCGGTAGCCTAGGGAAAACGAACTGAGGGAACCTTGTTAAAAAAACTAAACCAACCACTACCCCCCAGCATATTGCTGGCTTTTTTCTACGGGGGAGTAAAAAACAGGCTTGTCTTTGCATTGCTCGTCGGAGCGGTTGCCGCTACATTCACCGCTGTGGTCACCAGCTTCCAGGAAATTGACAGCCAGCAGGCGTTGACTATCACCCTGGTCCATGGCGGCAGCTTTGTACTGTCTTGCACGATGGTTCTCGAAATTTCCTTTGGGAGATGGACCCAAAACATCCCCTTTGTAGCCCATAAAACCTGGGGAAAGTTTTATTGTGTTTCGTTGCTCATATTCCTCTTGAGCAATGGACTTCACCTAGGTTTTGCCATCGCACTGGCCCCTACAACAATACCCCTGCAATCAATATCAGGACTCTCACTCCATGCCTTAGCTTACTGGCTCGAAATAACCATCAAAACTTCGCCCTTTTTTGTGGGGATTCTAGTTGTCATCGAGCGGTATTTCCACGAAGAGCAGTCACCAGACATGAGGTTAAACCTAGACCTAGGTAAAGGACTGGGCAGCGTCTTGATGAGGCCCCAAGACATCATCAGCGCAACCAGCGAAGAACACTACATCAACATTCAACTGCAGGGGAAAGAGCAACCCAACTATTGGGTCCGAATGCCCATGGCAGAACTGATCAGCCAGTTACCGGGGAACGGTTTTGTCCAAACACACCGGTCCTATTTGGTGAATCTCGCACACACAACCAGCTTCACCAAGGAAGGCAGCACTTGGCAACTCACAACGGTTGACGGAACTCATTTCCCAGTCAGTCGGCGGCGGCTCACTGAAGTCAAGCTGGCTTGGGGCCGGGTGCATGCTGGATAGTGTCGTTGGTAGACAGGTTGATGAGAGTATTTTATACCCTAGGCCTAAGGAGTTAAACAGAAAAGGAGCTCAGGAGGAGGGAACAAAAACCTGAGCGTTGGGTCTAAAAACACCGAGCCTTCAAAGGCTTCGGGTTGATTGAACCAACAGCAGGGCTAACTGACAGAGGGTTTGATAAAACTTTGCCTCTTCGGGCAGCTGCAACTGTTTGGCGAACAGAGGTAACCACCGACCCAAATGGTGGGCGGAAAATTGGGCAGCCATATCCACACAATCCAATGCATCCTCTTGGATGCTCCGAACCATCAAAAAGTAGATGAACTCCAATTCAACGCTGATATGATCCGGGGTTTCTCCGGCATGTGGCGGCAGCACCAACCCTGCTTGGTGGTAATACCCCAGAGCCTCCGCCTGGGTCCGCCCTGCGTCGGATGGGTCACCGTCCAAGTAAGTCGCTCCGTAGGGCGGAGCCAAGACCTTGAAGGGACCGATAAAAAGTTCCGAGAACAACACCGGCAGTTGATCAGGGTCAAGTTCGCTGGCATATGCCCGAGCTGCTGAGGCCATTTCTGGGGCCTGCCCCCCTAAATCTAGGGACGCTAAGGCTAACAATTCCCAGGCTTCACTGCCCGGTAACCGAGGCTCCCAAAAACAATCCGCCAGGATACGGGAACTGTTAGCGATAGCGATCATTCTCGTTTGGTTCGCTGCCTGTTTTAACTCAAAATTCTCGGATGTAGAAGACATGAGGCCCTGTTCCTTGTTCTTTGTTTAATACCTTAGGGGGGTGTTTGGCCAAAAGCTGGCTAACCTCACTTTTGGGGTCATTGATATCCCCCACCGTTCGGGCGGCTGTGGGGCAAGACTCCACACACCAAGGTTGTTTCCCTTCGGCGAGACGGTGGTCACAAAGGGTACATTTTTCCACCACCCCTTTACGGCGCACCCCATCCAAGGTCAAGGCCCGCTCCTTGTTGTAATAGGGCAATCGCTTATCGGTTTTTTCCAAGGTTTCTTTCCCTGATGCGGTGCAACCTGGGATCACGGCGGTGTCTTTTTGATACTCTTTATGGGGTTTCTCTTCGTTAAAATAGATCGCCCCATAAGGGCAGGCGAGCTGGCAGGCCTTACAGCCAATACAGTCATCTGCGTTGTGCAAGGTCAGGCCATTGTCCGCCTTGTACATCGCCTTGGTTGGGCAGGCTTTGACACAGGGCGCATCTTTGCAGTGATTGCATAGAGTCGGTATGTAGCGATAACGCACATCCGGGAACTGCCCTTCGGTTTCAATGATGTGATTGGACCAGTGGAAATCGGCAGGAACATTGTTCTCGTTTTTGCAAGCGATGTCACAGGCACTACAGCCAACACATCGATGCAGGTCAATCACCATGGCAAGTCGTTGTGGTTTCATATGCCCTCCTATACCTTGATGATTTTCACACGGGTTACCCCACCGTGCCGGGCAGTGCTGCCACTGAGTCGTTCATAATCAGCGGGGAGAATGTCATTGTTATTCCCTCCACGAGGTAACCGGCTTTCAAAGTCACTTGCCGCCACTCGTCCATAGGCCCAATGGCCCTGGCCATAACATTTGGCCACTGTTCCAGGGCGGACCCCTTCCCAAATTTTGATGTGGGCGCTCATCTTCCCGGTCGGTGAATGGATCTCCACCGAGTCGCCGTTGTGGACCCCAAGTTCAGCGGCATCGATGCTGTTGATTTTGAGCACGTCATCCCAGTTTTCATCCCCAGGGTCGCAATTTTTATGCGCCTGATACCAAGTGCAGTTTGCGCTCCGCCCTTCTCGGTTCAAACGGCTTCGGTGTTCAAAAAAGATATAGGGGTAATCCTTTGCTGAGCCCCACCGGAAGGGTTCTTCATAATGAGGCACAAAAGCCAATTCCCCGGCCGCCTGATATTTGGTGACCTCCATCACATGATCGATGGTGGTCCCATGTTTCTTGGCATGTTTCCCCAAGGCCTTCTTTAAGGTTTCCGAATAGAACTCAAACTTGTGGGTCACCGTTTTAAACTTATCCCAATGAGTGCCAAATTCATACCGGTCGCTGTTCCACACACCTCGTTTTTTGAAGGCTTTCCAGCCAGGAATCGCATCCCCGTACTTCCCATGGTCCGCATGGCTAGCGTCCCACAAGGGCTGGGTATAAAACTTCAGCACCGACTCGGTGAACTCTCGGGAATTTTCGGGTAATTTTCCGGTTTCTGGGTCTGGGAAACTTTCTTTGTAATACCGTTGCAGGTTGTCAAAGCCCCGGTCAGCCAATTTTTCGGCCAACATCCAAGGGACCTCGCTTTCATCCATCCGTACATCCCATAGAGGCTCGATCACCGCTTCATTAAGTGACACATAACCATGTAAGTTTTGTTTGGACTTGATGAACCCATCTTTTTCAAAGAGATGGTGCGCTGCTGGCAACACCAAATCCGCAAAATGGCTCATCTCTGAAGCGTGGGTGGTCACATGGGTGAAAAAAGGGATATTGGACAACGATTCTTCCCAACGGTGGGTTTCTGCGCAGCTGAACGCAAAGTTCGCCCAGTAGGCAATCGCCACCTTGATCTCATAAGGGTCTTTCGCCAACATGGCGTCCGCCACCCGGTTGGTGACCACCCCACCGCCTGGTTTCCCCTTTTTCAAGGCGGGAAACTCCAAAGTCCCTCGTTGATCAATCTTTTTTTGTTTGCTGTTTTTTTTGGCCAAATCGTCTTGGTAGGCCTTGTAGCTTGGGGTGTGGTTTGCCGGGATTTTGGTCTTTTGTGTGGTCCCCCCTTCATGGTCCACCGAGCCCACCAAACCGTTTAAGGCATGAGCCGCCATGGCTGAATACCCGCCACGAACCTGCATGGCTGCGCCTGGAGAAACCCAACTGATTGCGTAGGGGCCAGCCTTAGCGAACCCAAGAGCCACTCTTTGGATCTGCTTTGCTGGCAGTCCGGTGCGCTTGGCAGCCCACTCGGGGGTTTTGTCTTTGAGTTCAAGGTTCCACCAAGCCACCACACCGTGGCTATGGATTTCGGTGAAGCTGTTGGCGTCGACCTCAACACCTGTTTGGAAGTGATTTTTCCCGTCGTTGAAGTCCCCTACAAACTCTTTGCTCCACAACCCGGCAACCAATATCGCATGGGCTATCGCCACAGCCAACGCCCCGTCTTCACCAGGAATGATCGGTAGCCATTCGTCCGCCTTGGCGGCGGTGATTGATAAACGGGGGTCGATCACCGCAATGGTCGCCTGATCCTGCACCTGCCCCCACATCGACATGGCGTGAGGCACCTGCCGGTTCGAAGCCAGCGGATCAGCCCCCCAACCAAGGACATACTTGGTGTTTGCTAGATCATAATCACGGTAACCCCAATAACCTTCGGCGTAAAAAGCCCCAAATTTTTCAGCCTCAGCGCAAATCGCCGAATGGCTGATCCCGTTCGGGCTGCCAAAAACCTTGGGCAAACAAGAATAAATCAGGTCCCTCATGTAGGTGTAACGGCCCCTGAGCAAGGCAAACTGATGGGTCTCCCCTGCCGCCCTCAGCTCCATCATTTTATCAGCCAACATGCCCAAAGCTTCGTCCCAGCTGATGGGGACAAATTTTGGGTCCTCATCCCGCCCTTTTTTTGGGTTGGTTCGTTTCATTGGCGTTTTGATCCGGTCGGGATCATAGACCTGTTGCAAGGCCAAGTGAGGCCGTGGGCAGATCACACCGTGGTTGCCTGCGCAGTTCGGGTTGCCTCGCAGCTTGATTGCCCGACCATCTTGCACCTGCACCTGAACCGAACACCAAGTGGTGCAACCTTGGCATGTGGTGGCCCGCCAGTCCTCGTCCTGTGTCACAATCGGAGCCGCCTTAAGCGCCGTCATCAACGGACCCTGGGTCGCTGATGAGAGAATCAGCCCCGATGTCCCACCATACTGTAAAAACTCTCGTCTGGTGAATCGCATGGTCACCTCCTAACCCAAAGATAAAATAATCGGAGCCCCCTGGCCACCGAGGACGATTCCTAACCGAATCACAAAACCACCAATTAAAATCAGACTGCTGGTCAGAAATACACTGTTCATCTCAGCGGAAAAACTGAGTTTGCTTCGGTTCAAAATAAAATAGATCCCCAACATCAAGGGCAGGATCAACCCCAAACCAATCCCCAAAGCCCAAAAGGGGATCGCAAACAGAGCGTTTGCTGCCGCCAGAGCTGCTTGGTCGGCGGCGTCTCCCTGCTTGAGTGCTAAATACCAAACAAAAAACACCACCAGCTCGGCAATCAAGGCGACCCCGAGAAGCGTGCGAACGGCCCCCATTTCTTCAACCAAGGAATCAAAACCCTTGTGAGCTGAAGAACCTTCCGAACGGCGCTGGTAAAGGTACACCAACAGCGTCAACGCCATACCGGTGGTTATGAAACTCAGCATGGAAGCCGCCACCGTCGATCCAGAGCTCCAAAGAGCCCTGGTTTCAAAGGCAGAGAGCAAAAACCCGTGGTACGCACCGACACCCAAGGCAACAGGGCTCAAAAGCCAACCCAACACCCGGTGCGAGGAGTCCAACACGGGAGCATCCCATCCCTTGGCATAATACAAACTGCCAAATAAAAAAATGGTTTGCAGCCAGCCACCCCACCAGATCACAGAATCAGGTTGATAGGTTAAAAAGACTTTGAAAAATGAGAAGGGACGGCCTAGTTCACTCATCAAAAAGAGCAGGCCTACAATCACGAGCACAGGGCTCAGCCGGGCGGCTGTCCGGCACAACCGAGGGTACCTACCCTGAAAGTGCCAATCTGCCACCAAAGCAAAAATAAAGGTTCCAACACCCATCCCACCAAAAAACAGATCCACAGCGATGCGCCAGTCCCAGGCAGGCATAGGCTGGATGTTAAAGATCACTTCCATGACACCCTCTTTTAAAGCGGTTACACTACGTTATATGATAAGGCATCGGACAGAGGATTCCAAGGAAATAACAACAGGTATTTAGCTTTCTCTAGTTTCTAGAGTATTGTTTTTAATATATAAATTATATTAATTACCTAGATATAGGCTCAGCCTGAGCCCAAAAAAACAGTCTGCCAGTGATCAACCTTTACTGGCCGCTGGCTCCGCCTGAGAACAATGTTTTTCGCTCATCGATTCAAGAAATTTCCCCTGCTGCCGATAAGGAGGGGAGCAAAGAAACATTTGACCTACAACCCATTCATTAACCTCATCCACACAATACCATGGAACCGGATATCCAACGAATCCAAGACACATTGGGGCAGATGATCCAGCTTTCGATCATGACCGACCGGAGCTACAAACTGACGGTCCGTGCCTTAGGCACCTTCCATATCAACTGGACTGGTTTCAAAGAAGACCACCGCAGTGATCTCCTTTGGGAATATCAAGTCGGGCGGCCTGTGCGGGTGACTGTATACACCCAGGCGGAAGTGATTGGTGAATATTATCAAAATCTAGGGATTGTCCCACAGGGGGACTTTGACACTCTGGAGCTGAACAGCAACTTAAAACTGGCTTAGAACAGAGGGACCATGAAAAAAAAGACGTCAACACCAAAGTACGGCGCACAACCGACCCAAAAGGAATTGGATCAAGCGATTGAGGCGTTCCAGAAAAAAGGTGGGCAAGTCAAGCGGATTGAGCCGCTTTGGATTGAAGACGGACACACCCCGGGGTTTCAGCCCAAGTGAGCTAGAGTCAAGGTGTGGTTGTTTTAAGCGGCGCAAACAGCTCAAAAGGGCTTGGGGTTTTTGATAACATAAAGTTATACTCCCCACCTTCGGCTGTGATCAAACGCACCGCACCCCCCGCAGGCCCATAGACCTGCACAGACAACAGGTTTTCAGTCACCTGTTTGGCCTCGACTTGAAGCTCAGGTTCAAAGTTCCAAGTGAATCCATTCGACAATGCGATTTCTTCAGGCAACAACAGAAAAAAACCTTGGTTGATCGGCAATTGCAGCCCAGAAACCAACCGGTATCCTCGCAAACCTTCCAAGGTTTTAGGGTAACACACCGGCGGGTTTTCGAACAATGTTCCCCCTCCTGGCTCACCAATCAATACATGAAACGTCCGGCTGTCGCTGAGTGAAAAATGGACCCTGGCGCAGTCCAAGGAACTGCCTAAAAAACCCAAGGTGTTTTTGTCCTCAAAATCCATCTGTACATCAAGCCCCTCAACTTCCGAGGCTTCCATATCCCCAAAAAAAGGATGATCTTCGTCAGGTGGCAAATACAAACTGTACAATTTTTTTGCGTCCAACCGAACCCATTCTCCTTCCCCTCGAATCTGCACTAAGGTACCGGCGCTTTGCTTGGTTTGGAAAGACCACCGAACTTCTAGGGGCCGACCAGCGACCTTCGCCTTGACCACCACATCATACGACTCACCCCATTTAAGCCGGTATTTTGGAAAGAAAACAAAGCTATGGGTGCCCAGCCGCTCGTTTGGGTCACTCCCTTCATCCATCACCAACAAAGGTACAATTTTTTTTCCCTCGGCGGTAAACACTTCGAAGCTGGTTAAGTCTGGGGCAATCGGCACCAACGCAGGGTTAAACTCCAGAGAAATCGGGTAACCGGAAACTTCTTCATCGGGCAAGGGGTCTGGGACTTCATCATAAAAGACAGGTTCAACCTGCAAGCTTTTGTTCGGCCACCCGACCCATCTTGGGCTGGTTTTCAATTTTTCTAAGGAGGCCAGTCGGTATTCCTCTGGGCTCAAAGGATCAACCTCTGGGCATAGTTGCGGGTTTTCCTCTGTAGCAAGGCAGGCCTCAGCGGCTAAACTCGAACTGAGCACATACACATAACTAGAGAATTCGCCTTCACCAACCTCTGCAAAGCCAACCCGATCCAACTCTGGTTTTAAAAAAATGTTCCGGTGATATATCGCCGACATCAGCTCATCTAAGCTGCTCAGAGAGTCTCTCTCTCCCATCGAGAAATTTTCATACACCAAGCCCGTAGGCCACCCGGCAACGAGGGCTCGGTCCTTGGGGGTTTCACCGACATATTTTGGGTACCCTTCGATTTGTAAATGGTCCGCTGGATTGCCCAAGGAAAGGTAATTTGCCTGGGACAAGGCCGCTTGGTTTAAAATCGGATCAACCACCAAAGGGCTCAAACCCGAAGACTCCCGGATTTGATTGAGCTTACCAATCGGAGACTCTGCTGAGGCAGAGGAACCAACCAACAAGACAAAGCTCAATAAAATAAAAACCTTTTTCAGAGTCACCTTTTCCCGGCAATAAATTGTTCGATGGTACGAGCGGAGGGTTTGTCATGGTCATGTAACCTTGCAAACCGCAGGAATTCTGGCCAAAGGGCCTCAACTTGGTCCTTTAGACCCTGTTTATTTGCAATGAACCCAAACAGATCTTTCAGTTCACTGAACATAGGCCGTTCAAAAAACAACTTCAACCCAAACCGGTCGTCCAATGCTCGGGCTTCATCTTCAGCTTGCACACTTTCAGGCCGGTTTGGGTCCGTGGCTCTGGTGGTGACCAAGTCTTTTTTGTTCGAAGTCGCCAAGATCAGCAGGTTGGGTGGCATTTGCTCTAAAGACCCTTCAAAGACGCTTTTCAAAGACTTGTAGTCCAGGTTGCCCACCTCAAACCCAAAATCATCCAAAAACAAAACAAACCGTTCCTTCGCTCCCCGGATGAGTGGGAACAATGCAGGCAGGAATTTCAGGTCTCTTTGGAAGACCTCAATCAACCTCAACCCATCCTTCGCAAAGCCATCGATCAGGCCCAGGGCGGAGCTGGATTTACCCATCCCCCTGGCGCCCCACAGCAAAATATGGCTGAACGGATCACCCTGGATAAACCGCTGGACCATCGCCGAGAGCTGCTCCACAGACCGGTCGACGCCGTATAAATCCTCAAAGGAACAGGTTTTTTGTAACCGATCCCCCACCAAGCACCACTCTCCAGAGCGGTTGGGCCGGAACAAAAAAGCTTCAAACTCGCTGAACGGACCGCCAGAATTTGCGCCCCAAAACTCTACCAGCGCCTGCCCATAAGTGGCAACGTCGCTGGCGGCCTTTAACAACTCATGGGTTTTTTGCCCTGCTCCGAGTTGGGGCAACGATTGATCTAACCCCAAAGGTTCAAACCGAGGGCCTGCGCCCAGCTCGCAGAGATTCAATAACCCCAACCATAGGTCATGAGGGGACTGAGCGGCCATGTCAAAAAGCAACGCCCAGTATGGCTCCCCTTTGAGCGGGTCGATCCCCAAAACCTGATACCCTGTCCGGTCCATCGCCCGGTCACTGATCAACGAAGCCCAAGCGCAAAGCCCAAAGCCCTTTTCTTGGGCCAAAATCGCCTTCCTCAACCTGGTGTATTGAGCAAAACAGCCTGTTGTTGAACGCAGGTCATGGGTGACAAAGCCACGCTGGTGGACCAACAAACGGTCCATGCCCTTCTCAGTTTTTATTTTCCATTGAACGAAAAGTTCTTGTTCGATACACTCGATAAACTTTACATATAATACCAGAGGGTCGTCCCCATCTAGCAGTTGGCTCAACCCCAAGTTCTGTGATTGGTCCAAGATGTGACCAATCGGCTCGATCAAGTCGTGATAAGCTTGATCCACACTGCCTATATCCCAGGTTTTGTTCTTCACCATCGTTCACCAAGGAAGGCATGAAATTTAGTCAAAAGAACCCAGCTCCTTTCAAAAATTTAGTGGTCTTTTTAGACCAAAAAGGCCAACCGGTTGTCCCTGATGGCTGGCCTGTGCACTTTTTGGAACGGTGGTCAGGTTTTCTGTCATTAAAAGATGTGAAGTTAGACAAACCATCAATCCACCAACTTTATGACCCTGAGCTAGAACGAGTCTTCCTGGTTTGTACCCCCAAAGGGACCGACCCACGGAGTATCGGTGGCAAACTAGGTAAAAAACTCATCAACGCCAGTTTCCAAACCTTGAACTTTTTAGTGCCCGAGTCCCCAAACTACCTTCTTTCTAACCATTTTGAGCCGTTTCTGGAAGGGTTTTTCTTAGGACGATACCAATACAAAGGATTTAAAACAGAAAAAACGCCTGGACCAACCTTAACCAAGGTACAATTTCTAGCGAGCGACACATCCGATTTCGGTGTGATCGCCCAACAAGCATGGATCCAAGCAGACGGAACAAACTTGGCAAGGGACCTCGGCAACCACCCCGGGAACCACCTCACCCCTCAGGAACTCACCAAAGCCTGCGGGAAAGTCGCCAAAGAGCAGGGGCTTGTGTTTGAGGTTTTAGACGAAGAAAAAATGGCGGAAGAAAAAATGGGGTGTTTGCTCGGGGTTTCACAAGGCTCTGAGGAACCTGCATTTTTAAATATCCTGCAATACGAAGTGGATATCACCGCCCCGACCTTGTTGATTGTAGGCAAGGGGCTCACTTTTGACGCTGGGGGGATTTCCTTGAAACCTGCTGGTGGGATGCATGAAATGAAACATGACATGTGCGGCGGTGCGGCAGTTTTGGGTGCGATGCAGATCATCGGGCAAACCAAACCAAAAATCAACGTGGTCGCCTTGATCCCGACCTCAGAAAACATGCCCGACGGCAAAGCTGTCAAACCAGGGGACGTGCTCACCGCTTGTAACGGCACCACGGTAGAAGTCCAAAACACCGACGCTGAAGGCCGGTTGATCTTGGCTGACTCCATCGCTTATGGAATCAAACGATTCAAGCCTGTGGCGGTGGTCGACGTGGCCACCTTGACAGGGGCCTGCATGATCGCCTTGGGCCACTACAACAGCGGCTACCAGTGTAACCAAACCACCCTAGCCCACCAAATCGAACGTTCAGCAGAAATCACCGGTGACCCGGTCTGGCGAATGCCCCATGATGAAATCTACGAAAAAGATATTGAAGGCACGGTCTCAGACTTAAAAAATGTAGGGGCTAGAGAAGGCGGGATGATCACCGCAGGCCTGTTTTTGAAGCACTTCGCCGGTAAAACACCCTGGGCACACATCGACATTGCCGGGACAGCCTGGAGTGCAGAGCGAATCCCCTTTTACCCCGACAAGGGCGCAACAGGGACCGCTGCAAGGCTGTTAGCCGACCTAGCGAACCACTGGAAGTGATCGCCGTCTAGGCACATCCCCAATCAATCGCCACCAAGCGGCCAACGCCTCTTGCTGGCGGCTTTGACTCAAAGGGCAGGATGGCTTGTGCTGGGCGGCCTCAGAACCGCCCAGAAAAGCGGGCTATTCAGGGGTGTAGACGATGAGGTGGAACAAGAAACAGCAAACGATTCAGCCGGTGATCTTGATTCTTAGTGAGTGAAGTCACTGAGGCAGCAGGCAGAGGGTTTGAAAAAAACAGCCAGTTTTTTTCAACTTCATGTTTTGTTGGGTTTCAATGATCCAGCTCCGCCCATTCCACAACCAGACACTGCCAGGGTCAACTCTGGCACCAGCTCCTGGGTTGTTTCACTCAACAAGCAAGGCCCTCTACCAAAAAGAGACCCGGCCTGGAGCGACCCAACACCGCTCATCACATCACAGCTGCGTCAATAACTACGCATCACCCCTTTGACAATCCCCTGGATACTCACCTCCCGAGGATCGGCGTAGATCGGCTGCATCTCAAAGTTCGCCGGTTGCAAACGAATGCGGTTGCCTTCGTTGTAAAACCGTTTCAAGGTCGCTTCTTTAAAATTTAACATCGCAATCACCAACTCCCCGTTGTCCGCTGAGTCTCGTTTTTCCACGATCACATAATCCCCGTCCAAAATTGCCTCTTCCACCATAGAATTACCTCGGACTTGGAGGATATAGCTTTTATGCGGGTGTCGCACCATGAATTCGGGCAAAGCCAGGGTTTCCCCTTCGGTGAAGTGCTCAATCGGCTGACCTGCAGCCACGGCACCCAACAAAGGCAGCTCTACGATCGCCGGGTTCAGGGCAGGAGGTGCTTCGGTCCGAATCGACGGCCCCGAGGCTTCAGCTGGGGTTTTGTGCAGGATACGGATGGACCGAGATACATTTGGGTCCAAGGAGATATACCCCTTTTCCATCAAATTCTTGAGGTGTTTGTGAACCCCCCCTGCACTGGCCAAGTTAAAGTGAGACGCTATGTCACGCACTGCGGGTGGGTATTGGTGTTCTTCGATGTATCGTTTGATATACTCAAAAATACCCAGTTGTTTTTTTGTCAGTGACATGAGTTCTCCAGTGAGTTGTTTTGTTCACTTTAGAACATATGTACGCTGTGGTCAATCGCTAAATAACCTCGGTGATTTGACACAACCCAGAGGCTCTGGGAAAATCAACAAACTGAAGGAACCATGAAGATAAATTACATTGCCTTTTTAGACCCTCACCAGCACCCTGGCGGCGGCGAGATGATCCTCAGAGAGCTGTTGTCCTGGGGGCTCAGCCGGGGGCATGACCTCAAGGTCTCCTCCGCTAGCCCCTGGCAGCTACAGCTCCATTCCCAACCGGACCTCACGATTTTTGCAGACCTGTTTAACTGCCCGCAAAGCGAGACCAAGCTCCCTGGACCTTGGCTCCAGGCGGGTATGGCAGGAGCGTATGTTCACTTGGACACCGCCTACGTGGACTGCTGCAACCTGGACTACCTGCCTTGTTCGGGGGAGTCCCATAGCCCCTGCCCGCACAAAAAACCCTGGCACCTCAAGCGAAACCTGCAAGCCAAGGACTTCGGTGGCCAGTGTTTCGCCCGTTCAGAGACGGTCCAAAGGCTTTACAACGATTCGTTGATGAATGTTTTTTTGTCACCGCTGCACTATGAAACGGTCAAACAAGTGGTCGGTTTTGATGACACCCACCCTCGCTTTTTGCTCCGCCCGATGATCGACACCAGGACCTTCAACAACAAGAAACAAACCCGTGACATCCCCCACCTCTTCGCCGGGGTGTATGGGGAAGCCAAGGGGGCGGCAGAGCTGGAAACTCAGTACAGCGACAAAGAAATCCACTTCATCGGCAGCTCCACCGGGCCAGCCCCGAGCTATGGCGTCCACCACGGCGTTTTACCAGCTAAAGAAGTCGCCGATACCATGAACCGAACCGAGGAATTTGTCTTCCTGCCCAGGTGGCCCGAACCCCAAGGACGGGTGGTGGTCGAGGCTGCCTTGTGCGGCTGCAAACTAAACCTCAACCCACAGGTCGGAGCCGCCAGCTACAACTTCGACCTCACCGACCCGCAAAACTCCACCGGAGCAGCCGGCGAGTTCTGGGACAAAATTGAAGGGTTGGTTTAAAGAAAAGTTGCAGTTTACGGCCTTGAGTGGGTGCCGTCTTGAGGCAGTTTCCTCCAGTGTGTACACAACCCGCCTTGGGCCTTCGAAAACCCGCCCAACCCTTCCCCATTGCAAAACCTGCCCTTTTCGGCCAAACTGTGCTAGTTCTAAAAGAAAACAATTGAAACACCGCCCCCTAAATGATCCATGATCGCAGGCACCCCTAAAGAACAATCGAGCAAGTTTTTGGCCCGCATTGATGCCAATTTCTCCATGGGCGACTTGATATCTGGGGAAAAATCGGCGGATATCCAGGGCCTCCTGGCAGACATAGAATTCCAGCTTGAGATCACAGGCCGCACAGATTTGGACCTCCTGAGTGCCAAAGGGGTCGCTCTACTCTATACCGACCGGCGAGAAGACGGATTAAATATCCTTTTTGATGTCTTCAATGAATCAAAACAGGCCTACCACTTGAAAAATTTAGTGCGAGGCTGTGCAGTTGCGAACCCCCGTCGATTGTTGGAGATTAAAACCAAAGTGCATGTGCATCCAGAAACCCAGATATCCTGGCTGTTGACCCTTGCTTTCCAAAAAGATGAGTTCAATTTTATGGAGAAAATCCATATCTTGCAATTTTTCAGCGACATCCCCAAGAGCATGAAGAGCGTATGGCCTAACATGGTGGCGTCTGTTTTTTCCACTAATCCAGCTTTAGGGGGCAACTTCCTCAACGCAACCACCCCGCTTTTAGAAGAGCTGTGCGATTACGAGCCCCAAGATGACCTAGGCCGACTAAACAAGGTCGAGGCATTCATCAAACTAGCAGGCTTAGGGGTATATTTCACCGATGGTTTCAAGCTGGAGGAAGTTAAAATGCCAGTTTTACTAAGGCAACTAAAAATAGATTACCCCGGTATTTTTAAAGGCCCTTCCCTAGAAGAGAAAATATCAAAATTAAACATAAAGGCCCTCACCCTGCCGGAAGGCACTGTGCTGGGGACTCCTGCTGAATTCGATAAAATGATGATGGAGATGGCGCTGAATGTCGGTTAGTTCATTTCGCAGACTCAACCCAGGGGAAATTTACCAGCTGCACCCTAAGGACGGCAACCCTCACCTGGTTCTAATTGTATCCTCTGCAAAATTTTACCAGTGCTTCAAGCGGGGCCTAGCGGTCCCCGTGAGTGACGTCCGTAAGCTAAGCTCTGATATCAAGCTCCCATTCGGTGAAAAAACCTATTACCTCCATCTACACCGAATGTCCCCCCTCTGCCCGGTGCATGGCTTCAGAAACCTAAAGATGTCCCACGCAGGCGGCCTAGTGGATCAAGAGTTAGACATCCTCCCAGATATCCGCACGGCCCTTCAGCGAATGATAGCAATAGAGTAACCCGACCCCCTCAGGCTCGCACAGGGTGCTGTTCCATGTAGAGTTTCCCCCCTTCAGCGAGCAATTCGGAGCGGCCTTGCCCAGTGGACGCCCGGTACCCGTCGATCTTCGCTAAAAAATCCTTCGGCAACGAAACATTGACCCGCTCTTTCGGCTGATACTGAAAGACCAACCGGTCGTCGACCGGGATCGACAACATGGCCTCCCCTTCGCCCAACTCAGCAGCCACCTTTTCCGCCTTGCTGGCCCTAGGCCACTTAGGCAGCTCAGAAAGACACAAAGCCAAGACATCGGTCGCCATTTCAAACGCTTCCTCCCAGGTTGCCCCTTGGGTCAATGCGTTTTCAATGTCCGGGAACCGAACAAAATAGCCCCCCTCTGGGACGGGCTCTAAAATCGCCAGATAGCTTTTCAATGTTTCCTTTAGGTTAAGGCCGGGACCCCTCAATCGATCCCAGCTTGTTTCAAGATGGCCTTAGCCAAACACTCGTTAACTTCGTTGTGCCGAGGGGTTGGGATGGTCATTCCATCTTTTTTCCACTTGGTGTGATTCCCACCCTCTGTTTTCACCCAACCGGCCTGCTTTAATTTTCGCTCAAGATCTTTTCGTTTCATTTACCTCCTTACTATAATTTAAAGGTACACAAATACACAAGAAATAGCAAATAAAATATTGTGTATTTGTGTACTTATTTTAGGGCAAAAAAGGGAGGTCCTAGGCTGAGTGGGTGGACTACCTCAAAGCCCCAACCGAGCTGGTGGGTGGCGTTGCGCCCCTAAAAACTAGCCTGCAACAAATCAGCAGCCCGTTTAGCCTTCACTTTCTGAACAGTCCCAGGGGAAACTCCAGCCAGCTTGGCGGTTTCCCGCTCTGAGTTCTCCAACTTGAGCAACTCCACGATCTGGTCTTCGTGCTTGATTTTTGCGGCCAGGGGTCGGCCCAGGGCGTGGCCTTTTTGCTTCCTTCGGTTCAACCCGGACTTGATCCGGGCGGAGTGCTCAGCGACCCACTGTTCGGCGATCCCAGCGAAGAGCGGCAGGATGATCAGGGCGAAGATGGTCTTTTTGCCTTGGTCGTCCAGGGTTTCTTGTTTGGTGGTCGCAAACGCTGCAACCAGCGGCGGTGAGTTCCTCCACGGTGTCCGCCACGTCGGCGAGCTGCCGGCCCAAGCGGGAGACCTCCTAGACCAAGACTTTCTTGATCTGGCTGTCCTTTGCCAAGTTGATGAGCTTTTCCGTGGCGTCTCTGCGCCGTATCCGCCCGGAGGCGGTTTCCTTCAGGGTGTGGTTTGACTCAGAGGTCGAGGCGGTCTAGGAGGGGGCCAGGGAGGTCTACGTCTTCGGATTGCAGGGCGATGGCTAGGTGTTTTTCTACCCAATCCTTCATCTTAACCCGCTGGCCGGTCTCGATGGTTAGGGCGGCACAGCGCTTGGTGATTTCGGCGTGTAGGTCTTTGCCGATGGTTGTCATTGTGTTTTTTTCGCTATTCGACATTTTTACCTTCTTTATTTCTTTGGGCACAGTCGCCCACAGAAGGGTTCCAACAGCAGCAACCGTTGAAACCAACTAAAAACTTGATACACCCTGGTTCACCGTCTCAGTCCGCCTAAAAAACAGGTGCGAAGGCGGTGGGGCAGGCTTGGTTGAATTTGTCTAAGAAGGCTTTTTTTGTTTTGAGACGTTGGAAGGATTTATCCAGGTGGATTTGTCCGCAAGCCTTTTTTCGTTCCCATTTGGTGAAGTCTTCGTCCAGGTGTTTGAACAGGGTCCCTGGGCTGGCAAAACCGGCCAGGGAAACCAGCTGCTGGTATTTGGCGGAGAAGTTCTTGGGGTTTAACCAACTGGCCAGCTGGGCTTGTTCAAAGGCGGCTTGAGGTTGTCCTGAGGACAGCAGAGCTTTGGACTCTGATAGGCGAGTCGCCGCCTTTTTTACGTCTGGCTTGCTGCGGAGCAAAATCATCACCATTTGGTTTTTTTCTGCCTTAAACACCAAACGCCGACCGCCAACCAGGGCAATCTGGGCGGTGTCCAATGGCTTCCCGGCCAATAAGTTTTTTCGAGGGACGGGCTCCATGTTCAGGGTGGGCTTGGTGAACGACCCCGAGGTTTTCAGGGTATCCAGTAGGTTCAGCCCATCAAAAACCGCCAAGTGCCGTTTTTTGGGTTCCAAGGCGGCCCAGAATTTCAGTTCACCGGTTTTGGTGAAGGTCAACTCGCTGCACCACCGTTTCTTGCACAAATTTGCTGCAATCACCGGCACCGGGGTTTCTTTAAAGCCCTGGGTATCCACCCAAACCGGCTGTTGCCAACACTGGGTTTTGTGGTCCTTCATCGCCGCAGCAACCAGCAACGAAGGGCTCGCTTGCAGTTGGTCACTACGTTTTTTCGCCTGCACCGCCCACCCCTTGGTGCCTTCAGGCCCGAGTTTCAGGACCTTTAGGTAGACCAGCTTTTTAAAATCACCGGCGACTTGCAGGTTGCCTCCACGTATCCGAATGATCTTCTCTGGGCTGTTTTGATAAATGAGGTAGCTGTTTGGGGTACAGCGGAAAGAGGCTGGTTTTGTTGGTTCCAAAGAAACCAACAAAAACCCTTCTTGGAACGAATGGTACACCTTGGCGGTGGACTGCTTCGGGTTAAACCGCAGGATTTCTAGGCCTTCAGCCCCCATCAAGGAGCCGACCCAACAAAAAGAGAGGCAAACAAGCACAAGCCAAGAGTAGCGCATAAGTCCCGTGGAGGGCTAGGTTTGCCGCAAAGGGCAGTTACTGGTGATGTTGGTTAAGTTCTTTAGCAATCAAGTCATGATTCAGCCACAGCACCGGGCCATGAGGCTGGTAGGCTTCGTTAAACATCAACCGCCCGCTGGACTCGACCACCAAACCACTGAGGTGGTCGGTGACTAGGTTCTTCTTGTCGCTGTTCATCGCCATCACCCGGTCAGAGGCGGTCAACATCACGGTGACCATCTCGGGGTTATTGTGCAACGGCCAGTTGGCGAAGTCTGCGTAGTAGGGGCTGATTTCTGGGCAAACATGGTAGGCGTCTACTTCATCTAACATTTGTTCCAGGGTGTATTCCTCTTTCAGCAGCGCTGAACAAGCCTGAAACTGTTCTTCAGCCCAAGCACCGGGGCCTTCTTTTTTGATCGCTCGCAGCAAGGTGTAAAGCGGCATTTCCACCCCGCTGAACAAATCCGAAGAATTGGTCCGCACTTCAGGGCAGTTATAAACCACCGCTTTGATGCCCTTCGCAAAGGCTGCTTTGGCGTGGTCTTCCAAACGTTTTTTAGACCACCCTGGCAAGTAAGGGGAGTAACACTGCCACCGGTATTCGCCGTCAATCAAGATTTCGGTGCCATGGTAGCCATAAGCTGAGTAGGTACAAACCCCACCATTCGCTTCCACCATTTCCCGGATTTCGCTGGTGCCCTGGATCAATTCATTGAAGGTGTCGGCGGTGATTGCGTCGTAGTTTTTTGAGGCCAACAAACCCAACTCAGATTCCCACAGGTCCTTCGAAGGGATCGCTCGGTCGCCCATCGCTTTGATCGCTCGGTTGAGCAACACCAAAAAGATCTTTGACTTGGGGATGCCACCAGCCATGGTGTGGGCAAAAAAGACGTTCGCCCCTTTCGGGATTTTGCCTTTCAGTTCGCTCGCCATCTCGGCGATGGAGCCTCGTAATCTGGCGACGCTGTTCGCTTGGGATTCGGCGATTTTGTCCCAATCCAATTTGGTGCCTTGCCAGTCCGAAGGTTTGATGGTCGCAATCGCAGCTGAGGCGGTGCTGACCCCGTCGTTGGCTGGGTCCATGTCAAAACCGGCCCACAAAGGAACATTGATGATTTCCCCGCCCAAATTCGTTTGGGCCTGGGTAAGTTCTTCTTCGCTGAGCGGTCGCAAGCTGTTGTCTTTTTCCCGGCGTCCTACCGTGATCCCGATGATCGTCATCCCTGCTTTTTTGGCTTCATCAACCAGTCCGTTTGCGTATCCACGGGGGAACAGTTCGCCGAACAGCAAAAATACATCCCCAGCCTTAAAGCCATGGGTGCGAGATGATTCAGGTAAAGACGTTACGGTGGTCATGACAATCTTAACAAAAAGGTGAACATAGCGGTTCAAAGACCGCTGAGATTTTCAAAGCAGACTAACAAAATAATGCTTTTCTCACAAGAGCCCAGTAAGACAAACAATAGATGTGAATTTTTAGCAGCCTATTCTCCCCCCGATTCGTGAGATCACAACCCCATTCATACACAAAAAGCCCTTCACTCTGTAGGGGCTCTGCAAAGGAGAAACACGGGTACATCGGTCAACCAAAGGGGCACCGGTCTGCATTTTCGAGCCAAGCTTGACACCCACTGCATGAGAGGTATTTTAAAAGAAACCGAACCTCTGGAGCCTCGATTGTCAGCACCACAACATCTGTTTATCACCTATCAAATCAAAGTTCGGATCTGGACTGGCTGGATTTTCCTGAGCTTTTTGATCCTTCATTTACTAAACCATTGCCTGGGGCTGATCGGCCTTGAGGCCGCAAGTTTTGGTCTCACAGTGATGACTTTTGTGCTCCGTGGTCCTTGGACCAGTTGGATTTTGCCGACCGTAGGTACCTTACATGTCCTCTGCTCGCTGCTCGCTTTGACCCGTAGACGGTTCATCAAAAGCCTCACTTGGTACCAAAAATGGCAGTACGGCACCGGCTTTGCTTTGCCGCTCCTTTCCGTGGCCCATGTCGCCCATACCCGTGCCTTATGGACCACCGAGGGAATCAACCACAATTACATCACCTACCTCCAAGAACTATGGCGTCCAAACTATGGCTGGCTGTTGATGCTCGGGCTGATCATCATGTCCCTCGGCCATGGGGGTCTGGGGTTTTGGTTTTACCTGCGTTCGAAAAACCAACAGTGGGCGAATCTCTGGGGTCGGGCTTTGATGGTTCTGGGCATCACAGGTTTTTTTGGAGCCCACTATCTCTCAGGGGAAGTTTGGCTGCGCTCCCAGTTGGAGCCAGGGTGGTATGACCACGCCAAGCAGCTACAGGGGCCAGTTGGATTGGACTGGAGGGCTGAGGGCATCGAACTGTATTACAACCTGCTGCTCGGCTACCTTGCCTTATTTACAGTTGCCTTGGTTTGGCGGGTGTTGCGCCAACGAACCGCGGCGGGCATCACCATCGAATATGCAGGGGGCCGCAAAATTAAAGTCCCGGCAGGAACCAGCATTTTGGAGGCCAGCAACTTGGCGGGAATCCCCCACGCCCAACTCTGCCAGGGCCAAGGCCGGTGCTCGACCTGCCGGGTCTTTCTATCGATTGGCTACGCAGAGCTTCCACTTGCCCTGCCGGACGAAGAAGAAGTCCTCCAGTCCCTCAATGTTCATGCCGGGACACGCTTGGCCTGCCAATGTCGCCCGACCAGCGACCTGAAAGTCGATCTGTTGATCCCGGCAACGGTTCAATTTGTCGAAGGGGCAAAACGGCGGCAGCGGTTCATTGGGGAGGAAAAGGATCTGGTGATTTTGTTCGCCGATATCCGAGGGTTTACCCACTTTTCGGAAAAGATGCTGCCCTATGACCTCGTCTCAGTGCTGAACCGGTATTTTTCCGCCGTAGGGGCTTCCATTGAAGCCAACCATGGGTATTTAGACAAATTCATCGGTGACGGCACCTTGGCGGTGTTTGGTATCGATGGCGACCTGCCCAAGGCGGCCAGAGGAGCGATTCGGGCGGCCCAAGACCTCATCAACAGGCTCGACAAATTGAACCAGGAAATCACCAATGATATCGCTGAGCCCCTGCGCATCGGGGTCGGCCTGCACGCAGGCAAAACCATCATCGGGGAAATGGGCTACAAAACCAGTTTGAGCCTCACGGTGATCGGCGATACTGTCAACACCGCCAGCCGTTTAGAATCGATGACCAAAACCCACAAGTGTATGTTGATTATGTCGGACCAAGTGGCTGGTGAAGCGGGGGTTGAGTTGGATACATTGATCAAAAAAGAGGTCGAAATCAGGGGCCGAGATCAACACCTAAATATCTGGCTGAGCGATGACCCAAGGACCATCAAAATACCCTCTGAGGACTGAAGCCACGGGGACAGCCCTTAACAGGGTACAGGGAAGGGTGACAGGCCCTACTGAATCAGAAGATGGGTCTCAGTGAACCAGAAGACACTTGCGGGAGATTGGGCAGTTCGTGGCCTAGAGGCCAGTCGTTTGATGAGCCCAAACAGGCTGTCAAGGAGCGGGGCTTAGTATAAGCTGAAAGTCGCCGGTTGCATTTGGCTGATTTCGGCAAGCAAGGAGATGTTTTGCTTAATTTTCAACAGCGCACCGGATTCAACCGAAGGCTTGACGCCTATCTTGGATGAATGGTTTGATTTTTCAGCCGCCAATTGGGCCAAAGAAGCTTGTTGCAGTCGCATTGAAAAAGACATGGTGTCTCCGAAAAGAAAGGTTATGTTTTCTTTTCGGCTCCATGACTAAAAACTTGAGCTTTTTTTACCCCAACAACATGGCGTCGCCGTAGCTAAAAAACCGGTAATCCCTGAGCACCGCTTCTTTATAGGCTTTTTGGATCACTTCGTAGCCTGCAAACGCAGAGACCAGCATCAACAAGGTGGACTTGGGCAGGTGAAAGTTGGTGATCAGTTGGTCCACCACCTGGAACTGGTAAGGGGGCCGGATGAATAGCTTGGTTTCCTGGAACCCTGGAACCATCTGCCCCTTTTCCACCGCTGACTCCAAAGTCCGCAAGCTGGTGGTGCCCAAAGCGACCACTTTACGACCCTGGCTTTTGGCTCGGTTGATTTGCGCCGCCGCCTCTTCGCTGACGGTGAAGGACTCTTGGTGCATTTTGTGTTGGTCCAGGTCAGAAACCCGGATCGGTTCAAAGGTGCCCAAGCCAACGTTCAAAGTCACAAAAGCGAGCTCAATCCCTTTTTTGGTCAACTGATCCAGCAAGGACTGGGTCATGTGCAAGCCTGCCGTCGGGGCGGCCACCGCTCCATAGTTCTTAGCGAACAAGGTTTGGTAGGAGCTACGGTCATGTTCAAAAACCTCTTCTTCCCCTTCCCGAGCCTTTAAAATATAAGGAGGCAAAGGTGGGTGGGCGTGTTTTTCCAGGTCTGCAAACAGGGTTTCGGGGTGGTGGAATTCGAGGATGCTTTCCCCTTGGGGCAAACGTCCGCCGAAGTCTGCCAACAGTTGTCCATCGCTGAATTCCAAGGTTTCCCCTGGCTTCATTTTTGCCGCCTTTTTGAGTTTGGCGGCCCAGCGACCTGGGGAGATTTCCTTGAGCAACAGGGCCTCAATCGCCGCCCCAGAATGCCGGTTACCGATCAAACGAGCGGGGATCACCTTCGCATCGTTGAGCACCAACAGGCTGTTTGGTTCGAGCAGGTCCAGCAAATCCACAAACCGGTGGTCCACCAGTTCCCCGGTCAAGGGGGTCACCCTCATCAACCGGCTTTGGTCCCTAGGCTCCGCTGGTGCGGTGGCAATGCTGCTTTGGGGCAGCTCAAAATCAAAATCTTCGAGTTGTTGTCTCACCACTTAAAATTCCTTCGCCCAGCCTAGGTAAGTTTGCGGGGTCAGGGCCTTCAATTCGGTTTTGACCGACTCAGGGATTTCCAAAGAATCAATCAAGCCCGACAGCTCTGCATGTCCCACGGACTTACCACGGGTCAATTCCTTCAGCTTCTCATAGGCCCCTGGGATTTGGTAACGACGCATCACCGTCTGCAACGGCTCGCCTAAGAGCAACCAAGCGCTTGCCAGTTCGTTTTCCAACACACCGTGGTTCAGCTTGAGTTTAGACAAACCCTTGAGCAAAGACTGGTACGCCAACAAACCATAACCAAAACCTACACCCATGTTCCGCAGTACGGTGGAGTCGGTCAGGTCACGTTGCCAACGGCTGGCTGGCAGCTTTTGGGCCATGTGGTCCAACAAAGCGTTGGCGAGCCCCAAGTTACCTTCGGCGTTTTCAAAGTCAATGGGGTTGATTTTGTGTGGCATGGTGCTGCTGCCCACTTCACCGGCGACAGGCACCTGGGTAAACGCATCATTGCTGATGTAGCCCCAGACGTCCCGTGCAAAGTCGATCAAGATCACTTGGGTCCTGAGGAAACCGCCAAAGAGCTCCGCCAAATAATCATGAGGTTCAATCTGGGTGGTGTAGGGGTTATAGGTCAGGCCCAAGCTGGTGACAAAGGTGTCTGCGAAGGTGCGCCAGTCTACTTCAGGGCAAGCGACCCGGTGGGCGTTGAAGTTGCCCACAGCACCGTTGATTTTACCCAAATACTCTTGGTTTTTGATCCCCTTGAGCTGGCGATCCAGACGGGCGTATACATTATAAAATTCTTTACCCATGGTGGTTGGGCTTGCAGGCTGGCCATGGGTTCGAGCCATCATCGGAGCGTCCCGGTATTCGTTCGCCATGGCTTCGATTTTTGCCATCACCTGCTCCAAAACAGGCACCATCCCTTGGGTGACCCCTTCCTTGACCATCAAACCATAAGCCAGGTTATTGATGTCTTCGGAAGTACAAGCAAAATGGACAAAGGGCTTCAAATCCGGCTGACCCAAGGCGTCTAATTCTTCACCAATCAAGTATTCAACCGCTTTGACATCATGGTTGGTGACCTTTTCAATTTCTTTGACCCGGTTGGCCTTTTCTGGGGTCAGCCCTTGGTATACATCCCGTAATTTGGAGATCAAGTCCGCAGACAAGGGCGCCAGGGGTTCAAAGCTAGGCTCAAGGCTCAAGGCAACCAACCATTCCACTTCGACCTGTAGCCGAAACCGAATCAACCCGTACTCGGAAAACACACCTCGCAGGGGCGCAACTTTAGATTCATACCGGCCATCAAGAGGCGAGAGGGCAGTCAAAGAGTCAAAGGTCATAACAAAAGGATCAAGAGAAGATTTCAGTGAAAGCCCCATCCAAGTGGGGGTAAGAAAAAACAAAGCCCGCTGCCAGCAGCCGTTTGGGCTCTACTTGCTGGCTGCCGAGCAACATTTGGGATCTAGGGCCTAAGAGTAATTTTAAAACAAACCCCGGCACTTTCAAGAGACTTGGCCGGTGCAACACCGCCCCTAAAGAATGAGCAAATTCGCTGGAAGTCACCGAGTTTGGGGAGCAAAGATTATACACCCCTGACATCGATGTGTCCCGGCTCAACAGTTCTAAAGCCCGTAAGTGGTCAAATAAATGAATCCAAGGCATCCATTGTTTGCCTGAGCCAAAGGGGCCGCCGACAAAAGCCCGGAAGGGTGGTACAATTTTGGTCAATGCGCCGCCGCCTTCCCCTAAAACCATCGACGTACGCCCCAAGACAACCCGAACCCCCAGGGATTCAGCCTTCAAGGCGGCTTGCTCCCAAGCGGTGCTTAACTCAGCTAAAAACCCGGTCCCTGGAGCGGAGGTTTCGTCCAAAGGAGACGTTGAAGAAACGGGGTAATATCCAACCGCCGAGCCTTGCACCAACACCTCTGGCTTGTCCTTCAAACCGGCCATCCAAGTCACCAAGGACTCCGTCAGCGACACCCGTGAATCGGTAAGGACTTTCTTGCGGGGCCCGTCCCATGCTTTGTCCATGATCGGCGCACCGGCAAGGTTAAACACCCGGCGCACCGGGCCTTCGATTTGTGCCAATTCGGTCACCAAGGTGACATGGTCCCCCAGCTTTTGCCGGGCGGCAGGGATATCTCGGACCCAACAAATAACCGACTGATTCACAACCAATCGTTTGACCAGGGCAGTGCCAATAAACCCGGTGGCTCCTACAACTAAGGTAGCTGGTAACATTTTGAACCTCTTTTACATCAAAATGAAAGGTTGGCTGCGGTTTGTCAATGAGTCCGATGAAACCTGGAGAATCAGCACCTTAGGGAGCTTGCCCTATTTGCAAGTGCCTGGAGATTGGGTAATCACTAAGACAGGTCTAACAAATCATTGCAGCCTTAGGCTGAGTCAGTGCGCAACCGGCTCAGCCTACGACAGCTACCTATTGAGAAAAACAATGAGCAACAATGTCACCAAAGCTGATCTGATCATCGCTGCGTCAGCCCATGCAAATATACCGAGCCAAACGGCGGCTTTGATCATCGAGCATCTCTTTGGGTCCATCAAAAACTCCCTGGCCCAAGGCCGCCCTGTCACCTTGGTTGGCTTTGGAGCGTTTCGGGTCAATGCCCGCCAAGCCCGCCAAGGTCGAAACCCGCAAACCAAACAGTTGATGCAAGTTCCAGGTTCAAAAGTCGCTAAGTTCACCCCTGGAAAACCTCTCAAGGCAGCGGTCAACCGGTAGCTTGTGGTGCTCAGCCCCTCACAAGTCTATCACCAGCTCTTAGAACACTACGGCCCTCAAGACTGGTGGCCCTTGTTGCACAACCAAAGGGGTACCCTTGGGGCCCAGTTCGAAATCGCTGTTGGAGCGATTTTGACCCAAAATACCTCTTGGTCCAATGTGTTGCTGGTCTTGCCCACCCTGGCAGAAGCGGGGCTGTTAGAGCCCGCAGCCTTAGCGGCAGTGGAGCGAAAAACATTGAGTGAATTGATTCGGCCCGCCGGGTCGTTTAACCAAAAAGCGAGGTACTTACAAAACTTTGCGGCCTTTTTGTCCCAACATCCCTTTGACGATTTATCCAACCAAAGCGGACCGTCTGCCCGTTTAAAGTTATTGCAGGTCACCGGGGTCGGGCCAGAGACCGCAGATTGCATTTTACTCTACGCCTTGGGGCACCGAGTATTTGTGGTGGACGCCTACACCCGTAGGATATTTTTCGCCCTTGGCTACAAGGAAGCAACACAGGGGTACACAGCCTTTTCAAACTGGATTTCAGCCCAGCTAAAACCCGAAATTAACCTGTTGCAAGAGTTCCACGCCTTGATGGTGGCCCATGGAAAAACAAATTATTCGAAAAAACCCTATCCAATGCTTGATCCCGTTCTACGCTCTAGGTAAGGTGAGCCCAACGGAAATCGGGAGTTATCATGAGTTTAAATATGGAGCGGTTCACCCGCCCAGGGGAAGAAGTGATCTATCTGGCCCACCAGATTGTATCAGACGCCCACCAGCAAAAGATGGAAGCCGAGCATTTGGCCCTGTAAAATCCAGTGACACTTCACCGATTACCAATTCCGTAATCTTTCATTTATCAAACCCTGTAACAGTACTCCCACAGATAATAGGCGGGCTTTCATCGGGTTCATTACAAGGCACCTTGAAAAAGGTAAACCGGGCTCTCGAAAAGGTCGAGCCATAGAAAAAGTTTTCATTCCAAATTTACAGCCCGACTTTTTAGAGGTTGACAAATCTGCTCTGAATTAAGAAGATGAACGAAACAAAAGAGGAGCTATGTCATATTTGAAGCAAAAACTAAAGCCGTTGAGCATTTTAATGCTACTGGCGTTGGTGTATGCTTCGATTTGTAGTGCCGCCCATTCAGAACTTCACAACAGCAGCTTTCCTTCAATGGACGTTCAGGTCCTTGCCTCTGCTGCTGACCAGCAAAACAGTCATCACCATCAATCCCAAAAAGAGAATTCACAGACCGGGTCGGATGAAGATTGTTGCGTTTCGGTCCTGACCACGGGAAAGAGCTCTGTTGATTCTCTTTTGAAGGTTGTGGCGATTCTCGCCTCATTCCTGATCCTCTTTGTTTTCCTCTCATTACAGCGCTCTGCTGTTAAGGTACGTTTACCTCTCAGAATCAATTTTGCGCTCCCTGAGTCTTTGGTGGCCAGAAAAGTCTGTCTCATCTGCTGAATCTTTTTGTTGAACTAGTTGGTCCTTTCACAGGATTATTGCGTTCATTTTTTGGCTGTTGGCCCAAAAATGACCCTCTTGAACTTTCAATAAAAGAAATATCGTGGAACTCGATCCAACCCATAAATTACAAAAGACCGGTTCGCTTCAAGTCTGCCTGAAAACAAACCTACCGGCCAGTTTGGCCATTCTAGCGTTTTTGTTCAGCCTGATCTTGCTCAGCGGATGTACCGCAAACTCCGCAGGGGGTACCCAGCAGGGGATCATTGTTCAAAAAGCTTGGGTAGATCATTCAGAAGCTAGGATGAATGCCAGTGTCATTTCGATGGTGCTCTATAACCGCACCGACCTCGACGACAAACTTATTTCGGTAACTTCGGACCTGACGGATCATATCGCTATCCATGGTTACGAATTTAAAAATGGGATGGAGGTCATGGTTCCCCTGGACGAAATGTCCGTGAGAAGCGACCGGACTTTACGCTTCAAAAAAGGAACCTTTCATTTGATGCTGACCGACCTCAAACAGCCCTTAGTCGTAGGGGACAAAGTCAATTTAAAACTTACCTTTGAACGAGCCGGGACATTGAATTTGGTTGTCCCTGTGGCTCATTCGACAAAGGTTGCAAGGCCCGTTTCTCACAGAAGAGGTGGAGGGAGGTGAAAGGGTTCTTGCGCCTGCCCTTATCATATCAAAAGTCAACTTGCACACAGCGGGGGAAAGATGAAATTTAAATTAACTCTATTGAGCCTTGGTTTGTGTCTATGCAGCAGTCCACTGTGGGCTGTTCAAGGTACAGGCACTGGCTATGTTGGATTCAGTCCGATGTCTGCTTACGCACCCCATTTTGTAGCGCCGCCTGTTGAAGCAGGCTTTTACCTGGGGGAAAGCTGGAGCCTTGGCGTCGAATACGGGCAATCTCAGTTTAATTTCGGCCATGTCGAAGCCGAGGAGGTGTATCACCAAGGGATGATGTCCGGTGGCTGGGGAGGAATGACGAACGAGCGTTGGGAGAGCCAGGATTCGAACTTCCCTTTGCCAGCTGATGCAACATCGACAGGCTCTCATTACAGCTACGCCGTCAAAGCCCGGTGGTATGTTGCAGAACATTTGAATTTTCAGATTGCCCTGATCGACAAACAGACCTATGGAACCGTGGAGGTCCCAATCAATCTGACCGGGGCTACCAGCAAAGGTAATTTCAATGCACATAACCAACTCTCAACAATTGGCGTTGGTTCTTTGTGGCACAATGAAATGGGGATGATTTTTGGTGTTGATTGGGCCATTGGAGCCAACTCTCTGAATCAGTCGGTCAACGTCAAAATGCAAGAGAATCCGGCCGTAAGCACCGCAGAACAAGAGACGACCAAACTTCAAATCGAAGACTTCGGTAATAGCTTAAACCAATTTTTGGCCCGCTCAGGAGGGCTTAACGTTTTTGTGGGTTGGCAATTTTAGTCAGCTTCAAATGGAGGAATTTTGAAAACATCGATCACTATCATTACAATACTTGTTTTTGGTCTTCCTGGGCTGACGTTTGCCCACGGAGCAGAGGAGCATCAAGGCACCGCTTTCCCCAAGGCGAGTAAAACCCTTTTATCATCGGATTCGCTGGGCATCATCAACCAGAGATATTTAAAGGAAGTGAAGCCGATCTTTGAAAAAAAGTGTTTCGCTTGCCATGGAGAATCAAAGGAAAAACCTTGGTATAGCCGTATCCCTGGACCCAAACAACTGATTCAGTGGGATATTGACAAAGCAAAAGAGCACATGGATATGACCCACGAGTTCCCCTTTAAGGGCCACGGAAGTCCTGTAAAAGACTTGAAAGCGATGATCAAAACGGTGCAACAAGGGAGCATGCCACCGTTGCGGTACAAGCTAATTCATTGGGACTCGTCGTTGGAATTTGACGAAGCAGATAGGGTCACAGACTGGGCAAAAGATGGACTCCAATTGTCACAACAAACCCAGAGTGCCCAAGGCAAACCCTAACTAGAATGCGAATAACCATCAACAACGTAAACAAAAGGAAAAACCTTACCATGAAACGCAAAACGAAAAAAATGATTGAACTGGCGCTGATAACCTTAGCCCTAGGGGCAATCGGGGCGTGGTTGATTGAATCCGGTAACATCAGGGGAAACTCAACGAAAAACGTAGGCATTCCAATTCCTGGAGAGGCCCTTTTTGCCGCCAATTGCGCCAGTTGTCATGGAATACAAGCGGTTGGAGAAAACCCTTCTAAACTCTCTGGTGGGGAGAAAGAAGAAGGTGGTTATTGGGCACCTGCATTAAATGGGACCGCTCATGCTTGGCATCACCCTCCAGCGGTTTTGTTTCAAACCATCAAAAAAGGATCTATGGCGCAGGACTCACCAATGCGTGCCTTTGAAGGGCGATTGAGTGACGACCAAATCAGGTCGATCATAGGTTACCTCCAGTCCCTTTGGCCGGAGGAAATCCGTGAGCGATACATCCGGTTTAACGGCTAGCAAGGGGGTCGAATACTTAGAATGGTTGGTTTTGAGGTTGAGTAGTTCTCATCAAAACCAAACACAGAGAACCCTTTACGATTCGCTAGTGAACGTAAAATTTAGTTGGCATTGATCGGTGAATCACCTGTTTCGTGGTTCACTCTCTAACCAAAATATATTCAATCGAGCATTGAGATGAAAGTTAAACCAAACTTGAGAAACCAACCCAGACCCACTCTATATTTCTTTAGGGTCGTAGGACTGATTGGATTGATTGCCTTCAGCTTGTCGAGCTCGGCATCGGCTGCTGATCAGAAAGATCGGCCGGTCATTCCAGCATCAAACACGCTTACCTTGGAGTCCGCCATCGCCCAAGCTTTGCAAAACAACCCCGGCCTACACGCCATGCAAGCGATGAAAAAGGCCAAGGCCAGTATCCCGTCGCAAAGGGGTGCATTGCCGGACCCAGAGCTCAGTCTCACGGCAGCAAACCTGCCAACAGACACCTTTGACCGGCAACAAGAACCGATGACCCAATATAAAGTTGGGGTCAGCCAACGAATTCCCTTCCCTGGCAAGCTCGGACTCAAAGAGGATTCTGCCAACTTTAATGCCCAGAGTGCTGTTCAAGAGGTTGAGGAATTTGTCCATGGCCTTAAAACCATGGTTACCGGCTCTTGGTGGGAGTTGTTTTACCTGGATCGATCTTTGGAGGTAATCAAAAGAAACCAAGCCTTGCTACGTCAATTTGTTGAGATTGCAAAAACGAAATACCAAGTTGGTCAGGGGCTACAGCAAGATGCTTTGTTAGCTCAAGTTGAGCTGTCTAAGTTGTTGGACCTTGAAATACAACTGCATCGGCTCCGAGACAAGGAAACAGCGATGTTGAATGGTTTTTTAAATCGAGCTCCCCTAACAGCGATCCACTTATCTGCTCAGACTGATACCCAATTGCCACTCTTGTTGCCTGAAACCACGCTCTACGGATTGGCAGAGGAAAACCGTCCGTTATTAGAGTCTCTAAGAAACCGAGTGAAAGCGGCAAACAGCCGATTGGAGTTGGCCCATAAGGACTATTATCCGAATTTTATGTTCGGCGTTGAATATGGAAAGCGATATGGGGAAAACGCAAACGGTACCGACAGATCTGACTTAGCTTCGGTTAAAGTGGGCATTTCTGTGCCAATCTTTGCCGCCTCAAAACAAAGCGAAGCAGTCAAACAACGGCAATTCGAGCTTGAAATGAACCAAAGTACCTTTGAAAACCAACGGGTACAGATGCGCACACAAATATCCACTCTGGTTTCCGAATATCGAAACACCGTCGACCAAGCTCAACTGTTCTCTCAGGGCATTGTGCCTCAAGCCCAACAGGCGGTTGACTCTATGAAGGCAGCGTACCGGGTGAATAAGGTCGATTTTTTAAACCTAGTGCGGATGCAAATGACCTTGCAAAATTACGAAACCCAGTACTGGCGGGTCTTCACCCGAGCAGAACAAACACTTTCAAAGCTTGAAACCCTGGTGGGAATCCAAGGGATCTACGTCACGAACACCAAACAACCGTAACCAAAGGAACTTGATGAAACCTCAGACGATATTAACCCTATTTATAACGGCGCTACTCAGCGCTGGCGCAGGATTTTGGGTTGCCGGGCTCCGCTCCAACAGCGAAAACTCTCAACCTACCCAGGTAAGTGAACGTAAACCCCTCTTTTACCGAAGTCCAATGAACCCTTCAGTCACTTCGCCTACCCCATCAAAAGACGCAATGGGGATGGATTATGTTCCGGTCTACGCTGATGAAGGTGCGAGTCAGGGGCCCAGTGGGACCGTCAAAATTGACCCTGTCACCACACAAGATATCGGCGTTAAAACCGCCAGAGTCAAAAAAATGTCCTTTTCTTCTAATGTCCAAGCCGTAGGCCGGGTGACTTATAACGAAGAGAACATGACTCGATTACACGGAAAAACCGAAGGTTGGATTGAGCAGTTGGTGGTGAACAAGACCGGAGCTTTAGTCCAAGAAGGGGATGTTTTACTGAAAATTTATTCACCCCAGCTGGTCACCAGTCAGCAAGAGTATATTTTGGCACTCAAGAGCTTACGCAATGTATCCGCATTGAAGGGAAGCAAATTTGACGAACTTTACCGCAACGCAAAGGAAATGGTGACCTCTTCCAGGCAGCGTCTAAAACTCCTCGATGTTCCTGAACACCAAATCGTTGAATTGGAAAAAACTCTAACCCTAAAAAAGAGCCTCCACATCCACTCCATTTCAACGGGTGTGGCAATCAATATCAATGCCAGGGAAGGCCAATATGTGACCCCCAAGGATGAGCTGTTTATGATCGCAGACCTGTCAAAGGTCTGGGTGCTGGCTGAGGTTTACGAGAACGACCTTCCTTGGGTAAAAAATGGCAACAAGGTCCAGCTCAGGTTAGCTGGTTTGCCCGGCCAAGTCTTCCAAGGCAAATTAACCTATATTTACCCCTATGCCCAGGAAAAGACCCGGACCATTCAGGTTCGCATGGAGTTTAATAACCCCGGATTGGTCCTGAAACCCGATATGTTTGCCAACGTCACCATCAATGCCGATCAGACTTTAGACGCTTTGGTTGTTCCTTCTGAGTCCATTGTTCGAACTGGCTCAAGACAACAGGTTTACATCGTTAGAGCTCCGGGGAAATTTGAGCCCAGGCCGGTGACCTTGGGGCTCAGTTCTGATGGAATGACTCAAATTCTAACTGGAGTGAGCCTAGATGAAGAGGTGGTCACCTCAGCAATGTTCCTGATCGATTCGGAATCAAAACTCAGGGAGGCGACCGCCAAGATGCAAGAAAAGAAAACCACAGAAACCGCAGAGCCCAATACAATGATGGATATGGGTACTCCAATGAAAAGCCAAGAGATGTCGGAAAAGAAGAAACACAAGATGCCGATGGAAATGCCGGTTCACGATGGTCATGATATGGCCATGGAAAAGTCAAATAAAATGGGAGGCCAGCGATGATCAATGCAATCATTGGAGCGAGCCTTAAAAATAGGTTTTTAACTGCAATCGGGGCTATTTTATTAACTCTTGTGGGGGTGTGGACGTTTGTTACGACTCCGCTTGATGCGATCCCTGACCTGTCCGACGTCCAGGTGATTATATTCACTGAATACCCAGGGCAATCACCGCAAGTCGTAGAAGATCAAGTAACCTATCCACTGACCACCTCAATGTTGGCAGTCCCATTCGCAAAAACGGTGCGAGGATACTCATTCTTTGGGTTGTCCTTTGTTTATATCATTTTTGAGGAAGGGACGGATATGTATTGGGCCCGCTCCAGGGTTCTTGAGTACCTCAATTATGCGTCTGGGCGACTTCCGCCTGGAGTGACTCCTGCCCTGGGGCCAGATGCAACTGGGGTTGGTTGGATTTATGAATACGCTTTGATCGACAAATCAGGAAAACACGACCTAGCCGAATTACGCTCAATTCAGGATTGGTACCTCAGGTACCCCCTTCAAACGGTCAACGGCGTTTCAGAAGTCGCCTCCGTTGGAGGATACGTGAAACAATATCAAGTTGAGGTTGATCCAAACGCCCTGGCTGCCTATAAGATTCCGATTTCAAAAGTCCAAATGGCTATCAAGCGCTCGAATGCTGACGTAGGTGGCAAGCTGATCGAAATGAGCGAGACCGAATATATGGTCCGAGCCAAGGGCTATCTGCGGGGTATAGATGACTTAAACAAGATACCTGTCGGAACAGACGGTAAAGGGACGCCAGTACGGCTTCAAGATGTTGCCCATGTTCACATTGGGCCTGAACTACGTCGAGGCTTAGTTGAGCTTGACGGTGAGGGCGAAGTTGTAGGTGGTGTGGTGATCATGCGGTTTGAAGAAAACGCTTTGGCCACCATCAAAGGCGTTCGAGCCAAGTTGGAAGAGTTAAAAGCTGGTTTGCCGGAAGGAGTAGAAATTATCCCGGTCTATGACCGGGGAACCTTGATCGAAAGAGCGGTAAAAAACCTCCAAATCAATCTTGTGCAGGAGTTTATGATCGTTGGCTTTTTGTGTGTCGCTTTTCTGCTTCACATAAGATCTTCGTTGGTGATTTTTATTTCTTTGCCGATTGGGATTTTATCAGCCTTTATCATCATGCGTTGGCAAGGACTCAATGCAAACATCATGTCCCTTGGTGGCATCGCTATCACCATTGGGGCCATGGTCGACGGCGCCATTGTGATGATTGAAAACACTCACAAACACTTAGCTGCGGAAGCCAGCAAACTAGGGAGAGAATTGGATTCAAAGGAGCGTTGGCACACCGTTGGCGTGGCCGCCAAAGAGGTTGGTCCAGCGCTGTTTTTCTCGCTGCTTGTGATCACCGTATCGTACCTATCGATTTTCACCTTAGAGGCCCAAGAAGGGAGGCTGTTTAAACCTTTGGCCTTTACCAGTACCTATGCGATGGCGGCATCGGCTATTTTAGCAATCACCTTAGTTCCACTGCTGCTGGGCTACCTGATCAGAGGAAAAATACCAGAAGAAAACAAAAACCCATTAAACCGATTGCTGCACGTGATGCACACACCTGCGTTAAAAGTTTCTCTAGCAAAAAGAAGGCTTACCTTACTGGTTACCCTGGTGCTGTTGGTAGCGACCGCCTATCCGCTTTCGAAACTGGGCAGCGAATTTATGCCCCCTCTCGATGAAGGCGATATTCTCTATATGCCGACGACTTTTCCAGGTATCTCGATCACCAAGGCAAAGGAGTTGCTGCAACAAACAGACAAAATCTTAAAAACTTTTCCTGAAGTAAAAACCGTTTTTGGGAAAGTGGGCCGGGCCGAAACGGCTACCGATTCTGCTCCTTTGAGCATGATGGAGACCATCGTTCAGTTAAAAGATCGGTCGGTGTGGCCTGAGCCCGACAAAACAACCAGAGACTTGATGAAGGAGATGGATAAGGCGATTCATTTCCCTGGGCTCTCAAACGCCTGGACCTTACCGATCAAAACTCGGATTGATATGCTCTCAACAGGTATCAAAACGCCAATTGGGATCAAGGTTAGCGGGCCGGACCTCGAAGTGCTTCAACGGGTGTCTCTTGACATAGAACAGGCGATGAAAACGATCCCCGACACGCTGTCCGCCTTTGGGGACCGGACGGTTGGCGGATATTTCCTTGATTTTGATATCGACCGGGAAGAGGCATCCCGGTACGGGCTCACCGTGGGTGATATTCAAGACGTGGTCCAGTCTGCTGTAGGCGGTATGAACGTGACTCGAACCGTAGAAGGCTTGGAACGATACCCTGTCAACGTACGCTATTCAAGAGAGTTGAGGGATAGCCCTGAACGACTCCAACGTATATTGATCCCCATTCCTGGAGGTGGGCAAATCCCTTTGTCTTTAGTGGCGAAGGTCGTGCTTCGACGTGGGGCACCGGTGATCAAAAGTGAAAATGCCCGGCCGAATGCTTGGATTTACGTGGATATTAAAACTTCAGATATTGGCGGATATGTAGCTCAAGCAAAACAAACTTTGGCAGAGCAAGTGAAGCTCCCTCCAGGGTATACAGTGACATGGTCGGGGCAGTTTGAGTACATGGAGCGGGCCGCAAAACGGTTGCAAGTGGTCGTTCCGTTGACTCTCTTTTTGATCTTTATGCTTTTATATTTCAACTTCAAGAACCTCGCAGCACCTTTAATCATCATGTCAACCATCCCCAGTGCTCTCATTGGGGGGATTTGGCTGATCTATTGGATGGACTATAATATTTCTGTCGCCGTCGCCGTCGGGTTTATCGCCTTGGCGGGAGTTGCAGCGGAAATCGGGGTTTTAGTGCTCACCTTCATCGACGAAAATATTGCACAACTGCGTAAAGCGAAAAACCGTGCCTTGACGGCCGAAGAGATCAATACGGCGGTCCTTTTAGGAACCTCTGCAAGGGTGCGCCCGGTGGCGATGACAACACTTTCAACACTGGTTGGGCTTTTGCCGATCATGTGGGGCTCTGGAACGGGCTCCGATGTCATGCACCGTATCGCTGCGCCGATGGTTGGGGGTCTCATTACCGTGATTTTGCTTGGTTTGTTAGTGCTGCCTGTGCTTTATGGATGGGTTCTACAGTTTAAAGAAGTTAGAATCGTTGTCATAGAGGAAAACTAGTTTTTAGTAGGCCCAGTGGGTTGGCGTGTATTGGACGGACCAAACGAACCCTTTCTTTTCAAGCCCTCATGGTTTGATCAAAAGACTTTTTTTACAAATCAACCCACAGAGGCCCTTTTATATATTGGGCCGCTTCGAGCCTCGCCAATGGCTTGATTTTATTTCCCAGACAAAATCCTGGGGGATATGCATTTTATCATTCCGGTGCGCTGGCTCAAGTTGCGGATTGGAGCCACAACTTGAGCGAATCTTCCACGCCCTTGGCTACAGTGAAGCAACACAGGGGTACACAGCCTTTTCAAGCTGGATTTCGGCCCAGCTCAAGCCCGAACTTTCCCTGCTGCAAGAGTTCCACGCCTTGCTGGTGGCCCATGGAAAAACAAATTATTCGAAAAAACCCTATCCAATGCTTGATCCCGTTCTACGCTCTAGGTAAGGTGAGCCCAACGGAAATCGGGAGTTATCATGAGTTTAAATATGGAGCGGTTC
>Ga0316204_10002109_pt1 | contig 47272 bp, 46 predicted proteins | sample 6monrhotite_MG_2_FD_205661 | JGI IMG/M metagenome (GOLD analysis project Ga0316204, IMG submission 205661) | Microbial mat bacterial communities from mineral coupon in-situ incubated in ocean water Damariscotta River, Maine, United States -... | ecosystem: Environmental > Aquatic > Marine >... | reverse complement strand
ATATTCGTAACACCTGCGTTATTGCATGCGCCGTGGTCTTATCGATACGTTTACCTGTATTTTCAGCAGAAAGAATAATATTTGTTTCAACGAAACTAATAAATTTCCCAATCGTCCAGGTAACAAATACAATCAAACTTAATTCTCGAACCGCTGAAGTGTATTGAAATCTGGCGATATCTGCAGCGAAGCTAATACCCATCACCCATATGAGTGCCGAAGTAGGCCCCATCAATGCATGAATTAAAGCATCATCCCACAACGATCCTGACTTTAATGTTTTTCGATGTATCATGCGTAATATTATTTTTACGATAAAATCGAGGAGCAAAGCAACAAACACAATAGCAAAAACTCTGGACATCCAGGCATTGTCTTGTGGAAGCTCCTGAAACCATTGGCTAATCGTTGATAAATCCATATTCATTACTCTATTTAATTAATATCAAATGATGCAATAACATTACGGGCATGATGCCAACTATGCTTATACGCTTCACTTTTGTCACTTATAGACTTCACCCCACGGAGCGTTTCAATACGTGTTTGTGACTCTTCCGATACAGCATAATTTAAATTATCAATTATCTTGACCACATCCGTTCTGTTATTGCAGATTAGCGCCATATCACAGCCTGCCTCAAGAGAGGCAACAGCACGCTCTGTTACGCTTGAGGCGACAACACTGGCCCCTTGCATGGTCAGATCATCACTGATAATCACGCCCTGAAAACCTAGCTTGTCACGCAGTATCTCTTTTAGCCACTTTGAAGAAAAACAGGCTGGCAGCGTATCCACTGCATCGTAGATTACATGTGCTGGCATAATGGCTGACAATACTTTGTCATACAAAAGTGTATAAGGAACAACATCATTCTGCATGATCATGATCAGCTCCCGTTCATCATGCGGGATAGCGACATGAGAATCTTCATCGGCCCAGCCATGGCCAGGAAAGTGCTTGCCCGTCGCCATCATACCGGCTTCATACATACCTTCTATATAACTCTTTGCTATCTTTGCCACTGTTTGCGGATCGCTGTGGAATGCGCGATTACCAATGACATCACTCCTACCATAGTCCAGGTCAAGGACAGGTGCAAAACTAAAATCAATCCCCACAGCTCTCAGCTCAGACGCCATTAACCAACCATGATGAAAAGCATAGGTCAATCCATCTTCCGGGTGTTTATCAAACGCCTGGCCAACGGTATTCACGGCCGGGAGTACCGTAAAGCCTTGACGAAAACGCTGTACACGTCCGCCTTCATGATCTACAGCAATCAATAATTCGGGAGTACGCAGGGCTTTAATATCACACGTCAACTGAGCAATTTGTTCTTGCGATTCAAAATTTCGGGTGAAGTAGATAACCCCGCCAACCAATGGATGCTGTAATATATCACGGTCTTCTGCAGTTAATTCAGCACCTTCAATATCGACAAACAATGGACCTAACATTTTTACAAGTGACTCCGATTATTGCTTCGTATCAATTATACTTACCACCGTACCAATTTCGACCCGGTTAAAAAGATCGATAGCATCAGTATTGTGCATTTTAATGCAACCATGCGATGACGGCACACCCATTGTATCGGTATCAGGACAACCATGAATATAAATATAGCGTCGCATGGTATCCACTTGGCCCAATCGGTTTTTTCCCGGCTCTGTACCACTCAGCCACATGATGCGCGTCAATATCCAGTCTCTTTCAGGAAACTCCTGCCGTAATACCTCGGTAAAGATTTCACCCGTAAGACGTCTACCGCTGAAGACAGCATTCGGCTCAGCATGACTTCCAATTTTTGCACGAATGATGTGTTGACCACGCGGTGTGCATTCACTACCGATTGTTTCACCAACACCATTACTGGCTGTGGAAATTCGATATTTAGCCATTACATGCCCATCGTCTATGAGTTCGAGCGATTGACTGAAAATACTAATTAATATCTTTTGCTGGCTCATGGCAACTAAAACTTTTCAATCCCAGCTTGAATACGGCTGCTTTACCAGGCAGACATTGTAGTAGCGTGTATCATCGGAAACCTCCTGGCCTACCCAATCGGGCATTTCAAAATTCTCATCAATCGTCGATAACTCAATCTCAGCCACGATCAATCCAGCATTTTCTTCCTGAAACTCATCAATTTCCCACTTTTTATCTGCATATACAACATCATGCCTGATTTTATTGATTAAAGGTTTCTCACAAAGCTTATCCAGCATTTCCTTAGCCTCTGAGAGCGGGATTTCATATTCGTATTCATCACGGGTAATGGCCAGAGTAGCACTCTTGATATTGATGAAGGCCTTTTCACCTTCAAGACGAACGCGAATGGAGGCTTTTTTGGAACCTACTAGATAGCCCTGTATAAATTGACGTGACTGCTGTATTGAATCACGCCACTGAGCATTGTTCAGAAGAAATTTTTTTTCGATCTCTTTGGCCATTAGCGTGTAAACAGTGCAATGGATTCAACATGCGATGTCTGTGGAAACATATCCATAACGCCTGCTTTATGTAGTTTGAAGCCGAGCTCTTCAACCAGGAGCTTTGCGTCTCTTGCCAGAGTAGCCGGATTACATGAGACATACACGATACGCTCAATTTTTTTATTCACCACTTCTGGTAATATCTGTATGGCACCACTGCGCGGTGGATCCAGAAACAGTTTATTATATTCCGTTGGTAATAGTCCCTTAACCGCCTCAGTTTTAGTAAACAGGTCACAGGCATGAAAGTCGATATTCCGAATATCATTTTTAGCCGCATTCTCTGCGGCACGTTCTACCAGACCTTTATCGCCTTCAAACGCCGTGATGTATTCAACCTGCTTTGCAATCGGTAACGAAAAATTTCCCAGACCAGAAAACAGTTCAACCACTTTATCCGTATCTTTCAGTTCCAGTAACTCGAGCGCCAGTGACACCATACGAGCATTAATAGTTTGATTGACCTGGGTAAAATCCGATGGTAGAAAGTCGAAACTCACGCCATACGGTGGTATTTCATACTGCAACGTCACCGTATCGGGATGTAATAAGGTGATTGAATCTGGACCTTTCGGTTGTAGATAAATCGCAATATTATGTTTGTCGGCAAAGGCTTTCATTTTGTCTTTATCTTCAACGGTCAGTTCGTACAGATGTCGAATGATAAAGGCGTTGATGTCACTGGTCGCGGCAACTTCAATTTGCGGAATTCTCGCCGGGTTCGACAGGCTCGCTATCAGATTGGAAAACTCTGGCAAAAGATCTGATATTGCCACTGGCAAAATTTCACAACTCAACATATCGGCAATATACGGTTTGCGCTTCTCACGAAAGCCGACCAGTACGCGATCTTTCTTCTTCACCCACTTGGCACCCAGACGCGCCTTGGTACGGTAACCCCAGTGCGCAGCACTTTCTAGCGGTGCAATTAATTCAGGTATCGCCATACCACCCACATGTCGGAAGGAATCCAGCAATTGCTTTTGTTTATATTCAATCTGTCGTTCAGACTTAATATGCTGAAAACTACAACCACCGCATAGACCAAAATATTCACAACGAGGCTCAACACGATCTGGGGACGCTTCGATAATATCGACCAGCTCCGCCTCATCAAAATTTCGCTTGCGGCGTATATACCGAAAAGACACCTTTTCACCAGGCAGGGCACCATCAATAAAGACTGTTTTATTATCAATACGTGCGACGCCCTGTGCCTCATGGGTCAGGTCTTCGACTTCGGCTATATATATAGTATCGTCAGGCTTCATCAGGCTGGAAAAACGTCCGTAGAGAGATAACGATCACCACGATCACAAATAATCGTAACGACAACAGCATTCTCGACCGACTCGGCTACTTTTATCGCAGACGCGATCGCACCACCGGAGGAAATACCACAGAAGATGCCTTCTTCGCTGGCCATTTGGTGCGTTCGTTCCTCTGCCTCTTCCTGTGTAACTTCGACTGTCACATCCACTCGATTAGCGTCAAAAATACTGGGCAAATATTCTTTAGGCCAGCGACGAATCCCGGGGATCCTGGCGCCCTCGGCCGGTTGTACGCCAATAATTTGAATGGCTTCATTTTGTTCTTTTAGAAAGCGTGAGGTCCCCATGATTGTACCTGTCGTGCCCATCGCGCTCACGAAGTGTGTCACCCCATGACTTGTCTCACGCCAGATCTCAGGACCGGTAGTTTCATAATGTGCTAATGGGTTGTCAGGATTTGAAAACTGATCCAATACCTTGCCCTTACCATCATTTTGCATGTTAAGTGCAAGATCTCTGGCCCCTTCCATGCTGGCCTCTTGTGAGACCAAAATTAACTCCGCACCATAAGCTTTCATTACTGCCCGACGTTCTGCACTCATATTCTCGGGCATTATCAAGACCATTTTATAGCCCTTAATCGCCGCAACCATTGCCAGGGCAATACCCGTATTACCACTGGTGGCCTCTATTAGAGTATCCCCCGCGACAATTTCTCCACGCATTTCTGCATGTTGAATCATGCTAAGTGCAGGGCGATCTTTGACGGAGCCAGCAGGATTATTGCCCTCCAGCTTCGCCAGAACATAGCTGCTGTTTGAATTAACAAGCCTTTGTAGTCGAACCAGAGGTGTATTGCCTACAAATTGCTCGATTGTTGAGAATTTCTGCATCACACTATTACCAAATTGAATAATTCATATTAAACTTGCTACTTACTTTAACTAACCTGATGCGGATCGCCAATATAAACATGGATATATTTGATGAAAAAATCGCCCTTGAGAAAGTCGATGGCAATCGTGAGCTTATGCTGGAATTACTCGGCATGATGATAGCTGAATTGCCCAAAAATATTTCCGAACTGGAATTGGCCATGCAGAACGGTAGCAAGGACGAAAAATGGAATATCGCACATAAACTGACGGGGTCTACTGCCTACTGCGGTGTTCCCGCTCTGCAAGCCAGTGCAAAGGCACTTGAAAAAAGTATTAAGAATGACATGAATGATATCGAATTATGCTTCAATAACACAAAGCGCGAAGCAGAAAGTATCATTCGCTATCATCAGGATAACTTCTCCTAACCCAAATCTCTGGCGGCAAGCATTGTTTGCTTCATTTTAGAGACTGCTGATGCCAAACCAACAAAGATACTTTCACTCACAATTGAATGACCAATATTCAATTCTTTAACATCTACAATGGCCGCGATAGCCGAGACATTATGATAATCCAGACCATGCCCCGCATTTACAACAAATCCTAAATTTTTTGCATGTTCAACTGCCGATATTATACGACTTAATTCTTTGTTTTGATCCTCAGGCGTTGAAGCATTGCCATAATGACCCGTATGAATTTCAACAACTGCTGCGCCCGTCCTCGCCGCCGCGTCTAGTTGCGCAAAATCAGCATCAATAAATAAAGAAACACGAGTATTATTATCGGCCAGTTTTTGGCAGGCAGACGTAATTTGTTGTTCAAACTGAATAACATCCAGGCCACCTTCAGTGGTTAATTCTTCGCGTCTCTCAGGTACAAGGCAACAGTCTTCAGGTTTTACTTGTAAGGCAATACCTACCATTTCATCCGTGACAGCCATCTCAAGGTTCATCCGTGTTTGGATGACATCTTTTAATAACCACACATCTCTGTCCTGGATGTGTCGGCGATCCTCGCGCAAATGGATTGTAATGGCATCTGCTCCTGCCTGTTCACATAGCATGCAGGCATGTGCCGGTTCAGGATATCGAGTACCACGCGCCTGTCGTAGACTTGCAACATGATCAATATTGACACCTAGCAACATAGATTCTTTAGTCATATTACTGTCCTGCTGTCTTTGCAAATAAATCACGGCTCTTTAAAGGTCGACCACCAAGATGGTATTGTAATATTCTTCGCATTAACTGTTTTGACTCTCTAAGTGTATTTAAATCAGAAAAGTCATCTAATTCAATGTCTTTCAAGGTTTTTCCTGTTACCAACAAATCAGACGACTGACTTGAACTTGAATGCGTTATCCCATTCTCAGGTGAGACCATATATAACTCTTTATCCTGAATATCAACACCATTAGCTGCATTTCCGAAATCAATACCATATCCGATTTCAATCAACAGTGTCTTCTCAAAAGATCTGAGCAATGCTTCTGGCTGAATAGCATTTGCCATATCATTCAACAGCTGTTCGTAATGTAAAAACAAATTCTGATGCTGATCATGCTTGTGCAATAATCGCAAAATCAACTCATTAATATAATAGCCACAAAATGTATTCTTCTTCACGGAAAAGGAAACCGTTTTATTTACATCGGCCTGTATTAATGTCATCAATTCTGACTTACCTGAATACATCACATCGAGCTGATTAAACAATTGTAAATTTAAATAAAATTTAGACTTGTTTGACTTTGCTCCTTTAGCAACGATAGAGACAATACCAGATTCAAAAGTAAACAAATCAATAATGTAACTCGACTCTTTATAGGCGCGCTTATGAAGAATATAAGCTCGATCTTCAAACTGCACCGGCATGGCTACATACCTTCCCCATCATAATAGCCAAGCTCGTTCAAAAGCTTAGTATTATCTACCCAACCTTCTTTAACTTTAATCCAGACATCAAGAAAAACTTTTTTCTTAAAATACGCTTCCATATCTTTGCGAGCAAGAGTGCTGATATTTTTCATTTTCTCACCCTTCTTGCCCAAAATAATTCTTTTTTGTCCTTCTCGCGACACCCATATGGTACAAAATATCTTAAGCAATTTTTTTTCAACAGAGATCTTATCGACAACTACGCCGACCTGATAGGGTATTTCCTGGGCAAGCGATCGAAAAAGTTTTTCACGAACAATTTCAGCCGAGATAAACTTGTCAGACTTGTCAGTATCATATTCCGCAGGATAGTACTGCCCTTCGAATGAAAGATATGAAAACAACTCCGATTCCAAGCCAACGACTCCATCCCCTTTTAGGCTGGAAACAAGCATTATTTTATCAAAACTTGCTTTAGCGCTAATATCCTCAAGAAACGGTAATAGTTCTTCTTTATTAGGAAGCAGATCTACCTTATTCACAACCAGCAACATCGGAATATCCGTCGATTTTAATCGTTCTAACACAGACTCATCTTCTTCAGTCCATCTTCCTGCCTCAATAACAAACAGATTAAGATCAGCATCATCTAATGCGGCCAGTGAGGTACGGTTCATCCTCTGATTAAGGATTGAACCTTTATATTTATGGTGAATGCCTGGCGTGTCTGCAAATATAATCTGATGTGACTCCGTAGTTTTTATCCCCAGAATGCGATTGCGCGTTGTTTGAGGTTTATTTGAAGTAATACTGATCTTTTTGCCCATTAACTGATTGAGCAGTGTTGATTTACCGACATTAGGGCGCCCAATGATCGCAACGAAACCACTTTTAAAGACATCATCAGTCATGCGTTACTCTCTGATACATTTTTTCAGCTGCATCCTGTTCTGCATTTTTTCGACTACTACCACTTCCCTGGACGGCAATATTCAGGCTTTCTATTCTAGCTTGTACTTTGAATTGTTGCGCGTGTGCCGGACCAGACACTTCTTCAATCTGATAATCTGGAAGCTTAATGCCTCTTCCCTGAAGGTATTCCTGGATTCTTGTTTTGGGATCTTTAAGAATTTTTTGAGGATGACTTTTTATTAATGCTGTAGCACAAATTTTTAAAATTATATTTTCTACGGTCTGAAAATCGGAGTCAATATAAATAGCCCCAACAATTGATTCAAAAATGTCAGCCAAAATTGAAGCTCGGTGACGGCTACCTGATTTTAATTCGCCCGGACCAAAGCTGATATATTCACCAAGACCAAGTTCTATAGACATTTCTGCAAGCGTTTCACCTCGAACAATTTGAGAGCGTAGCCGAGTTAGCTCTCCTTCAGTCGCATCAGGAAACCGCAAAAAAAGTTCGTTGGAAATCACCATACCCAACACCGAATCACCGAGAAACTCCAGGCGTTCGTAATGTAAATTGCCGGCACTGCGGTGCGTCAGTGCCTGTTCTAGAAGTTTAGTATTCTTAAACGTATAGCCGAATTTTTTTTCCAGAGCTTTAATATTTTGCATTAGCCGTTGAAACTGAGACTGATTTATTAAAATGAGCCACCACATCAAGGTTAGCCATAATGTTTTCTCTAACTTCATAGTCAATCTCGATGATAATTTCACCCTTTCGTTTCGTGACATAAATATCATTCTTGGTAACGGCATCTACCATATTGATATCCAAACGACGCCATAGCATTTCTTTTACCTGAGCCAGAGACTTATTCGCTAAACCTCGTTCTTTTTGCATTGATTCAATCGAAGAATAGGCATTATAACCACTGATATATATAGGGAGAATTTTAAGTCCAATAAAGATGACAAAACCAAGCGCTGACAATATAACCATCCAGCTAATCATGGTTAGCCCTTGCTGCTGCTTATTAATTTTATTCATCAAGGAACTCCTATTCTATCACCGAGCCAAGGCGCTTCCACTTCAAGCCGCCTTCGGATGACCAGTTCATCCATATTAAAAATGCTTCACCGACTAAATTCTCATCGGGTACAAAACCCCATACACGACTATCGCGACTATTATCCCGATTATCACCCATCGCAAAATATCGGTTGGCCGGAACCTTAATGACAAAATCACCAGCACCGACGTTATTGGTCTTCAGGACATCGTGAGTCACTGCCTTTAAATTTTCAGTGTAGCGGGTATATTGCACATAGCTACCATCTTGCTGGTATTTGCCCATTTCACTCTGCGGCATCTCTTTACCATTAATATAGATAACTTTATTGTAATATGCGACCTCATCGCCAGGCACCCCGATGATACGCTTAATATAATCAATACTTGGATCTTCAGGATAACGGAAAACTACGACATCGCCCCGTTCAGGAGTGCTTGAACCAAATATCTTTTGATTCCATACAGGAACGCGAACACCATAGGCAAATTTGTTAACCAGTATAAAATCGCCCACTTCCAGTGTTGGCAGCATTGATCCTGATGGAATGCGAAAAGGTTCAGCGATAAAACCTCGCAATAAAAAAACGATCAATACGACTGGAAATAAAAATTTTGCATATTCAAGAACGATGGGCTCTTTGCTTTCTTCCTGGTCGACACTGTCCGCTTGTGCTGCAGCACGTTTTTTTGCAAACAACAAGATATCAACGAGCCAAATAAGACCTGTTATAACTGCCAATGTAAACAAGACCAGTGAAAAATCAATATTCATTATTCTTTCCCTAAATTCAGCACCGCAAGGAATGCCTCTTGTGGTATTTCTACGCTACCAACTTGCTTCATGCGTTTCTTACCCGCTTTTTGTTTTTCCAGGAGTTTTCGTTTTCGTGAAATATCTCCACCATAGCACTTCGCTGTAACATTTTTCCGTAGCGCTTTAACGTTAGTTCTTGCTATAACTTTTACACCAATAGCCGCCTGAATGGCAACATCAAACATTTGTCTTGGAATCAATTCTTTCATTTTTGAAGCTAATTCACGGCCACGAAATTCAGCGTTATTACGATGCACAATCAGGGCCAGGGCATCCACACGCTCGCCATTAATCAAAACGTCCAGTTTAATTAAATCTGCAACCTGAAAACGTTTAAATTCATAGTCCATTGATGCATAGCCACGACTGACTGATTTTAATCGATCAAAGAAATCCAGCACGACTTCATTCAACGGCAGGTCATACGTCAACATCACCTGCTTGCCCATGTACTGCATTTTCTTTTGTACACCGCGTTTTTCAATACAAAGCTTAATCACATTACCCACGTATTCTTGCGGCATAAGAATGTTTGCTTCGATAATGGGTTCGCGTAATTCCTCTATAAAATTTGATTCCGGTAATGCTGCCGGGTTATCAATATGCAGCGTTTCACCTTTTTTGGTGAGTATCTCAAATATAACGGTTGGCGCTGTCGTAATGAGATTAAGTTCATATTCCCGTTCCAGACGTTCCTGGATGATTTCCATATGTAACATGCCAAGAAAGCCACAGCGAAAACCAAATCCAAGCGCCTGAGATGTTTCTGGTTCGTAAAATAACGCGGCATCATTTAAACGTAATTTTCCAAGCGCTTCACGCAAATCATCGTAATCATCTCCTTCAACAGGGAAAAGACCTGCGAAGACACGTGGCTGTGCCGGTTCAAAGCCCGCCAAAGGTTTTGCTGCAGGATTATCCGTTTGCGTAATCGTATCGCCAACAGGTACACCATCGATCTCTTTAATACTGGCAACCATATAGCCCACTTCACCGGTACCCAGCACGTCACCTTCCTGTCGCTTTGGCGTGAAGATACCAAGTTTATCAACCTGATAATTACGTTTTGCTGACATCACCGTAATTTTTTGTTTTTTTCGTAACTGGCCTTGCATGATCCGGACCAGTGAAACAACACCAAGATAACTGTCAAACCAGGAATCGATGATCAAGGCTTCTAGCGGCGCTTCAGAGTCGCCTGTTGGTGGTGGAATTTTCTTAACAATCTCTTCCAGGAGTTCCTCTATACCAAGACCTGTTTTGGCGCTAACGCCCAGGGCATCATGGGCTTCGATACCAATAATTTCTTCAATTTCATCGATAACACGCTCTGGTTCAGCCGAGGGCAAATCGATTTTGTTAAGGACAGGCAAAACTTCCAGCCCCTGCTCTAGTGCTGTATAGCAGTTGGCGACACTCTGTGCCTCAACCCCCTGCGAGGCATCGACAACAAGTAGTGCACCCTCACAGGCGGCGAGTGAACGTGAGACCTCATAGGAGAAATCGACATGCCCTGGAGTATCAATAAAATTTAACTGATAGGTATGCCCATCATGAGCCTTATAATTCAAGGTGACACTCTGAGCCTTAATGGTAATACCACGCTCACGCTCCAGATCCATAGAATCGAGCACCTGTGCGGCCATGTCACGATCCGCCAGGCCACCGCAATGCTGGATAAAACGATCCGCAAGAGTCGATTTACCGTGGTCAACATGCGCTATTATGGAAAAATTACGAATTCGGGAAAGACTGTCGCCCACCAAACATCACCTTAATCAACAAAACATACCAAAAGGAGGCGCTGTTAGCGCCTCCTCGAAATTTAAAACCTTAAAATTCAGCTAGTTACAGCGAACACGCTGATTTTCTGATGCCTATTCTAGCGAATCCCCCTACAGCTTTAAACAGGATTCGATCTTATTCGCATCAAAAAAGTAGCGGCAAATTTCTATATCACCATTGAAGAGTATCGGTACCTTATCACCAAAAGCTTCACAATCGGCTTTATTCTCATCCACATCCCGTAAAGTCACTTCTTCCAGCAAATCCATCTGAAATTGCTGTAACTCATCAATAAACGCATCGCAAAGATGGCATCTTTGCCGTGTGTATAACACCAGATTAGTTTCCATTACTCCGGTATTTTAACCGCCAAAAATACTGGTGAACGGCCGCGCTGAATCAATACTGGAATAGCTTTTCCTGACGGCAAGTCATCGAGTATTTTATTAAAGCTTTTTAGCCCCATCACTTTCTTGTTATTGATGATCAATATTATGTCGCCACGACGTATACCAGCCTCAACAGCCGCACCTTTTTTCACATCTTTAACAAGAACACCTCTATGAGACAATTCCAGTTTCTTATAGAGCTCATCATTCACTTCAGTGACGGTCATATTTAACTTATTTTCTTTAGCCTGTTTTGTCTGCGTATCGGCTGATGCCAACTGTTCTTCTGCCGGTAATTCATCGATGACCACAGACAGACGCTTGGACTTGCCTTCACGTATGACTTTAACCTTCACTTTTTTCCCAATAGGAGTTCGTCCAACGACCAAGGGCAAATCCGAAGAACGATGTATTGTTTTGCCATCATATTCAACAACAACATCACCAACATGGAACTTAGCCTTTGCAGCAGGGCTGTCAGGCAATACTTTCAGTACCACCGCTCCCATTGGACGTTCCATATTAAACGATTCAGAGAGCTCACGATTAACATCCTGAATTAAGATACCTAACCATCCTCGACTCACATGGCCTTTTGTCTTTAATTGTTCAATAACATCCAGAGCTACATCAACAGGAATAGCAAACGACAATCCCATAAAGCCGCCAGTACGACTGTAGATCTGCGAATTGATGCCTACAACTTCACCCTTTAAGTTAAATAATGGACCACCAGAGTTTCCTGGATTAATGGCAACATCGGTTTGAATAAAAGGTACATAATTATCACTTGGTAAATTACGGCCAATGGCACTAATGACACCAACAGATACTGAATGATCAAACCCAAAAGGCGAACCAATTGCCACCACCCATTCACCAACTTTTAAACCTGCTGATCTGCCAAGCTTTACAACAGGCAAATCATCAGCTTCAACTTTTAATAAAGCAAGATCACTACGCTTATCAGTACCAATTACTTTGGCTGAAAATTCACGGCGGTCTGTTAAGCGAACAATTATCTCATCAGCATCACGGACCACATGATTGTTTGTAATAATATAACCATTCTCATCAACGATAAAACCGGAACCTAGCGACGTAGATCTAAAATTTTCGGGAGCACCGTTTTCACCATTCTCGCCAAAAAACTTTTTAAACATGTCGCCCCAGGGAGCACCTTCCGGAATGTCCGGCATTTGCAACCCATGCGGCAGGCCGCTACTGCGTTTCTTTTTTTGCGTTGTACTAATATTAACAACTGCCACACTGTTTTTCTCAACCAGCTTGGTAAAGTCAGGCAATTCCTGCGCTTTAACGGATACTGACAACATAAAAAACACGAACAAAGAAATGAAATATTTAGTGAAATTCAGATACATGTAACGACCTACCTTGTGCACTTAAGATTTTACAACTTTACTAACAACAGGATGCAACTGCTTCGCATCTAATCTGCTTCGAATAATATGTTTAGAGGCATACATACCTCCAGCAAACCCAATCACACCCGCGATAGCCAGAAAATTGCTATCACTCTGAAACCAGGTTGCAAACAAGATCACCGCAAACATAAATAATATCGGGAATAAATACGTCCAAAAGGTCATAAACACAAGAGCCGATTCGTTGAGTTCAAGCTCAACAACATCACCTTCTGAAGCCTTTGCCTCATTGACTGCGCGAACAAACGAAAATCGCTTCTCAAAGAAGCGTGATAGTATTGAAGTGCCGCACCCGGATTTAGCTGCACAGTTTTGGCAGCTGGATTTGCGCTGAACATCGATCAAGGCGAAATTGCCTTCGATGGTAATTACCTGTCCTGTTTCGGTCAGCATATGATTACTTGTTTTTCTTACTAACAGATTTACAAACCCTTCGAATCGCAGCCTGAGGAGCCTCGCCCACGACAGTCACATTAAAACCATCAACATGATGCCCATGCGCATTCACAGCCCCCATATTGGAGCCTCCAATAAGATGGCTGTCGTTCTCAGTATGTTTTTCGATGAATATAGAAATTGATGACAAGCCATCAGAAAACACCATATGCTCTAATGCGTTACCATTTGCAGGTAACTTATGTGCTCTCTGCATATCTTGTTTAAATCCATCAGGTAACCATCCCACATTCCAATGATGCGTTTTTTGCTTCTGTTCTGGAATTTCCTCATCCGCTTCATACCAGGTATATTCTTTACCCATGCTTTCAGATCTTAATAAAGCATCAGGGATATGATCCATATATTTAATTTGTGTGAACATGAATTTTTCAAGTGGCACTCCGGTATCACTCAATAAATATTTTTGCAGCAACAAACCTGTTTTAACATCCACCCAAAGTCGATGACCATAACGATATTCATCTTTAGGTTTAATATGAATTTCTTGAGCAAGTTGGCCAGCAACTTTTTCTTGGTTAGCCAAGGTAAATTTATAATATTTTTCAAGCTTCTGAATTGATTCAGGAAAAGGTGGTGGGAATTGGCCTGCAGGCCTTCCTTTTTCAACTACCACGGCTTTGCTATCAGGTAAAATGCAGATTACTTTACTATTATCACGAATCACTTCTCGACCGGTGCTGTCGAGTGAAATAAGTCTTTCTTGCTCACCTTCTTTATCTGCCCGATGAATCAATCGCATCGCACTTAACTGATCTTCGCGCGAATAAACAAAGGTCCCGTCATAATTCACCATATGCGCCGCATGTTGCATTTTTTTAAGCCAGACACGCACATCTTCAGCACTCCACGCTGACGGGGTAAAAAATGTGAATAAAACGACATTTATAACAACAAAGATAAAACTATTTTTCATTCGCAACCCGTCGGGTAGGTACATAACCCACAATACGAACATAAGGTAACATGCCTTGCATCTTCGACGTTGCAGAGTATTCATTATGATTCACAATGTAGCTATTAAGTTTTCGCTCAACCGCCACACTAACTCGAGGTAATTTCTGTTTAGTGGCAACATTCTGAATGTCACGACTAACAGGTCTTGTTATTGTAGAAGGAATGCTCGCTATGTTTGTCGTTTCACTTTGAGGTAATAAACCACGCTGCTGTACTGTAAGTACAGCGACAACAGCAATCGTCGCCGCAATAGCAAAGCCGCCCGCTTGTTTTATTGTATCGCTTGAGCCAAAACGCTTTTTAGGCGATAAAACAGTCACTTCGCTTTCCAACGCCATTGAGACACGCTGGCTTAATGTCATCGCATCACGCGTGACTTTATGCCCACGCATGACATCACGAACCAGATGAGCATGATTCCATTGTTTCTGAAAGTCTGTATTGGTGGCAACTAACCGAGACATAACATCGTCATAAACAGCCTCGCCATCGCTGACGGCAGATAAATTTTCTGATTGACGTTCATCCATTTGTTTCACCATTTTAGTTCTCAACTTAGCAGGGGATTCAATTGTTTATCGATAGCTTCACGTGCCCTGAAAATACGTGATCGCACTGTTCCGATTGGGCAATCCATGGCTTCGGCAATTTCCTCATAACTCATGTCTTCCATCTCGCGTAAGGTTATCGCAACACGCAGATCATCAGGCAAAGACTCAATCGTCTTAAAAATAACTTGCGCGATCTCATCAGTGAGTAATCGACTCTCTGGAGTATCGTGATCACGCAATCGTGATTCTTCGTAATAAACCGCATCCTCTGCGTCAACATCGGTTGCTGGTGGTCGACGTCCCTGAGACACCAGATGATTCTTGGCTGTATTAATGGCAATCCGATACAGCCAGGTATAAAAAGCACTGTCGCCTCGAAAATTCGGCAAGGCACGATACGCTTTGATAAAAGCTTCCTGCGCTACATCCAGAATATCGTCCGGATAATTCCTCATATAACGGCTAATAACATTAGCGACACGTTGCTGGTATTTTATTACCAGTAAATCAAACGCTTTCTTGTCACCATGCTGCACCCGCTCTACGAGCATCTGATCTGTTACCTGCTCACCCATCCGGGCCTTCTCTCCCCTAAATGCTGGAACTAGTTCATAAGGCCCACAGACGTTTTATACGACAGCTCTGTGGGCGCATAGTTCAAACCACTAGCCAGCATCAGCTAACTATGGTCTTAATGCGATATCATGGTATTCTTTCATGAAATCAATAAATTAAAGCCTCGTCATTGTAGCATCCTCATTAACGAGAAACTCAACTCTGGACAGACGCGAATTCGTCATTATTCCCTGATAATAAAAAAGCGATCATGAAACAACTCTCAAGTGACATCTTAATCATTGGTGGTGGTGCCGCCGGCCTTAGTCTGGCCCTGCATCTGGCAGAGAATTATCACATCATATTGATTTCCAAGGGAAATTTGACCGATGGCAGCACCTACTATGCACAGGGTGGAATTGCTGCTGTCATGGACCCACATGACAGTTTTGAGTCCCACATTAGCGATACGATCAATGCTGGTGCTGAGTTATGCGATAGGGATGTTGTCAGACACACAGTCGAACAAGGTCCAGCGGCGATAAAGTGGCTCATCGATAATGGTGTTAATTTTACCCGAAAGAATGGCCCGGACGAGGATGGAGGCAGTTATCACCTGACTCGCGAAGGTGGCCATGGCCACCGTCGTATCCTGCATGCAGATGACGCTACCGGCCGAGCTGTGGAAACAACGCTACAACAACGAGTCCAGGAACATCCAAACATCACTATACTTGAGCAGCACAATGCCATCGACCTGGTCACCAGCCGCAAAATAGGCCTACCCGGTCATCGATGTCTCGGAGCCTATGTGCTGAATCGCGAGACAAACCATGCTGTTGTCTGCCGTGCTCGCTTTACAGTCTTAGCCACTGGGGGTGCCAGTAAGGTCTATCTCTATACCAGCAATCCTGACACCGCGACGGGTGATGGCATTGCGATGGCCTGGCGTGCAGGCTGTCGTATCGCCAACATGGAATTTAATCAGTTCCACCCCACCTGCCTCTACCACCCGCAGGCAAAATCCTTTTTGATCACAGAAGCTATGCGAGGTGAAGGTGCCCGCCTCTTGCTACCCGATGGTCAAACGTTCATGGAAAAATTTGATAAGCGCGCCGAGCTGGCACCGCGTGACATTGTTGCCCGTGCCATTGATCATGAAATGAAGCGACTTGGTTGTGATAGCCTGTTTCTTGATATCAGTCATCGCCCTGCTGATTTTATTACTCAGCATTTTCCTAACATCTATAAACAATGTCAGGAATTTGGCTACGATATTACCAAACAACCTATTCCTGTTGTGCCAGCCGCGCATTATACCTGCGGCGGCGTAATGACAAATTTAAATGGTGAAACCGATATTCCAGGACTCTATGCGATTGGAGAGACGGCCTTCACTGGACTACACGGTGCCAATCGGATGGCAAGTAATTCGCTATTAGAATGCCTGGTCTTTTCCAGGAGCGCTGCAGAACATATTGAGCAACAAAAAGCTGTCGCCGCACCGCCAACCCTGCCTGACTGGGATGAGAGTCGTGTCACTGACTCTGATGAAGAGGTTGTCGTGACGCATAACTGGCACGAGCTAAGACGTTTCATGTGGGACTATGTTGGCATCGTTCGCACTAACAAACGACTACAACGTGCTGAACGCCGAGTACAACTGTTGCAACGAGAGATAGACGAATACTATGGTAACTTTCGTATCACCAGCGATCTTCTGGAATTACGGAATTTGGTACAGGTAGCCGAGTTAATCATTACCTCAGCTATTCAGCGTAAAGAAAGCCGTGGTCTGCATTACACTCTGGATTACCCAACAACAAACAAACGCAAATCTCCCGATAATACAATACTGACGCCAACAAATTTTATTCGTCCGTAAGCATAATTAAATTCATCATTCGCAAATATGCACTCAATTGGCGGAAGTTATTCCTATCGAGCATATACGGCAAAATAACCAGAGAAATATTTTTGTCCCCTGGCGTTTTAAAATGCAACACAACAAGCCAAACAGAAACATAAATATTGCCAGCCAGAACAACCGATGTATTGTTCCCATGCCGATCTTTTATTACCCAATCGATATCGCTCTGTTTTATTATCACGCCAGGCATTCGACTTAGCTTCTGCCATTCCCAATACAGGATTGTAAATAAACCAGAAATGATCATCAATTTGAGTGTTGATGTTAGTGCAACATAAAACATCACTAACAATACTGTGCACGCCATGAGCACCAAAATCCAGGCCTGGTAAGTTCGAACCGCGGAGACTTTAAACCGGAAGTGCTTGTCGGATGGTTGTAACAAGTTTGGCGATATCCTTATCGTCAGGTTCTGCTTGCTCAAGAAAATATTCGAGGAGTTCTTGATCGGGGTATTTCAGCAATACATCAAACGTCAGTCTTTCCTGTTCAGATAAATCGGCGTAACCATTATCAACAAAGCCTTGTAATAAAATGTCCAGCTCCAGCATACCGCGGCGGCACTGCCACATCAGTCGTTGTTGCTCCTGAGTAGTTACCGCATTTGCTGTAACCATTACACCATATCCTTCATCATCATTTTTTTAATGTTATGGATGGCATTAGTAGGATTTAATCCTTTGGGACAGACATTCACACAGTTCATGATTGTGTGACAGCGAAACATGCGGTACGGTCCATCGAGTTCTTCCAGTCGTTTATCGGTTGCCTGATCTCGACTATCCGCAAGAAAACGATATGCCTGTAGCAACGCTGCCGGGCCACGAAACTTATCCGGGTTCCACCAAAATGAAGGGCATGATGTTGTACAGCAGCCGCAGAGAATGCATTCATACAGTCCATCCAGTTTACTGCGCTCTTCTGGCGACTGTTTAAATTCTATTTCTGGCTCAGGATCATTGACAATAAGATAGGGTTTTACCTCACGATAGTGTTTATAGAACTGTGTCATATCAACAACCAGATCACGTATCACGGGCATACCGGGAACCGGACGCACCTCAACCGGTTCTTTTAAACTTAATAATGGTGTAATACACGCCAGGCCATTCGTGCCATTAATGTTTAGCGCATCAGAACCACAGACACCCTCACCGCAGGAATGTCGAAAAGTAAAAGTCTCATCCTGCTCTTTAATTAATAAAAGTGCGTCACGCAGCATTTTGCCTTTATCAAGATCTTTAAGCTCGTAGGCCTGCATGTAGGGTTTTTTATCCGTCTCTGGATGATAACGATATATCGAAAAGCGCATGTTAGTAGACTCGCTCTTTTGGGGGAAAGGTATCAACCGTCATGGGTTTAAGTCTGACTGGCTTATACGCCATTTGACGTCCCTCCTTATAAAACAAAGAGTGTTTCAACCAATGTTTATCATCACGATCAGGGTAATCAACTCTTGAATGTGCACCACGACTTTCCTTTCTTGCCAAAGCAGAACTCACCGTCGCAACCGCTATATCAATCAGATTTTCAAGTTCAAAGGCTTCAATTCTGGCAGTATTAAAAATTTTGCTGTGATCTTGTAAAATAACATCATCCAGACGTTTTTGAATTTCTAAAACCGTATCCATCCCCTGTTGCAGTATTTCTTCAGTACGAAAAACACCGCAATATTTTTCCATTGCGGCTTGTAAATCTGCCCGTAGTTCAGCAACTGAAATACCATCACCTTTTTTATCCCATCGAGCCAGATGAATCATCGCTTGATCAACATCATTTTCATTGATAGGACGATGATAACGATGTTCGGCAAGATACTGGATAATGTCATTACCTGCCGCACGCCCAAAAACCACAATATCTAACAAAGAATTCCCGCCTAAACGATTAGCACCGTGTACTGAGACGCAGGCACATTCACCCACCGCATACAAACCGGGGATGGGTTCTTCACCATGTTCAACAGGTACAACTACCTGCCCTTGTTTATTCGTCGGGATACCACCCATGGTGTAATGTGCTGTTGGATAAATCGGAACAGCATCTTTTGCCGGTTCAATATTCAAAAAGGTTCGAATCGAATCACATATTGCAGGCAACCGTTTATCTAAAACCTCTTCGCCTAAATGATTAATGTTCAAATGAACATAATCACCATTTGGACCACATCCTCGACCTTCCTGTACTTCGATAAAGATAGCGCGACTGACAACATCGCGACTGGCCAGATCTTTAGCATTAGGAGCATATCGCTCCATAAATCGCTCACCACTTTTATTTGTTAAATAGCCGCCTTCGCCCCTTGCCGCTTCAGAGATCAACATCCCTTTGCCGGCAATGCCGGTAGGATGGAATTGAAAGAACTCCATATCCTGCAAAGGAATGCCCGCACGTAATGCCATGGCCAGACCATCGCCTGTATTGATATGTGCATTTGTATTTGTACGGAAGAGCTGTCCTGCGCCTCCCGTGGCTAATAAGGTTGTCTTTGCTTCGATAATGAGTGGCTCGCCTGTTTCAATACTGACAACCAGCGCACCGAGTATGACGCCTTCTTCATCTTTGATAAGATCAATGGCAAAGAACTCATCAAAAAAATGCGTCTTCGCTCGAATATTCTGTTGATAAAGCGTATGTAAAATCGCATGCCCTGTGCGATCGGCCGCTGCACACGTTCGTGCGGCTTGTTTGCCACCGAAGTCCTGACTTTGACCACCAAAGGGACGTTGATAAATGCTGCCATTTTCCATACGAGAGAATGGGACGCCTGCATGTTCAAGTTCAATCACCAAATGCGACGCTGCGCGGCACATGTATTCAATCGCATCCTGATCGCCAAGATAATCACTGCCTTTAATCGTATCGTACATATGCCAATGCCAGTTATCTGGCAAAACATTTGCCAGTGCAGCATTTATGCCACCTTGTGCCGCCACGGTGTGCGAACGTGTTGGGAATACTTTTGAAACAACCGCGACCTGTGCATCGGCCTCAGCCAATTGCAATGCGGCTCGTAATCCACCACCACCGGCCCCAATGACTAAGGTATCAAACTTACGTCGCGCAATTGTCATCCCTGTAAAACTCCAAACATTAAAAAGACTATCCAGACCATTAATCCGCCAAGTAACAAAGAAACCAGGCTTAATGCCGAAAATCTGACAGGTTGAAGGTGTACATAATCAACAAGAATATCCCGCACTCCAACCCAGGCATGATAAAAAATTGCCGCAAATAGAAACACCGTTGCAATATTAATGACAGGCTGACGAAACAAATCACGCCAGGCAGAATAATCCGATACCGGCTGGCGTGATAAAACTAGAATTGCCAGTACCAGATAGACAACCATGTATAGCGCTGTTAGTCGTTGCAAGAGCCACGCACGCAATCCTTGTGCTCGCCAACTCATATCACTACCCACACGGCGATTACAACAAAGATGATAAAGCCAGAAAAATTAACAACCCAGGCACTGCCTCTGGCAGTACGAAGTGAGTTGCCTATGTGGGCATCCATTAGCAAATAACGGATACCTGCCAGCAAATGGTGTATAAAAGACCAGACCATGACCAACAACAGCAATTTTAACCAGGGCAAGGTTAAATATGTTAAGGCGAGTTGAAAAGATTTTTCATCACGCAATGACAGCGAAAACAGGTAAACCAAAAATGGCAGGCCAATGAATAAAAGTGCGCCACTAACCCGATGCGCAAACGAAGTTACCCCCGTTACGGGCAGGTGTATTTTCAACAAGTTTAGGAACTTTGGTCGACGAGTATTTGTTATCATTATGGAAACTAGTGTAGCGTACTTTTTGACACCTTCAAATATTCGTTGCCTGAAGATGTATTCAGGCACGACGGAGTAGATCAATGAATGAGCAATGGCAGGATTTTCTGCAAAAAAATGGTGCCCTTTTTGAAAGTGGTGTGGTGAGTGGTTTTTCAACTGATGTATTTGATTTTGCGCTTATTCGCCAAAAAACCATACTGGTAGATCTGTCTCATCGCCACTTAATAAAAGCGAGCGGTACAGATACAAAAGATTTCTTACAGGGACAATTCTGTAATGACGTCGCCAATGTTAATGAAAGCCATAGTCAATTATCAGCCTACTGTACTCCCAAGGGCCGTATCCTTGCCAGCTTCCGACTTTATCAGGCTAAGGATGACTATTTTATGAGCATGCCTGCCGATGTTGTCGATGCCACGCTCAAACGTCTGCGCATGTTTGTTATGCGCAGCCAGGTAACACTGGATGACGTTAGCAATGAACAAATACAAATTGGCTTCAGTGGTCCTGAGGCAGCGCAGTTGTTGGAACAGCATATCGGCAAAGCGCCAACGGTTGCTAATGAAGTTATCAATCACAAATCAATATGCTGTATCCGTATCGCCGCTGAGCTACCACGTTTTGAGCTCTTTGGTCCTATCGAAGACATTAAGAAACTATGGCAGAAATTGTCCACAGCATCTCTGCCTGTCGCGAGTCATTATTGGACCTGGCTGGATATTCATGGAGGTATCCCAGCCATCACTGCACCTGTGGTTGAAGTCTTCGTACCACAAATGATTAATCTCCAGTGGATCGACGGTCTCAGTTTTAAAAAGGGCTGTTATCCAGGACAGGAGATCGTCGCTCGAACGCATTATCTGGGCAAGTTGAAGCGCCGTATGTACCTGGCGCATGTTAATACCCTAAACTGCCCTGCTGCAGGCGATGATTTGCACCGCCTTAGTGATCCTCAGGGACAAGCCGCAGGTAAAGTCTTACTCAGCCATCCTGCACCTCAGGGCGGCTGCGATATGTTGGTGGTTATGCAAATCGAGGCGGTTGAATCTGACCAAATTATCGCCAATCGTGACCCGGAATTAAGCCTGGCGTTTAATGAGCTTCCTTACAGCGTCGAAAACGCCGGTTAATTCGACCACAGTTTATAAAAACACTAAACTTTTCAATAACATTACCGATAGTATTTGTAGACAATATCAACCGGCAGCCGTCTTAGGAATTACCAAATGGAAGAGCAATTTATTAAAGAACTACTGGATGATCTCGAAAACGATAATCTTGTTTTACCCACTTTACCCGAGGTTGCCATCAAGGTCCGAGATACTCTGGAAGACGAGTCAATGGGACTGGCTGATGTGGCCAAAATTGTCACGACCGATACTGCTCTATCCGCCCGCCTGATTCAAATTGCGAACAGTCCATTATTGCGCGCAAGTCGTGAAATTGAATCTGTTGAGGCCGCCATTACGCGCATGGGCGCGAACATGGTACGAAACCTTGTGACCAGTATCGTTATGGAACAAATGTTTCAGGCAACATCAGATGCGACAGACAAACGCTTACGCCAGGTTTGGGAACACAGTAGCGAAGTTGCTGCGATTAGCCATGCCTTAGCCTCGCAATTTACCAAGCTGCCATCTGATCAGGCACTATTAGCTGGCCTGGTTCATGATATTGGCGCACTTCCCATATTAAGTCGTGCTGAAGATGTCCCTGAATTAATAGAAGATGAAGCACTGCTCGATAATATTATTGCCAAAACACATACCCAGATTGGTGAAGCCATTTTACGGAAATGGAATTTTCCTGATGAGCTGATTGCTGTTGTGGCAGAACATGAGAATTTGACACGCAACAGTGCCCAAACTGATTTGGTTGATGTCGTCATGGTTGCCAACCTGCAAAGTTATCTTGGCACCGAACACTCTCTGGCACAGACTGATTTTAATAATGTCCCTGCCTTTGCCAAACTGGGACTACAACCTGATGTTAGTGTTGTTGATCTGGATGAGACAAATCAAAAAATTGAAGCGGTTAAATCTGCCCTTGCAGGATAATTACGTTCTTATCTCTAGATAGAAAAGGTCTGCCTTCATGCAGACCTTTTTTTATATTGCGATAAATTTACTCAGGGCGCACCCTTAACAGTACAAAGTACAGAATGTACTAGTGTCGCGAATACAGGGATGTATAGGAGCGACCTTCTTCGTAATGAATACTTCATTACTCAGGGCGCATATGCGGGAATAAAAGCACATCACGAATCGAGGGTGAATCAGTAAACAACATCACTAATCTATCGATACCAATACCTTCACCAGCTGTCGGCGGCATACCATGCTCAAGTGCAGTGATATAATCCTCATCATAGAACATGGCTTCATCGTCACCTGCTTCTTTTTCATTTACCTGTTGCTGAAAACGCTCCGCCTGATCTTCAGCATCATTCAACTCGGAAAAGCCGTTTGCAATTTCTCTTCCTCCAACAAAGAACTCAAAACGATCCGTCACAAACGGATCAGCATCACTGCGACGCGCCAGCGGCGAAACTTCAGTGGGGTACGCTGTGATAAACGTCGGTTCTTTCAAACGATGTTCAACCGTCTTTTCAAAAATTTCAATCTGCACTTTACCCAAACCATAAGAATCTTTAAGTGGGATGCCCAGACGCTGTGCAATAATGCGCGCTTTATCAAGATCATCAAGCTCAGGCTCAGTGATATCAGAATTAAAATGCTTAATGGATTCTTTTACCGACATTCTTGCAAAGGGCTTACCAAAATCGTATTCATCACCTTGATACTGAATAATACTATTGCCAACCACATTTTCAGCGATCGATCGTAACATTGCTTCAGTAATATCCATCAAATCATGATACGTCGCATAGGCTTCGTAAAACTCAATCATGGTGAATTCAGGATTATGTCGGGTCGACAGACCTTCATTTCGGAAGTTACGATTAATTTCAAAAACACGTTCAAAACCACCGACAACCAAACGTTTTAAATAGAGCTCCGGCGCAATACGCAAAAATAATTCCATATCGAGCGCATTATGAAAGGTAGTAAAGGGTCGAGCCGTTGCCCCGCCAGGGATTACCTGCATCATTGGGGTCTCGACTTCCAGAAAATCTTTCCTGGTTAAAAATTCACGAATATGCGTAATAATTTTAGAGCGCATCTGAAAGGTGTCGCGTGATTCCTGATTCATAATCAAATCAAGATAACGTTGTCGATAACGAATCTCCTGATCGGTAACACCTTTAAATTTTTCTGGTAACGGCCGTAATGCCTTGGTCAATAAACGAATACTATCAAGCTTTATCGACAGTTCACCTTTATTGGTTTTCATAAGGACACCTTCACCACCAATGATGTCGCCAATGTCCCACTTTTTAAACTGCTCGTTATAGAGGCCTTCAGGAAGTTCGTCACGCACCACATAAAATTGAATGCGCCCAGACATGTCCTGAATAGTGGCAAAGCTTGCTTTGCCCATAATACGTTTTAACATCATACGACCAGCAACACTGACACGAATATTTAACGACTCTAATTCTTCCTTCGTCTTACTGCCATATTCAGCATGTAATTCTCCTGCCATGACATTACGACGAAAATCATTTGGGAAGGCAATACCCTCTTCACGGATCTTGCGAAGCTTTTCACGACGTTCCGCAATCAGCTTGTTCTCGTCAATGGGCTGTTGTTCGTTATTGTCTGACATTACATTTCTCTACATTTATTTTTTGTGAACCACGGAGGGCACAGAGGTTCACAGAGTTAAAAATCATTAAATTTATGCGCTGATTTTTTCAATTTAACTAGCACGGTTATTACAATATCAATCAGTCAGTTTTAGTTTTCCCTGTGTGCCTCTGCGTCCTCTGTGGTTTATTTTTTTACAACCCACTCTTCAGGCTGGCCTCAATAAATTTATTCAGGTCGCCATCCAGTACTGCTTGTGTATTAGATGATTCAATATTGGTACGCAGATCTTTTATGCGTGACTGATCCAGGACATAAGATCGAATCTGGCTACCCCAGCCAATATCAGACTTGGTTTCTTCCAGCGCCATTTTTTCTGCATTCTGTTTCTGCAGTTCCATTTCATAAAGCTTGGCTTTTAATTGCTTCATGGCATTATCGCGGTTCTGATGTTGTGAACGACCACTTTGGCACTGTACTACGATACCAGAAGGCTCATGGGTAATGCGAATGGCAGAATCCGTTTTATTAACGTGCTGGCCACCCGCACCGCTGGCACGATAAGTATCGACACGCAGATCAGAGGGATTAATTTCAATTTCGATTGAATCGTCCACTTCCGGTGAAACAAATACCGAGGCAAAGGAAGTATGACGACGATTTCCTGAATCAAATGGAGATTTACGCACCAGACGATGTACGCCTGTCTCGGTACGCATCCAGCCAAAGGCGTATTCGCCAGAGAGTTTTATCGTCGCACTTTTTATACCAGCAACATCCCCTGCCGAGACTTCAATGAGTTCAGCATCAAAGCCATTGGCCTCACCCCAACGCAAATACATGCGCAATAGCATATTGGCCCAATCTTGTGCCTCGGTTCCACCAGAGCCTGATTGAATATCCAGAAAGGCGTTATTCGCATCCATCTCTCCAGAGAACATGCGTTGAAATTCCAGACGCTGTAGCTGTGCTTCATACGATGCCAGATCATTATTGAGATCTTCCAGGGCCGCTTCGTCGTTTTCTTCGCCGACCATTTCCAGCAGCTCGCTGGCGTCTTCGAGGGAATTTTTTAAAGTTGATAGCGTCTCAACAATGGTTTCCAGGCGAGATCGTTCTTTACCTAGCTCCTGAGCTTTATCGGGGTCATTCCAGACATCAGGGTTTTCCAGCTCACGGATGACTTCATCCAGCCGCTCAGACTTTGCATCAAAGTCAAAGATACCCCCTAAGGGACTCGGCACGCCCCTGCATATCTTTTATTTGCTGCTGAATCGCATTGGTTTCCAACATAAAACTACCAGCATTCCTGTTTTTCTACGGCGCGTATCATAGCACAACACTATGAAAATTAAGCTTACTCGGCTAAACAGGTTAGTTTTTCTACGATAAGCTGCGGCGTAATCTTGCCATTAAATTCATTTACATCCAGACGATAGGCTAGATGTACCCGAGACACTGTGGCTGGCCATTCCGCATCCGTTAGATTAAAGGCGATGGCGTCAATCGTCGTATCACCGGTTAGCGGTTTAACCTGTAATTTAAGATGGCGTTCACCGACGATACGTTTATTCACGACTTTAAAGTCACCATCAAACAATGGCTCAGGAAAGCCCTGCCCCCACGGACCTGCATCACGCAAAGTTTGCGCCGTTTGAAGATTTAGTTCGGTAACAGATAATTCACCATCACTGAGAACAACATTGGTCAAAACCTCCTCTGTCGCCACACGTCTAACTTCATCATCAAAGGCTTTTCTGAAGGCCTCATACGCCGTCGTTGATAAAGTCATTCCGGCGGCCATCGCATGCCCGCCAAACTTTTCGAGCAAGTCAGGGTGATGAGCGGCAACACTATCGAGGACATCACGTATATGTATGCCAGGAATAGAACGCGCTGAACCCTTAATCATGCCATTGGTTGAACGGGCAAAGGCAATCACCGGTCTATGCAGACGATCTTTGATACGTGAAGCCAGTATCCCAATAACACCTTCATGCCACTCCTCATCAAACAGACACACCCCGACGGGAAAATCATCAGCATTATCGAGCTGCATTGTTTCCAATACAGTGAGCGCTTGTGTCTTCATATCAGATTCAATACTGCGGCGAGTATGATTGAGATCATCTAGCTGTGTTGCCAATGTCATTGCCGCAGTCTCATCATCTGTCAACAGACATTCAATTCCAACCGACATATCTTCAAGACGACCCGCAGCATTTAACCGGGGTCCTACGCAAAAACCGAGATCCGAAGCAGTAGTGCGCCGATAATCTCTGCCGGCAATCTTCAGCAAAGATAATATACCGGAACAACATTGACCTGAACGAATCCGCGCTAGCCCCTGAGAAACCAATATACGATTATTATGATCCAGCTTAACGACATCGGCAACCGTGCCAAGCGCAACCAGATCAAGATAGTGTGCAAGATTAGGCTCTTCGATTGACTGCTTATTAAACCAATCAAGCTCACGCAAACGTGAACGTAGTGCCAACATGACATAAAAAATCACACCAACACCGGCAAGATTCTTACTGGGAAAAACATCATTCGCCTGATTAGGGTTCACAATCGCCACGGCGGTGGGTAAATCATGTCCCGGCAAATGATGATCGGTGACCAGAACCTGTATACCTAATTGATTCGCCGCATCCACACCGGCAATACTGGAAATACCATTATCAACAGTAATAATGAGATCGGGTATTGATTGGCTGGCGACAGCGACAATCTCTGGCGTCAACCCATAACCATATTCAAAGCGATTCGGCACCAGATACTCTACATGCGCAGCACCCATCGCCCTAAGCACTCTTACCGCCAGGGTGGTACTGGTTGCCCCATCGGCATCAAAATCTCCGATAATTAAAATACGGTGTTGTTGTGCAAGACTCTCAACCAAACAATCAACAGCACTTCCAATATCCTTTAGCTTATCGAAACCTTCTAAACGTTTAAGCTGGTAATCAAGCTGAGTAAAATTATGTATGTCACGGTGCTGGTATATACGTTGCAACACTGGCGCTACTTCTTCAGCCCAGTCAGCAATGACATCGGCATTCATAACACGTCGCTGAATTTTGAAGTCAGCTTTCATTCTTGATGATTAGCCAGACTTTGTAACGACCTGGTTCTACGCCACCAACGCCGCAGATGCCTGGCCTCGAACTGATAAACAATGTCTCCACCAAAATCAAACAGGACCTTTTGTTTTTTATTTTTTAATACCGACTTAAATAATGGCTGAAGAAATTCAGCCTGCCATTTATCCAAAGCCTGAAACCAATTTTGAGGATCATTTTTTCGCTGAAGCTCACGCCAGGATAAATCACAAACAAAATTATTACCTTTAAAATTATTATTAAAAATATCATCAAGGCCTGAAAACGACATATTATTGTGCTTCGCTAAACCTGTTGTGACCAAGTCGTCGCAATAAACCATCGTAAACGTAGGCTCGGACAATTCGGCTAAATTTCCACAACCCCACATCCAGACACTGCTTGCTTGCAAGTCACCACTTTCCTGACGTTCAAGATTAACTGGATGCGTATGCCATAGCATTTGCACCTCATTCATCAGTCCATGCCATTTAATCTGATCTTTGCCCAAAGGCATTAACCGAGAAATCCCCAGCCCTTTTGCTTCTATTATAGGTGTTGTTGATAACGAGATATTTTCAGGTAGTCGTGCATACCAATGGTGCGAGTTAGTCTTTATAAGTTGAACAGACCATTCTTCAAGTAACGGGCGAATCGACTCCTGCAATGCATCTGCTTCATCATCGACAAGTAAAAGCTCCTCATGAGCAATTAAAATGGCTTCTGTACGATCAGCATGTAGACAGACTGGGTCGAGACGCATCCAGCAATCATTGCCTGGGACATGACCTTCGGCAAGTAAACTCAATGCCGCGAGAGGAAAATCATTTTCAGTAGCTGCAATATTAAAGTACGAAAACAACATTTCGTAATCATTTTGCGAAGAAGAAACTTTTTTTACACGATCTGCTCGCGTCAACAATTTTTGCAATAACGATAACTCGGGCCAATCCGATGCTTGCCAATCCTCCTGCCCTGTATACGGACCTAACAGACCAGGGGCAAAGATAACAAGATTTGAAGCCGCGGCGTTCGCCACTGTCTTACTGCATATTATCGAGAATAGCTTTCTTAACCTGATCAAGTGTCGCATCAACAGTGATCATGGCATTGCCATCATCACACTGTTTGATTGCAGTATCCGGGTCTTTCAAGCCATGTCCGGTCAGGGTGCAGACTATTTTACTGCCTTCAGGGATCTTGCCGCTCTTAATATCACGCATCGCACCTGCTAGAGAAGTGGCAGACGCTGGCTCACAAAAAACACCTTCTTTTTCGGTTAATAATTTTTGTGCGGCAAGAATTTCCTCATCGGTGCATTCATCAAACCAGCCTTCCGATTCTTTATTGACTACCCATGCCTTATCCCAGCTTTGCGGATGACCGATTCGAATTGCAGTCGCAACCGTTTCAGGATTATCCACCATACCGCCACGCATAAAAGGTGCGGAACCTGCTGCCTGATAGCCAACCATTTTCGGTAGACTGTTAACAATACCGTTTTCGTGATATTCCTTGTAACCCATCCAGTGCGCCGTGATGTTACCGGCATTTCCAACAGGTATGCAATGATAGTCTGGTGCTGCGCCTAACTCTTCCAGAATCTCAAACGCTGCGGTTTTTTGACCCTGTAAACGAAAAGGATTAATTGAATTCACAATGGTAACGGGTGCATGTTCGGCAACATCTTTCACCAGTTGCATACCTTCATCAAAGTTACCTTTTATTTGGATAACAACGGCACCATGAATCATTGCCTGCGCAAGCTTACCCAGGGCAATCTTGCCTTCGGGGATTAAAACAAATGCTGTAATGCCAGCACGTGCTGCATAGGCAGCGGCTGCCGCAGAAGTGTTGCCCGTTGAAGCACAGATGATCGCCTTGCTTCCCTCTTCTACCGCTTTAGTTACTGCCATACACATGCCGCGATCTTTAAAAGAGCCAGTAGGATTCAGACCTTCATACTTTACGTAAATATCAACATCTTTACCCAGAGCATCAGGAATATTGTGTAAACGAATAAGCGGGGTATTGCCTTCACCCAAACTGATGATGCGCGTGTCATCATGCACCGGCAAGCGGTCACGGTATTTATCGATAAGGCCTGTGTAACGTGGGCGAATAGGCATAACTTCAACTCCTAAATATAAAAATTTTTACCGCAAAGACGCCAAGGACGCAAAGAATGAACAATAAAATAAATTGAGTACTTTTCGTATATTAAAACTTTGCGTTCTTAGCGCCTCTGCGGTTAATAATAAATAAAATCAATTCGCATCTAATGTTTCCATACGAATGCGGGTCACATTACCATGAATACTTGGCAGTGCTTCGATGCTGGCAATCGCTTGATTCATTTTGGCTTCCTGTACACGGTGCGTCAGCATGATCACAGAAACATCAGTAGAAGCATCAACAGGTTCTTTCTGAATCAATGCTTCGATACTAATACCTTGCTCACCCAGAATAGTAGTTACCTTGGCCATGACACCAGGTTCATCGGCTGCTTGCATACGTAGATAGTATGCCGTTTCAATTTCATCGATATTCAGTACTGGCAAATCGGATAGTGCATCTGCCTGAAAGGCAAGATGTGGCACACGATTTTCAGGATCTGATGTTAAGGCGCGGACAACATCGACCAGGTCTGCAACCACCGCAGAGGCTGTAGGCTCAGCGCCTGCACCTGCACCATAATATAGAGTCGGTCCAACCGCATCACCCATCACCAGGACAGCATTCATAACACCATCCACATTTGCAATTAATCGACGCTCAGGGATCAGTGTAGGGTGTACACGCAGTTCAATACCTTTTTCGGTACGACGCGATACACCAAGGTGCTTAATGCGATAGCCTAATGCTTCCGCATAGTTCACATCATCACGGGTAATCTTGGTGATGCCCTCAGTGTAGGCCGCATCAAATTGCAGCGGGATACCAAAGGCAATCGATGCCAGTATTGTCAGTTTATGGGCCGCATCAATGCCTTCAACATCAAAGGTTGGATCAGCTTCTGCATAACCCAGCTCTTGTGCTTCTTTCAATACATCGGCAAAGTCACGGCCTTTATCCTTCATCTCAGTAAGAATGAAATTGCCCGTACCATTAATGATACCAGCAAGCCATTGAATATGATTTCCAGCCAGTCCTTCACGGATCGCTTTGATAATAGGTATACCACCAGCAACTGCTGCTTCAAAGGCAACCATTACGCCTTTGGCCTGAGCTGCTTTAAAAATCTCATTACCGTGTTTTGCAATTAAGGCTTTATTGGCCGTAACGACATGTTTGCCGTTAGCAACGGCTTTTTCAACCATGTCTTTTGCAAGCCCATCACCGCCAATTAATTCAACAACGATATCAACATCAGGATGATTCACGACTTCGTTTGGTTCTGTCGTCAATTCGATGCCCGTCGTATCACAGATACGTGGTTTATCCAGATCACGTGCTGCAGCAATTATAACTTCGATGCCGCGCCCTGCACGACGACTGATCTCATCTGCATTACGTTTTAATACATTGACAACACCGCCACCGACGGTACCTAACCCTAATAAACCGATCTTAACCGGATTCACGATGCTCCCCCTGCTGACATATCACTACCTTTACGAAACAGATCCCGAATGCCCCGAATCGCCTGACGTGTACGATGTTCATTTTCAATTAAACCAAAGCGCACATGGTCATCACCATAATCACCAAATCCAATTCCTGGCGATACTGCCACTTTGGCTTCTTTTAATAATAATTTGGAAAATTCCAGTGAGCCCATATCCTTAAACTCTTCTGGAATGGGTGCCCAGACAAACATAGTCGCTTTTGGTTTTTCAACCGTCCAACCTAAGCTATTTAATCCTTCACACAACACATCACGACGTTTTTTATAACGTCCGCAAATCTCAGCAACGCAATCCTGTGGTCCTTCAAGAGCTGCAATGGCCGCTACCTGAATTGGTGTGAACATGCCGTAATCAAGATATGATTTCATTCGAGCTAATGCAGCAACAAGTATTGCATTGCCACACATAAAACCAACACGCCATCCGGGCATGTTATAACTCTTGGATAAAGAGAAAAATTCGACAGCGACTTCTTTAGCACCAGGCACCTGTAATATTGAGGGAGCTTTATAACCATCAAAAACCAAATCGGCGTAAGCAATATCCTGAACCACCCAGATCTGATGCTCGCGTGCAATCGCAACGACCTTCTCGAAAAACTCTAATTCAACGCATTGGGCCGTCGGATTGCCTGGGAAATTCAGTACCAGCATTTTTGGCTTGGGCCAGGAATCTTTAATTGCCTTTTCCAGGGCATCAAAAAAATCAACACCAGGCACCAATGGCACATGGCGAATATCAGCACCGGCAATAATAAAACCATAAGGATGAATCGGATATGCCGGGTTAGGTACCAGCACGGCATCACCAGGACCAACCGTTGCCATGGCCAAATGTGCAAGACCTTCTTTAGAGCCAATGGTGACAATCGCTTCAGATTCAGGCTCTAAATCGACATCAAAACGATCTTTATACCAATTACAAATTGCCCGTCGTAAACGCGGTATCCCCCGCGACACAGAATACCGATGCGTATCCTCGCGCTGCGCCGCTTCCACCAGCTTCTCGACAATATGCTTTGGCGTTGGCTGGTCAGGATTACCCATGCCAAAATCAATAATGTCTTCGCCGCGCGCTCGTGCCGCCGCCTTCAATTCATTGACGATATTAAAGACGTACGGTGGTAGCCGGTTAATTCTTGGAAAGTCTTCGATCAAGCGAGTAACCCTGAGAAAGTGTTAAAATCCGTATTCCAGCGAGCTCACAGCCCGCCAGCAAAGCTGCTAACATTAACGGCTAGGCCCGCTAACTGTCAATCACCAGAAGGGTTTTACGGAAATTAGACCATGAAATTTAATTTGGAAAATAGTGACCGCTATACGGTCATTTCCTACCAACCGGGTGAAATTACCATCCTGCTTGGAATGGAAGCAAATACAGCGGACGAACGTCCAAAACCCCGAAAACAAACTCTGAGCAGCAGTTTTATCCTGGCCCCGGATCAATTAATCGAGGGCTGGCCTGTGAGCAACATTAACGCCCTCGGCAGCGAGCATCTAAGGCAAATTACAGATCTTGAACCGGAGCTGGTTCTACTAGGCTCAGGCGCCAGCCATTGCTTCCCGGATATGGCGCTGCTGGCGCCCTTACAAAATGCACAAATTGGTTACGAGATCATGGATAGCCAGGCAGCCTGTCGAACGTACAATTTACTCCGAGGGGAAGGCCGCCATGTGGTGGCGGGCATTATTTTATAACTGAGTTTTGTGGCAATCGGACAAGACTATTTGAAAAGTGCGTCGCAGGAATAGCCTTCATGTTCTAATATATCGCGCAACTTGCGTAGCGCTTCAATCTGTATCTGCCGCACTCGCTCACGGGTCACACCGATACTGCTACCTACCTCTTCTAGTGTAGAGACGTCATAACCGTTCAAGCCAAAACGCCGGGCCACGACTTCACGTTGTTTATCAGAGAGCTGTGACAGCCATTTGTCCAGATTGGCTTTGACGTCATCATCCTGCAACAGGACGATTGGATCGGTGTTACTTTCATCAGGGATGGCATCAAGTAAAGAATTGTCCGTGTCTTTACCCAAAGGCACATCCACCGAGGCAATACGTTCATTAAGTCCCAGCATTTTCTTCACATCTGCAATGGGTTTATCCAGCATTTCAGCAATTTCTTCAGGGCTGGGTTCATGATCCAGAGTTTGAGACAGATGACGTGCCGCACGTAAGTAGATATTAATTTCTTTCACGACATGAATCGGCAAGCGAATGGTGCGGGTCTGATTCATAATCGCACGTTCGATCGTCTGGCGGATCCACCAGGTGGCATATGTCGAAAAACGAAAACCCCGTTCCGGATCGAATTTCTCAACTGCGCGAATAAGTCCGAGGTTGCCCTCTTCTATAAGATCTAATAATGCCAGGCCACGATTGAGATAACGGCGGGCAATTTTGACGACGAGTCTTAAATTACACTCAATCATCTTGGCCCTTGCGGCCATATCACCCTTTAGAGCCTTACGAGAATAAAAAACTTCTTCTTCTGCCGTCAGTAATGCAGAAAAACCGATTTCACCCAAATATAAGCGGGTGGCATCCATTTGACCATCTGAGACTTCACCCCGTGAAAAGCTGACCTTCTTACCTGTCTTTTCATCGGCACTGTCAACATCCACCTCTTGAGCACTGTCTTCCGAATCCAGTAGAAGCTCTGTTACCTCTTCTACAGGTTCTTCTGACGCCATATCGACTTCTGTCTGTGGTTTTTCTGTTTCTTTTTTTTGCATCGAGCTACGTCGTCCCATCCTCTCGACCTACCTGCATTATTTTCGATGTTTTGGTAAATAGCGTAAAGGGTTAACCGGCTTACCGCTGCGACGGATTTCAAAATGTAGCTTCACCCTATTCGTGCCACTCTTTCCCATATCGGCAATTTGTTGTCTCGCCTTAACTATTTGATTTTCCTTTACCAGATTTTTCTTATTATGGGCATAAGCACTAAAAAATTCTTCATTGTGTTTCACAATTATTAAATTTCCATAACCACGTAAACCATTGCCACTATACACAACCTTGCCCGCTCCAGCCGCTTTCACAGGTTGCCCTAAACGGCCACTGATATCTACCCCTTTGCGACCGGCATCATTATGCGAAAAAGTGGTTATTATTCGGCCTGTCGTTGGCCAGGACCAAACCAGTTTTTTCCACGCATGCTTTTTAGGAGCATAGACAGGTTGAGGCTTTTTCTTCGACGGTGGTGTTTGTTTTCGTTCACGAGAAGATAATACTGGCTTAGGCTTAGGCTTAATTTTACGTGGCGTTACCCGAATACGTTGCAAGGGAAAGATTGTATATGGTGCTTTTATACCGTTCCAAAACGCTAACTGGCGATGGTCATAACCGTGCTGCCAGGCGATGGAATATAAAGTTTCGCCTTTTTGGACAACGTAATAGTCGCTGCCTTTTTTTAATGGAACTACCGGCTGTTTACTGACATCGCCTCGACGATAATAACCCTTGGTATAAATACCTTTGTGGGAACATGCACCGAGCAGCAGCAAAGCTACCAACGACAGTGAAATATGTGGCAAAAACCGCTTCACGACTTCCAGATAATATAGCCAACAATAACAACAAGGATTAACAACCAGCCAAGACGATCTATATATTTCTGCAACATATCTTCCATGCGTTGGCCTCCCCAAACCATTAGGCCTGCCACAAGGTAAAAACGCGCGCCACGTCCAATGACTGATGCCAATACAAAAGGTAAAAAGGCCATGCTCAGAGCACCGGCAGTAATCGTAAATATTTTATAAGGAATTGGTGAAAAACCTGCCAGAAAAACTATCCATATCCCCCAGGTTTCAAACCATGTCACCGCATTAGTATAGCGGCTCCAATAACCCAGTTTATGTAACCAGGGTTCTATCAAATCAAAGGCAAACATGCCAATTAGATAGCCAAATATCCCACCCAATACTGAAGCCACCGTGGTCAATAAAGCATAGCGCCAGGCTTTATCAGGTTTTGCCAGGGACATCGGTGCCAGCATGACATCCGGGGGTATGGGAAAAAATGAAGACTCCGCAAAACTCAGTCCCGCCAGGTAACGATTCGCATGTGGATGTTTGGCCCACTGCATTACACGCCCATATAATTTTGAAAAAAATTTCAATCTAACGCCCTTTTACCAATGGTACAAAACTCACCCAATCTAACGATTCATGATGAAACTCATCTCCATCGCGTTGAATCACAAATAAACGCTGCTTTCCGCCTGGTCCTATCGGAATAACCATACGACCACCGTCCGCCAATTGCATCAATAACTCTTGTGGAATTTCTTCCGGTGCTGCTGTTACTAAAATACCGTCATAAGGTGCATAGTCATTCCAGCCCCAGTAACCGTCAGTCACACGAAAAACGATATTGCGCAATTGCAGTTGTAGTAAACGCTGTTTGGCTTGTTCCTGTAGTGGTGCAATACGTTCCACCGTATACAGGTGCTCAATTAATTGTGCCAGGATGGCCGTCTGATAACCGCAACCTGTACCCACTTCCAGAACCCGTTTTAAAGGCGGGCCTTCAAGCAATATTTCTGTCATACGGGCAACAATATAAGGCTGAGAAATGGTTTGTCCATAGCCAATCGGCAATGCCGTATCTTCATAGGCTCGACTTGCCAGCGCCTCATCAATAAATAAGTGGCGCGGCGTCTTGCGCATGACTTGAAGGACGCTATCATTCGTTATCCCCTCGCTACGCAGGCGCTCGATCAAGCGATCGCGCGTACGCTGTGATGTCATGCCAATGCCTTGCTGCTGAATCGAGTTCACTCCTCAGGCTCCAGCCAATCACTCAAGGTATCGAGAACAGCATGCTGAGTGAGATCCACCTGTATGGGGGTCACCGATACATAACCATTGCGTACAGCGTAAAAATCGGTGCCAGGACCGGCATCCTGCTCTGCCCCCGGCGGGCCTACCCAGAAAATCTCGCGGCCACGGGGATCTGTCGATTTAACCACGGGCTCTGCCTTATGGCGATGTCCTAGCCGTGTCGCCTGCATACCCTTGATTTCATCCCAGGGGATATTGGGGACATTCACATTCAAAATGGTGGCAGCAGGAAGCTCATGTAATTCCATGCGGCTCAATAACTGACGCACAGCCCTGGCAGCCGTCTCAAAATATTCCAAAGGGGCTCGTCCACCCAGCGAAACAGCAATCGCTGGATAGCCCAGAAATCGACCTTCCATAGCGGCCGCCACCGTGCCGGAATACAGCACGTCATCTCCCAGATTAGCACCGGCATTTATCCCGGAAATCACCATATCGGGTTCTTCATCAAGCAGCCCAGTGATAGCCAGATGCACACAGTCGGTCGGCGTGCCATTCACACGCATCACACCATCGGCCATTTTTGTGGCTCGAATCGGTTGTTCCAGGGTCAGGGAATTACTGGCGCCGCTACGATCACGGTCGGGTGCCACTACGGTAATCTTGGCCATGTCATAAAGCGAGGACGCCAGTAGACGGATCCCTTTCGCTTCATAACCATCATCATTGCTAAGTAATATATGCATTTTTTCAGTCACGACATCCGGTGGGTAAAAAGAAACGGTCGCTGTTACCACCACGTAACGACAACGTACTATACGCGAAACTGCGTAATCACACTATCCAACGCCTGTTTCCACGAAAAATCTTTTATACTCCGTGATATGAAGAAAAAACGTCCTCAAATTTCTGAAGAAGAGCAAAATCTGTTCCGTGATGCCATGCGCGACGTGCGCCCTATGGAAGATGATGGCAAAGTCAGCATCGAAAAGAAAAAACCCTCTCCTCGTGCTCGACAACACGAGCTTGATGAGCAGCAGGTATTTGAAGATATGCTCTCTGATCCCATCGATCTCTCGGAAATTGAAACGGGCGATGCGCTGCTGTTTTCACGCAGTGGTGTGCAACCCGCCATGATAAAAAAACTGCGCCGTGGACAATATGCGGTCGAGGCAGAACTCGATTTACATCGCATGACTTCGGATGAAGCGCGTCAGGCAACATCAGCATTTTTACAAATCGCTCGACAGCATGGTAAACGCTGCATTCGCATCATCCATGGCAAAGGACTCGGTTCTGCTAATAAACTCCCTGTCCTCAAAATTAAAGTCAATCACTGGCTCAAACAGCGTGATGAAGTCCTCGCCTTTTGCTCTGCTCTACCCGTAAATGGTGGCACCGGTGCGGTCTACGTACTGCTGCGCTCTAACCGTTAACCCACTTTTTAAGTGTCAGAAAATAAAATTTTCTAAAGATTTAATTTCCTGAACCGACAAATATTGCACTGCAATACCTGATTATTTTTATAAGGTATTAAGCCTGATTTAACTAATGGTTTAAATACCAACACTCAGCCTTTAACAGATATTCGCAATATTGAAAAAGTTTGTGCCACTTAAACCAAATGTAGAAGTACGTGGAGTTATCAATATGAACATTAGATTTAATAACGTTTCCGTTAAAGCAAAAATTTATAGCATTACAGCCATCATGAGTATGGCACTCATACTCAGTGCAGGTTATGCCCTCCATGCCATGAGCAAAATTGGTGGCGAACTATTTGCCATCGCTGAAGAAGATATTCCGCTTACCAAGATTATTACCAAAATCGCGACTCACCAACTCGAACAGGCTATCCACCTGGAACGCGCCCTACGCTACGGCGAAGAAATCGGTAAAGAACCCACGGCTGAAAAGCACTACAAAAAAGCCATTGAGCACTTTGGAAGCTTGTCACGCAAAGTTAATGAAGAAATTAGAATAGGCGAAGTCCTTGCCAAAGACGCCATAACCCTCGCCCACAGTAGTGCTGAGCTGAATGAATTCAAGCATATAGACGAGGCCTTAATAAAGATCGAAAAAGAACACCAGGAATATTCCCTCCATGCCAAAGCCATCTTTGCTCTGATTGGTCAAAATAGAATGCACGACGCCTATATTGCCGCCGAACACATTGAAAAAGAGGAAGATAATCTTAACCATGAGCTGGGAAATCTGCTCAGTGAGATTGAAACATTTACCGATGAAGCCGCTCTCAATGCCGAACACCACGAACAAGCCGCTTTTCGCAACCTCCTTGTTATTAGCATAATTGCAATACTATTTAGTCTTGTCGTTGCCTTTTTTATTGTTCGCGGCATCACCTATGGTCTTAGCCTGGCCGTTGGTTCCGCCAAACAAATCGCGAGTGGTAACCTGACCGAAGAAGTTAAAGTCACTGGCACAGATGAAATCGGCCAACTGTTAACAGCACTTGCGGAAATGCGTAATAAGCTCAACAACATGATTACCGAAATGAATCATGCCTCGACCGAACTAGCCGCCACTTCAGAAGAACTGGCCACCGTGACTGAAGAAAGCAATCGGGGGATCCATCAACAGCAATCGGAAGTGCAGCAAGCCGCCACCGCCATGAACGAAATGGCAACTACAATTCACGAGGTTGCACAAAATGCCCAAATGACAGCAGAGTCGGCACGTGGTGCTGATAATGAAGCACATCAGGGTCAGGCTGTCGTAACAGATACTGTAGAGTCGATTCAATTATTAGCGAATGCCATCGACGATGCTTCATCGGTAATTCAACAGGTTGGCCAGGACAGTGATAATATTGGCTCCGTTCTTGATGTCATAAAAGGTATTGCCGAGCAAACCAATTTGCTGGCATTAAATGCCGCTATTGAAGCTGCTCGCGCAGGAGAACAGGGACGAGGATTTGCTGTCGTTGCAGACGAAGTTCGCACACTTGCCCAACGTACTCAGCACTCCACTTCCGAAATCGAAGAAATGATCACGCGACTACAAGATAGCTCTAAAAATGCGATCAGTGCGATGCAACATGGTCGAGATCAAGTACAGAACAGTGTTGAAAAAGCAAGCAATGCCGGACATTCATTAAGCTCTATTACAAGTATTGTTGGACAAATCAACGATATGAATACCACTATTGCCAGTGCTGCCGAGGAGCAATCGACCGTTGCAGAAGAACTTAATCGAAATTTTTCCAAAATCAGCGAAATATCAGATATGAATTCTTCTGCTGTCACTCAAATCAGTGCCTCCAGTGAAGAACTTTCTCGTATGGCAATGAATCTACAGGAATTGATCGCTCAGTTTGAAATATAAACAGCTCTTCCCTTATCTAATATCTCAGACTATACAAATAGTACTGTTCATCTCCCTCTCTGCGTCACCAATTGTACGGCGATAAAGCCCGTGTACAGGTTTATTCCCTGGCCTCGAACAAAAACCAACGGTTAGTAACTTCCAAGCCTATTAAGCGAATGCATATTCGCTTCAATAAACACACGATAACTCGCCTATTCACATAATTTAAGCATGTAATAGTTGTTTGCCAGGACGACTAATACACACTAACTGTATGCAAATACACACATTTTTTCAAGGTGAATAATATTTGGCCGATAACCTAAACCAGACAAGTTGTCACAGGCGAAAAATAAAATCGAGGCTCACAGTGTATGAACATTTTAAATAAGTTCAATGACATTTCAATCCGGTCAAAAATCTTCACGCTCGCCGGGGTCCTTATCACTGCTCTTGTCGTGTCCATCTACTTTTCTCTCAGCAGTATGCAGAGTATCGATGATGAGTTGAAATCCATAGCGTCGAAAGATATTCCACTGACAAAAGTCACCAGCCAGGTCGCGATACATCAACTTGAGCAGGCCATTAATTTAGAACGTGCACTTCGTTACGGTGCGTATATCTCAACCTCAGAAACGGCCAAAAAACACTTTGATGAAACGCTCAAGAGTTATGAAAAAATCAATGTCGCTATTTATGATGAGTTTAAGCAGATCAAACAACTTGTGGATAAAGGATTAGCCACTGCAAACTCTGAAAAAATAACAAAACGATATATTGATATTGAAGAGAAGTTCAGACAAATTGAAACCATACACTCCGAATTTGTGAATACCGTTGTCTTCATTATAAAAGCTATTCTGGCAGGCGATATTACCAAAGCTTTAGAACAAACGGACAAAATAGAAAAACTGGAAGAAGATATTGATCATGCTTTGATCAATCTTTTATACCAGGTTGAATCTTTTACAGAAGAATCTATTCAAGATGCTGAACATCATGAACGTGCAGCCATTAATATGCTGATTACGATTTCAATTGTGACTGCAATTTCAACACTGATAATTTTACTTGTCGTCACTGCCGGCGTTTCCCGTCTCACCGGTGGTCTGACACGTTCACTCGATATTGCCCAAAAAATTGCTGATGGCGATCTCACAGAAGCAGTTGAATCTGATGGCAATGATGAAATTGGCAAACTGCTCTCTGCCTTAGGTGTTATGCGAGACAAACTGCATAATATGATTACCCAAATGAATCAAGCGTCTACGGAATTATCCACCTCCTCCGAAGAACTTGCCTCTGTCAGCGAAGACAGCAATAAAGGCATACATCAACAACAATCAGAAATTCAACAAGCCGCAACGGCCATGAATGAAATGACTGCCGCCGTACAGGAAGTTGCCTCAAATGCGCAACTCACTTCAGAGTCTGCCAACGAAGCGAATAAAGAAACACAAAAAGGCAAAAATGTTGTGGATGCAACGGTTGTTTCAATACAATCGCTTGCCGGTGTTGTTGATAATGCTGCTGGTGTTATACAACAGGTAGGAAATGATAGCGATAATATTGGAACGGTACTTGATGTCATCAAAGGCATAGCCGAACAAACTAATTTACTAGCACTAAATGCAGCAATTGAAGCTGCCCGCGCTGGTGAGCAAGGTCGTGGTTTTGCGGTTGTTGCTGATGAAGTTCGCACCCTGGCCAAAAGAACACAGGAATCCACATCTGAAATCGAGGATATGATCAGCCGTCTGCAAGACAGTTCTAAAAATGCTATTAACGCCATGGACGCAGGTCGTGAACAAGCAAACACCAGCGTCTCTCAAGCGACTGAAGCAGGAAGCGCACTCGCAGCCATCAATGAAGTCGTCGCTCGAATAAGTGATATGAATACACAAATTGCAAGTGCTGCCGAAGAGCAAACCACTGTAGCGGAAGAGGTGAATCATAATATAACTGTCATTAGCCAGGTTGCTGAACAAAATGCTGCTGCCGTCAATCAGATAACTGCCTCAAGTGAAGAACTTTCCCGCATGGCGGTTAGCTTGCAGGAAATGATTTCCCAGTTCCAGATTTAACCCTTTAATTGCTGATTTTGACTAAAAATTATCACTTCGATAACCTGTGTTGGTATCCAGATGATATTCCATACATATAACGTTTTGTAACAAACAATTCAATCCCGACACTAAAGCCGAGCATCACTCTTTCAAGACAGCATTTAAAACCCGGCAAAGCGAACGATTAGTCGGGGGTTTTTATTATCTAAAACCTTACCTCACAACAATGCCTTAAAAAAATTACCTGTATTACAAAAAATTATCTCCACAGGACTCTAAGCACAAAAATGGTGCGAAACACAAACTATTACATCTGCTAAAGAAACCAACAACAAAGCCGCTATTTAAAACTCACAAAACATATTAAAGATAACTTGTTCTGGAGCACCTACAGATGGCTATAAAATCCCTACTGACCATTCGCAATAAACTTATTGCGGGTTTTACCGTGCTGATCGCATTAACCGCAATTACCGGTGCTTTTGCCCTAATAGAAATAGGTGTTCTGAGTAATCTCACTGTCAAGCTTTATAAACACCCTCTCGCAGTAACCCGGGCCTCATTACAAGCCAATGTTGACATCATAAAAATGCATAGCGCGATGAAAGATATTGCTTTAGCGAAAGACAGTGCAGATATAGAGGCTGCAAGTTCAAAAATAGACATCTATGAAGCAGATGCTTATAAAGAATTTGACATTATTACAGAACGCATCCTGGGCAAAGATGGCGAAGCTCTTATCGCGGAGACTATTCAGTTGTTTCACGACTGGAAACCAATGCGTGATGAAATCATTCAGCATCTGAAAGATGGCAACCATGAAGCCGCTGCCGCTATTACGAAAGAAAAAGGTGCCAAACACGTTGCCAAATTAGACAAAGACATGAATGCCCTGGTCGGCTATGCAGGTACTAAAGGTGCTGGTTTCTTTAAGATGGCGCAGGCAAAAAGTGACAGTGTTTTTGCAATCATGCTTACTATCATTTTCCTTTCAGCTACTATTGGTCTGGTACTAGCCTATTTCATCGGCCGATCCATCATTAATCCGGTAAATAGTTTGCGCTTTACTATTGAAGATATCGAAGCCAATTCTGATCTAACAAAACGCATTGCGATCACCTCTAAAGATGAGATTGGCAGCACTTCTATCGCTTTCAATAGTATGCTGGAAAAATTTGAGGCATTGATTCAACAAGTCACCAGTTCTGCGACGCAGCTTGCGGCGGCATCGGAAGAAGTCTCTTCGGTCGCACAGGACAGTGCCTCTAATGTTGATCGTCAACGCCATGAAACTGATCAAGTGGCTACCGCCATTAACCAGATGACAGCCACTGTGCAGGAAGTTGCCAGTAATGCCACCAGCGCATCTGGTGCAGCGAATAATGCTGACAACGAATCCAAGGGTGGTCGTGCCGTTGTTGAGAGTGCCTCACAATCTATTACACAACTGGCCAGTGAAATCGAAAATGCCGCCGGCGTTATCAACGGCGTGGAACAGGATTCCGAAAGTATCGGTTCAGTACTGGACGTCATTAAAGGTATCGCTGAACAAACCAACTTGCTGGCCCTTAATGCCGCCATTGAAGCAGCACGTGCCGGTGAACAGGGTCGTGGTTTTGCCGTAGTGGCAGATGAGGTTCGTACCCTCGCTTCACGGACTCAACAATCGACTCAGGAAATCGAGGCGATGATCGAAAAACTGCAAAGCGGAGCTCGCAATGCGGTTGACGTGATGAACAGCAGTCGCGAACAGGCACAGGTAGGTGTTACGCAGGCCAATGAAGCCATGCAGTCTCTGGATGCTATAGCGCGCGCAGTAGAGACTATCAATGACATGAATACTCAAATTGCCAGTGCCGCCGAGGAGCAAGCAGCCGTATCAGAAGAGATTAACCGCAATGTCACCAGCATTAGTCAAATATCAGAACAGACCGCAGAAGGAACAGAACAAACGACTGCTGCTGCGGATGAGCTGGCCAAGCTAGCCTCGAACCTGCAACAGCTAATTTCTCAGTTTAAAATTCAGGGCAGTAGCTACTAGCAATCTTCAATACCAGACCTCCACACAACCCCTAATCATATAATATTATTAGGGGGTTTTTCTTTTGCCATTATAAAACTTGCACAGCAAATTAAAGCTTTAATTTATAAGGCCGATAATTTCGAAACAGACAGTGAGATCTCTCCTAATATATGGAGGCCACCTCTATAAAATATATACCTGCAACAAGAGGACAATCGTCATGAGAGGAATTTTTACACCAGCGATGCTTTTAATGGATCGACTGAAATATCCATTCAAGTTTGGGCTTATATTTATTATTGTCCTTATTCCTCTGCTGGTCCTGAGTGCTAGTCTTGTCAACTCATTCGAAGAAGAACTTGATTTCCTAAAAAATGAGCATGATGGCCTAAGCTACATAAAGCTAATCCGACAACCCCTTGAACATATGCAGCAGCACAGGGGCATGACTGCCACCTACCATAATGGTAATGCCAGTTTCAAAGACCGTATTTTAGCGAAACGCCTCGATGTCGATAAACATATGATTGCCCTTACTACTGTCGATAAAGAGCTCGGCGAAGCCATGAAGACCCAGGGGAAAATTGCGGAAATTCAACAACAATGGAATGCGCTTAAGGCCAACTCTTTGAATATGCAGCTCGGTGAATCAATCAAAGCGCATAGTAAAATGATTCGTGACTTGCTGGCACTTATGACTTACGTTGCAGATAGCTCTGAAATCACTCTTGATCCATATTTAGATACCTACTACCTGGGTGCATCTCTCGTCTCGACTCTACCCCAACTCCTGGAGAACATGGGCCAGGCTCGTGCTGTCGGTTCAGGTGTTGCCAGCAATGGAAGTTTTACACCAAAAAATTTCACACGCTTGTCCGTTTTGGTCAACAACATAGAAAATGCTTTCACCTCATTACAAGCTGGTATGAATGCTGCCTTTGAACATAACCCAGCCGTTGCCGATAAACTCAAGGTAGGTATTGATGCAAACAATAAAGCCGTAGCATCTATGCTCTCGCTTATGAACAATCAACTGCTCAAAGCTGAAGCCATTAGCGTTAGTGGCGATGAAGTATTTAGCATCGCCACCAAAGCGATTAGTGGCTCATACAAAATGTATGACAACCTTGCGCCTGTCTTTGATGATTTAGTAATTACACGTATTAATGATAAGACATCGACAGAAATCACTGCGGTCGTTATTGTCATCGCAGTCTTATTATTAGTTGCCTATTTATTTGTTGGCTTTTATCTTGCTGTGAAACGTAGCATTGAGACTATAAATGAAGGCACTGAACAGTTATCAAATGGTGACCTGACAGTAACAATATCACTCACCGCCCATGATGAAATGAGCCAGATCGCACAACGATTTAATGATATGAGTGAAAAATTTAACGCCTTAATTCAACAAGTCATTAGCGCTACTGGACAATTAGCCGCCGCATCTGAAGAAGTTTCTTCTGTCGCGAAAGATAGTGCCACTAACATTGAGCGCCAACGTAGCGAAACCGATCAAGTCGCCACTGCAGTCAATGAAATGAGCGCCACTGTCCAGGAAGTTGCCAGCAATGCCAGCAATGCAGCAGGTGCAGCAACCAATGCTGACAACGAAGCCAAAGGTGGCATGGAAGTCGTTAACAACACCTCCAATGCCATTGGTCAGCTGGCACTGGAAATTGAAAATGCGGCAAACGTCATACAGGGCGTTGAAAGTGACAGTGAGGCTATTGGTACAGTACTTGATGTTATTAAAGGCATTGCCGAACAGACAAACCTGTTGGCACTAAACGCGGCAATAGAAGCAGCGCGTGCCGGTGAACAAGGTCGTGGCTTTGCCGTTGTTGCTGATGAAGTACGTACTCTAGCATCACGTACACAACAATCAACGCAAGAAATCGAGCAAATGATTGAGAAACTACAAACTGGCTCACGCTCTGCTGTTGAAGTCATGAAGAAGAGTAGTGATCAAGCTCAGTCAGGGGTCACACAGGCACAGGAAGCTGCCTCAGCACTTGAAGCAATTACACGCGCTGTTGGCACTATTACCGAGATGAATACTCAAATCGCAAGTGCTGCGGAAGAACAGTCTTCAGTTGCAGAAGAGATCAACAAAAATATCATTAGTATAAGTCAGATTTCAGAACAAACTTCTTCAGGTGCGGATCAAACTACTTCATCTGCAGAAGAACTGGCCAGACTCGCTTCCGATCTTCAGCAACTGGTAGGTCAATTCAAGATTCACTAAAGAACAATATTCGATTAAGGGCTGGTAGTTTCTATTTGCCAGCCCTTATCAATAAAAATTTCACGCATGACCGATGTTGCATAGCTTCCTCTCGATAAGGTAAATCTCAGCTCCAGCACATCTTCGGCCAACCAGTCATGTTGCATGTCCTGCGGAAGCAAACGAAAACTGCGTCGCATTTGCTTCAAACCCATACGTTCCAGTGCTTCTTGCCAACCCTTGTAAGGCATCAATATCTGTTCTTCCAATATGAGAGCATCTGCACAAAGGAAGTCCTGTCCTCTTCCCCACAATGGTCCACTGGAATGGATCTCAAAGTCATGTAAACGTATTTCTGTTTCTTGAGTAATCTTGTCTTCGATAAAATATTTCAGGCTGTCATCAAAAATAAAGGCATCGCCATTTATCCCCTGGTTCCAGTTATTTTGTCGGACACGCTCCGACAACACCAGATTAAACAACCATGAACGAGCAGCAGATAAATACAAGCCTTGTTGATGGCGCTTGGGGCGAATCTGCTTTTGAAACAACTTATCAGCTTGCTGTAGATTATTGCGACCACGGCCAAAACGTTGCTCGCCAAAATAGTTCGGCACACCCTTGGTAGAAATCAATTGCAACCGCTGTTCAATGTCGGCTTTATCGCCTTGCAGATCCTGAATTCGCAAGACAAAGTGGTTGGCCTTTAAACCACCTTTTTTAAGCTTACGACCGTGTCTGGTGGCTTTTATTACGCTTACCCCCTCTGGCAGTTCAAACGTCTCTGGTGTGGGCTTACCTGGCATATACAGACTAAACCATTGTCTAGTGACTGCACGTCGATCTTTCATACCGGCGTAACTGACGTCCATATTGCGTAAACCGAATTGTCGACTCAAGCTACGGGCAATTTCATCGGTATTACGTTCTCGCTTTTCAACGAAGACAAGGACATGCTCACCTTCACCGTCAGGTTCAAATGACAGTTTTTCTTCGACAAAGAAGTCTTCAGGTTTAACGCGCAAACGACCAGTAGCAGAGGGTTCACCGTAGGCGCAAGGAAAGATTGTTTGAAGTTCATCAGGGTTAATTATCATGCGGCGGATTATATATCAAACATAGGGATGAGGGACTGGGGACTGCGTACTAGATACTAGATACTAGATACTAGATACTAGATACTAGATACTAGATACTAGATA
>Ga0316204_10002108_pt1 | contig 47297 bp, 34 predicted proteins | sample 6monrhotite_MG_2_FD_205661 | JGI IMG/M metagenome (GOLD analysis project Ga0316204, IMG submission 205661) | Microbial mat bacterial communities from mineral coupon in-situ incubated in ocean water Damariscotta River, Maine, United States -... | ecosystem: Environmental > Aquatic > Marine >... | reverse complement strand
CTTGACGCTGACGAATCGTCCGGGGATTCGTTAGCGCAGCGAGCACACGTCGAATCTCCCAAGGGGCACCGCGCCGCCAATGACGGTCGGGAAGTCCAACAACCCAACAGGCAGAACGACGGCGCCTTGCCGTGACGCTCAAACTACGAGCCCGCAACTGCCAGAACCGTTCTCGCCAGTCCCATCAACCTTCGTCAAACCGAGCCGAACCCGCCGAACCCAACGAACCCGCCGAACCCGCCGCGCCGAAACCGCCGAACCGAAACCGCCGAACCAACCCCACCAACAGAGGCATCAACCAGAAAACCCCACCGCCCCCCCCACCGACACCACCAACACCACACCCACACTCACCCTTCTCAAGCCCAGCCTCTTCAAGATCCACACAGCCCTCATCAATGGAGAGATCACAGTCATTGTCGATGTCGTCGCACATCTCGTGGTAGCCGGGGTTGACCCAGCCGTCCTCGTCGTCGCAGTCGCCATCGCCCACGGTCCAGCCGTCGTTGTCGAGATCGCCCACGCCCTCGTCGATCTGCTCGTCGCAGTCGTCGTCGTCGCCGTTGGCCGCCTCGGGGGCGCCCGGGTGCAGGTCGGGATCCTCGTCGTCGCAGTCGCCGCCGAGCTCGCTGTAGCCGTCGCCGTCGTCGTCCGCGCGCGGCGTGTCCTCGTCCACGACCTCGTCGCAGTCCTCGTCGACGCCGTCGGCGCTCTCTGGGATGTCCGGGTTCACGACCTCGTCGCTGTCATCGCAGTCGCCGTCCTCCTCGGTGTAGCCGTCGCCGTCGTCGTCGTAGGCGTCCGTGCCTTCGTCGATGATGTCGTCGCAGTCTTGATCCGCGTCGTCGATCTGCTCCTCCGCGCCCGGGTGGGTGCTCGGATCGGTGTCGTCGCAGTCCCCGCCGGCCGGGGCGTAGCCGTCGCCGTCCGCGTCGTAGAGGCCGGCGTCCACGATGCCGTCGCAGTCGTCGTCCACGCCGTTGTCCAGCGTCTCGCTCGCGTCCGGTGAGATGGCCGCGTCGGCGTCGTTGCAGTCGCCGTCCTCCTCGGTGAAGCCGTCCCCGTCGTCGTCGAAGCAGTCCGTGCCCTCGTCGACGACGTCGTCACAGTCCTCATCGATCTCGTCGCACTCCTGCTCCTCCTCGATCCCCGGGTTGACGTCGTAGTTGTCGTCGTCGCAGTCGTCGCCGGCCTCCGCGTAGCCGTCGCCGTCGTCGTCGTACCACTCGGTGCCCTCATCCACGAGGCTGTCGCAGTCCTCGTTGACGCCGTCCGCGGTCTCGGAGACCCCGGGATGGACGGCGTCGTCCTGGTCGTTGCAGTCATCGCCGCCGACCACCTCGGCGTCGTAGCCGTCGCCGTCCACGTCGGTCAGATCGCCGCCGTCGCAGTCCTGGTCGATGCCGTCGTAGGCGACCTCCTCGGCGCCGACGTAGATGTCGCCGTCGTCATCGTCGCAGTCGCCGTCGCAGGAGGACTGGCCGTCGCCGTCGTCGTCTGCTGGGGTCAGGGCGTCGTCGCTGTCGTCGCAGTCCGTGTTGTCGCTGACGGTGCCGCCGGGCTGCTCGCACTCCAGCTCGCCGGTCTTCGGGTCACCGTAGCCGTCGCTGTCGTCGTCGTCGTACCAGGCGCTCGCGTCCGTGGCGTCCTCGTCGATGGTGGCGTCGCAGTCGTCGTCGAGGGTGTTGCAGGTCTCATCCGCGCCCGGGTAGATCGCGTCGTCCGCGTCGTCGCAGTCCGTGCCGGCGCTGACGGTGCCGTCGGGCTGCTCGCAGGCCTCGGTCGAGGTCGCGGCGTCGCCGTAGTCATCTCCGTCCGCGTCGGTGTACCAGACGCTCGCGTCGGTGGCGTCCTCGTCGATGGTGGCGTCGCAGTCGTCGTCGAGGGTGTTGCAGACCTCGTCCGCGTCCGGGTTGATGGCCGCGTCGCTGTCGTCGCAGTCGGAGAGCCCCGAAGGGTCGCCGGGCACGTACCCCTTGGGCTCCTCGCAGGAGGTGAGGGTGTCACCGGCGTCGCCGTAGCTGTCGCCGTCCGCGTCGGCGTACCAGGTCGCGTCGTCCGTGGCGTCCTCGTCGATGGCGCTGTCGCAGTCGTCGTCGAGGGTGTTGCAGACCTCGTTGGCGCCTGGGTAGATGCTGCCGACGGTGTCGTCACAGTCTTGATCGTCGCCGACATAGCCGTCCGGCTGCTCGCAGCCCTCGACGCTGTCAGCGGCGTCTCCGTAGCCGTCGGAGTCGTCGTCGTCGTACCAGGTGGTCCAGTCCGTCGCGTCCTCGTCGACGGTGGTGTCGCAGTCGTCGTCGAGGGTGTTGCACACCTCGTCCGCGTCCGGGTTGATGGACCCGTCTGTGTCATCGCAGTCGGCGCTGTCGGAGAGGTAGCCGCCGGGGGCGTCGCAGGCGTCGACGCTGTCGCTGGCGTCGCCGAAGCCGTCGGAGTCGTCGTCCGCGTAGTAGGTCGAGGCGTCAGCGGCGTCCTCGTCGACCGAGGTGTCGCAGTCGTCATCGGTCTCGTTGCAGACCTCGTCCGCGTCCGGGTTGATGGCCCCGTCCGTGTCGTCGCAGTCCTGATCGTCGCCGGTGTAGCCCGAGGGCTCGTCGCAGCTGTCGAGGGTCGCGCTGGCGTCGCCGAAGCCGTCGGAGTCGTCGTCCGCGTACCAGGTGTCCCAGTCCGTCGCGTCCTCGTCGATCACGCTGTCGCAGTCGTCGTCGGAGCCGTTGCAGGTCTCCTCGGCGCCCGGGTAGATCAGGCGGTTGGCGTCGTGGCAGTCCTGATCGTCGGCGACGTGGTCGGCGGGGACGTCGCAGGCCTCCTCCGGGTCGGTGGGGTCGCCGTAGCTGTCGCCGTCCGCGTCGTGGTACCAGATCGCCACGTCGGTGGCGTCCTCGTCCACGGCGCTGTCGCAGTCGTCGTCCGTGCTGTTGCAGGTCTCGTCCGCCAGCGGGTAGACGCTGCCGTCGGTGTCGTCGCAGTCGTTGGCGTCGGTGGTGTAGCCCGAGGGCAGATCGCAGTCATCGAGGGTGGCGTCGGGGTCGCCGTAGCCGTCGGAGTCGTCGTCCGCGTAGTACGTCGAGGCGTCGGTGGCGTCCTCGTCGATGGTGGTGTCACAGTCGTCGTCGAGGGTGTTGCAGATCTCGTCCGCGCCGGGGTAGACCGCGCCGTCGGTGTCATCGCAGTCGCTGCTGTCCGCTACACTTCCAGTGGGCTGGTCGCAGGCTTCGACGCTGTCGGCGGCGTCTCCGTAGCCGTCGGAGTCGCCGTCGTCGTACCAGGTGGCGAAGTCCGTGGCGTCCTCGTCGACGACGGTGTCGCAGTCGTCGTCCGTGCTGTTGCAGACCTCGTCCGCGCCAGGGAAGACAGCGCCGTCGCTGTCGTCGCAGTCCGAGCTGTCGCCGACGGTGCCGCCGGGCTGATCGCAGGCGTCGACGCTGTCCGAGGCGTCTCCGTAGCCGTCGTTGTCGCCGTCGTCGTACCAGGTGGTCCAGTCCGTCGCGTCCTCGTCGACGGTGGTGTCGCAGTCATCGTCGAGGGTGTTGCAGACCTCGTCCGCGTCTGGGTTGATGGCCCCGTCCGTGTCGTCACAGTCCTCGTCGTTGCCGACGTGGCCGGACGGCGCGGAGCAGTCCTCCACCGAGTCGCCGGGATCGCCGAAGCCGTCGCTGTCGCCGTCATCGTAGTACGTCGAGGCGTCGGTGGCGTCCTCGTCGATGGTGGTGTCGCAGTCGTCATCGGTGCTGTTGCAGATCTCGTCCGCGCCAGGGTAGACGCTGCCGTCGCTGTCGTCGCAGTCGCTGCTGTCCGCCACGGTCCCGGCGGGCTGGTCGCAGGCCTCCTCGGTGTCTCCGGCGTCTCCGTAGCCGTCGGAGTCGCCGTCGTCGTACCAGATGTCGCTGTCGAGCGCGTCCTCGTCAATGTCGCTGTCGCAGTCGTTGTCGTAGCCGTCGCACCACTCGTCGGCGCCGGGGAAGATGTCCGGGTCCGTGTCGTCGCAGTCGTCGCCGCCGCAGGTGCCGTCGGTGCTCTGGTAGCCGTCGCCGTCCGCGTCACAGCAGACGGGGTCGCTGTCGCAGTCCGAGTCGTCACAGTCGACGTCCCCGTCGAGGTCGTCGTCGTCCTCGTTGGCGCAGTCCTCGGGGCAGCCGGTGCCCGCGGAGACGTCGAACTCCAGGGTGTAGTTGCCTTCGCCCGCGCCGCAGTAGCCCGAGTAGGTGCTGGCCTCGGTGTACCCGTAGGCCTCGATCACGATGTAGTAGGTCTCCCCGGAGACACAGTCGAAGGTGAGGGAGTCGTTCAGGCTGGAGGCCAGGGTGGAGCCCTCCTCGCAGCCGAAGAAGGGATCGCAGGAGTCATCCAGGATGTAGATGTCCAGGTCGCAGTCCATCCCCGTGACGTCCATGGTGACGGGGCCGTCGGCCTGGCACTCGAAGGAGTAGACGTCCTCGCCGGCGGTCTGGGTCAGCAGGTTGTAGGGGTCGCCGCAGAGGTAGCAGTCCGCGGTGAAGCAGCTGCCGCCGAGATCGCTGGGATCGGAGCCCGTGACCTGTCCGCTGATCGAGGAGGAGCAGGTCAGCTCGTCGATGATGGACGTGGACGCGGGGCAGACCGCGAATGCTTCGCTGGCGACGAACAGGGTCGTGACCAGCACCGCCGTGATGAGGCGCACGAAGTCGTGGAGCATGGGGGGCGCCCGTGGTGTGAGTGGATTCACAGAGTATAGGCGTCCGACGCGACTATTTTCGCTATTTGGTGTGTCGTCGGATGAACACCTCCACCTCGGTGAGGTCGCCTGTTACCGGCACACCGAGGGCGTCCGCGGGGTGTTCGCCGATCTGAGGCGCGGCGTCCTCGGCGGTGGGGCGCAGGTAGGCGAGGATGGGGCGGCAGAAGTGTCGGGAGAGGCGCACCTCCGCCCAGGTGCCGGGTCCACCGGGCAGGGCGACCACCGCGGCGGCGGAGAGCACGTTGATGGGATTTCGGCTGTCGATGCCCTCGGTGCCGCCGCCGAGGAGGTGGGTGACGATGGGCAGCTCGACCCAGGCGTTCGGTGGGCGATGGCCGAAGGTGCCCTCTTTGTAGGAGCCGATCCGCGGGGTGACGCCGATGCACAGGCCCCGGCGGCTCTGGACCTCGCAGAAGGCGCGGCTGGTCGCCGCCATCACGCCCTGGCCGCCGCCGGTGAGGAGGTGGCAGCCCGAGCGGGCGATGAGCGCGCCGACCTCGGCGGACAGCTCGGCGTGCGCGGACTGGCCGGAGCCGATGACCGCGATGATAGGGATGCGCTGTACGGACACTTCCGCCTCCTGGAGTGCCCCTGACGTTGGAGCCGAGGCCATGAAACTACACTCGCCGATCACCCGCACGGACGTCCACATCGCCGGCCTCGTGGGGGAGGTCATCGATCGGGGTGACTGCCTGCAGGTCCGCAACCCGGGCAACCCGGGCTACTACCACGGCAACTACCTGCTGCTCCCCGGTCCGCCGGTCGCGGCGTCGCTGGCGGGGTGGGTCGCGCGGGCGCGGGCGCTGTTCGCGGACGATCCCCGCGTCGAGCACGTCTGCCTCTGCTGGGACTCGGGGGAGCTGGCGCCGGACGATCGCGCGGCCGCGCTGCGCGATGGCTTCACCTTTGAGCATGGGGTGGGCATGGTGATGACCGAGCCCGCGGCGATCGCGCACGAGCTGGAGGTGCGGCCGCTGGATCCAGAGGCGGACTGGGCGGCCATCGAGGCCCTCAACCGGCGGGGCGACGCCAGCGACGATGGCGACGGCTCGCCCTACGCGCTCTTCAAGCAGCGCACCCGGGACGGCTGGCGGGTGATGATGCGTGCGGGGACGGCGACCTGGTGGGGCGCGCACCGCGACGGGGCGCTGGTCGGCCAGTGCGGGATGGTGCGGCTGGGCGCGCTGGGGCGCTTTCAGGCGGTGGAGGTCGCCCCGGCGCATCGGGGGCAGGGGGTGTGCAGCGCCATGGTCACCGAGGTGGCGCGGCGGACGCTGGCGGACGGGGCCGCGGAGGTCGCGCTGGCGGCCGACCCGACGGGACCGGCGCTGCGGCTCTATCAGCGGCTGGGCTTCGTGGAGGTGGAGCGCCACCAGTCGCTGGTGCTGGGGGCCGCGCCCATGCGGATCCGCGAGGAGCGGGTGGGGGACTGGCCGGATGTGCGCTCGCTGCTGCGGGCGGCCTTCGCGCAGCCGGGTGAGGGGGCGCTGGTCGAGGCGCTGCGGGGCGAGGAGGGGGTGATCGCCCTCGTCGCGGAGCGCGCCGGGGCGGTGCTGGGCCACATCCTGTTCTCGCCGGTGACGGTCGAGGGGCCGGGCGGTGCGTGGGAGGCCATGGGGCTGGGGCCGATGGGCGTGCGGCCGGAGTTTCAGCGGCAGGGGGTGGGCGGGGCGCTCGTGGAGGCGGGCCTCGCGGCCTGTCGCGCGGCGGGACACGACGTCTGCGTGGTGCTGGGGCACCCGAGGTACTACCCGAAGTTCGGGTTCGTGCCCGCTCCGCCGCTCGGGGTCCGCTGCACCTGGGAGGTGCCGGACGAGGTGTTCATGGTGGCCGGCCTGACGGCTGGCGGGCTGGCGGGGCGGGCGGGCCTCGTTCGCTACCACGAGGCCTTTGACGGGCTCTGATACCCGTCTATGCGGCGCGGGCGAGCCCCTCCAGCCACCGCTGGTGCCAGAAGCGCAGCCCCCAGCGGAGGGGCCACCGGCGAGCGCTCCGGCTCGAACCCCGGCGGCCAGCGCGTGAGGGAGTCGCTCATCGCTGATCGATGACCCGCGCGGCCTTCCCCGCGCTCCGCGGCAGCGAGCCCGGCGCGACCACCCGCGCCGACACCCGCAGCGCCAGCGCGTCCCGGAGCCGCGCCTCCAGCGCCCGCGCGATGTCCGCGGCGGACTCCACCTCGACCGTGACCTCGTCCAGCGCGCCCGCGCGGCGCAGCACCACGCGCCAGCAGTCCCCGGCCTCCGGGGTGCTGAGCAGCACCTCCTCGATCTGACTGGGGAAGACGTTCACGCCGCGCACGATCAGCATGTCGTCGACCCGCCCCAGCGGCCTGGCCATCCGCACGAGGGGGCGCCCGCAGGCGCAGGGCTCGCGGATGAGGTGGGTGCGGTCGCCCGTCCGGTAGCGCAGCAGGGGCATGGCCTCGCGGGTGAGGGTCGTCAGCACCAGCTCGCCGCTCGCCCCATCGGGCAGCGGCGCGCCGCCGGGATCGACGATCTCTGGCAGCAGGTGATCCTCGTTGATGTGCATGCCGTCGCGGGCCTCACACTCCCAGGAGACCCCGGGGCCGCAGACCTCGCTCAGGCCGTAGGTGTCGTAGGCGGTCATCCCCCAGCGCGCCTCGATCCGAGCCCGCAGCGCCTCGCTCATGGGCTCGGCGCCGAACACACCGGTCTTGACCGCCAGGGCGCGCGGGGCCACGCCGTCCGCCTCCAGCCGCTCCGCCAGGTGCAGGGCGAAGGAGGGCGTCGAGAAGAGGGTGTCCGCCGCCAGCCCCTCCAGGAGCCGGAGCTGGCGGGTGCTGGCGCCCGAGGCCGCGGGGATGACCATCGCGCCGAGCCGCTCGGCGGCGGCGTGGAAGCCGAAGCCGCCGGTGAAGAGCCCGTAGCCCAGCGCGCTGTAGACGCGGCTCCGGGCGGTGACCCCGACCGCCGCCAGGCCCCGGGCCACCATGGCCGCCCAGCGATCCAGATCGCCCCGGGTGCAGGGCACGACCGTCGGGAGCCCCGTGGTGCCCGAGGAGGCGTGCACGCGCAGCACCTGCTCGGGCTGTACGGCCAGGAGCCCCAGGGGCCAGGCGTCGCGCAGGTCGGCCTTGGTGGTGAACGGCTGGGCGCTCAGCGGCCCGTCGACCACGCGATCGCGCCAGGCCGGCAGGGCGCGCAGGCGGCGAAGCAGCGCCCCCAACGCCTCGGTTTGATGGGGCTCGCGATGGGTCTTCCCAGACATTCCAACTACCATATAGCCATGCCACACTCCGTCCCGGGCTACCAGCTTGAGAAGGCCCTCTACAAGGGGCCGCGCTTCATCCTCCGGCGGGCAACGCGCGAGAGCGACGGCGCGCCCTTCGCGATCACGCTCCCGAAGGAGCAGCTGCCGGCGTCGCTGGCCGCCGACGAGCTGGCGCTGGAGCGCGAGCTGCTGGCCTCCCTGGACGGTGACGTCGGCCTCCCCGTGGTCGCGTCCCTGGAGTCCGCGCGGGGGCTCGTGCTGGTCCGCGAGCTGCCGGCTGGGATCTCCCTCCAGCAGTTCTTCGAGCGCCGCCCCGGGCTGACCTCGCTGCTGCGCGTCCTGCTGGGGCTGGCCCGCGGTCTGGGGCAGCTCCACGATCAGCGGGTGATCCACAACGACCTCCGGCCGGAGAGTGTCTGGGTGGAGCCGGCCTCGGGGCAGGTCTGCTTCCTCGATCTCACCTCCGCCATCCACCCCGCTCGCGAGACCGCGAGCGACCCGCTGGAGCCCGAGCAGCGGGATCTGCAGCGGATCGCGCCGGAGCAGACCGGTCGGCTCAATGGTTCCCTGGATCACCGCGTCGATCTGTACGCCCTCGGGCTGCTGCTCTACGAAGGCGTCAGCGGCGTCCCGCCCTTCGCCGCCGCCGACCCCGTCGAGCTGCTCCACGCGCACCTGACCCGGTCGCCGCAGCCGCTGAGTGAGCGGGCCGCCGACCTGCCCGCGGCCCTCTCCGACATCGCCGCGCGGCTCCTGGAGAAGAGCCCCGGGGATCGCTATCAGGGCTCCTTCGGCGTCGCGGCGGATCTTCAGGAGTGCCTCGATCTCCTGCAGATCCTCGGTGAGATCCCGCCCTTCCCGCTGGCGAAGCACGATCGCTCCCCGCGCCTGCGGCAGCCCCGCGCGCTGGTGGGGCGCGACGTGGAGATTGAGCGCCTGCGCGCGCTGGTGAGCGGCGGCGGCGGGCCCTCGCTGTTCGTGGTCAGCGGGTTCTCCGGCATCGGAAAGACCAGCCTGATTCAGGCGGCGCTGGCGCCGCTGTCGTCGGCGCTCCAGCTGGTCCGGGCCAAGGCCGACGCGGTCCAGCTGGCGCCGCCGTACAGCGTGATCCTGGAGGCGTGTCGGCAGCTCGTCCGGCAGCTCATGGCCCAGCCGGAGGAGAGCCTCGAGCGCTGGCGCCGCTCGCTCGCCGCGCGCAACCCCCTCGCCGGTGAGACCGTGGCCGCGCTCCTGCCGGAGCTGACGCGGGTGCTGGACGTCGCGCCCGCTGAGGAGAGCGCCTCGCCGGGTGAGGCCGAGCGCCGCGTGCTGAACGCCTTCCAGGACTTCCTCCAGAGCTTCGCCAGCGCCGAGAGCCCGCTGGTGCTGTTCCTCGATGACCTCCAGTGGTCGGACGGCGGCTCCATTCAGGTGCTGGAGGCCCTGCTCACGGACGTCCAGACGCACGACATCCACGCGGTCGTGGCGTGGCGCGAGGAGGACGTCGACGGGAAGCATCCTCTGTACGCCATGACCGAGCGGGCGCGGCAGGCCGGCGTGAGGGTGCAGCGCATGCCGGTGGGCCCGCTGTCGGAGGAGGGGGTCTCCGAGATGCTGGTGGAGATGTCCGGTGAGGCGCCCGAGGTGCTGGCGCCGCTCGTGGCGGAGATCGCGCGCAAGTCCCGGGGGAACCCGTACTACGCCATGGAGTTCATCGAGCAGCTCTACCAGGAGCGGGCGCTGCGCTTTGACTCGGAGGTGGGGCGGTGGCGGTGGTCCGTCGAGGCGATCCGGCAGCGGCCCGTGATGAAGAACGTCTCCGAGCTGATGGCGCTGCGCGTGGGTGCGCTCCCGGAGAGCGAGCGGGCGGCGCTGTCGGCGGCGGCCTGCGTGGGCTTTCGCTTTGAAGAGGCGCTCCTTCGGGCCGCGGCGCGCGTCCCCGATCTTGAGCTTCGGCGGACGCTGCTTCAGCTCACGGAGCGCGGGTTGTTGGTCGCGCTGCGGGCGGAGGAGGGTGGGGCCGAGGGCTTTCAGTTCGCCCACGATAAGGTCCAGGAGACCGCCGTCGGTCTGCTGTCGGCCGATCGCGCGGCGGAGGTGCACCGGGACATCGCGGTGTACCTGCTGGGCGAAGGGGAGCCGCGCGAGGATCGGATCTACCTGATCACCGATCACCTGAACCTCGGCGCGTCGAGCATCCGTGAGCCCGGTCTGCGGCAGAGGTGGCTCACGCTGAACCTGCGCGCGGGTCAGCTCGCGCTCTTGAGCTCGGCCTTCGAGCGAGCGGACGTCTACTTCTCGCGCACGCTGGACGGCGGACAGGCGCTGGAGGGGCGGGCGCGCTTCGAGCTGACCCTCGCCCGGGCGGAGTCCAGCTTCCTCTGCGGCCGGGCCGATGAGGCGAGCGGGCTGTTCGAGCAGGCCTTCCAGGGCGCGCCGGGCGTGCTGGAGCAGGCCACGGTGCGGTCGCGGCAGGCGGCGGCGCTCGCGCACCGGGATCACAACGACGAGGCCGTGGCGCGGGGCCTGGAGGGGCTGGCGCTGCTCGGCGTGGCGGTGCCGCGGAGCCCCGGGGGCGGCGCCATCCTCGCCGCGCTGGCCCGGGCGTTCTGGGCCATCCTCCGCTCGACCCCGGCGTCGCGGCAGGGGATGGCGGAGATGACGGACGCCCGGCAGCGGGAGGCCATGGGGCTCCTCCTGCGGCTGAGCGCTCCGACCCGCCGCCTGGAGGAGACGAAGCTCTCCACCCTCATCGGCCTCACCATGACCGCCATCTGGCTCAAGCACGGGAAGACCCGGGAGTCCCCCTACGCCTACATGAACTACGCGGCGCTCTCGGCGCTCCTCTTCCGCGCCTACGATCGCGGCTACGCCATGGGTCGGCAGGCGATGGAGATGGCGCGGGAGGACGGCGACGCGGGCACCCTCTGCCAGGTGCTCCTCATCTACGGCGGTTGGATCTGCCACCTCCGGGAGAACCTGGGCCGCAGCATCGCGCTGCTGGACGAGGCGCAGCGGCTCGGTCGCAGCTCCGGAGAGCTGATGTTCGCGGGCTTCGCCGCCACGGGGGCGCTCTCCATGCTCCCCTCCACGGGGCACGCCCTCCCCCTGGTGCACGACCGCGTGCACGTCTCCCTGGATCTGGCGCGCCGCCTCCAGAACACCTCCGGCGTGCTCAACACGCTGAGCGTCGGCGAGTGGGTGCGCCTCCTCGCTGGCCCCGAGCTGTTCAAGGAGCCGCTCCCGACCGTGGAGGCGCTGATCGAGTCCCCGGCGGAGGTGCCCTGGGCGGCCTCCCTGGACAACCTCCTGCTCCAGCAGGCCCGCTACCTGCTGGGCGATCATGAGGGCGCGCTGCGCTCCACCGGGATCGTGCTGGAGCAGCCCGCGGTGGTGCGGTTGAGCTCGGTCTACAGCGAGTACTTCACCTTCTACCAGGCGCTGAACACCTGCGCGCTGGCGGGCGGGGGCGGGCTGGACCGAAAGGCCGCGCGCCTCCTGAAGCGGGCGGTGCGCTTCTTCGAGAAGGTCACTCGCCGGTGCCCCGCGAACGGCACCCACCGCCTCTGGCTGGTCCGCGCCGAGCGCGCCCGCGTCGAGGGGCGGTCCAGCGACGCTCTGGAGGCGTACGAGCAGGCCATCGCGGCGGCGACGGAGAACCAGTTCCCGCACGAGCAGGCGCTCGCTCAGGAGCTGGCCGGCCGCTTCCACGCCGCGTCGGGTCGCGTCGACATCGCCCGGCTCTACCTGGCCCGCGCGCGCCAGGGCTACGCGCGCTGGGGCGCCCGCGCGCTGGTCGCGCGGCTGGATCGCGCGCACACGGAGCTGAACCTGGGGGCGGGGCCGCTGGGGGCGGAGCTGACCTCCGGGGCGGGGCTCGACGTGAGCACGCTCATCAAGACGAGCCAGGCCATCTCCGGCGAGCTCGTGCTGGCTGACCTGCTGACCCGGCTGGTTCAGACGCTCGTGGAGTACGCGGGCGCGGAGCGCGCGCTGCTGGTGCTGGAGGAGGGCGAGGGCGCCGTGATCGTCGCCTCCCGCGAGCCCGGCGCGGACGGCCCGCAGCTCCTCCAGGACCGGCCGGTGCACGGCTCACAGCTCCTCTGTGAGGCCGCCATCCGGTATGTCCAGCGCACGGACGAGCCGGTCGTGCTGGAGGACGCCTTCCAGGCGGGGGCGTATCAGGAGGACGACTACATCCGGGCCGGCCGCGTGCGCTCGATGCTCTGCGCGGGGGTGTATCGCCAGGGGCAGCGGGTGGGGCTGCTCTACCTGGAGAACAACCTCGTCGCGGGCGCGTTCAGCGTGGACCGGGTCGCCCTTCTCAACGTGCTCTCCTCCCAGGCCGCCATCTCCATCGAGAACGCGCGCCTCTACGAGACCCTGGAGGACCGGGTCGCCCGACGAACCTCCGCGCTCCGGGACGCGCTGAAGCAGCTGACCGAGACCCGCGATCGCATGGTCTTCCAGGAGAAGCTCGCCGCGCTGGGCACGATGGCCGCGGGCATCGCCCACGAGATCAAGAACCCCCTCCACTTCATCACCAACTTCTCCCAGCTCAACATCCAGATCGCCGAGGAGCTGAAGGCGCTGCTGGACGCGGACGAGGCGGCGGAGAGCGAGGAGGTCCGAGAGCTCATCGAGCGGATCGTGGACAACGCCTCCCGCGTGCTGAGTCAAGGGCGGCGCGCGGATCAGATCGTCCAGCAGATGAGCCAGCACGCCTCTCAGGGGGCGTCAGCGCAGCGGCCGGTGGATCTGAACAAGCTGATCCGCGAGCACCTGGAGATGGCGCTGGGCGAGGCCGGGGACGACGCGCCGCGGCCGCAGGTGGAGCTGGCGCTGGCCGAGGAGATGCTGCCCATCACCGTGAGCCCGCAGGACATCGGGCGGGTCATCCTGAACCTCGTGAAGAACGCCTCCTACGAGGTGATCAGCCGCGAGGCGGGCAGCGGCTACACCCCCACCATCCGCGTGAGCACGCTGGATGAGGGGGAGCAGGTCCACATCCGCGTCTGGGACAACGGCGGCGGCATCTCCGAGGAGATGCAGGCCCGGATCTTCGATCCCTTCTTCACCACCAAGGATCCCGGCGTGGGCACCGGGCTCGGCCTCTCCCTGTGTCAGGAGATCGTCGCTCACGGCCACCGGGGTCGGCTGGAGGTGCGCTCACAGCCGGGGAGCTGGTCCGAGTTTCAGGTGACGCTGCCGAGGCAGCTCACCCGAACAACCTCAAGCATGGGTTGATGCCCAGGTAGCTCTTGGCCTCCAGGTGGGCCTCGTGGTGCACGGTGATCTTCAGATCCAGCATGCGGTTGATGGTCACGGGCCAGCCGAGGCTCGGCAGCTTGTGCCGCTGTGAGCCGGTCCACTCGCGCAGGGCGTCGCGCTTGGCGGGGGCGCAGAGATCCCGCTCGACGAAGCGGTTGAGGAGGAGGTGGGCCCTGGCGTAGCCCGCGTCGCCGTCCAGGGAGAACTCGGAGGCCACCGCGAAGCGCGGTGTGACGGCGCCGCAGATGTCCACGTCGATCTTCACGAGCCCCTCACGCGGCACGCAGAGGGTCTCCAGCGCGCCCTCGACGCGCCCCGGATCACCCTCCCAGCCGATGCGCGAGAGGTAGGCGGTCACGTCGGCGGGGGCGAGCTGAACCACGGCGCGGATCCCGCGCACGGCGCGCTGGATGGTGGCGCCCAGGTGAACCAGATCGCCGCTGTCGGGCAGGGCCTCCAGGCAGCGGTGGAAGCAGGCCTGCTCACCGGGGTCGGGCGCCTCGCCGCGCAGGAGGTGCAGGGCCGCCCAGGTGGACGCTCGAAACGCCTCGCTGTCCAGGCTGGGGGCCACGCCCTCGAAGCCCGCGGCCAGCTCGGGCTGGACGCAGAAGCCGACCTCGGGGATGGGGCGGTCCGGCGCCTCCCCGGTGCCGAACTCAATGTCGAACTCCATCCAGGTGATGGGCACGAACTGACGGAGCCCGTCCTCTCCCGAGACCCAGCCCCGGAGGAACGTCCGGATCCGCTTCCACTCCGGAGCCTCCAGCAGCGCCGCCGGCAGGTCCAGGTCCGGGTTGTTGCCGGCGACCACGTCGGCGATGCCCGCCGGGAGGTTGACGCTGTACATGAAGTCGACCCGGTCGTCCCCCGGCAGCAGTCGGCACTCGAGGTAGCAGGTGGAGACAGCGTCGGGCATGTGGCGGGCGATGGCGCGCGCGCGGGCCCAGGCCTCGTCGCCCACGATGGCGCGGGGCAGGACGGGGCGGACGGCGTCCAGGGTCTCCTGGAGCGAGATGAAGAGCGTCGGTCTCATGAGTGGAGGAACCCTCGGTGTCGTCTGGAGCCCAGGTACAGCTTGAGCTTTGGTGGTCCGTGTGCGGTCAGGGAGAGCTTCACGTGGTAGACCCCGCGGACCTCGCGATCCGCCGGTCCATCACCGGAGACCCCGCGCCACGCGAGCGCGGCGTCCCGGTGCTCCGGCAGCAGCCAGCCGCGCTCGATCAGCGGCGCCAGCAGCGCGCGCCAGCCCGGGACGTCCCGGGCGGTGTCCTGGCGGACGAGCTCGAGGCCGAGGCTGGGCGAGAGGGTCGGCGAGAGGTCGAGCGAGAGGCCCAGGCGCTCCACGTTGGCGATGCAGTCCGGGGGGATGGACGCCGCCAGCGCCGCCCGGTCGCCCGGCCAGCCGATGGCCTCCAGGCAGTCGTCGAGGGCGCCGGGGTGGACCTCCATGGCCAGCCGAAGGCTGCTGGTGGAGCGGGGCCACATCAAGCCGAGGTGGTTGAGTCGGCCGGCCTCGGGGAGGGCGTTCAGCCGCAGCAGCAGTTGCTGCAGCGCGCGCCGGAGATCCTCCGGAGGGCGCGCGTCGAGCCCGGCGCGCCAGACCTCGTCGAGCACCTCCAGCACCCCCGGGGACGGGAGCCTGCCGTCGTCCGCGCCCGGAGGGTGAGCCGCGGGGTGGCGGTGGAGGCCCAGGAAGATGCAGGGGGCCGGGACGCCCCCGGTCGGCGCCAGATCCATCTCCAGCCACAGCAGGTGCGCCGCGCCGTGCAGCGCGGCGCTCGGATCCGCCCACAGCGCCGCGATCGCTCGCACCGGCGCCCAGCCCGGCGCGCGCTGCGCCGCCAGCGCCCGGGCGAGCGCGACGCGGCTCGGCGGGGAGTGGGTGTAGCTGACGAGCAGATCCGAGCGGTGGCCGGGGTGGACCTCGACACACCAGGAGCTGGCGTCGGCCGGCGCCAGCTCCGCGGCGTCGAGCAGGCGCCCCCAGTCAGCCGGCGGCACGAGCCGCGACGGCAGCCAGGGCCGCGTCCGCGCCATGCGCTCGCGCAGGGGGATCACAGGAACAGCCCGAAGCGCGCGCGCAGGCCCAGGTACGCCTTGGCGCGCGGCGGGCCGTCGCCGACGACGAGCTTGATCTGGAGATCCCGATCGACGCGGGCGGGGCTCCCGTAGCCTGGCAGACGCTGGCGGTGGGCGCCCGGCCACGCGGCCAGGGCGGCGGCCTCGGGGCCGGTGCACAGCCCCCGGAGGCTCAGCGCCTCGGCGAGGGCTCCCCAGGCATCGGCGTCCGAGGGGGGGTATCGAAGCTCCAACCCCACCGGGCCGCCGGGGCTCACCCGCAGGTCGAGCTTGAGCTGGGTGAGGTCCGGCGCGAGCGCCTCCAGCAGGGTCTCGAGCGCGTCGCGCTGGGCCCCCGAGACGAGCCCGGTCAGCCCGGTCAGCTCAGTCAGCTCAGTCAGCTCAGTCAGGCCCGTACGGGGCAGCGAGACATTGAGCTTGAGGGGCGCGCCGGGCCGACCAGCCATCACCGAGAGGTGGATCGGGCGACCGAAGGGCTGGAGCCGCTCACAGACCGCCGCCGCGTCGAGCGCCCGCGGATCGGCGTCGAGGCCCAGGGCGACCAGCGCCGCCGCCAGCGCCGCGCGGGTGGTCGCCGGGGCTGGGGCCGGCGGCGTGAGCCCCCGCTCGGGGAAGGCCGCGTCGATGCAGATCATCAACCCGGCGCGGGGCCGCGCGCCCGCGGGGAGGTCGAACTCCACCAGGGCGAGGCCGTCCCCCGAGCGCCAGCCCGTGAGGTAGCGCAGGGCCATCGAAACGCCGGGCAGCTCCTGGATCGAAGCCCAGCCCTCCAGCGCCGCGCCGAGCGGCCGCCGCGCGACCAGGAGCAGGTCCAGTCGATCGCCGCCGCCGCCCAGGGGGCGCTCCAGGTAGATCCCGGACCATGGGCCGGGCGCGCGGCTGGCGGCGTCCCGGGCGCGGTCGAGCCCGGTCACCGGGAGCAGCGCTGCGGCGTCGCGGTCACCCGCGGCGTCGATCAGGAGGGTCACCGGAGCCGGCGCGATCACGTTTTCAGCAGATCCCGGAGCGCGGCCAGGAGGGCGGTCCCGTCAGGGCGACCCAGGCCCGTGCACGGATCCCAGCCGGCGCCGGCCTTGTAGTATTCGATGCCCTTGATCACGACGTTGTTGCCTGTGGTCACGTCCGCGAAGGTGGCGGCGACCGAGGGCTCGTAGAGGTACTCACCCACGGTCCCCAGGCGCTGACCCAGCGCTTGATTGAGCCGGGCCACCAGCCCCGCCCAGACCGGCGCCGACGCGCTGGTGCCGCCGGAGGCCGTGTTGAGATCCTTGTACCAGATCCACATCCCGGACTCGAAGCTGGTCTCCGAGGAGACATCGGGGACGCCGCGCCCCGGGGAGGAGCCCTGGTACCCGACGCCGCTCAGGCTCTGCCACGCGGGCGCGGAGAAGAGCTTGCTGAACCCGCCGCCGGTGGCGTAGACCGCGCCGCCGCCGGACTCGCGCCAGGTCTTGTCGGTCTCTTCGGACCCATCCGCGCCGGTCGTCACCTGCATGTTGCCGCCGCAGGCCAGCACGTTCGGGTCGGACGCGGGGTAGCTCACCTCGACGGTGCTGATCGTTGGAGCCAGCGGGGTGGAGCCGCTGTTGCCGGTCGAGCCGCAGACCGTGATCTTCTGTCGGGAGAGGTAGCCCAGCGCGGCGTTGATGGCGTACAGGTAGGTCGGCTCCAGAGTGCTCTCGGGGGAGCTCCAGCTGCAGCTCACGATGTCCACGCCGTCCGTCGCCGCCTGGAGGAAGGCGGTGAAGATGCCCTTGGTGGTGTTGGGGCAGACATAGACGACGATCTCGCAGCCGGGGGCGACGCCGCCCAGCAGCTCCACGTCCATGATCCCCTCACACGTCCAGTTGATCTGGTTGAGCTCGGAGTCGGAGTCACGGCTCGCGGCGGTGGGGCTCCGCGTTCGCTGGCGCGTGGGCCACACGTCGGCCGCCCTGGCCGCGTCCCCATCGCAGGAGAGCAGGGGCGGGCCGCAGGAGCCGAAGTCCTTGAGGAGGTCGTAGATGGCGTCGGCGGATGCGGGATCGTTCTTTGCGCCGTCGACGGCGACCACGCTGAGCATCGGGACCGTCAGGCAGAGGCTCTCGAAGTAGTCCGCGAAGGGGGACTGATCGCTGATGGGGACGCCGCCGCCGAGCAGGACGATGCCGACCTTCTGGCCCGCGCCGGTGGTGCCCGCGGGGAAGCTGTACTGCTCCGCGAGGATGGGGGCCGTTCGGATCGGCCCCGTGGGCGTAACGGGCCGGCGCGAGAAGACCGGCGCCTGTATCAGCGGGGTGTGGTTCGCCCCGAGCACCGCCTGGACGATCCCGGAGAGGCTGTCGGGGATGGGCAGGGCCTTGCCCGCGTCCGGCTGTCGGCCGTTTGGGGTGATCCGGATCGTGAGGTGGACCTGGAAGACGGTGTCCACCTCGTGAGCCGAGCCCTTGAGCCAGACGGATGGCGGATCCAGGATCTCTCGGGTGATGCTCAGGTTCTTGGCGCTGGCGAACGCCCTCACCGCCGAAAAGGCTGACGCATCACTGCTCGACAGGACGAAGATGAGCTCGACCTCATCGGCGGGCTGCGGTGACGACTCGGATCCGCTCATGGTGGCCTCCGGCTACCAGTCAGGGTCGCGGTTCTGCGCCTGCTGGAAGCCGTCCAGCTCGGCCTGGAGGGCGGCCATGATCTGCTTGATGTCGCCGCTCTTGACCGCGTTCTGCTGGTCGTCGGTCAGCTTGTAGAAGCGCATGACCAGCTCGGGATCCTGCCAGTACGTGTGCTGGACGAACTGCAGCCCCGAGTCGGGCTCGGACTTCAGGATGTCGGAGAGAAAGTGGATCAGTGTGACGGTCGTGTTCTTGGGCATGGGCTGCTCCGTACGGGGCGGTCGGGTGGTGGGCGGTGAGCGCCAGAGACACACTAAAGGATGCGTAGGTCAAAACCAATCTTTGGGTCGTTTACGCGCCCGGGATCAGCGGCTGTAACGCGGTCAGGAGGGCGGCCCCGTCAGGTCGACCGAGGCCCGTGCACGGATCCCAGCCCTGCTGGGCCTCGTAGGCGTCGATGCCCGTGATTACGCTGCTGTCTCCCGCGACGACGTCGACGAACGTAGCGGCGACCGAGGGGGCATAGAGGTGCTCGCTCAGGTTGCCCACACGCGCCTTGAGCCCCTCATTGAGCCGGGTCACCAGACCGGCCCAGACCGGCGCGGCGGCGCTGGTGCCCGCGGACTTGATGTTGAGCTGGCTGTAGAAGAGCCAGATCCCAGACTGGTAGCTGGACTCCGAGCAGACATCGGGCACCCCGCGCATCGGCGGGCTGTTGGGCAGGTTGGGGTAGGAGACGCCGTACTTCGTCTGCCAGGCGGGCATCGGCGTGTGAGCGCTGAAGCCGCCGCCGGAGCTGCCGTACATCCCCATTGAGCCTTCGCGCCAGACGATGTCGACGTCCACGCCGGTCTTGATGTCCTGGGTCCGCATGTTGCCGCCGCAGGCCAGCACGTACTGACTCGACGCGGGGAAGCTGACGGCGAGCTTGGAGCAGGCCGGGGCTCGGGGGGTGGAGCCCCGGTCACCGGAGGACACGCAGATGGTGACGCCCTTCTGCGACAGGGCCATCAGGGCGGAGTCGAGCGCCTTGAAGTAGCTGGGCGCGAGGTTGAACTCAGCGGAGCCCCAGCTGCAGGTCAGGACGTCGACGCCGTCCTGGAGGGCCTGGGTGAAGGCGGTGAAGATGCCCTTGGCCGTGTTGGGGCAGACATAGACGATGATCTCGCAGCCGGGGGCGGCGCCGCCCACGAGCTCCACGTCCATGATCCCCTCGCAGGTCCAGTTGATCTGGTCTTTGGCGGCGTCCGGGGTCGGCGGGGAGCAGTCCTCCGCCTCGCCGGCGATGCCGGCGGTGACGCCTCCGCTGATGACCGCGGCGGCCTCGGCGCAGGGGGCCGGCGGCGGGGCGGGGAGGGGGCCGACAGCCGGCTCGCCGGCGCTGCAGGTGACGAGGGGTGAGCCCGGGACGACGTAGCCCCCCAGCGCCTTCTCGATGTCGGCGATGTCGGCGGGGTCATTGCTGGCGCCGCCGACGGCCGACACGGTGATCGTCGGTGTCTTCAGGCAGAGGCTGCTGAAGTAGTCGTCGAAGGTCGACGAGATGTCGGGGATGCCGCCGCCGAGCAGGACGATGCCGACCTTCTGGCCCGCGCCGGTGGTGCCCGCGGGGAAGTTGTACTGCTCCGCCAGCTCCACCACGGTCCGGTTGGGGCCGAGGAGCGGTGAGCCGAGGCCGCCGAAGCCCGGCGCGCTCATCACGTGCTGGGTGTCCAGGCCCAGCACGGCGTGGACATCCCCCGCCAGCGCGTCGGGGACGGGCGGAGGGCCGAGCAGCCCGGGGCGCGCTCCGGTCGGGGAGGGGAGGCGCCTCAGGGAGACCCCGAGCGCCGCGTTGACAGCCCCCGCGGCGCCGCGAACCCAGACCGCGGGGGGGCTCTGTTGGACCCTTGACACCGCGAGCCCGACGTCCGCGAGATGGCGGGTGACCCGATCGAAGGTCTCCCGGCTGTCACCCGTGAGGACATAGACATGCTCGACCTGCGTGTCCGGGTGAGCAGGCCCGCTGTCGTATCCCATATGTTCTCCCGTCCGTCCCCCGAGCCTACCACCTGGTTGACTCGCCCCCGACGCGCTGGATTATCCTGTGCGAGATGGGAACCACCGACCGCGAGACACCGAGCCACCAGTTCCTGGCGCGCTCCCGCTTTCTTCAGCGCAGCCTCACGCTGCTCGGCGCGGCCCGCGAGGAGGGCACCTGCGGGCTGGCGCCTGCGGCCGCCGAGGCGTACGAGGCGGCGCTCCGGCGAGGGCTCGACGGATCGCTCGCCGATCCCGAGCTGTCGCTGCGGCTGATCGGGATCGTGGAGGAGGACTTCATCCGCGGCGCCATGGCGATCCTCAAGCCCTACGGCCGCATCTACCAGGAGCGCCCGCTGTCCGCGCTGCTGCGAGCGGATGGCCCGCCGTGGCTGAGCGCCGAAGTGGCCGCGGACGAGCGGTCGGACGAGGCGCGGATCATCCGGGAGATCATCATCCCCCACGGCCGCCTCACGACGCTGATGCGCGCCGGCGACCGCTACGACGAGTGGATCGGCGTGCGCAACCTGACCATCCTCCAGACCGCGTTCGGCCAGGCATCACTGCTCTTCGGATTGGAGCCCGGCCGCGCGCTGCTGGACCGGGGCTTGATGGGGGAGGTCGTCCGCTTTCTGCCCCCGGAGCTGATGCTCAGGCTGCCCTCCCAGCTGCTGCCGGGCTCGGGCTGGCGCGGAATCCTCACGGCGGACTTCGTCTCCACCAGCACCATGGAGCGGCTGAGCGGCAAGCAGCTTCGTCCGGTCTGCCTGCCGGTGCGTGAGGTCGGCGTGCATCTGGGCCGCGGTCAGCACCCCTACCTCAGCTTCCTGCACGACTTCGCCCACCTCGCGGCCTGCATGCTGGACCCGGCGGCGGCCCGGCCGGGGGTCGACTGTGTGCGCCGCAGCCTGGACGCGCTCCCGGCGCCGCAGCGGCGCTCAAGCCTCTTCGATCCCATCGTGGCCCGCACCCTCGACGGCCCCATGGTCCCCATGGAGCAGCGCGCGTCGAACCCCTCCGATGAGGCCCTGGTCGGGCTGGCCTACCAGTACCTGTTCAAAGGGTTCGAGAACACCATCGACGACTGGCGGCTGTTCCCCGGCGGCGGCGACGCGGAGCTGAGGGCGTTCTTCGAGGCGTGGCGCCCCGCCCTGGTGAGCGCGAGCGCGGTGAGCGCACACCGGACGCTGATCGACCGGGAGTTCGAGGGCCTGGTGCAGCGGGTCTCCGACGCGCGGCGGGGTGACGCGTGACCCCGGGCGCGTCGGTGCTGGTGGTGGACGATGAGCGCGACGTCCAGCTCCTGGTCGAGCAGTGGTTCCGCCAGGAGATCCGGTCCGGTCAGCTGCGCTTCGTCTTCTTCGACAACGCGCCCGAGGCGCTGGACTACCTCCGCGAGCAGAGCCGCGTCGAGCTGGTGCTGACGGACATCCGGATGCCCGAGATGACCGGCCTGGAGCTGGTTGAGAAGATCCGGGAGATCGAGGCGGGGGTCCAGGTCATCATCATCTCGGCCTTCGGCGACATGGGGAACATCCGCGCGGCCATGAACCGCGGCGCCTTCGACTTCCTGACAAAGCCGCTCAACGTCGAGGATCTGCGCCACACCCTCAACAAGGCCCTCCGACACATCAGCGCGCTGCGCGGCAGCCCCGGCGTCGCTGTCCAGCCGTCCCCCTCACAGCCCGATCTGCAAGCGAGCAGCGGGGCGTCCGCCGCGTCGCTGGACGCGACGGTGCTCTACCTGCGCCTCACGGACATCGCGCTGGATGGCGACATCGAGCGCGGGCTGGGGCTCATCAACCGGGCCTTCGATATCGTCGTCCCGCTGATCGCCTCCAGCCAGGGGCGGGTGGACGCCTACACCGGACAGGGCGCGCTGGCGGTCTTCCAGGGCGAGGGGCACCGCGAGCGCGCCCTCGCCACGGCCCAGAGCATCCAGCGCCGCGTCGGTCAGCTCGCGGACAGGGCGCAGCAGCTCGGCGCCAGCTTCCCGCGGCTGGCGCTGGGGCTCAGCAGCGGCTGCTGCGGCCTGGGAGAGCTGGGCAATCAGGAGTTCACGAGCCGTCGTCAGGCTGTGTTCGGGCCGCCGGTGGAGCGGGCGATTCAGCTGGGCGTGCGGGCGCGGGCCGGCGAGGTGCTGGTGGCGGACAGCGACGGCTCAGGCCAGTGAACGAACCAGCCGGGCGCGGATCTCCACGCGGGCGTCGTCGACAGGGGCCGCGTCGCGGCTGGCGGGGCGGCAGAATCCGCTGGAGATGAACCAGGAGCCGCCCCGGTGGGCTCGGTAGGCCCGGTCTCCGCTGTCTCCGCTGGCTCCCCGGGCCTGTGGCACCAGGCGGCCTCCGCGCGTCTCCGGCCCACCCCGGGTGTAGACCTCGGCGCACCAGTCGGTTGCGGGCCCCGCGCAGTCCAGCACCCCGTAAGGGCTCTGGTTCCACTCGGCGTCCCGCGACTTGGGGGACCACCCCTCCCCCGGTCGGTCGCCCCAGGGAAACACGCGCCCGTCGACGCCGCGCATCGCCTTCTCCCACTCCAGCTCCCCCGGCAGGCGCCAGGCCTCGCCTGTCCGCGCGGCGTGCCACCGCGCGTAGGCCGCGGCGGCGCGCCAGCTCATGGTCGCGGGTTCGTCGGGGGCCTGGCTGTCGTCGAGGACCACCGCTTCGTCGAGCAGCGTGTACAGAGGTCGGGCGCGGGGAGGGCTCCTGAGGCGAAGGAGCTCGCGCACCGCTTCAAGCTCGCCGCGTCCGCAGAGCGCGTTCAGGAAGGACAGGAACCCGGCGTGATCCACCGGCCGCTTCTGGACGGCGAAGCTGTCCAGCCAGACGCGGCGCGCCGGCAGGCTGTTCAGGGCCTCGGGGTCGCCGCCCGATCGGAACCACCCCGCTGGCACGATGACCTCGTCCTCACCGAGCCGCTCGGGGAGGCGGATGACCGCGACGTCGCGCCCACCCGGCGGCACGTTGTCGAGCTGCTCCATCCGCCCGATAGTGACCGGGCAGCGCACCGGGGGGCGGCCGGGCGCCTCCAGCGTGAGGAGGTAGCCGCCCATGGGCAGCGGCGCGCTCCGAAGCGGCGTCTCACCCAGCGAGCGCGGCGCCGTGGGGCGCAGGCGCCCGCCGTCATTGACCCACTCGCGCAGCGTCACCCGGGCGGGGGGATCGGTGCTCAGGCTCAGGGCCCCGTCGCCGCGCAGGTAGCTCGCGTGGCGCCCGCGATCGTAGCGCCGCAGCAGCTGCTCGGCGTGGGCGGTCTGCTCGGCGTCGCCCGCGCGCTCTCCCTGCTCGTGCTGTCGCCGGTAGTAGTCGGCGAGCTTCGCCAGGGCCTCGGGCAGGTCGGGGGCGAGCTTCAGGGCGCCCTCGATGGTCTGGGTGTAGGTCCGCTCCCTGCTCTCGGCCTCCCCCTCCAGCCGCCGCGCCTCCTCCAGCCGATCTCGCCCCTTTCCGATCACCGCCTCCGAGCCCGGTCCGGAGGCGGCGAGCATCACCCGGGCCAGCTCGCGGGTCGCCCGCGCCTGCTCGCGCAGCGCCTCCACCTCGGCGATCATCGCCTCGGCCTCAGCGACCACCGACCGCGCCCGATCCTTCTGGCGCTCGCCCTCGAACCAGCCCTGGAGGGCGCTCACCAGCCCGGAGGCGTCCTGGTATCGGTCGAGGCTCTCCGGGGACATGGCGCGGCGACAGATGGCGCGCAGCCCCTGGGGGAGCTCAAAGCGGCCGCGGCTCATCTCGGGGGGCCCCTTGATCGCCTGGGCCAGGACGATCTCGGGATCGCTGCCGACGAAGGGGCACCGCCCCGTGAGGGCCTCGTACATCAGCACGCCCAGCGAGAAGACGTCCGAGACCGGCCCGACGCTGGCGTTGTCGCCGCGCGCCTGCTCGGGAGACATGTACATCGGCGTGCCCATCACCCGCCCGCTGCGGGTCTCCGCCGGGTCGAGCCCCGTCAGGGCGGTCATCACATCCGAGGGGGTCTCCTTGCGGCCGAGGTGCTTGGCGAGCCCCCAGTCCAGCACCCGCACCTCGCCGAACTCGCCGACCATCACGTTCACCGGCTTGATGTCCCGGTGAACGACCCCCTTGGAGTGCGCGTAGGCGATGGCCTCGCAGATCTTGAGGATGAGGTCCACCAGGCGGCGCAGGGTCCAGCTCCCCTGAGCGTTCCCCAGGTGGATCTCCTGGATCACGCTCAGCAGGGTGCGGCCCTTCACCTCCTCCATGGTGAAGCAGACCCGCCCGTCCGGGAGGTGCGCGAAGCCGTGCACCGGCACGATGCCGCCGTGCTCAAGCTGTGAAGTGAGCCGGGCCTCGTCGATGAAGCGGGCCACGGTGTCGGGGTTGAAGGCGAAGCGATGCCGGATGACCTTGAGGGCCATGGTGCGCCCGAGATCCCGGTCGCGGACGCGCCAGACCTGGCCCATGCCGCCCTCGCCGATGAAGCCCAGGAGCTGGCAGTTCTTGGGGATGGGGGGCGCGACCCGATCGGAGAGATCCGGGTTGGGGATCTCCTCGCTGATGGGGGTCCAGGTCATCCCCCGCTCCTCGGGCGGGGTCTGGATGGTCTCCCGGGTGAACTCCAGCTCGCCCAGATCGTCGTTGTCCAGCTCGAAGGTCGCGCTGTCCAGATCGCGCGGTCCCAGCGGCTGAGGGCCGTCCAGCCGCGCTCTGACGCCGGTGAGCAGGGTCGTCAGCTCCGCGCGACAGGCCTCGCTCAGCTCGTGTCGCCCGGCCAGCGCGCCCAGCTCCTCAGTCAGATTTTTCCAATCCAATGCTGCTCCGCCGCGAATCCCGCGGACAGTCTACGGCGGCGGACTGCAAATCTGCATCGGCGTCATGCAGGTTTCCATCATGAGTGTAGTCAGGGAGCCACTTAGAGTGGGGCCAGGAGGTTGAATGGACTTCGCGACTTTGACGGGGGCGGCCTGGGAGCGCCACGGCGACGGAACCCTCTCGCTGGAGACGCTCCCCGAGGGCTGGATGCAGGGCAGAACCCTCTTCGGCGCGGGCATGGCGGGCGTGAGCGTGCGCGAGCTGTTTGACGCGGAGCGCCCGCCGCGCACCGTGCACGTCAACTTCATCGGCCCCCTCTCCAGCGACGCGGTGGCGATCCCGGCGATCCTGCGCGCGGGCCGCTCCATGACCCACGGTCAGGTCCAGTTCCACCAGGGCGGCGCGCTGAAGGGCCAGGTCTTCGTGAGCATGGGCGGCGGCCGACCGTCATCGGTCTCCCTGGCCCCGGAGCAGGCGTCACTGCCGGGGGAACCCGATGACGCCTCATTGATAGAGATGCCCTTTCTTCCTGGGCTCACGCCGAATTTTACCCAGAACTTCCACTACCGCTGGTCCAGCACGTCCTTCCCGTTCTCGGGCGCTCGGGACGGCGAGATCCACGGCTGGTGTCGCTTCCGTGAGGCGCCCGGGCCGCCGCACGCCGCGCTGCTGGGCCTGGTGGACTCCTGGCCGAGCCCGGCGCTGCCCATGATGAAGGCCCCGTCACCGGCCAGCTCAGTGACCTGGACGACCCACTTCGCGCACGTCCCGGAGGTCATCACCCCCGACGACTGGTTCTGGATGCGCTCGCGGGTGACCCAGGCCGGCGACGGCTACGTGCACATGTCGGGGGGGCTCTTCGATCGGTCGGGCAAGCTGACCGCGCGCTTCGAGCAGCTCGTCGCCATCTTCGGCTGATCGGGCTGATCGGGCTCAGCCCGTCAGCTTCTTCATGGTGTCGTGGTACTCGCGGACGAGCTCCTCGACGATCCCGCCGATGGGCTTGATCGCCTTGATCTCGGCGACGCCGTGGCCCGCGCTCCAGATGTCCTTCCACTTCTTGGCGCCCTCCGGGCTGCGGTCGGGGTTCGCTTCGTCGGGCAGGCTGGCGCGCAGGAAGTTGGCGTGGATGCCGCTCACCTGATCCGTGTAGACGATCTCCTCGGGCCCCGAGGAGACGACCATCTCTTTGTAGGCGTCGACCGCGCCGCACTCGGCGGAGGCGATGAAGCGGGTGCCCATGTAGACGAGCTCGGCGCCGAGCGCGAGGCTGGCGACGATCTGCTTGCCGGTGGAGATGGCGCCGGCCGCGATGACGGGGACCGAGAGGTTCTCGGCGAGGTAGGGGTAGAGGGCGTAGGGGGTGATGCGCCCGGCGTGGCCGCCCGCCCCGGCCGCGACGCCGATGACGGCGTCCACCCCGGCGGACTCCGCCTTCCTGGCGTGGCGCAGGTTGATGACGTCGTGGAAGACCGTCGCGCTGGCGGCGTGGGCGCGCTTCACGAGCTCGGTGGGGTCGCCGTAGCTGGTGATCCAGACCGGCACCTCGAACTCCTCACAGAGCGCCACGTCCAGCTGGAGGCGCTCGGGGTCGGTGAGGCCGATGGTCATGTTGATGGCGAAGGGCCTGTCGGTCTTGGAGCGCAGCCACTCGAGGTCCGCGCGGAGGTGCTCGGGCTTGCGGGCGTTCAGCGACGGCATGGCGCCCAGGATCCCCGCCTCGGCGCACGCGAGCATCATCTCCCTGGTGGAGATGATGAACATCGGCGCGCAGACGATGGGGTACTTGAGGCCGAGCTTGCGGGACAGAGGCGTGGAGAAGGTGCTCACGAGCGGCTCCCTGGCGGGTGACGACGAAGACTAACGGGTCGGGGAGGGGCTATCATGGCGAGGCCGACGCACGGGAGGCACGCATGCTGGCTGGTATCTTTTTTCTGACGACCGCCGCTCTGGCTGGCCCCTTCCCTGGCGGGGACGACCCCTTCGTCCGCTGGCCGGATCACTCCACCCGCGAAGGCTTCGGCAGCACCTACGGGATCGCGGTCGCCGACGTGGACGGCGACGGCTGGATTGATGTGCTGGCGCCGAACGCCAAGACGCTGTGGCTGAACCTGGACGCCCGCAACTGGGCCTCCGTGGAGATCCCCGAGCTGTACGACGTCAGCTCCACACAGTACGGCGCCTCCTTCGGTGACTACGACCGGGACGGGCTCCCGGACCTCTCGACCGAGCCGCGCGGCAACTACGTGGCGCTGCTCCACAACGACGGCGGCGCCACCTTCACCCAGCTACCCGCCACGCAGTTCGAGCACGCCCCCTCCTATCAGTCCTCGGAGACCAACCTCTGGCACGACGTGGACGGCGACGGCTGGCTCGATCTCTTCTCGCCGGCCTACTACGGCTACAGCGGCCTGTGGCTGAATCAGGGGCCGGACAAGGACGGGAACCACTCCTTTGATGAGATCGGCCAGGAGATCGGCATCGCGCTGTCGACCACCACGGCCCTGCGCCCCGAGGGCGCCCAGTACGTCGACATGGATCGGGACGGGGACGCCGAGCTCTATGTCTGCGGCGAGATGCTCTACAACCAGTCGATCCCGGGGGACGTCTGGTTCGAGACGCACTGGGAGTCGGGCATCGAGTACGCCTTCGATGAGGGCGCGGCCTTCGCCGACGTGGACATGGACGGGGACTTCGACCTCGGCGTGCTCTACCACGACGTGTCTTGGACCAGCAGCATCCCCAACCGGGCGCTGCTCATCTGGGAGAACCTCGGCGACGGCACCTTCGAGCTGATGGACCCCTCCACTGCGGAGGAGATCAACATCACGATCGGCTACCACCTGGGCATGTCCTTCGCGGACTGGGATCTGGACGGCGATCAGGATCTGACCTTCTCGGATCGCTTCGAGCGCAACGACTTCATGGAGTCGGGCGAGGCGCTGTACTACCGGATCGAGACCAGCGCGGCCCAGCAGAACGCGACCCCCTCCTGGTTCGACTGGGACAACGACGGCGACCTGGACATCGCGCTCGGCGTCTGGTCCGACGAGGGGCAGTTCTACCAGAGCACCCTCTACGACGAGACCCCGCTGGAGGAGCGGCGCTACCTCCGGGTGCGCCCGGCGAGCTGGTCGGATGACATCAGCGAGGGGCTGGAGACCGAGTTCGGAGCGATCGTAGAGGTCCGCGTGCAGGGCGAGGCGCCGGAGATCCGCCGCCGCAACTTCACGGCCAGCGGCCACGGCTACCTGAACCAGTCCGAGTACACCCTGACCTTCGGGCTGGAGGGGGTGGCGTCGCCCGTGGTGGATGTGGCGGTGGACTTCACCAACCCCGGTGACGCGGGGATCTGGCGGGTGGACGCGTCGATCAACCCGGCGCTGGCCGGGCTGGACGTGCTGTCGATGGCGGATCGCGAGGTCACGGTCTTCCGCAACGGGACGGTGGTGCTGGACGGCGAGATGTATGCGCCGAGCGAGGACGAGTCGCCGCTCCTGGAGACGCCGGGCGGCATGTGGCGGCCGGACGCGGTGGACGCCACCGCGAGCGCCGACGCCTGGGTGGGGCTGGAGGTGACGGTGCCGGGGGACGACCCCGAGCGCGGCGCGGCGGTGCGCGAGGTGGTGGTCGAGGGCGTGCTGGCTGAGCCGGTGGACTGCGAGGGGGCCGCGGGGAACGTCTTCCTCTGGGACGTGACCGACGGCGCGGCCGAGCTCGTCGCGGCCTCCTCGGGGCCGGTGCAGCCGGACAACCGGCGGGTGGACGTGCTCACCGACTTCCTGCTGGAGCCCGGCCGCACCTACCGGGTGGTGGCGAGGGTGTCCGAGACCCGCGCCTTCCTGCCCGCGGACAGCGCGCTGTGGCTGGAGGTCACCGGCGCCGTCGGCGGCGCCCCCGCGGACGACGCCTGCTCCGCCGAGCCGGTCTTCGACGCGGCCGCCGAGCCGGGCGAGCGGGCCCTCACGGTCCGCTACCGCGAGCGGGTGGTCGACGTGCCCGAGCCGGAGGACACCGGCGACACGGGGATCGAGGACACGGGCGACACCGACCCACCCGACACCGACCCGCCCGACACCGACCCGCCCGACACCACCGACGACACGAGCGCGATGCCCTCGGAGGACACGGGCGCGTACGTCGACACCGGCGAGGGTGACGACGTCAAGGGCGGCTGCGGCTGCGTGTCCACCGGACCGAGCGGCCCGGCGGGACCGGCCGGGCTCGCGCTCTGGGGCGTGGTGCTGGTCGGGATGAGTCGCCGCAGGCGGCTCACTCCGGCGTAGGCACCTCGGGGAGTCCGCCGCCGCCGCCGCCCTTGCGGCGGGAGATGAGCTGCTGGATCAGCACCGCCAGGATGCAGGCGAGGGTGCTGGCGATGAGGTGCTGCTTGAGCCAGTCGATGAGCACGTTCGTCCAGATGGAGACCGCGTCGCCGAAGAAGACGCTCAGGATGATGAACAGCAGGTTGCCGACAGCGATCGCGGCCAGGAAGGGCTTGAAGGCCATGCCGCGAACGCCCGCGAAGGTCACGAAGGTGTAGCCCGGGGCGATCACCAGCAGCGGGGCGCCGCCGCGCTCCGCGAGGCGCTCGACCCAGCGGGCCGCGGCGGCGAAGCGGGGGAAGCGCTGCTCACTCCAGCGCAGCAGCGCGGGGCCGTACAGACCGCTCAGGCCGTAGGTCGTGAGCAGGCTCAGCATGCGGCGGACGGTGCCCACGAGGATCAGCGGCACGGGATCCGCCTGGGCCGCCGCGAGCAGGATGTGTCGATTCTCGGGCGCGAGGGCCACCAGCAGGAGCGGGTGCTCCACCAGCAGGTAGGGGGAGAGCGCGGTGCCGATCGCGGAGAGCACCGTGAGCGCGCCGACGGTGCCCACGATGCCCCGCCGCACATTGGGCGGGACGTCTGAGAGGGGCGCGGGCGCGTCCTTCAGGTGGTCTGCGAAGGTGGACATTCCCCCCTCCCTATACGCCCACCCTACAAGAATCACGCTCCCGAGGCCAAAGAGCGCCGCTGGAACGGATACGCCGCCGTGACATCCGATCCATACCGCTGGACGGTCCCGCTCGGCAGCGGCGTAAAGTGCGCTGCACATCAGGCGGACGATGACGATGGAAGACTGGCGAAGCGCGCCGACCCGAGACCCGCTCGCGCCGCCTCCGGTGGCGAGAGGAGCCCGTTCGGGAGCCCGGCGTCGGCGAGGTGGTGGTCCGGACGCTGCTGGGCAGCGTGAGCGTCGGCGCGGAGCTGGCGCTCTACCGGGCCGAGATGCTGGGGGTGGACGTCGGGGCGCCGCGGATGACGGGCTACGAGAACCTGGGCGTCGCTCTTCACGGACGCGGTCGCCTTCCGTGAGCTGCCGGGCTGGTTTCGCGGCGCGGATGAGGGTCGCTATCCGGGGATCAAGCCAGTCGTTCGTTACCCGCGGGCTATGATCACCCCATGATCAGCCACCTCTCCCTCGGCGTGCGCGATCTCGAGCGCGCTGGAAGCTTCTACGACGCCGTTCTCGGCGCCCTCGGCTACGTCCGCGTCTGGGGAAACCCCCGCGGCCTGGGCTACGGCCCGCCGGGCGGCAACGACAAGCTGGCGCTGTTCCCCGCCGCACCCGCCGCGGCAGCCGCCTCCGCCGGTCCCGGCTTCCACCTCGCCTTCGCCGCCCCGGACAAGGAAGGGGTCGATCGCTTCCACGCCGCCGCCCTGGCCAACGGTGGAGCCTGCAACGGCCCGCCGGGCCTGCGCCCTGACTACGGCGAGACCTACTACGCGGCCTTCGTCATCGATCCCGACGGCCACAAGCTGGAGGCCAAGCGCCAATGAGCAAGCCATCCTGTGCCCTCCGCGGCCTCTACGGCTTCGAGCTGATGAACTGGGGCCTGCTGCTCCTCATCGACGTCCTGACGATCCCGAGCCAGCTCTCGCTGATGTCCGACGAGATCGAGCTGATGCCTCTCTGGATCGGCCTGAGCGTGCTGACGTGCATCGGGGGGATGGGGCTCTCGCTCACGGGGCTCATCCGCGGAAAGGGCCTCTCCAGCTTTCTGGACGGCGCCTTCTACGTCATCGCGCTGCTCGCCGGCTTCGCCGCGCGGGGGATGGTCTGGATGCTCGCCATCGTCTGGGTCACCACGGTCAACGGAATGCAGTCGGTGTAGCGCCCGCCCGCGTCAACCGGCGTGGTGGGTCAGGAGGCGCAGAAGTTCGCCTCCTGAAGTGTGTAAAAACACACACGATCCGACGACTACAGGCCTGCTGAGCACAGGAACGATTCTTGCTTATCTGGCACCTGATGATGCCGGACATAAACACCAAACGCGTCTTGGCCAGCACTCAGCTGGACGCACTCCTCGCCGCGCTGCGTCAGGGGGGGCGGCTCGTGATCGGGCCCACTGTGCGGGATGGTGCGGTCACCATGGGGCCGATCGATCGGGCCTCGGATCTGCCGCGCGGGTGGGTCGAGCACCACGCTCCCGGCAGCTACCGCCTGGAGAAGACGGACAGCCCGGCCTGCTTTGGCTTCATCCTCGGGCCGGACTCACTCAAGGCGAGCCTCTACCCGCCGCGGGTGCGCCTCTGGCGCGCCGAGCGCGAAGGCGCGGGGTTCTCGGTGCAGCCGGGCGAGCGAGCGCCGGCGCCGCTGGCGGTGATCGGCGCGCGAGCCTGCGACCTCGCCGCGGTGGCCGTGCAGGATCGGGTGCTGCGCGACGGGGCGTACGCGGATCCGCGCTACGCCTCCCGACGCGCGGAGCTGCTGGTGGTGGCGGTTCAGTGTGGAGACGCGGCCTCGACCTGCTTCTGCGCCTCCATGGGCACGGGCCCGCGAATCGACGGCGGCTACGATCTGTGCCTCACCGAGATCGTCGAGGATGAGCGGCACGTCTTCGTGGTGGAGATCGGCAGCCCCGCTGGCGCGGCCGTGCTGGCGCGGCTGGATAGCGCGCTGGCGGACGCCGGGGACGCCGCGCGACCCGCGCGGGCCGCCGCGCACGCCGAGTCCCGGATGGCCCGGTCGCTGCCGGGCGCTCAGACCCGCGACGGGCTGCGCCAGGAGCTGCTCTCGGCGCTGGAGAGTGATCACTGGGACGCGGTGGCGAAGCGCTGCCTGGGCTGCGCCAACTGCACCATGGTCTGCCCCACCTGCTTCTGCTCCCAGGTCACCGACCTGACGGACCTCACCGGCGCCGCCGAGCGGGTCCGCACCTGGGACTCCTGCTTCACCATGCAGCACAGCTACGTGCACGGCGGCAGCGCCCGGACGAGCCTCGGGGCGCGCTACCGCCAGTGGCTCACGCACAAGCTGGCGACGTGGTGGGACCAGTTCGACACCTCCGGATGCGTGGGCTGCGGCCGCTGCGTGACGTGGTGCCCCGCGGGCATCGACATCGTGCAGGAGGCGCTGGCCGCAGCGAGCGCATCCGAGCCTTCGGAGGCACCGTGAGCGCAAAGGATCTCTCCCCGCTGCTGCGTCGACACCCCTTCTGTGAGGGCATGTCCGACGACACCATCGCCTTGCTGGCTGGCTGCGCCGAGAACGTCCGCTTCGGCGACGGCGAGCGCCTCTTCCGGGCCAACGCGCCCGCGGAGTCCTCCTACCTGATCCGGGCGGGGAGGGTGTCCATGGAGATGAACGGCGGCAGCGGCGCGGTGCCCATGGAGACCGCCGAGGACGGGGAGATCGTCGGCTGGTCCTGGCTCTTCCCGCCGTACTGCTGGCACTTCGACGCCGTGGCGGTGGGGCCCGTTCGGGCGCTGCGCCTGGACGGTGACTGCCTGCGGCGCAAGTGTGAGGCCGACGCGGCCTTCGGCTACGACCTCGTCAAGCGCATCCTCTACCAGGCCCAGCAGCGGCTGGAGCGGAGCCGGATGCAGGCCCTCGATGTGTACGGGGGCGGTCGGTGACGGATCCCTGGATTCCAACGCCGCTGGAGGTGGTCGAGGTCCGCCGGGAGACCGCGGAGATCACCACCCTGGTCCTGGATCCGGGCGCGCGCCCCTGGCCCTTCGAGCCGGGCCAGTTCAACATGCTCTACCGCTTCGGCCTCGGGGAGGCCGCCATCTCCATCTCGGGCGATCCAGCGCAGCCGGAGCGGCTGGTGCACACCATCCGGGCGGTGGGCCCCCTGACCCGGGAGCTGTGTGGGCTCAAGCCCGGGGATGTGGTCGGCGTGCGGGGGCCCTACGGCTCGGCGTGGCCGCTGGAGCGCGCGCGCGGGGACGACGTGGTGGTGGTCGCCGGCGGCATCGGGCTCGCGCCGCTCAGGCCGGCGATCCTGAGGTTGCTGGCCGACCGGGACGCCTACGGTCGGGTGGTGGTGCTCTACGGTGTCCGAGACCCCGATGACCTGCTGTTTCTGGAGGAGCTGCGGCAGTGGCGCGGGCGCTTCGACACCCAGGTGGAGGTCACCGTGGACTGCTCCGGTCCCGGCTGGCGCGGGCCAGTGGGGGTGGTCACCCGATTGATCCAGCGCGCCACCTTCGACCCGGAGGACACCACGGTCTTCACCTGCGGGCCGGAGATCATGATGCGCTTCGTGGTGGGCGAGCTGAGCAAGGAGGGGGTGCCCGAGGAGAGCATCCACATCTCCATGGAGCGAAACATGCGCTGCGCGGTCGGCATCTGTGGTCACTGCCAGTGGGGTCCGCACTTCGTCTGCAAGGACGGCCCCGTCTTCTCCTTCGATCGCGCCGCGCCGTTCTTCGGCGTGAGGGAGCTCTGAGATGCCTCGCTCACGCCCGACGCTGGCGGTCTGGAAGTTCGCGAGCTGCGATGGCTGCCAGCTCTCGCTGCTGGACTGTGAGGATGAGCTGCTGGCGATCGCCGACGCCGTGGACATCGTGAACTTCCCGGAGGCGACCCGCCGCTTCGAGCCCGGCCCCTACGACCTCTCGCTGGTCGAGGGCTCCATCACCACCGAGCACGACGCCGAGCGCATCCGCGAGGTGCGCCGGCAGTCCCGCTTCCTCGTGACCATCGGCGCCTGCGCCACCGCCGGCGGCATCCAGGCGCTGCGAAACTTCGCCGATGTCCAGGCCTTCACCCGCGCGGTCTACGCCCGGCCCGACTACATCAAGACCCTCGCCGAGAGCACGGCCATCGCGGCCCACGTCCCGGTGGACTTCGAGCTGCGCGGCTGCCCCATCGACAAGGGCCAGCTCCTCGAGGTGCTCACGGCCTATCTCCACGGTCGGCCCCCGCGGATCCCGGCCTACAGTGTGTGCGTGGAGTGCAAGCTGGCCCAGAACGTCTGCGTCACCGTCGCCCGGGGGGAGCCCTGCCTGGGCCCGGTGACCCACGCGGGCTGCGGCGCGCTGTGCCCGCACTTCCACCGGGGCTGCTTCGGCTGCTACGGGCCCTCCGAGGCCCCCAACCCGCCGGCGATGACCGCCGTGTGGCGCGAGAAGGGCGCGGACGACGCCGCGCTGATTCGGGCGTGGCGCAGCTTCAACGCGGCCTCCCCGGCCTTCGCCGCGGAGTCGCGGCGCATCGAAGGGGGTGAGGAGTGAGCGAAGAGACCCGCACCATCAAGGTCGACTACCTCGCCCGGGTCGAGGGCGAGGGGGCGCTCACGCTCCGCTTCAGCGGCGACGAGGTGAAGGAGGTCTCGCTGCGGATCTTCGAGCCGCCGCGCTTCTTCGAGGCCTTCCTGCGGGGGCGCTCGGCGCTGGAGACGCCGGACATCACCGCGCGCATCTGCGGCATCTGCCCGGTGGCCTACCAGATGAGCGCCTGCGCCGCCATCGAGGACGCCATCGACCTCACCATGCCGCCGGAGCTGCTGGCCTTCCGGCGGCTGCTGTACTGCGGGGAGTGGATCGAGAGCCACGTGCTGCACATGGTCATGCTCCACGCCCCGGACTTCCTCGGCTACCCCGACGCCATGTCCATGGCCCGCGAGCACGGCCAGCGCGTGCGGGACGGGCTCCGCATCAAGAAGGCCGGCAACGCCATCGTGCGGATGCTGGGCGGCCGGGAGATCCACCCCATCAACGTGAAGATCGGCGGCTTCTATCGCCTGCCCACCCGGCACGAGATGCGGGAGCTGGCGATGGAGCTGGAGGCCAGCCGGGGCCTCGCCGAGGCGCTCGTGCGCTGGATGGCTACCTTCGACTTCCCGGAGCTGGAGCGCGACGTCCCGTTCGTGGCGCTGACCCCTGACACCGGCGTGTACCCGTTCATCGAGGGCTCGCTGGGCAGCACGGTCCCGCTGGCCCCGACCGACAGCCAGCGCGTGCCCGCGTCCCGCTGGGCCGAGCACTTCGAGGAGCACCACGTCGAGCGCTCCAACGCCCTCCACGGGCGCACTGTTGACGGCCGCGCCTACCTCGTCGGGCCGCAGGCCCGCTTCGCCCTGAACTTCGGCTCCCTCGACCCGGAGCATCAGGCGCTGGCGCTGGAGATCGGCCTGAACCCGCCCGTGATCAACCCCTTCCGCTCCCTGCTGGTGCGCGGCGTCGAGACGGTCTACGCCCTGGATGAGGCCGCCCGCCTCTGCCGCACGCTGAGCGCCGACGGCGACGCCAGCGTGCCCGTGGAGCTGCGCGCCGGCGTCGGCTACGGCTACTCCGAGGCCCCGCGCGGTGTGCTCTACCACCGCTACGAGCTGGACGAGAAGGGCGACATCCTGGACGCCTGCATTGTGCCGCCGACCGCCCAGAACCAGCCGGCGATCGAGGACGACCTGCGCGCGCTGGCGCCGTCGCTGCTCGCGCTGGCGCAGGAGCCCGCGACCCTGCGAGCCGAGCAGGCGATCCGAAACTACGACCCCTGCATCTCCTGCTCGGTGCACTTCCTCACGCTGAAGAAGGAGGAGGTTTGAGCGCGATCATCCTGGGGCTCGGTCAGCGCGGCGGGGGCGACGACGGCGTCGGCCTCGCGGTCGTCGAGGCGCTCCGCGCGCAGGGCGTGCGGGCGCGCGGCGGCGACCCCACCGAGCTGGTCGAGGCGCTGGGAGCGTTCGAGCGGGTCGTGCTGGTGGACGCCGTGCTGGGGGAGCACCCCGGGCGGGTGCACGTGCTGAGCGAGGACCAGCTCGGCGGAGACCTGCGGCCGGTCTCCAGCCACGCCATGAGCGTGCCTCAGGCGGTGGGGCTGGCCAGGACATTACAGCCGGACGGCGCCGAGTTGGTGATCGTCGGCGTGGAGATCGAGCCCCCCCGACCGGGGATGGGGCTCAGTGAGGCGGTAGCCGCCGCCGTGCCGCTGGCAGCAGCGACGGCGCGCGCCCGACTTGGAGGTGACTATGCATGAGGCGTCGCTCGCTCGCGGCATCCTGTCAGCGGTGTTGGATCTGGTGGGACCGGGGGACCGGATCCGGGTGATCCGTGGCTGGCTGGCCGAGACCGAGGCGCTGGACCCGCTGAGCATCCGGATGCACTTCCTGGGCATGGCTCGCGGGACAGCCGCTGAGGGCGCTAAGCTCGAGCTGATGCTGACCCACGTCGCCGCTCGCTGTCTGGACTGCGCGAAGGAGTACCTCCCGGAGCATCACCTGACCCTCTGCCCCGACTGCGGGAGCACGGACGCGAACCTGGTGGGCGAGGTGGGGCTGGGGATCGAAGACATCGACGTGGCTTCGGGGTGATCCGCCTCCGCCTCCGGGTGCGGGGTGAGGTCCAGGGCGTCGGCTTCCGGCCTCGGGTGCTCCGGATGGCCCGACAGCGCGGGCTCACGGGGACGGTCCACAACGACGCGAGCGGCGTGCGGCTGGAGATCCAGGGGGAGACGTCGGGCGTCGGTGACTTCATGGCCGCGCTGGAGGCGCTGCCGCCACCCGTCCGTGTGGCGGGCATCGGGCTGGAGGAGATCCCCGTCGAGGAGGGCGAGGCGGACTTTCAGATCCGGGCGAGCGCGACGGACGGTGAGTCCGCGCACGCGCTGCCGCCGGACCTGGCGATCTGTGAGGCCTGCCGGGGCGAGGTGCGGGATCCGGGAGATCGCCGCTTCGATCACCCCTTCGCCTCCTGCACGGGCTGCGGGCCGCGCGCGACCATCGCCCTGACGCCGCCCTTCGATCGCGATCGCAGCGCCATGGCCGGGTTCCCGCTGTGCGCCGCCTGCGCCGGGGAGTACCGCCGCCCCGACGACCGCCGCTTCCACGCCCAGACCATCGCCTGCCCCGACTGCGGGCCCCGGCTCACGGACGCGACGCTGGATGAGGCCGCGGCCTGCCTGCTGCGAGGCGGCGTCGTGGGCCTCAAGGGGATCGGCGGATTTCAGCTCCTCTGCGACGCGACGGACGCGGGGGCGGTGGCCAGGGTCCGGGCGATCAAGCGCCGGCCGGACAAGCCCATGGCCGTGATGGTGGCTGATGTGGACGCCGCCGAGGCGCTCGTCGGGGCGCTGGAGGGCCGGGCTCGGAGGGCGCTCACGGGCACCGCCGGGCCGATCGTGCTGGCGGCCTGGAGCGGAGACGGCCTGGCGCCGGGGGTGGCGCCGGGGGCCGGCGCGCTCGGGGTGATGCTCCCGACCACCGCGCTGCACCAGCGCCTGATGGATCGGGTGGGGCGCCCGCTGGTCTGCACCAGCGGCAACCCCTCGGGCGAGCCGCTGGCGACGGAGCGCCGCGTCGCCGAGGCCGACCTGGGCGACGGGGTGGACCGCTGGCTGGATCACGACAGGCCGATCCTCCGCCCCATGGATGACAGCGTGGTGAAGCCCGTGGGTGACGCCGTCATCGTGCTGCGTCGCGCCAGGGGGCTCGCCCCCCGCCCGCTGCGCTTCGCCGACGGGCCGGTCACGCTGGCCTTCGGGGCTCACCTCCAGGCCGCGCCCGCGCTCTCCGCCGGCGGCCTCGTCCACGTCGCGCCGCACGTCGGCGATCTGGACAGTCGGCGGACGTTCGAGCGCTATGAGGCGGCCCTCGACGCACTGCTGGAGCGGCACGGGGTGGAGCCCGAGCGGCTCATCTGCGATCTGCATCCGGATCTGCCGTCGAGCCGGCTCGCCCGGCGCTGGGAGCGGGAGCGGGGCGTGAGCTTGCTCAAGGTCCAGCACCACCGGGCTCACGTCGCCTCGGTCCTGGCCGAGCGGCGGCCGGGGCCGCTCACGCTGGGGGTGGCCTGGGACGGCTACGGCTACGGCCCGGGCGGCGAGTACTGGGGCGGCGAGTTCTTCGCGTGGGTGGGCGGGATGCTCAGCCGGGCTGGGAGCCTGGTGCCCATCCCCCTGCCGGGCGGGGACCGCGCCGCCCGCGAGCCGGCGCGGGTGGGGCTCGCGCTGCTGCACGCCTGCGATCAGCTCCAGCACCCCGCCGCCGCGCGGATCGTCCAGCGCGCGAGGGAGGCGCTGGGGGGGGCTGTTACAGCGGGGGTTCTGGAGGTGCTCGATCGAGACCTCGCCCCGGGCGGCTCCTCCATGGGGCGTCTCTTCGACGGCGTCGCCTTCCTCCTGGGCGGCCCGGCGCGGGTGACCTTCGAGGCGCAGGCCGCGCGCTGGCTGGAGGCGCTGGCCGGTCGCGGCGGCGGGGCCTCGCTGCCCCTGCCGCTGACCGGGCTGGAGCTGCCCCGGCTGGACTGGGGGCCGCTGATTCCAGCGCTGCTGGATCGCCTCCAGCGCGGCGACCCTCCCGAGGCGCTCGCCCGCTCCTTCCACGCGGCGCTGGTGGACGGGATCCGATCCATGGCTCAGCTCGTCGGGATGCCGAACGTGGTGTTCGCGGGGGGCTGTTTTCAGAACGCGCTGCTCTTCGCCGGCGCGCGGCGGGCGCTGGAAGAGGACGGCCGGCGGGTGTACGCCCCGCGCCTCCTCCCGCCCGGCGACGGCGGGCTCGCCCTCGGACAGCTCTACATGGCCAATGTCGCCCGGCGCCGGAGATAGGTCGGAGATAGGAGCAGCCGCATGTGCCTCGGTATCCCTGGTCAGATCCTGCGCGTCCTCCCCGGCGACGACCCCCTCATGCGGATGGGGATCGTCTCCTTCGGCGGCGTGGAGAAGGAGGTCTGCCTCGCCTATGTGCCCGAGGCTGGGGAGGGGGACTGGGTCGTGGTGCACGCGGGCTTCGCCATCTCCAGGGTCGACGCGGTCGAGGCGGCCAGAACCCTGGCGTTGATCGGCGAGGCGCCCCCATGAAGTACGTCGACGAGTTCCGGGATCCGGCGGCGGCGCGGCGGCTCGCCGATCGCATCGCCGCGGTGGTCACCCGACCCTGGACGCTGATGGAGGTCTGCGGCGGTCAGACCCACGCCATCGTGCGCTTCGGCATCGACCGCCTGCTGCCGGAGAGCGTCTCGCTGCTGCATGGCCCAGGCTGCCCCGTCTGCGTCACCCCGGTCGGCATCATCGATCAGGCCCTCGCGCTGGCCGCGCGCCCCGAGGTGACGCTGTGCTCCTTCGGCGACATGCTGCGGGTGCCCGGCACCGGCGGCGACCTCATCGCCGCCCGCACCGAGGGCGCCGACGTGCGCGTGGTGTGGTCGCCGCTGGACGCGCTGGCGGTCGCCCGCGAGGCGCCGGAGCGCGAGGTCGTGTTCTTCGCCGTCGGCTTTGAGACGACCGCCCCCGCCGTGGCCATGGCGGTGCATCGGGCGCGGGTCGAGGGGCTGAAGAACCTGAGCTTCCTGGTGGCGCATGTGCTGGTGCCGCCGGCGCTGGAGGCCATCGCCTCGGCCCCCGCGCGCAAGGTCAACGGCTTCCTGGCGGCCGGCCACGTCTGCGCGGTCATGGGCATCGGGGAGTACCACCCGCTGGCCGAGCGCCATCAGGTGCCCATCGTGGTCACCGGCTTCGAGCCGTTGGATCTCCTCCAGGGGATCCTCCAGTGCCTCCAGCAGCTCGAAGAGGGGCGCGCGGAGGTGGAGAACGCCTACGCGCGGACCGCACGCGACGGGGGCAACGCGGCGGCGCGGTCGATGGTCGAGCGGGTCTTCGAGGTCGTGCCCCGGGCGTGGCGGGGGATGGGCACGCTGCCCGCGAGCGGGCTCGGGCTGCGCGGCGACTACGCGCACCTGGACGCGGTCGAGCGCTTCGACCTGGCGGGCATCGAGGGGCGTGAGGATCCGCGCTGTCGGGCGGGGGATGTGCTCCAGGGGCTGCTGCTGCCGACGGACTGCCCGGAGTTCGATCGGGCCTGCTCGCCGGATGCGCCGCTGGGGGCGCCCATGGTGAGCGCCGAGGGGGCCTGCGCGGCGTGGTTTCGTTTTCGGAGGCACCGATGAAGCGGATTCAGATGGCTCACGGCGGCGGCGGGCGCCTGATGCACCAGCTGCTGCGTGAGCACATCGCGGCGGTCTTCGGCGAGGACACGATCCGCCACGACGGCGCGGTGCTGAGCGGGGTCGCGCTGGACGGAGCGCTGGTCCTGACCACCGACGCCAGCGTGGTGACGCCGCTGTTCTTCCCCGGCGGCGATCTGGGTCAGCTCGCGGTGTACGGGACGGTGAACGACCTCGCCGTGACCGGCGCCCGGCCGCTGGCCCTGTCGCTGGCGCTGGTGCTGGAGGAGGGGCTGCCGCTGGAGACCCTGGATCGCCTGCTGGTGAGCGCGAAGGCGGCCGCGGATGCGGCGGGCGTGTCCATCGTCACCGGGGACACCAAGGTGGTGGAGCGGGGGCGCTGTGATGGCGTCTACGCGGCGACCACCGGCGTCGGATGCCGCCTCCCGGGCGTGGACATCGACGCCCGGCGGGTGCGCCAGGGCGATCGGATCCTGCTGAGCGGAGACATCGGGCGCCACGGGGTCGCCGTGCTCTCAGCGCGCGAGGGGCTCACCTTCGGCGGCGCGGTGAGCAGCGACTGCGCGCCGCTGGTGGCGCCCATCCTCGAGCTGCTGGGGGCCGCTCCATCGACGCCGTTTCTGCGGGACTGCACCCGCGGCGGCGCGGCGGCGGTGCTGCACGAGCTGGCCCGCGCCGCCGGGGTCGAGCTGAGCGTCGATGAGGCCGCGGTGCCCGTGAGCGAGCCCGTTCGCGGCGCCTGTGAGATCCTGGGGCTGGAGCCCATGAGCCTGGCGTGCGAGGGGCGATTTCTGGCGGTGGTCTCGCCGGACGCGGTCGAGGCTTCGCTGGCGCTCCTGCGCGCTCATCCGCAGTGCGCGGGGGCCGTCGTGGTGGGCGTGGTGGGGCCGCCCACGCCCGGCGGCGCGGTGTGGCTCAACACCGCCTTCGGGCAGCAGCGCCCGCTGGACTATCCCAGCGGGGAGCACCTGCCGCGGATCTGCTGAGCCCCTGTCGAGCTCCTGTCGAGCTCGGAATGAGCCTGTCAGCGGCCGAAGAGTCGCCTGAAGAAGCCGCCGCTCGAGCCGTGGTTGTGGTTGTGGTGGGTCGTGGTGCCCTGGGTCGTGGTCTGGGTCTCCTCCTCACGGACCACCTCCGCGACCGGCTCCCCACCCTCCGGGATTGGAACCGCCGTCCCCTCCGGGTAGAGGATGTTGTTGACCGTCCCAGGCGCGGCGGTGACCGCCAGATCGCCCGCGCCGAAGGTCCGCAGCGCCCCTGAGCCGGGGTGCTTGAACTGCATCTCGGTCGCGTTGAGCTTGCCGCTCCAGGTCCACCAGGTGCCCTCGTGGTACGCCATGTACTTGTCGCCGCTCTTGCAGATGCGGTCTCGAAAGGCGTAGGTCGAGGACGTGTGCCTGGTGCTGCCGTCCGGGCAGTTGACGACCAGCGACGGCTCCGCGTCCACGGGCTCGGGCTCGGGCAGCGGGCCCAGGTGCCCCTCCACCCACTCCCGGTGCACATCCACCCGGGTGTAGCGGTCGAGGCCCACGTTGCTGCTGTCGCCCCAGAACAGGGCGCCGACGACCCGGACGGTGCCGTCCCTGGCGATGACCATCAGCGGCCCCCCGGAGTCACCCCGGGCGAGCCCGTGCTTGCCCTCGCCGTTGACCACCACCTGATCGCTCTCGTAGCCGTGGATGGGCTCAGCGGTGAACTCCCGCTCGCCGGAGCGCCCGGTCTCCTGGTTCCCGTAGCCTGAGCCCTCGGCGGTCTCGCCGATCCAGGACTTGTCGAGCTTGCCCGTGAAGAGGGGGATGGGCTCCACCTCGGGGGCGACCTCGCTGACCGGCTTGCTCAGCTTCACCAGGACCAGATCGGAGCTGCGCATGCTGTAGACCGCGCTCACCCCGAAGCTGATGTTGGGGTTCTTGGGATCCTCGCCGATGTAGAAGCGGCTGCTGCGGCTGATCCCGCAGTGCTTGGCGGTGAGCACCCAGCCGTCGGCCACGACGGTCCCCGAGCATCCCCGGAAGGTGCCGATGGCCATCATCTGGCCGGGGGTGAGCGGGACGTGGGTGGGCTTCGGGGTGCCGTAGTAGACGGGCGAGGGATCCGCCTCCCCCAGCTCTGTCCCCTGCTCCGTCTGGATGAAGGCGATGTCCGAGACGACCGGCGTCGTCGGATCGCCGCAGACGTCCGCGCGGTCGTCCGCCAGCACGATCGGAGAGATCGCGCCCGGAGAGATCGCGATCGAGATCAGCAATAGTCTTCGCATACGAGGGCCTGTCGGCGCCTGCCAACGATCGAAGCAAGAGGCACGCCAGAGAGCGTGAGGCCCTGTTCATGCGGGCTCACGCCCCTCACGCCGCCGGGCTGGGAGATCGAAGGGAGGGAGCGGGTGCCTCAATGCGACCGGCGTGGTCCGATCGCCGCGACCCCACCTCGGAGGTCTTCGAGCAGCTCCAGAAGGGGCGCGCCGTCAGAGAGAGAGAGGCCCGCCGCGACCCGCTCGGCCTCCCGAAGACAGCGCTCAGCGCCGCCGCGGTCCCCTTCAGCGACGTAGATCGTCCCCCACCGGCACCAGTGCGCGATCTGCTGCTCCGGGCTCTCGACCTGCATCAGCGCGGCCTCGGCCTCGGCCATGATGGCGTGCACATCGACAGTCTCGACGTCCTCCAGGGCGCCGATTGCGCTCAGGGAGACGCCGGCGGTGAGCCGATCCCCGCAGGCCACCGCGAGCTGGTGCGCGGCCCGGTAGTGCGCCCTCGCTTCCGTCGAGCGCCCCTGAGTGAGGTGGAGCTGGCCCAGGTTCCCGAGGATGGCGGCTTCATTCTGGCGATCGCCGCGGGCGCGCGCGAGCTGGAGCGCTTCGGTGTAGGTCGCGCGGGCTTCGTCGAGGGCGCCGCGCTCCAGGTGCAGGTTCCCCAGGTTCCCCAGCAGGGTGCCCAGCGCGTGCTGCTCGCTGGTCTCGGCGAGCGCGGCGAGGGACTGCTCATAGCGGGTGACCGCGAGCTCGTAGCGCCCATCTCGCTTGTAGAGCCCGCCGAGCCCGCCGAGGATCAACCCCTCGAGCCGGCGGTCGTCGATCGCCTGGACGAGCAGCCGCGCGTGGCTGTACGCCTCCAGGGCCGCGTCGAGCTGGCCCTGCTCGGAGCGGACGATGCCGATGTGGTAGAGGCAGAGGGCCTCGTGTCGCCGATCGCCGACCTCCCGATGGTGTACGAGCGCCGAGAGGTAGTGGCGCTCGGCGGCGGCCAGCTCCGAGCGGACGAGGGCGAGGTGCCCGAGGTTCGCCAGCGCGATGCCCTCATGCCGGCGGTCGCCCAGCTCGCGGCAGAGGGTGAGGCCGGCGGTGTAGTCGCTGAGGGAGCGGGGCCAGTCCTGGTGTCTTCGCGCGACCTCGCCCGTGGCCGCCAGCAGGCGCACCTTGGACAGGGGGCTCAGGCCGGGCATCGCCAGGATGCCGCGCGCCTCTTCGTCGGCGCGGGTGAGCGGACCGGTGCGCCGCAGCACCGCCCACCGAACGAGCCACGCCCGCGCCGCCGTGTCGGCGTCTCCGCTCGCGACGGCGAAGCGCACGGCGGCCGCGATGTTCTCGCGCTCCGCGAGCAGCCGGCGCTCATCCGAGACAATGGACGCCAGGACTTCGGGATCCCCCAGGTCGGCGAAGGAGGCCGCGTGGCGTCGCCGCGCTTCGTGGAGCGCGGTCGGAGCCAGGCGCTCCCCCTGCGCCAGGGCGAACTCACGGACGGCCTCCAGCAGGCACAGCCGCTCCCCGGCCCGCTGCAGGAGGCTGTGATCGAGCAGCACATGCAGCGCGTCGATCACCCAGCCCTCACAGCGAACGACGGCCTCGGCGGCCTCGATCGTGAACGCGCCCCGGAAGGTCGCGAGCTGGATGAGCGCGCCCTGTTGCTCGGTCGAGAGCAGCTCCCACGACCACTCCAGGGAGGCCCACAGCGTCTTGTGGCGCGTCGCGCGTCGCTCCCGGGTCTGGAGCAGCGCAAAGCGCTGGTCGAGCCTCGCGAGGATCTGCTCCGCCGTGAGCACCCGCGTGCGCGCGGCGGCCAGCTCGATGCAGAGCGGCAGGCCGTCGAGCCGGCGGACCAGCGAGAGCAGGGCCTCGGGGGCGACGGGGGTGTCGTGGGCGGCGATGTGGTGTCGGAAGAGGGCGGCGGCGTCCAGCTCCGCCAGCGGCGCCAGCGTCAGGAGCTGCTCCATGGGCAGCCCCACGCGCACCCGACTCGTCAGCAGGATCGTCAGCTCCGGGGCGGCTCGCAGCCACGCGTCGAGCTGCTCGGCGAACGCGCCGGAGTCGTCGATGAGCTGCTCGATGTTGTCGAGGATGAGCACCAGCGGGCCCTCGGCACGCAGCACATCGGCGAGGCTCGCCGCCGGTAGCCGACGCAGGTGCTGGCGAACAGCCACCTCGACCTGGGCGGGGGTCTCGCAGTCTTCCAGCATGCAGAGGTGGACGCGCCGGCGGTCGTGGGTGCGCTCGGAGCGGGCCTCGACGTACGCGGTGACGAGGCGGGTCTTTCCGACGCCGCCCGGTCCCAGCACCGTGAGCAGCCTCGCGCTCAGGGCCTGCTCCAGGCGCTGTAGATCCAGGTCTCGCCCCACCAGCGGCGCCCTCGTCGCTGACGCTGGCGCCATCGCCGGCGCTGGCGATGGCGATGGCGCCGCGGGCTCCCGCGCGACGGTGAAGCCGGCGAGTCGATAGCCCGCGCCTCGAACCGTGGTGAGCAGCTCCTGTCCGTCCAGCCCCGGAGCGAGCTTGCGGCGGAGGCGCGTGATCGTGTGGTGCGGCGCGCGGCTCTGGACGCCGGGGGCGTGGCCCCAGACCTCTCGGGAGAGCGCCTCGCGGGTCACCAGCCTGCCGACCCGCTCGGAGAAGTAGAGCAGCAGCTCCGTCTCTTTGGGTGTCAGCGAGGCGGTCCAGTCGCCCGCGCTGACCTCGAGCCGATCCAGGTCGACGCGGAGCGGGCCGATTCGGAGCCGCGGGGGCGGCGTGGTGCTCATCTCCCTTTCGTAGCCCACGCCGTCCGTGGCGCTACATCACGGCACGTAGAAAATCGGAGTCGAGAAGACGGCGTGGTTGGCCGCGTTCTGCTGCTGGTAGGCCGCGTTGAGCTCGATGACGGTCGTCTCGACCGTCGCCGCGCCGGTGTGGTAGGCGCTCACCAGCTCACGCGCCTCGACAGTCGAGAGGAACTCCTCGACCGACTGATCGAGGATGGCTGCCATATGAGCACCGTAGTCCTCGGGGGTCGGCGGAACCCAGATGCCGCCCGGGCCGCGCGAGCCCGGACGCCTCGGGTAGCACGAGACGTTGGGGTTCTCTGGCTCCGCGTCCCGCCAGTTCCGCACACCGTCGCCGTCCTTGTCGCAGTCAAGCCAGTTGGGCCAGCCGTCGCCGTCGATGTCGTTGTCCAAATGGTTGGGGATGCCGTCCTCGTCTTTGTCGTTGTCCGCGACCAGGGACTCATGCCATTTGACCCCAGCAGCATCAAGGAGCGTGATGTACACCTTGCCCGACATAGCGTGCCCGGGGAGGAAGCTGTGGACGCTCATGACGATGGTGTCGTCCGAACCGGCTATGCCGACATCATCCCCCGGGTAGGTGGGGAGGACGACCTGGGTGACGACGGTGTTGCCGGGCCCTGCCTGCATCATCTGCTCATGGATCTGGAAGTCCATGAAGTCGAGCAGCGACTCCAGGTAGCCGTTGATGTCATCGATGTCGTAGTCGTAGAGGTTGCGGAAATCGAAGGGGATCTCAAGCGAGGGGTACTGCTGGATGTAGAGATCCTGAAGGATGGTGGCGACGGCCTTGTTGACCGCGGCGATGTCGGGGTTCGACGGCATGCAGCCGACACAGAGCGGCTCGTCCAGCTCGGCGAACAGGCCGGACTCGGAGTCCTCGGGGGTGCTCTCCATCGCGGCGTCGTAGTTCAGGCCGATCTGATACAGATCGGCGTCGATCGCCGCGAGGAAGGCGTTCAGCTCCTCCTCGCTGCTGTCGCCGAAGAGGCTCCCGCCGGGGGCGTCCAGCATCGCGATGTTTCCGAAGTCATCGCGAACCACCAGCCACTCGAAGTCCTCTTGCGGAACCTGAGAGACGGTGGGGTTCGCGCCGCCGAACTCGGCGATGCCAGCGCCGCCCACATCGTCCAGCGTCGGACGGAGGACGGCCGTGAGTACATCGTCGGACGTCTCTTCGGCCAGCGCCGTGTTCGAGAGGGCCGCGCCAGCGAGCAGCGTGAGGAGGAAGGAGGTTGTGTTCATGAGCGCTCTGCTCCGTGTGAGTGGGCCGACATCGCGTCGGTCGGTCTGCTCACGGAGGGTATGGCCGCAGGGCAGGCTTGTTTGGCTCAATGAGCGCTCAAGATGGGCTCAAGTCGCGGGATGACTGAGCCCGCTCGCCGATGCGCGTCTTTGGAGGATGTGCGGGAAGCGCCCCCGTCCCCCTCTCGATAAGTCCCCACCTTTCGCCAGCACGCGCCGTACGGCGCGCCAACTGCAAAGAGGCCTCGTTGAGGGTCATGTTGTCCCCTCACTGAGCCCCCACCTTTCGCCAGCACGCGCCGCACGGCGCGCGCCAACTGCGAAGAGATACCTCTGAGGAACGCGACGTCCCAGCGCCCCACACTAGAGGGTGTTGCGACGTCAGATGCCTCGCCGCAAGGCGACATCAGGAGGCAAGACCTTGCGAACACGTGGACGGTTTTCGACGGAGACAAGCTGTTGTTGTTCTGCGAACCCACGCTGTAAAACCGGCCAGGTTTCGCAATGGATGCAAACCCAAGTGGGCTTGCCAGACGACCCGAGAGTCACTGCACAGGGGGCCTCCAGACCGGGAGGAAAGGCGACGACGAGGAGCTTGCGACGAGGAGACTTGCCTGAGAGGGGAAGCGCAGGTTCCCCTCTGGAGACAACGCTGGTTGGTAGCGGCGAATCCGTCAAAGTGGCTGAAGGCCCGCGGTAACCGTCACGATCCCTGCGGCAGCTGTGCCCCCATCAAGTTCCACAGTCCATGCGGCAGCCAGACTCACACCGAGTCTCACGATCCATGCGGCAGCCCAACCCGTGCCCCCACAGGCCCGCAGACATCAGCGTTACCGTAGCCCCGAGCGTTCGGTCCGGTGGACCTGGGCCCGGTGGGAGTGGGGCCGGTGGGCATGGGCCGGCGGGGATTGGACCGGGCGGGTTGGGCTGCCGCAGGGAGCGTGGAGGTCACTGGGAACGCGGCTGCCGCATGGATTGTGACGGTCAGTAGGAGTTCGGCTGCCGCATGGATCGTGGTCGTTAGTGCTGAGCCTTCAGCCACTTTGACGGATTCGCCACTGCCAACCGGCGTTGCTTGCTGTGGGGAACCTGCGCTTCCCCCCCATTTCAAGTCTCCTCGTTCCTCGTCGTCGAAATTCACCCCCTGTGCTCTGACTCTCGGGTCGTCTGGCATGCCCACCTGGGTTTGCATCCA
>Ga0316204_10002107_pt1 | contig 47320 bp, 27 predicted proteins | sample 6monrhotite_MG_2_FD_205661 | JGI IMG/M metagenome (GOLD analysis project Ga0316204, IMG submission 205661) | Microbial mat bacterial communities from mineral coupon in-situ incubated in ocean water Damariscotta River, Maine, United States -... | ecosystem: Environmental > Aquatic > Marine >... | reverse complement strand
CTCTGGGCGCACGCTTCGAGCCGAGGCTCAGGCCGCCTATCGCACTGGACGAGACCCGGTCGCGGTCCGCCAGCTCTACTTCAAGGCGATCGAGGAGCTCCGCGGCTCGCTCCGCCACGTCCCCGATTTCAAGGACGCGCTCCATGAGCAGCAGGGCCTCTCACGAGAGTTCGCTGCCGTCCTCGTTGATCTCGGCTACCCCGAGCTGGCCGAGTTCGTGCTCCTGATCGGCGGCACGAAGAAGCTCGAGACCGGCCAGCAAGCGCTCCCCCGGGACCCGATCCTGCATGTCGTCGAGGCAGATAAGGTCACCGCGCGACACCGTTTTGGAGGGCGGGTGTTCTTCCGCCCGACCCAGGCCTTCGCGACCCTGAGGGCCGAGTTGGCGCGCCGGGCACCGAACTTGAGCTGCACGCTCCGAATCCGGACTGAGATCGCAGGCGACGGGGGGCGAATCCTCCGCTTGGGGATCAAGGCGATCGAAGTTCAGGTCGGGGACCGGGTCGCGGGCACGGTTCGACCCATGGTCGTCGTCCCCTGCGAGGGCGAGGGCTCGGTCCGCCCGGTCTCCCTCGATACGCGCGGCTTTAGGGTCGTGGCGCCCCTCGAGCAGACCCGCAACTTCGACCTCAAGCGTCTCCTCGCGGCCGTTCGCAAGGCTGTCCTCAAGGAAGCTCAGCTGATTCGCTGAGTCGGTCCCTCTTTCGTGGCCCGCGAGCGCTCCCGCGGGCCCTTCCGAGGGGCTAAGATCCTCGACGTGACTGGCGACCCCAAAAAGCCGACTGTGATCGTCGTTGACGACGAGCCTGACCAGCTGCAGGCCTTCCGCCTCAACTTCCGTCGCGACTTCGACCTCCACCTCGCCAACAGCGGGGCCGAGGCCCTGAAAATGCTGGAGGAGAACGAGGCTGCCGTCCTCCTGACCGACCAGCGCATGCCTGGCATGACGGGCGTCGAGCTCTTGGAGAAGGCCAAGGAGGTTCGCCCCGACACCGTCCGCATGGTCGTGACGGCGTTCAAGGACGCGAGCTCGATCCTCGACGCGGTCAACAAGGGCGACGTCTATCGCTACGTGGTCAAGCCCTGGAACGCCGACGAAATGCGGATCACGATCCGCCGCGCGCTCGAGCGCTACCAGCTCGTCAAGGAGAACCAGCGCCTCGTCGTTCAGCTCAAGGCCGTCAACGCCTACCTCCAAGAAGAGATCCAGCAGGAATACGACTGGGCTGACGTCGTCGGGACCAATGGCGGCCTCAAGCAGGTCTTTGACGACCTCAAGAAGGTCGCCTCAACTCGCTCGACCTGCCTGATCCGAGGCGAGACCGGGACCGGCAAGGAGCTCGTGGCGCGCGCCCTGCACTACGCCAGCCCCCGCGCCACCAAGCCCCTCGTCAAGTTGAACTGCGCCGCGCTGCCCGAGACCCTCCTCGAGACCGAGCTCTTTGGTCACGAGAAGGGCGCCTTCACCGGTGCCGACCGCCGCAAGCCGGGCCGCTTCGAGCTGGCCGACGGAGGGACGCTCTTCCTCGACGAGATCGGCGACGTGACCCCCGCCATGCAGGCCAAGCTCCTGCGTGTGATCCAAGAGCGTGAGTTCGAGCGCGTCGGCGGCACCGAGACGATCAAGGTCGACGTCCGCGTCGTGGCCGCGACCCACCGCGAGCTCGAGGAAATGGTTCAGAAGGGTGAGTTCCGCGAGGACCTCTACTTCCGCCTGAACGTGTTCCCGATCATGATCCCGCCCCTCCGCCGGCGGAAGGACGATATCCCTGAGCTGGCTCGCTTCTTCCTCAAGCGCCACGCTGTCGAGGCGGGACGTTTCCAGGTCGAGGACTTCAGCGCCGACGCGATCTCGCGCCTCGTGAGCTACCCCTGGCCCGGCAACGTCCGCGAGCTGGAGAACGTGATCGAGCGCGCCGTGATCCTCTGCAGCGAGGCGACCCGGATCGGGGCCGAGGACCTGCGCTTCCTCGACCTCGGCACCCGCCGCTCACCGACCGAGCTCGAGCCGGCGGCCGAAGACGGCTCGCTGCCTCAGGCCCTCGAGCGGATCGAGCGCGACGAGCTGGTCCGCTCCATGGAAGAGGGCAAGGGCAGCAAGGCCGCCGCCGCTCGGATCCTGGGGATCAACCGCAGCACGCTCTACTATCGCCTCCGCAAGCACGGCCTGGCCGAGCGCTACGGGCTCCCGCCCGAGTCCTGAGCGACGCGTGAGCGCTGAGCCCGCGTCCCTGAGCGTCAAGGGCCTCTGCAAGCGCTTCGCTGAGCACGAGGCGCTGCGCGGGGTCGACCTCGACCTCCGCCCCGGAGAGCTCTTCACGCTCCTCGGACCGAGCGGCTGCGGCAAGACGACCCTCCTCCGCGTCGTGGCTGGATTCGAGGAGCCCTCGGCTGGCTCCGTCGAGCTAGGCGGACAAGACCTCCGCGGAGTCCCACCCCACAAGCGCGACGTGGGCCTCGTGTTCCAGTCCTACGCGCTCTTTCCCCACCTCGACGTCAGCGAAAACGTCGCTTTTGGACTCGTCGAGCGAGGTCTCCCCCGCGCTGAGATCGCCGAGCGAGTCAAGGCCGCCCTGGCGCGAGTTCGTCTCGAGGAGCTCGGGGCGCGTCAACCGAGCGAACTCAGCGGCGGGCAGCAGCAGCGGGTCGGGATCGCGCGAGCGCTCGCGATCGAGCCCCGGCTCCTCCTGATGGACGAGCCCCTGAGCAACCTCGACGCCAAGCTCCGCCTGGCCATGCGCGAGGAGATCCGCGCCCTGCAGCAGGCCGCGGGCACGACCACGGTCTACGTGACCCACGACCAAGAGGAGGCCCTCGCGATCTCGGATCGGATCGCTGTCCTCTCGGCCGGACTCGTCGAGCAGGTCGGCTCCCCCTGGGAGGTCTACCGTCGTCCAGCGACACGTTTCGTGGCCGAGTTCGTGGGGCAGATCTCCTGGGTCTCGGCGGCGAGCCTGCGCGAGCGCGACCTGGGCGAGGTCGCGGGCGCCGCTCACGAGGTCGGCTTCCGCCCCGAGGAGCTGCGCTTGGCTTCCAAGCAGCCAGCTGAGCCTGCCCTCCAGGGCACGATCCGCGAGCTGAGCTTCACGGGTCCTCGACTCCGGGTCCGAGTCGAAGTCGAGCCTGGCCCCGAGCTCCCGAGCTTCGAACTGCTCGTGGACGAGCACCGCCCCGCCCCCCAGCGCTGGTCGCTCGGTGGCTCCGCGCCCGGGGCCGAGTCCCTCGGCGTCGGCGGCGAGGTCTGGGTCGTGCTCCCCCCCGAAGGCGGTCACCCCTTCGACGCGAGCGGCGCTCGGCTGGCGGCCGCAGCCTCGAGCGCTCCGGAGCCAGAGGCCTAGCCGTGAAGCCCTCCGCGCTCCGTGACCCCTGGGCCTGGGTCCTCGGCCTCGGCTACGCGCTGGTGGCGCTCCTCTTGCTCTGGCCCCTGGCCAACGTGGCCTATCAGGCCCTCGGCAGCGGCGAGGGTCAGGGGGTCTCGATCTGGTCGAACCCCAGCCTCTGGGGCGCTCTGCGTCGTTCGCTCTGGGTCTCGACCCTGGGCGCCTTGGGGGCGACGGCCCTCGGGCTCCCACTGGCGGTCCTCACGGCGCGGATCCGGATCCCTGGGAGCAGGCTCTTGACTGCGCTCGCGACCCTCTGCCTCCTCTCGCCGCCCTTCGTGGGTGCCTACGCCTGGATCCTGCTCATGGGAAAGCAGGGCCTGGTCAGGCTCTGGCTGGAGAGCGCGGGGCTCCCAGCCCCCGATATCTACGGCGCCTTGGGGATCGTGATCGTGTTCAGCACGCAGTATTTCCCCCTCGTGTTCCTCCTGACCCGAGGCGCCCTCGAGGCCCAGGACCCCGCCCTCGACGAGGCGGCGCGGAGCCTGGGGGCCTCGACCTGGCGGCGCCTGTGGCGCGTGACGCTGCCCCTAGCGCTCCCCTCCCTGAGCGGCGGCGCGCTCTTGGCCTTCGTGATGGCGCTGGCGAACTTCGGGACCCCCATGGTCCTGGGTCGCGGCTACCGCGTCCTGCCGACCCTGGCCTATGACCTCTTCACGAGCGAGCTCTCGACCCAGCCCGGCGCAGCCGCGGGGGTCTGCCTCCTAATGGTCGCGATCGCCGGCGTCGCCCTCGGCCTCCAGCGATACGTCGCTGGACGACGCAAGGTCGCGAGCAGCTCGCTGCGGCGGACGGAGCCGCGCGCGCTCCCTGGCTGGCGCGGGGTCGCTGCGACCTGCGCGGCCTGGGGGATCGTGCTGGGCGCCCTGACTCCCTTGCTGACGGTCGTCCTGTTCTCGTTCCGCAACACCGAGGGCCCGGTCTTCAAGCCTGGCTTCGGCCTCGACAGCTACCGCCTCGTCCTGCACGGCGTCTCGCGCGCCATAGGCAACAGCCTCGTCTACTCGCTGACGGCTGCCCTGGCGATCGCGATCTTTGGCGCGCTCCTGGGCGTGGCGATCGAGCGCCGCAAAGGCCTCGCCGCCAAGGCCCTCGACGGGCTCTTGCTCCTCCCTTACCTGATCCCCGGCCTCGTCCTCGGAATCGGCTTCGCCCTCGGCTTTCGGGGTGCCCCGCTCTGGCTCTCGAGCTCAGGCGCGGTCCTCGTCATGGCCTACCTGATCCGCCGCTTGCCCTACGCCGTGCGTTCGAACACCGCGATCCTGGCCCAGCTCGACCCGACCCTCGAGGAGGCCGCACAGAGCCTCGGCGCCTCGCCCGCCCGAGCCTTCGTGCGAGCGACGCTACCCCTCATGACCCCGGGCGTGATCGCCGGAGCCGTCTTGGGGTGGGTAACGGCGATCGGTGAGCTCTCAGCCACGATCGTGCTCTATCGCGGCGGCACGGCCACGATGCCCGTGCGGATCTATCACCAGGTCATGGACGGGGCCCTCGGCCCGGCGGGAGCGCTGAGCGCTCTCTTGCTCGGCGCGACGGGCGTGGCCCTCCTCATGGTCGAGCGCGTCCGCACGGAACAGGTCTAGCTGCCGTCTCGAATCTCGTCGCTCAAACCGGAGCGCTCAGCGCGTCGCCCTCCCTCGCGAGATTGCGAGCGCGCTTGACCCGTGGATCCCACTCAGCGTGAGGGTGCTCGGCCAAGAGCTCGATCGCCTCGTCGAAGCGGCTGGCCCGGCGCGCGATTTCAGCTGAGAGCAGAACTCCCTCTTGCCCGTCGCTCAGAAGGGGCTGGAGTCGGTCTTGATTCCGCTGGGCTCGCTCGGTCCATGTGCCTGGGTCCCTCGCCCCTTCCTCGCACGAGCGCCGCCAAGCCTGCGTCCGAACCCAGCGCTCCTCGATCGGGCCTCGCCAGTCCTCGCGATCGACGCAATCCAGGAGCTGCTCCATGTTGGGGAGGCGCGCCAGAGGCCAGGCGCGGTCTCGGAGCCAGAGCCGAAAGAAGGCGTTGGCAATCAAGAGCGGAATCACCGAGAGCCCCAGGAACTTCAGGGGAGACCCCCTCAGCCCCAACCAGAGCGCCGCCACCCAACCCGCCAGCCAGGCCAAGAGAACCCATGGCCACGACGCACGCTCGGGAGAGGGATCATCCACCTTCAGGTCCACGGCCCACGCTACGTGTGAGCACTCGCGGCACTCGACGATCCACAGAGAACAACGCAGGGCACCTCCTCGACCTGGAGCGCGCGTTCGAGACCGCGCACCGCACTCTTTGCAGGCCAGATAGAGATCAGACGACCAGTCGGTGCGCACGGTCCCCAGCCCTCGGCTCTCGGAGCGCGCGAGCTCCGCGATCGTGGATCGCCATGGCTCCGAGAGGCCCCTCGGCAAGTCGTCCAGGAGCGCCGCACAGGTCTCGAAGCGGCCCAGGTGGCGGGCGACTTCGGCCTTGAGGATCAAGTGGTCAGCGTCCCCCACGTCGAGAAGATCGAAGAGTCGCTCTAGGTTCTGCTTAGCCTCAGGACACCTCGGCGGCCCCTCAGCCCGCTCTGCGCCGGGCGCGCCGTTTCCGAGACGCCAAGCAGAGAGCCTCAACACGAGGCACTCTGCCCGGTCCTCGAAGAGCCCGTGCTCGATTGCTTCCAGAAACTCCTGCTCACCTGGGTGGACCAGCTTGGGCGCACCTCGAACGCGACTCACGCGTTCGGCCCTGGCAGGCAGGAACACCTCCGCGCACCCGTGGCAACGGGTGACCCCAGGGAGCCCGACCTGGCCTGGCCCGCCCTGGGGGGAGAAACCATCGGTTCGGACTTCGACGCTGAAGTTGGTGTAGCTCAGGAGAGGGTGTCCGCTGCCGACAGCCTTACAACTTGGACAGGCGAAGAACTCCTCTGGGCCGACACGGGTCATGCTTCGAGACTAGCGGCCAAGACTCACCCCGAAAGGGGTGTTCTCAACTCGCCCGCCGTGGACCGCGAAGCTGAGTTACCCCTCCGAGGAGAGTCGCGCGACCCACGCCCGCTTCGATCCCGCCTGTGCGAGCGAGGACAGAGCTGCTCCAGCTGCTGCGTCTGGTGCTGGTCGGCAGCCCGGCGAGGGCGTGCCCTGCCCTGTCGCGAGCCCTGGGCTAGGCGTTGCCCGTGCTCGCGAAGGGCACGCGGGAGACGCGGTCGGCGCCAATGTCCGACTTGACCGGACGCCTGGGGCCGTCTCGCTCAGCGCCGAGCCGGATCCCCGTCGAGACCTCGGGGGCCTCGCGAATGATCCAGGGGCCGAGCCTCGAGGTGTCCTCGACTCGGCGTGACGAAGGTTGAAGGGGAGCGGAGCCGGGGTGACGGTTGGGTGAGTTCAGGACGAACCTCCTCGAGTGCTTTGACTGAGGAGTTCGCGCCCCAGGTGCTGAGCGCGGTGGATTCACAGGTCAGGAGCTCAGCCCCGGCCTCGGATCGCATGAGTTCAGCCCGTGGCTGAGATCACCACGAGCAGTGTGCGCCCTGGCCGGCCAATCCGCGAAGGAATTCCGCTCGACTTCGAGTCACGGATCGCGTTGCCCCGACTGGCCACGCAACCTCTGCCAACTTGACGTGCCTACTTCTTGACGTGGACTTGGGAGAGAGAGAGCCACTCTTTGCCCCCCGAAGCGCGCTGGACGAGGAGGGCCTCATTCTGGCGTTCGATCACCGTGGCGGTCACGGCTCGGTTCGAGCCGGAGGGCCTGAACTCGACCTTCGCGCCTGGGCCTGGGAGTGGGGCCAGCTGAAGCGGACTCCGCCACTCGACCTCGGCGTCCGACAGATACATGACCAGCGAGCGCCCTGCCTCCTGCTCGAGCTCGACGGCTGGGTAGAACTTGCTCCCATAGAGGGCGTTCACGAGCCGCGCCGTGCCGAAGGGCGCAGGTTCGAGGGGAACCCGCTGCCCTGCCTCCAGCCAGACATGCCCCAAAGAGAGCCAGATCCGCTCGTCTCTCGTCTCGACCAGGACCGCCCCGCCTCGACGCTCGACGACGACTCCAGACAGCTCGTAGCGCGTCTCTGGATCGGCACGACACTCGGCCCCGGGCATGAACACGTCAGGGAAGAAGCCTGACGACTGCTCCCCTGTGGCCGACTGACCGTCGAGGAAGAGCAGGTCGTAGCCCGCGTCTCCGCTGTCACCAACGATCAGGGCCACGCGCCATTGCTGATTACGTCTTGCAGTGACATAGGTGCCCAGGCGCAGCTGCTCCCGGGTCAGGCGCGGGATCTCCTCGAGGGAAACCAGCTTGGGAATGCTCCGCTCGCTCCCGCCTGGGGTGACCTTGGTCTGTGCCCTGGTGGGCGTGGGATCTGGAAGATCTGCTGGGGCCGCGGCGGGTTCAGGGCTGAAGGCCCACCCGAGGCTGGCGGCGACTGTCAGGACCCACGGGAGGAGGCTCCACAGGACCCGCGGCGCGCCACCACCAGGACTCGGGAGCTCCTCCCCAAAGCGCAGGAGCTCTATGTCTCGCGCCAGGGCGAGGGCAGTGGGTTGCCGCTTCGCGGGGGACTTGGCCAGCGCGCGCAGACACACGCGATCATGGTTGGGCCCCAGAGAGGTGTTCAGCTGCGAGGGAGGGTCGGGGATCCGGGTCAGCAGATCTTCCTGTTGTTCGGCCAGCGAGGAGCGACCCCCATGGGGGACACTCCCCGTCAGGACTTCGTAGAGCATGACCCCGAGCGAATAGACGTCGGCCGAGGGCCCGACGCGGTTCTTGCCCTGGCGAACCTGCTCGGGGGCCATGTAGAGCGGGGTTCCCACAGAGGCTCGGGTCTCTGTGAGGCGCGTCTCCCGATCGAGGTCGATGGCATGGCCGAAGTCCATGACCTTGGCGACGCCCTCGCAGACGAGCACGTTGGTCGGCTTGAGGTCGCGGTGCACGACGCGGTGCTGATGCGCGTAGTGAACCGCGCGTCCCACCTGCGCCAGGAGGTCCAGCTTCGCCTCGAGCGCCACGGTGGGGTCCTTCAGGATCAGGGCCAGGGTCTCCCCAGCCACGTAGTCAAGGATCAGGACCGGCTGCTCACCGTCAGTGAAGGCCTCCCTGAGCCCGACGATCCCGGGGTGGGACAGTTGGCTCAGAGCCAGGGCCTCGCGCCGCAGACGTTCGAGCTGTTGGCCCCCGAGCTTCCAGAGGACTTTGAGGGCGATCTGCTCGCCTCGAGGTCCGCGTCCGAGGAAGACCACCCCGTGCCCACCTCGACCGAGCTCCCGCTCGAGCGTGTATCCGTGGAGTGTCTCCCCGAGCCCGGGCACCTGGGCATAGAGGCTCGTGCTCGGGTCGTAAGCGTCCGTGTCCCGGTCGTTGAATCCGGCGGCCATTGGCCCTGCTGTCCGAGGAGGAGGTGGGAGTCTCCTGAGGTGTAGTTGTTCCGCCCGAGTCCGGCAAGGGCGTGGCTAGTCGGATTCGATCTACCCGGCCGCGACGACCTCGCGCCCCATGAGTCCGTGCAGCGGCCGATCGCCCTCGCTAGAACTGATACTGGTGGTGCGTCAGGGCGACACCACCTGAGAGAGAGCTGCGGTTGAAGGCGATCGTGAGGATCACGGCTGGGCCTACCGCTGGACGCTTCTACGTCCTGAGGATTGGGCAGCGCTTCGTCGTTGGGCGCGCCAAAGACGTCACGATCCGGATCGACGACCGGCACGTCTCCCGCCGCCACGCGGTCCTCTCGCTCACTGCCGAGGGGGTCTGCGTCACGGACGCGGGCAGCAGTAACGGGACGCTGCTCGGTGGGACGCGCCTCAATCCTGGCGAGACCCGCTTGGCCCTAGCCGGGCAGCGGCTGACCTTGGGGCCGGTCGAGCTGAAGTTCGAGCTGAACGCGGTTGAGGACGCGAAGCTCGAGGACGGCTACCGAGCCTTCGTCCCAAAGCTCGAGCAGCTCGGACTCTCAGTCCTAGGCGAGCTGGGTCGCGGATCGAACGGGATCGTGTTCGCCTGCCAGCAGAAGGCGCTCGACCGCACCGTAGCCGTCAAGGTCCCTCGCCCGGAGGTGGACTCGGCAGAGAACCGGGCCCGCCTCATGCGCGAGGCCCAGCTCACGTGCCGCCTGAGCAGTCCTTATGTCGTCCAGTTACATAACTACCACGTCATAGACGAGCAGGTGTGCTTGGTCCTGGAGCTCGTCAACGGGATCTCCGCCTGCGACTGGGTCAGGGGAGGGCCGCTCCCCCTAGGCGAGGCGCTGCGGATCGGCGAGCACATTGCCTCCGCGCTGGAGGCCGCGCACAGCGTGGGGGTCGTCCACCGGGACATTAAGCCCAGCAACATCCTGCTCTCGGCGGAAGGGCGGGCCAAGCTAGCCGACTTCGGGATCGCCCGTGACCTAAATGCCGAAGAGCAGGACGCGCCCTTCGTCACGCCCTCTGGCGTAGGGCTGGGCACTCTGGCCTACGTGTCGCCTGAGCAGCTGAACGACGCCCGAGAGGTGACAGCCCTCTCTGACCTCTACAGCCTAGGCGCCACCATGTTCCACCTCCTCGCAGGGGAGCTCCTCTTCTTGCCCCGCTGCCTCGACGACGTCGAGGCCTACCTGGAGGGTCCGGTCCCCCAGCTCCGCCCTCTGCGCCGTGATTGCCCTCCAGGCGTGGACACCTTGATCCAGTCCCTCCTCGCCCGCGACCCCCTCGAGCGACCGAGGACCGCCGCAGAAGTGGCGGCGACCTTCCACGGGTTCCGAGTCCTGCTGGACGACCAAACCCGCCGCTTCACCGCTCTGGGTGAGACCGACGAGTTCGCGGGCTGAGAGACGAAGCGAACGAACGAGGGCTCAGGCTTCGGGAAGGTAGCGAGGAGGAGTTGCCCTTTGGCGATCGCTCTCCTAGACCTCCGGGGCAGTAGCTGGAGACGACACCCTTGCCCGCCACGACTTGCGCGCCCCTCCCTGGCTACCTCGTCGCCTAGCCCTCCCCGAAGAGCGGAAGCTGCCGGGTCCCGTCGCGGGTCGGCTTACGAAAGGCGGCCCCTGAGAGGGGCGGCGCCTCGCCGGGCTCGATCCCCGCGCGCTTGCGGGCCAGGGTAAAGAGCTGCTCGAGCTGCTGGGCGTAGGGGCCGGTCCCGCGCATGCGCTGGCCGAAGGCCCCCTCGTGGAGCTTGCCGCCTCGGGTCGCGCGGAGTCGGTCGAGGACTTTATCCCGCTTGGTCGGGAGCTGGGTCTCGAGCCACTCCTGAAACAGGGGCTCGACCGCGCCGGGGAGCCGGAGCAGGATCCAGCCTGCGCGGGTCGCGCCGGCGGCGCCCGCGGCCTCGAGGATCGCGGGGATCTCGTGGTCGTTGAGCCCGGGGATCACGGGCGCAATCAGGACGCCGACGGGGACTCCGGCCTCGTGCAAGGCGCGCATGGCTTGGAGGCGGCGAGCCGGGCGACTGGCCCGTGGCTCAAGGAGGCCCGAGAGCTCCGGGTCGAGGCTCGTGATCGAGAAGGTCACGCCGCAGGCGCCGTGACTCGCGAGCTCGCCGAGGAGGTCCGTGTCGCGGGCGACCAAGGCGCTCTTGGTGATCACGGCTGTCGGGTTGCGAGACTCAGCCAGGACCTCCAGGCAGCGGCGCGTCAGCTCGAGGCGGCGCTCGACGGGCTGATAGCAGTCGGTGTTGCCGCTCAGGGCGATCACCTCGGGGCGGTAGCTCCGCTTGCCGAGGGCCTCGCGCAAGAGCTCCGCCGCGCGCGGCTTGAACACGATCTTGCGCTCGAAGTCCAAGCCAGGCGAATAGCCGAGGAACTCGTGGCTCGGGCGCGCGTAGCAGTAGACACACCCATGGGCGCAGCCTCGATAGGGGTTGACCCCGAGGCGAAAGGGCACGTCCGGGCTGGTGTTGACGCTCAGGATCGAGGCGCTGTGGTCCTCGATCAGCTCGGTCTCGTTGCTGGGCTCCTCACCGGGCTCTAGCTCCCACCACTCCTGGCGGAAGCGGTTCGGGAGGTCCCGCGAGACTCCCCGGCCCTTGAGCGGAGCGTGGTTCAGGTTTTGTTGGGGCATGCCCCAGTCTCACCTCCACCACCGACGCCCCGAGGGCTGGCCTCCGAACCGGTAGACTCGACCTTCGCCCGGCCTCGGAGGTCCTGTTAGCGCGTCGCTGCCTCGATTCGGCAAATACGAAGTCACCGACGTCTTGGGGCGCGGAGGCATGGGGGTCGTCTACTTGGCGCGGCACCCCCAGCTGGGCTTCGAGGTCGCGATCAAGGTCCTCCTGGCAGGCCCCAGCGCCAAGCCAGCTCAGCTCGAGCGCTTTCGCCGCGAGCTGGAGGCCCTCGCTCAGCTCCAGCACCCGGGCCTGGTGGACGTCCTCGAGGCGGGCGAGCGCGAGGGGCGCCCTTGGTTCGCCATGCGCCGCGTCCCAGGCACCAACCTCGAGCACCGGATCCAGACCCAAGGCGCCTTGTCTCCGGCCGAGGTCGTCGACCTGGGCACCCAGCTCTGTCAGGCCGTGGGCCACGCCCACGGACGGGGGATCCTGCACCGCGATCTCAAGCCTGAAAACGTCCTTTGCGGACCCAACGGACGATACGCCGTGACCGACTTCGGCCTGACCAAGAGCCTCGAAGACTCGGCTCAGAGCCTCTCCAAGACGGGGACCATTCAGGGCACGCCAGGCTACTGGGCGCCGGAGCAGGCGAGCGGCAAGGGCAAGGAGGCCAGCCCCAGGACCGACGTCTACGGCGTAGGCGCGATCCTCTACGCGGCCCTGACGGGAGAGCCTCCGATCAAGGGCGAGAGCATGTTCGAGCTCGTCGTCGCGACCTGCGAGCGGCCGCCGCAGCCTCCCTCCAAGTTGGTCTCGGTCCCGGCCCCCTTGGAGGCCGTGGTCCTCAAGTGCCTGGCTAAGTCCCCCGAGGACCGGTTCGAGTCGCTGGCAGATCTGGAGTCCGAGCTGCAGAGCGTGTTGGGGCGCATGTCCCAGGAGGGAGCCCCAGCTTGGGCCTGGGCCCTGCTCGCGGTCGGGGTCGCGGCCGCCCTCGGCCTGCCCGCCCTCCTCAGGCGCGACTCCGAGCCCCCCCCTGTCTCCTCTTCGGTTCAGGTTCAGGAGAGCTCCAGGCCAGCTGCGACGCCCACGCTAGGCGACACGAGCCCCGAATCCCCTGAGCTCGACGAGCTCGACGAGCTTCGGCGAGCGGCAGAGGCGGGTCAGGCCGAGGCCATGCTCAGCCTCGGCAAGATCTACTTCCACGGAGAGCTCGTCCCGCGAGACCTCGAGGCCGCCCTGCGCTGGTATCGACGGGCGGCCCAGGTGGGGAACACCCGAGCCATGGTCGCCCTCGCGATCCACCACCTCTCGGTGAAGGAGGTCAAGCCAGCCGCGGCTTGGCTACGTCGGGCAGCAGAGGGGGGCGACCCCGAGGGAATGGGCAAGCTCGCGCTCATTTACATGAGCTACCCCGGCTTCGATCCCGCAGAAGGACTTCGCTGGCTCCGCCTCGGAGCCGAGGCTGGGGACGCTGAAGCGATGCTCAACCTCGGGACCTTCTACAGCAAAGGTCAGGGCGTCACCAAGGACCTCGTGAGGGCCGCAGCCTGGTATCGCAAAGCGGCCCAGGCTGGGAACGTCGACGGCATGGCCCGGCTGGCTGCCGCCTACTCCAACGGCGAGGGAGTCGCCAGGGACTCGAGTGAGGCCCTGCGCTGGGCCCGCAAGGCCGCGAACCTGGGAAACCCCCAGGGCATGCTCTACGTGGGCCAATCCTATGCGCGTGGACTTGGAGTCGATCGGAACTACAGCGAAGCGCTGCGCTGGTATCGCCTGGCTGCCGAAGAGGGCGAGATCGTGGGCTACTTCTGCACGGGGAAGCTCTACCTCAAGGGGCAGGGCGTGCCGAAGGACCCGGTCGAGGCCGCCCGCCTGTTCCAGATCTCTGCGGCCAAGGGCCATCCGGAGTCCTTCCGCGAGCTCGCGAACCTCTACGTGACCGGGCGGGGGGTCGAACGCGACGTCCCTGCAGGACTAAATCTCTATAGACAGGCAGTCGCCAAGGGCAGCAGCAACGCGCGCTACGACATGGGAGTGATTACCTACAACGGGACCCTAGTCGAGCGCGACCTTCACTACGCGCGGCGGCTCCTCGACACTGCCGACGGGATCTATCCGGCGATCTTCGCCTTTCTCTGTCAAGCAGAGCTGGAGGGTCTCGAGCCTGCGCGCCGACGCCTCCGGACTCGCGCGGCCACGGGCCGCCCCTCGGACTGGCAACAGAAGCTGCTCGGGTTCCTCTTCGGCGAAGTGAGCGAAGAGGCGCTCCTAGGGGCTGCCCGCGAAGGAGTAAGGGAAGAGGATCGGCGCGCCAGATTCTGCGAGGCCTACTTCTACGCCGCGGCTCTCTGCGCCCTCGCTGAGGACCTAGACGGAGCCTCGGCACGAGCGAAGCTCTGCCTCCGCAACCCCGTCGAAGGCTACAAGGAGATCTCCTGCTCGGAGGCGCTCCTGCGGCGGATCAAGGACCCCCGGGGCCCCCGCTAGCGGCTCCTACTCGAAGCTCGCCACCAAGGCGTCCAAGAGCGCTGAGTAGATCGGGGTGCAGAACTCGCCGATCTCGGCCCCCCCGCTGCCCTTACCCCAACTCGAGCTCCAGACCACGAAGGTCTCTCCGGTCTTGGTGACCGGGAATACCCGAACCACGCCTATGTAGCGCTCGACGCCGTCCACTGGAGTGCCCGGAGCGCGGTCAATGCTGTAGCGCAGGGCGCGCTTGCCCTGCTCGATCCCGAGCAAGGTCTCGGTGAAGATCCCGTTCAGGATTCGGCCCGCGCCCTTCTCCGTCGGCGGCGTGTCGCCGATCGGCTCGCAGGAGTCGATCACGCCTGCCGCCCAGCCCATGTCGTGGAAGTTCGAGAGCTTGGCCCACACGGCCTCGACGGAAGCGGGAACGACGATTGAAACCAGGCAACCCATGGGGCTCCTCCTCAGCTGGCCGGCAGGATAGTCCCTTTTCTGTATTCCGCTCCGCGGAATGAGCTCGCTTCGCTCGCGTCGCGATCTTCGCTCGCGAAGCTCCCTCATATCCCGACCCGTGCTTCGCACTCGGTTTCGTAAGCGAGTCGCGCTAGGGCATGCCCTTGCTTCGCAAGGGGGTGGAGGGTGAGGCTCTCGCAACCCCCGGGTAGCTCGCTCTCACGGGCCGCAAATTAGGCCATCGCGCGTATAACGTCTGGCCCCAAGCCCCGGCTGGGGACCGGTGTGAGACGCAGAACACCCAGGAGGTTGCACCCGTGACTGATGCCACCGACGAGAAGCCCGAGGACGAGGCGGCCGACGCCGGCTCCGACGCGGGCCCCGAGGCGAACGAGAGCCCCCCCCAGGACGAGGCGGAGGCTCCCGCCGAGGAGGCTAAGGAAGCCGCCGAGGAGGCTCCCGCCGAGGAGGCCCCCAGCGCTGAGGAAGCCAGCGCCGAGGAAGCCAGCGCCGAGGAAGCCCTCGCGGCTGAGAAGGCCCTCGCGGCTGAAGAGGCCCTCGCCGCCGAGAAGGCCCTCGCCGCCGAAGAGGCCCTCGCCGCCGAGAAGGCCCTCGCGGCTGAAGAGGCCCTCGCCGCCGAGAAGGCCCTCGCGGCTGAAGAGGCCCTCGCCGCCGAGAAGGCCCTCGGAGCCAGGGACGAGCCCGCTGCCCCAGCCGAGGACGCTCCGCCCGCCGCCGAGGCCACGCCCGACAGCCTGCCCACGGCCACCGGCGAGGTCCTGATCGAGGCCGAGAACCTCTGCAAGTATTACGGTCAGTTCACCGCCGTCGAGAACGTCAGCCTCGAAGTCCGGCGTGGACAAGTCGTGGCGTTCCTGGGCCCCAACGGCGCCGGCAAGTCGACGACCATGAAGCTCCTGACCGGCGTCCTCTCGCCCGACCGCGGCCAGGCCCGGATCGCCGGCCTGAGCGTGGCCCACAACCGGATCGAGATCGCCCACAAGCTGGGCTACCTCCCTGAGACCGGGCCCCTCTATCAGGAGATGACCCCGATCGAGCTCCTGCGCTTCTTCGGCGAAGCTCGCGGGCTCTCGCGGGCGCGCTGCGACGAGCGGATCGCGGCCCTGGTCAAGCGCCTCGACCTCGACTCGGTCCGCGGGAAGCCGATCGCCAAGCTCAGTAAGGGCTATCGCCAGCGCGTCGGCTTGGCCCAGGCGCTCCTCCACGAGCCCGACGTCCTGATCATGGACGAGCCGACCAGCGGCCTCGACCCCAATCAAATCCGCGACGTGCGTCGGATCATTCGCGAGTTCGCCGAGACCAAGGCGATCCTGCTCTCGACCCACATTCTCCAAGAGGTCGAGGCCATGGCCGACCGCGTCGTGTTCATTAGCCGCGGCCGGATCGTGTTCCAGGGCGACGTTCAAGCCCTGCTCGAGGAGGGCGAGGGCAGCTTGGACGCGGCCTTCGCGCGCTATACCGGCGTGCGCTACGAGGAGGTGAACGCATGAACACCGCCGCGATCAGCGCGATCTTCAAGCGCGACTTCAAGAGCTACTTCGTGAGCCTCAAGGGCTACGTGTTCGTCGTAGCCTTCGTGGCCCTGGCCGTCTTGATCCTCTTCGGCGAGGAGTTCTTCGTCCGCAACAGCGCCGACTTGGCGCTCCTCAACGAGCCGCGCGAGGGGATCAAGCTCCCCGTGTTCCTGCTCCTGCTCGTGTTCTTCGTCCCGGCGATCACCATGTCGAGCTGGGCCCAGGAAAAGGAGCAGAACACCGATCAGCTCCTCCTGACGCTCCCGGCCCTGGACTGGGAGATCGTGCTCGCCAAGTTCCTGGCCTGCTTCGGCGTCTACTCGGTGGCGCTCTTCTTCACCCTGACCAACGTCTTGGTGGTGGCCTACCTCGGTGACCCCGACTGGGGCTCGATCGTCGCCAACTACCTCGGCTACTGGGTCATGGGAGCGGCCGCGATCGCCCTCGGCATGCTCGGCTCGGCCATGACCAAGAGCCTGACCACGGCCTGGCTCCTGGGCGGCGTCCTAGTCGGCCTCCCCGCCGTCCCGACCCTCCTCGCAGCCCGGGTCGACCTCGCGACCGACGCCACGCTCCTGACCGGCATGTTCCGACTCTGGAACGACCTCGGCGCCCAAGAGCGCTTCGAGGGCTTCGGCCTCGGCATGGTCTACGGCGCAGACCTCCTCTACTTCATAGGGATCGCGGTCGTGGCCCTCTACGCCAACGGCCTCTTCTTGGGACGTCGTCACTGGACCCTCGACAAGGCTCCCGCGATTCACGGCGGCGTGCGCTTGGTGTGCCTGGCGGCGTCCTTCCTCTGCCTGACGGTCCTCTCGCTCCGGCTCGTGCTCGGCCTCGACCTGACCGAGGCCAAGATGCTCTCGGTCCGCCCCGAGGCCCGGGCCGTGATCGAGCGCTTGACCGAGAAGGACGAGAAGGACAGCTCACGCTACAAGCTCCCGCCGGTCCTAATCCAGGCTTGGATCTCTCCCAAGACCAAGACCCCCGACGACTACCTCCCCGTCCGCCGAGGACTGATTCAGCTCCTGAAGGAGATCGATCGTCGGGCCGGCGAGCAGGTCAAGCTCGCGATCTACGACACCGACCTCTACAGCCCTGAGGCCGAGCGCGCCGAGCGCGACTTCGGGATCCAGCCGATGCGGGTCCAGGCCCAGCGCGGCCGAGTCGTGGCGTCTGAGGACCTCTTCATGGGCCTCGTGTTCACCTGCGGTGAGCGCGAGCTGAAGATCCCCTTCTTCAGCAAGGGCCTCCCGGTTCAGTTCGAGCTCGTGCGCGCGATCGGCTCGGTCGCTCAGCTCGACCAGCCTGAGATCGGCGTCCTCAAGACCGAGGCCGGCCTCTTCGGCGGCTTCGACTTCCAGTCCATGAAGAGCAGCGAAGACTGGCGCGTGCTGAAGGACCTCAAGCAGCAATACAAGGTCAAGAAGATCGAGGGCACGGCCCCGATCTCGACCGAGATCAAGGCCCTCGTGGTTCCGCTCCCGAGCTCGCTCCCGCAGCCGGAAATGGACCGCCTCTACGACTACCTCTACCAGGGCGGCAACGCGCTGATCCTGGTCGACCCCCTCCCGAGCTTCGACCCCAACAAGGCGCCCACCCGGCCGGCGGGCGGCGGCGGGAACCCCTTCCAGCAGCGCCAGAAGCCCCCGAGCAAGCCCAAGGGCGATATCGAGGCCTTCCTGGCCGGGCTAGGCGTGACCTGGCGCAAGGACCGGATCACCTGGGACTCGCACAACCCGCACACCCAGTTCGCCGAGGTCCCCGAGGAGCTGATCTTCGTGGGCGGCCAGGATCCGACCGACCCCGAGGGTCGCTCAGGCTTCGCCGACGACAAGATCACCGCGGGCATGCAGGAGGTCGTCCTGATCTTCGGCGGCGAGTTCGAGGACAGCTCGCCCCCCGAGATCACCGTCACGCCCCTCCTGACCACCCGGAGCGTGTCTGGCTTCAACCTCTGGTCCGACGTCATGAACGAGGGCTTCATGGGTGTCCGCTTCAAGCCGCCCGGCTCCTTCCCCCACGTCTCCAAGGGCGAGCGGCGAGTCATGGCCGTCAAGATCGAGGGCAAGCTGGCGGCGCTCAAGAACGGCCCCGGCGTCAAGAAGGGACAGCGCTCCGAGAAGACCTTCCAGGTCGTGTTGGTCGCTGACCTCGACGTCATGGGCGACACCTTCTACGCCCTCCGCGACCAAGGCGCGACGGGCGGCATGGACCTCTCCCTCGACAACATCGCCTTCGTCTGCAACTCGATCGACTGGCTGGCTGGTGACGAGACCTACCTCGAGCTGCGCAAGCTGCGGCCCAAGCGCCGGACCCTGACGGCCCTCGATCAGGTCCGCAAGGAAGCCGACGAGAAGCAGCGCAAGGCCGAAGAGGTCGCGACCAAGGACGCCGAGAAGCGCCTGGAAGAGGCTCAAAAGCGCCTCGACGAGTCGGTCAAGAAGATCGAGGAGCGCCAAGACCTCGACCACCGGACCAAGCAGCAAATGCTCTTCGCCGCCCAAGAGCGCGAGCAGCGTCGGCTCGAGGTCGAGAAGGAGAAGGTCGAACGCGACAAGGGGAGCAAGGTCCGCTTGAGCAAGACCGAAAAATCCAGAAGAGTCGCCGCGCGACAACGCGCTACGCGCTGGACAGCGATCAGCGTCGCGATCCTGCCCGTGTTTTTCTTGGGTCTGATCGTCTTGTTCCGCAAGGCGAGTCTCGAGGGGACCACCATGGATCCCGCCCGTCGGAGGAACTCATGAACCCCCATGCTGAGCGCGAGCAAGCGCGCACCCTGGTCTACGTGGGCGTGACCGCCCTCCTAGTCCTCCTGACCGTGATCGACCCCTTCTCGAGCAGCGCCAAGTCGCCCGAGCTCGAGTCGGGCGGGAAGTTCTTCCCCGAGCTGACCAACCTCGACCAGGCCAAGGGCCTCGAGGTCTTCGAGTGGGACTCCAAGCTCTCGGCCTACAACGCCTTCAAGATCTCCTTCCAAGACGGCGTGTGGACGATCCCCTCCAAGCAGGGCTACCCGGCCGACGCCGAGAACAAGATCGGCAAGATCGCCTCAGCGCTGATGGCGCTCGAGAAGACCAAGCTCCGGACCTCGCGCGAGGAGGACCACGTCCGCCTGGGCGTGGTGGACCCCAAGTCCCAGACGGCCTCGGTCGACGGCGTCGGCTACCGGCTGCGGCTCCTGGGCTCGGGCGACGAGGTCTTGGCTGACGTCGTGATCGGCAAGAAGCTCGAGGACGTCGAGGGCCAGCGCTACGTGCGCCGCATGACCGGTGAGGACGAGGGCGAGTCGCGGGTCTACGCCGCGGCCTTCGGCGTCGAGCTCGACACGGACTTCTCGTCTTGGATCGACACCGACCTCCTGCACCTCGACGTGGCTCAGATCAGCTCCCTGACCGTGGACCGCATGAAGCTCGAGATCGGGATCGACCCCGCCACGGGCCAGCGCTTCGGCCAGCTCGTCGAGGGCAAGAAGAGCCTGATCAGCCAGGCCGAATACACCTGGAGCGTCGCGGGCATGGGGGCCGATCACGAGGCCAACATGACCGTGATCGACAAGGTGACCGAGACCCTCAAGGAGCTCACGATCAAGAACGTCCTCAAGCGCAGCGAGGCCGCCCTCAACGACGTCGGGTTCTTCCCGCTCCAGGAGGGCTACTTCAGCAACGAGGGCCAGATCCGCGTCGACCTCAAGGACGGCGTGACCTATATCCTCCGCTTCGGCAACGCGTCTGCCGCCACGGGTGATCCCCAGCGCTTCCTGATCGTCGAGAACGAGCTCTGTCAGCCGATCTACAAGGCCCTCTCGGCCGAGGCCAAGAAGAAGGCTCAGCAGCGCGTCAACGAGCTCAACGCCCGCTTCAGCGACTGGTTCTACCTGATCTCGGCCAAGGACTTCGAGGCCCTCCGGCCCAAGCACGAGGACCTGAGCCAGAAGAAGGAAGGCGAGGGCGAGCCCGGCGAGCACGGTCCCGGCGACGGCCACGGCCACGAGGGCGAGCCGGCCCCCAACGACGAGGCCACGGCTCCTTTCCCGACGCCCCCCAAGGTCGAGGGCGGCGGGACCCCAGGCGACCTGCCCGAGGAGACCCCCAAGAAGACCTCCGACGCGACCCCTGCCAAGAAGAGCGCGGCCGAGTCGGACCGGCTCTACGACGCGGCCCGCGCGGGCTGGAGCGGAGAGCCCGGTCAGGTCCTGACCCTCCTCGAGCAGTCCGCGGCGAGCGCGCCTGACAAGCCGCGCCGCCTGCGAGCGCTCGTGGCTCTCGGCATTTTTCAGCAAGGCAAGCTGGGTGACTTCACGAGCGCGACCAAGAGCTATCAGCAGGTGGTCGCGGCGACGGTCGGCGAGAAGGACGCCACCTTGCTGAACTTCAAGGCTCAGGCCCTCAAGGGCCTCGGGATCATTTACTACACCGGCGAGCACAACCTCGACGAGGCGATCGTCAAGCTCAGCGACTCGATCGAGGTCTCAGCGACGAGCCACGCCGCCGACGTCTTGAGCCAGGTCCTGTTTCGCGTCGCTCAAGACGGCAAGCGAAGCGAGAAGGCGCGCACCGCCCAGCTCGAGAGCGCGCTCAGAATGGCTCGTTTGGCCGAGAAGTTGAGCGCCGAGAACGCTGACAAGGCGAAGCCTGCGGTCGTCGCTGCTCGCACGGCCAAGATCAAGCTTCAGCTCGCGGTCCTCTTCGAGGCCCTCGGGCGCCCCTCCGAGGCCAAGCAGGTCTACGGCGAGGCCGACGAGAAGTCCCTCGGCGACGAGGGACTCTACCAGCAGGCGCTCTTGCTCGCGCTCCGCGGCGGAGACGCGGCCGCGGTCGCGGCTCCCCTCGTCGAAGCCCTCGGGATTCGCCCAGGCGCCAAGGCGCGCAACCAGCTCCGCTGGTTCATTCGGACCGAGCCTGACCTCGCCAAGTACCGCGCCGACCCGAGCTGGAAAGAGCTCATCACCGACGAGCCGGTCAAGTAACTTGGAAGCGCGCTAGGACGCGGCCCGCCTTGGCTCCGAGCCGAAGGGTGAGCCTGCTAGCGCTTTCGGGCTGGCTCCAGGTAGCGCCAAGGGCGCTCTCCGGTCAAGTTGAGGCATGATTCCGCCAACCGGCCCTGCGCCTGAGGATCCCGCGAGGGGCCAGCCCCCTCCCTGGGGCCCTGGCGCCCCGACGCCGGAGTCGTGGGTCGCGGGCTCGCACCCCGGCTCGCAGGCGGGCTCCCAGGCTGGGTCGCACTACGAATCGGGGTCGCACTACGGCCCCCCGCCCGGCTCGGCTGCAGGATCGCACTACGGCTCCCAACCTGGCTCGGCTGCCGGATCGCACTACGGCTCCCAACCCGGCTCCGCCGCTGGATCGCACTTCTCCTCGGGCTCCTGGGCTCCTGGCGTCCCCCTCCACGGGAGCCAAACCAGCGCCAGCCAGGCGGGCCCCCGGCGCTTGGTCTCGGACGAGGGCGCGGTGTTCCTCCTCCAACGCGAGCTAGGGCGCGGAGGCATGGGCGTCGTCTACCAGGCCTACGACGATCGCCTCGGGCGCCCGGTCGCGCTCAAGATCGGCCTCGCCCGTGACACCGAGAAGCGGCTCAAGCGCTTCCTGCGGGAGGGCGAGATCGCGGCCTCCCTCGAGCACCCAGGGATCGTCCGCGTCCACAGCTCGGGCACCGTCGGCGGGCGCCCCTACCTCTGCTTCGAGCTCGTCGCGGCCGCCTCGACCCTCTCGGACTCGATCCAGACCCTGCCCCTCGAGGAGCGGCTCCGGCTCGTGGTCGAGGTCGGGGAGGCCCTCGGCTTCGCCCACGCCAGGGGAGTCGTCCACCGCGACGTGAAGCCCGAGAACGTCTTGATCGACGACGGCCACGCCCGCCTGACCGACTTCGGCGTGGCCCTCGGGGCGGATCAAGAGCGCCTGACCAACACCGGGACCACCCTCGGGACGCCCTACTACGCCGCACCCGAGCAGCTCCGCGACGGCCACCGTGTCGGACCCACGGCGGACGTGTGGTCCCTGGGGGTGCTCCTCTACGAGGCCCTGACCGGCGAGCTCCCCTTCCAAGGCGAGAGCCTCATGAGCCTCGTCGCCAAGATCAGCGCCGGCTTCTTCGAGCCGCCGCGCGAGCTGAGCGGCACCGTCTCGCCGGCCCTGGAGGCCGTGTGCCTCAAGGCCCTCCAGATCGAGGTCGAGGATCGCTACCCGACCGGCGCCGAGTTCGCCGCCGACCTCGAGCGAGCCATGGCGGGCGAATCGGTCGAGGCCCACCTCCGCCGCCGGAGCCCCGCCCTCGGGATCGCGGTCGCCGCCTTGGTCCTGGTCGGGGTCGGCCTCGGACTCCTCCGCCCCTGGGAGGGGAGCGCTCCCGCGAGCCCGAGCGCGACGGACTCCACAAGTCCTGCGACGACACCTTCGGGGCCGGCAGGCTGGCGCGACCGAGCCGAAGAGGCCCTCGCGGCCCGCCAGCCGAGCGCAGCCTTGGCCGCGCTCGCGGAGGCTCCTCAGCAGCTCCCCGCCGTGGTCACGCTCCGGGCCCGGGCCCTGCTCCAGCTCCGCCGAGGCTCCGACGCCCTCGCCGAGCTGGGCAAGCTCCCCGCCGACCATGAGCGCTCGATCCTCGCGCTGCGGGCGCAGGTCCACGGAGCCGAGGTCAAGGCCGTCGAGGCCCTCGTGCAGGAGGCGAAGGCCAGCTCCCAAGACCCGCGCGTCCTGCGCTGGCGCTTCTTGGCCGCAGCGTCTCAGCCTGTGTCTCTCGAGGACCTTAACCGAGCGCTGCGCCGTCTCCGCCGAGCCAAGGGAGATACCGAGGACCTCCGCGCAGTCCTCGAGCTTCACACCAAGCTCGACGAAGCCGAGTGGCCGATCGACCCGATCTGGTCACTGGCAGAGGACAGCCACCACGACCCGCGTTTGCCGCTGATCAAAGCGGAGCTAGAAACGGCTAGGTCGCTCTTCCCCGCGGGAGACCCCGAGGGCGTCGCCGTTTTTCTGGGGCTTCAGCGCTGGCTGGTCCCGCGCCTGCGCTTCGCTCTCGCCCGCCTGGACACAAAGTCCTGGTCAAGCGTCTCTCGGGCCGGGATCAAGCTCCTGGATTCAGCTGAAGCCCGCGAACTTCGCCTTCAGCTCACGGCCTCCCTCCTGATCAACCACGACTCGCTCTTGCCTCCGCCCCTCACCAAGAAGCACCAGGCGACCCTGGTTGGAGGGGAGCTCACCAGCCAGGAGCTCTCGGTGCGAGCGCGCTTTCTGTGGGCGGTCATTCGGCAGGCTTGGGTTCAGACTCGCGACACCCCCCGCGCCGAGCGCTGGAAGCTCCTCAAGGCCGCTAGCGAGCTCCTGCCTCCCCTTCCTCCTGACGGGGCGAAGTGGAACCCAGCTCACGCTCAAAGTCAGGAGGTCGAGCTACTCAAGGTTGCGTTTCTGATTGAAGCAACGCGTGTGTTTCGTGACGCCTGGGCGGCTGAGGGTCCCGCAGACCGCGAGAGCGAACTGTCCCACTACGACGTGGTCATGGCCGAGGCCCGCAAGCGAGTCCCACCCGAGGGCATTCACGGCGACTGGCGTGACCGAACCGCTGGGCTAGGCGTCGCGATCTTGCGCCATGATCGAGACGCCATGCTCGAAGCCACTCAAGGTGGCTGGAACGACGCGGGCCATGACGCGATCCGCCACGTAGTCACGGTCGAGGGTTTCCTCCGCCGCGGCGACCTCGAGTCCGCGCGGGACGAAGCCAAGAGCCCGCGAGCTGGTATTCCTAGAGCCTGGTCTGGCTTAGTTCACAACCAGCGGCTGTTCCTCCTTAGCGCCGCCGAGCGCGGCCAGCCCCACAGCGCTCAGGAATACGCCAAGGGACACCCCTACCCCTGGTACAGCGAGGCCTGGACGAAGCTCGCCCTGGAGTCCAAGTGGGACCCCAGCCGCCGCCTCCTAGACGCCCTCGGTCGCGAATAGCATGAGCCGCGCCGGGTCGAGCGGTCGCTTCTCGGGCCACGTCGTGACCGACGCGGGCGCCACCTATCAGATCCAAGGCGAGCTCGGCCGCGGCGGCATGGGCGTGGTCTACCGAGCCCACGACCCCCACCTCGGCCGCGCGGTCGCGCTCAAGGTCGGCCTGGCCTCCGAGGCCCCAGGCCGCCTCGAGCGCTTTCAGCGCGAAGGTGAGATCGCGGCCTCCCTCGATCACCCGGGGATCGTGCGCGTCCACAGCTCGGGCTCGATAGGCGGCCGCCCCTACCTCTGCTTCGAGCTCGTCGAGAACTGCGAATCCCTCGACGCCAAGCTCCCGCGAGCCCCCCTCGCCGAGCGCCTGGGCCTCCTCCAAGAGCTGGGCCAGGCCCTCGGCTACGCCCACGGACTCGGCGTCGTCCACCGCGACGTGAAGCCGGAGAACGTGCTCGTAGACAGCGCTGGGCGAGCGCGCCTGATGGACTTCGGCGTCGCTCGGGGCGTCGGCCAAGAGCGCTTGACGGGGACCGGGACCGCCCTGGGGACTCCCTTCTACGCCGCCCCCGAGCAGCTCCGCGACGGGCACCGCGTCGGCCCTCCAGCCGACGTGTGGTCACTGGGGGTGATCCTCTACCAAGCCCTGACTAGCGAGCTGCCCTTCAAGGGCGAGAGCCTCCTGGCCCTCGTGGCCCAGATCACCTCTGGAATCTTCGAGCCGCCCCGCCGCCTCTCACCCTCGGTCTCGCCCGAGCTGGAGGCCGTGTGCCTGCGCGCCCTGCGCACGGACCCCGCTGAGCGCTACGCCGACGGGGCGGAGTTCGCCGCCGACCTCGGCCGGGCCCAGCGCGGCGAGCGCCCCCTCGCCCAGGCCAAGGTGGGCGGGCGAGGGAAGCGGGTCGCGGGAGGTCTCCTCCTAGCCTTGCCTCTCCTGGGGGCTGGCCTCTTCGTCGCCACACAGTCACCAGGGGACAATCCCGCTCCAAGCGCGGCTCCGAGTCCGAGCCCGAGCGCCGCCAGCTGGCGCGACGCGGCCCAGGCCGCCTTAACCGCAGACGACCCCCGCGCGGCCCTCGCGGCCCTCGAAGGCGCGCCCGAGACCGACGGGGAGGCCAACACCCTGCGGGCCCGAGCTTGGATCGGGCTGGGGCGAGGGCAGCGGGCGCTGACCCCGATCCGGCGCCTTCCTCCCGGCGTCCCGCGGGGAGTCCTGGCCCTCCAAGCCCAGGTCGAGGGCGCCACGAGCGCCGAAGCGGCGCCCCTCCTCGAGGGGATCCCCCTCGGCGAGCGGGACCCGGAGTTCTCGCGCTGGCGCTTCCTGGAGGCCTGCGCCCGCCCAGCTCCTCTCGAGGAGATCGAGCGGGCCTATCGGAGGATCCGCCGCGGCAACCCCTCGGTGGAGCCGCTGCAGCGAGCGGTCGGGCTGCACCAAAACCTGGCAGGATTCAGCTGGCCGACCGACGCGATCTGGGCGCTGGGGGAGGACAGCCAGCACGACTCCCGCCTGACTAAGGCCCTCGAGTTCCTCGGGCGCGTCCAGAACACGTCACTCGAGGACCCCGTCGCGCAGCGAGCGCTTCACCGCGGCGTCCAACGCTGGATGCTCCCGCGACTCCGCTTCGCCCTCAGTCGCCTCCACGAAGACGAGTGGCGCGCTTTGGCCGAGCCTGGCGCCGACCTCGTCCCCTCGCCCGAGGCCGACGAGGCCCGGCTCCTGATCCTGGCCGGGGTCAGCAACGCCATGGACGAGATCATTCCGCCCCCCCTCGAGGGCCCGCAGGTCGCCTGGATCCAACTCTCGTCGGAGCGCGCGGCCGCCCTCCCTCCCGCGGCTCGCCGGCTCTTCCTCGCGGCTCTCCTCGCTCGCGGGGTCACGAGCGAAACCAGCCTCGAGACCCGGCGCCAGCTCACGCGCCAGATCCTGGCCCTCTTCCCCTCGAAGGACGAGGCCCGGACCCTGACCCTCAGGCAGTCCCAAGGCGTCGAGGCTGGCAAGGAGGCCTGCCTGATCGAGGTCCTGCGCTGCACCGAGGAGGCCTGGCTCGCGAGCTCGAAGGCCGAGCGCCAGGCCGCGCTCCAAGAAGCCCGCGCGCGCCTGAGCGCGACCCGCCTCCGCTGCCTGCCCAAGTGGCTCCTCAACGACTGGCGCTACCTCGTCGCGCAGCTCCGACTCGCAGCCCTGAGCGGCGACCTCTCCTTCTTCAGCGGCCCAGAGATCACCCCCTGGACCGACACCCGACGCCAAGTCCTGCGGGCCTCCTACGTCTTGGAGCTGCAGCTCCTGCGCGGCGACCTCCAAGCCGCCCGCCGCGCCGCCGAGGCCCTCGGGAAGGAGGAGCTCTCAGGTTGGACCGGACTCGTCCGAAACCAGCTCCTCTTCCTCGAGGACTCACCCCAGGGGCCCCAGCCGACCGAGACTCGCGGCGACCACCCCTTCCCCTGGCGCCAGGAAGCTCCAACGAGGCGCCTCCTAGACGCCGGCTGGCGCCCCGGCCAGCCCCTCTTCCCCGCCCTCGAGGCGCGCTGAGCCCTCAGCCCGCCGCAGCCAACACAGGGGGCCCTAAGCCCAAGTTCGCGGGCTGAGACTGCCACGCCGACGGACCCTTCGCCGTCCCGGGGCCGAGAGAAGTCGGCCATTCGAACCGGACTCCCGCGACCCGCCCCCGTCGGGCGAAGCTCCCAATCCCCCCCCTCCTCGACGCGCCAACACGCCTCCGCCACTGCCAACTCCGGAGCGCTCCATCACTGGCGAGAAGACCTCTGCGAACTCTGCTTCCCCTCTTGTGCCCTCTGCGTTGAAAATTCTTCGCTTCACATGACCAGACCCCCAGAACACAACCAGACCCCGCCGGACGGGTCTCACCCACGCACGAGCGGCGCACCTCCCAACCATCCACTTTGACCTGACGGGTAGACCCCTCCGCCTCGCTATACTCAACACCTTGAAGCGCCGCCTCCCCAACGCCCTCGTCCTGATCCTCACCTGGTGCCTCGGCCTCGGCGGGCTCAGCCTCTGGGCCGGACGCCTGACGACGGACCTTCAGCAGAGCGCGCTCCTCCTCTCCTACGGCAGCGTCCATCTCTTCCTGGCCCTCCTCCTAGTTAGCCTCCGCCCCTGGGCGCGGCGGGTCGGAGGGGTCGGGTTCGGGCTCCTCGCCGCGACCGCCGTCGGGCACCTGGTCTTCAGCGGGCCGACCTGGTCCCGCGTCGGACTCCTGGTCTTCGACCTCTACTCCTTGGCCTACCTCCTCGCCCCCTCGACCCGCGAGCTCTTCCGGGGCGGACGCCCGAGCCTGAGCCTGACCAGCGCCGCTCCCGTGTTCCTCCTCGTGGGTGCAGCAGTGGGCTGCGGCCTGAGCGGTCTCCCGACGCCCTTCACCCTTGGGCTCCTGAGCGGCCTCGTCCTCCTCTACACAGCGACCCAGGCCCCCGCCTGGCGCTGGCTCAGCGCCAACTTCGCCCCGCCACCCCCAGAGCTGGCCGAGAGCGAGCCGCTCCGCTTCCGCGCCGCGCGCCAGGCCCGCTACGCCGGGGAGTTCACCCAGGCCGAGACGACCCTAGAGGGCCTCCGCAAGGCCCGCGGGGTCCGGATCCTCCAAGGCCTCAACGCCCTGGACCGGGTCACCCAGACCACGGGGAACCTGGCTCGGGTGATCCTCGACGCCGAATACGAGCCGACCCCCAACGAGGCCGCCGCGATCGCTACGTCCTGCAAGGACACCTCGCACAAGCTGATCCAGAACCTGGTCGAGGGGCGTGCCGAGCTGATCGACGACCTCTTGGCCGACGCCGTGGCCCCTCGCTCGTGCTTCTTCCTCGAGCTCCGGCCGGCGCTCACGACCCTGACCGGCCGCCACGTGACCTTCAACGCCGAGCCCAGCTACCAGCGCTGGTGGCGGCTGCAGGGTGCGCGCCAGCGTGGTGACCAAGCCCTGCGCTGGCTCGTGATCCGACTCTGGGAGGCCGAGTGCTTCGCCGCGGCCGAGGTCGTGGCAGCCGAAGTCGACCCGGTCTACTCAGCCGCCGCCACCGCAGCCCGGGCCTTCGCCGAGCTCCGCGAGCGCCTCGGCGAGTCAGGCTGGCTGAGCGAGCGCAAGGTCACCCTGGCCCTCTCCTCGGGCCTCGCGGATCGCATGGGCTGGCTCCTCCTCGACGTCTCCTTGGGACGAAATGCGGTCCAGCTGGCAGGCCTCCACGAGCAACGCCGGAGCCTGATCCAAGGGCTCCGCCAGGCTTGGGAGGCCTACCCCAACGGCGGCGGGACCGCGATCCCTTGGCTCTTGCACCTCCTGACCGACCTCCCCTTGCGCCAAGTTCGCTGGCCGCGACGCTTCGACCGAGCCTGGGCCACGCGGCGCTTCGCCGTCGAGCGCTACGAGGGACTCCTGGTGGCCGGCGCCCGGGCGGCGGCTGAGGAGATGTGGGAGATCGCGGGCAAGACCTACGCCGAGGCGGCTCGGACCTGCCCCGAGCGGAGCGCCGCGCCCTACAACCGCGCCTTCGCGCTCATGGAGCTCGGGAGCCACGCCCAAGCCGAGCAACTCCTCCTCGAGCTAGCTCGGCGCGAGTCCGACGAGCCCTTCTGGTGGCTCCGCCTCGGCGACTGCCGCCGCGGCCAGGGCGACTTCCGCGGGGCCCTCGCCGCCTACCACCAGGTCCTCGAGCGCGAGGGCATGGGAGGACGGGTCGCCCTGCGGGTCGGCCTGACCCTGGCGGCCGAGGGCAAGCACCAGGTCGCCGAGCGCTTCCTCGACGCCGCCGTCGACCAGATCGACGACCCGGAAATGATCCAGCGCCTGGCGGCGGTCCTCGAGTCCGAGGGCGCCTACACCCTGGCCCAGCGCTACGAAGAGCGCGCCTTCAACGACGCCCTCGAGCGCGGCGATCACGAGTGGCGCGGCGACGACCCCGACGAAGAGGGCGAGGCGGTCCTGTGAGCGGACTGAGCTCCATAGCGATCAAGTGCTGCGACCTCGAAGCTCAGCGCCGCTTCTACGAGGCCCTGACCGGCAGCGAGTTCCAGGAGGTCGACGTCGGCGTCCCCGGCATGCGCTGCCTCTTCGGCCAAGGCTGGGGCCTGACCCTCAAGCTCGTCTCGGGCCGCGAAGGGCAGGACTTCGAGGACTACCCGATCCACCAGCTCGGACTCCGCGTCGAGGACGTCGAAGCCATAGTCAAGGCCGCGCAGCTCGCAGGCGGACGGGCCGAAGGCGACCTCGTCCGCGACGAGGCCGGCCAGGTCGTGGCCGGCTGCGTCCGCGACCCCGACGGAAACACGATCGAGCTTCAGCGCGCGTGAGCGACGAGACTCCCCCCAGCGACGCTCCCCCTCCCGAGGCGTCTCCCGAGGACACTCCGGGCGCGCCTCCCACGGAGGCGGCCGCTCCAGAGGCGCCCAAGAAGAAGCTGACTCGGCGGCGCCTGCTCGGACTGGCGGCCTTGGGCGGGTTGGCCTACGGGACGCGGAAGCTGTTCTGGATCGACGCTCCCCAGCGCTTGGACGACACGGTCCTCGCCGAGAGCGGAGCCAAGCTCCTCGAGCAGGCCTGGCAGGGCCTCGATCCCAAGCTCGTCCTCGACACCCACGTCCACCTCGTGGGCCTCGGCGCCGGCGGGACTGGCTGTCGAGTCCACAAGGGCATGACCTCCCTGAGTTCGCCCGTGCGCTTCCTCCGGACCCGCTTCTACAAGGGCGCGGCGGGGATCTACGACGACGCGCGCGCCGACGCCCTCTACGTCGAGCGCCTCGTCGACCTCTGGACCCACCACCGCGGGCGAGCCCTCCTCCTCGCCTTCGACGAGCACTACTCGGAGGCCGGCAAGGTCATTGAGGAGCACACCGAGTTCTATACGCCCAACGACTACGTGTTCAGGGTCGCCTCGGAGCACCCCGAGCTCTTCGTCCCCTGCGCCTCGGTCCACCCCTACCGCGCCGACGCCCTAGACGAGCTCTCTCGTGTCGCTGAGCGGGGGGCCGTGGCCGTCAAGTGGCTTCCCAACGCCATGGGCATGGACCCTCTCGCCGAGCGCTGCCAGGCCTTCTACGAGCGAATGGCGGAGCTGAAGCTCGTCCTGATCAGTCATGCCGGCGAGGAGCAGGCGGTCGAAGCAGAAGAGGCCCAGGAGCTGGGCAACCCCCTCCGCCTCCGTCGCCCCCTCGACGCTGGCGTGCGAGTCGTGGTCGCGCACTGCGCCAGCCTCGGCAAGAGCCACGACCTCGACGCCCCGCAGGACACGCAGGGCAAGCACCCCCTCCGGAGCGCCTACCGCCTGTTCCGCCGCCTGGCCGAGGAGCCACGCGCCAAGGGACTCCTCTATGGCGACGTCTCCGCCATGACCCAGTTCAACCGCTCGGGAGGACCCCTCCAAGAGACGCTTCGGGACGCCGAGCTCCACGAGCGCCTGCTCAACGGCTCGGACTACCCTCTCCCGGGAATCGATCCCCTGATCCGAACCGGCCTCCTGGTGAAGCAGGGCTACCTCAGCGCCGAAGAGCGCGTGGGCCTCAACGCCCTCTTCGACTACAACCCCGTCGCCTTCGACTTCGCCGTCAAGCGCTGCCTGCGTGCCCCGACCCCAGAAGGGGCCCACGATCCCTCTGGGAGGCAGCTCCCTGGGAGCGTTTTCGAGACCCTTCGAGCCTTTCCGAGGCTCACCTAGGTAGTTTTTGACGGCTTCTGGCGACCCGCCACGTAACCATCTTGCCAACAGGCACTTGCGCGCTCCTGTCAAGCAGCAACGCCGGGCACCTCTGCGCGTAAGTCCTTTCTGCGCGGACAACACGGCGTCAAAATGCGGCTTGGACGCTGGCTCTTGGACCTTATTCGGGAGGGAATATCCCTAGGCAAATCCCGTCGGAGAGGGCGCAACCAGGGAGGACCCGAGTCCTCCCCCACACAAACACGAGAAGGAGTCTCCCATGATCAAGAACGCCCTCACCGCTTTGGCAATCTCCGCCGCCTGCGTCGCCGCCGCTCCTTCTGCAGCCCAGGCCCAATCCAACGGCAACCGACACCGCAGTCAGCGCGGCCACGTCTGCTCGAACGACGTCGTCCCCGGCCACTACGAGATGCGCACCAAGCGCGTTCGCGTCCCCGGTCGCGTGATCGTCAAGGCCCGCCAGGTCCCCGTCCCCGGCTTCTACAAGACGGTCTACCGCAACGTTCAGGTCCCCGGTCGCTACGTGAATCGCACTGAGCGCGTCTGGGTCCCCGAGCAGTGGGTCCGCTCGGGTCGCCGCGGCCACCGCGTCCACGTTGACGCCGGCCCCGTTCGCCTCCGCTTCGGCCGCAAGAAGACCGGCAACATGCGCTGTATCCCCGGCCACTACGAGACCCGCACCAAGCGCGTCTACGTCCCCGGCTGCACCGAGCGCCGCGCCGTCCGCGAATGGGTCCCCGCCTGCACCCGGACCGAGACCTACCAGGTCCGCACGAAGGACTGCTTCGAGACCAAGACCTACCGCGCCTGGGTCCCCGCCAAGGTCAGCACTTGCTGCACGAATGGCGCCCGTCGGACCGAGGTTCGGACCCACCGTCGCGCCGACCGTCGTGACCGTCAGGTCGAGCGTCCCGTCGAGCGTCGGGTCGAGCGCCGCTCGCACCGTCGCGCCCGCCGCGACCGCAGCCGCGGCCGCAGCCACCGCTCGGGTCTCCGAGTCGAGTTCGGCTTCTAATCCCCCGAGGCTCCCGCCTCACCCCCTAGAGCCCGTCAGGACACTGTCCTGGCGGGCTCTCTTTTGTGGGGGGGCGCGCCCCCCAAACCCCCATCTTTTGGCGGCTAGGCTTGGCGAGGGCAGTTCGGGCAAGAGCCCGGACCTCCCTCCTCTGTTTCTTGCGCCTCGCGTCCACCGCAGAGCCCCGGTCCGAGCAGCCCGAACTTGGGCTCCGCCCCTTTATTGGGGGGCTGCGCCCCCCAAACCCCCGTCTTTTGGCGTCTAGGCTTGGCGGGGGCAGTTCGGGCCAGAGCCCGAACCTGCCTGGGTGAGTTTGGTTGCGCTGGGTGTGCTCAGCGGAGGTCCGGTCCGAGCAGCCCGAACTTGGGCTCCGCCCCTTTATTGGGGGGCTGCGCCCCCCAAACCCCCGTCTTTTGGCGTCTAGGCTTGGCGAGGGCAGTTCGGGCAAGAGCCCGGACCTCCCTCCTCTGTTTCCTTGCGCCTCGCGTCCACCGCAGAGCCCCGGTCCGAGCAGCCCGAACTTGGGCTCCGCCCCTTTATTGGGGGGTTGGCTTGGCGGGGCAGCTCGGGCAAGAGCCCGGACCTCCCTCCTCAGTTTCCTTGCGCCTCGCGTCCACCGCAGAGCCCCGCCAGAGGTTGCAACTGCCTCAGGTTGGTTGCGCTTCGTGTGCCACGGAGGGACGCCACAGACCCCGCCCAAGAAGGGGTCAGAGGCGTTGGTATAGTGCCGCGCATGTCTCGCAACCGCATGGTCCTGGGCTTCCCGATCGACAAGGCGGACTTCGCCAAGTTCAAGGCGGAGATCCTCCCGCAGCTGAACGAAGTCCAAGGCGCGCTCGAGGAGGAAGAGGCCTACTTCCTCTACAAGACCGCCCGCGAACTCAAGGTTCAGGCCTGGTACCCGCACATCGTCGAGATCGGCGCCTTCTGCGGCAAGTCGACCGTCGCCATGGGCCTCGGCCTCAAAGAGAACCCCCAGGGCGACGAGATCACGATCCACTCCATCGATCCCTTCAACCTGGGACCGGGCACGGGCAACCGCGACAACTACCCGGTGTTCCTCGAGAACATCACCAAGGCCGGCGTCGAGAAATACGTCAAGGCCTACAAGAAGACCTCCATGGACGCCCTCCCAGACTGGGACCCGGGCAACCGAATCGCCTTCCTCTGGATCGACGGCGCCCACGAAATGGAGTTCGTCCGCGAGGACTTCCAGGAGTGGGGTCGCTTCCTGACCACCAAGGGGCCCGGGATCCTGGCCATGCACGACACCTACTTCGCAGGCGTGCACCAGGTGATCAAGGAAGACGTCCTGACCAACCTCGGCTACCGCGACTTCAAGCTGATCCGCTCGCTCATGACCGCGACCAAGCACGACTACGCGCCGCGCCCCGAAGACCTGGCGCGCAAGAAGCGCTTCGAGCTCTCCCTCGACAACCGCCGCGAGGGCGCCTTCGCCTCCCTCCGCAAGGCGTTTGGGACCTGGCTTCGCATGAAGCTGAGCTGGCTGATCTCCTACTAGATCGCCGCCTCCTTTCGTCCCACTCGCATCAGTCGAATGGGCAAATCTTGCCCGCGACCGTTTCAGCATGGGCAAATCTTGCCCATCGCGCTGGCGCAACCTCTGCGAAGGCGTGGCCTCGGGTTGGACCAGGGATTGCCCCATAGGTCGCCAGGAGGTGCCCCATGGCCCGTTGGCGATTCGCGTTCTTGACCTTGACCCTTTCGGTGGCTGCAGGCTGCCCAAACCAGACACCCCCCAGCGCTCCGACTCCTGGGGGAGCTACCGCAGCGAGTCCGCCTGCGAGCAGTCCTGCGACGACGACTCAAAGCGAGGCTGAGCGGCGCGAGTCCGAGCGGCTGGCCCGAATGGCCATGCAGCTCGACCCCCGCTCGGACCCCTTCTACACAGAGGGTGAGGATCCCCAGGCCCGAGACCCCCTCGCGGACCTCGCCATGGAGGGCCCGCTCTTGGGTCAGTTCGAGGACTTCAGCGATCGCGGCTCGGTGGGAACTCGCTCCTACAAGGGAGGACGGCTCGAGACGATCGTCCTGGACGGACGCTCAAAGCAGTTGACCTACGACGCCAAAGGGCAAGAGGTGTTCAAGGTCACGACGGACGACGGTCGAATCTCCTGCCGCCTGCGGGTTCTGCCCGGGAGCGTTTGGGAGCGTGAGTTCGGCGCCACCATTGACGGGCTGACGGCCCAGCGTCAGCGAGTGCTGCTCTTCGACACCAAGACCCGAGTTCCCACCCGGTTCGGAACCGACAACTTCACCTGGGCCTTCGAGTGGAAGGAGGGGCGGGTCAGCGCTGAGCATGGGCCCCGCGGCTCTCGCTCCTATGGCTACGACACCCTCGGCCGCCTCGCGAGCTGGAGCGACCAGACCGGAAAGGGCGTCTCCCTCTCGCGCGAGGGAGCGGCGACGCACCACACCCTCGCCGACGGCCGGGCCTTCACCCTCGTCCAGGACGCAGAGGGCGCCCTGCGCGAAGCCCGCCAAGACGGCGAGCGCTACGGCTTCAGCTATGAAGGAGGCGACCTTCGCCAGGCAAGCAGTCCCCTCGCGACCTTGGACTACACCCACCAAGGGACGCGGCGCTCGGTCTCGAGCCCCTGGGGAAAGAGCCTGACTCAGCTCGAGGGGAGCTCTCGCCGCGCTCGCTGGATCGAGACCCCGGCCGGCACCTTCCGCTTCGCGTACGAGGGCGGCAAGCGCAGTCAGCTCAGCTACCCGAACGGCGTCGTGGCTCGCTACAGCTATCGCGAGGGACGCGACCTCCTGCGCCTCGAGAGCTCTGCCCTCGACCTCGCGCGGCGCTACGACGAGCGAGGTCGCCTGGTCGAGGAGCGACGCGACCGGAGCGAGACCCCGAGCAGCTACGGCTACAACGGCTTCGGTAGCCTGAATCGAGTCACGGAGGCAGGTCAGACCAAGACCTACGCCTATGACGAGGCCACCAACCGCTACGTCCAAGAGCTGAGTCCGAACCAGCAGATCGTCGACGAGCCCTGGTCGACCCTGGCCCTCCGGCGCAGGGTCTTGCAGGAGAAGGCCCAGGGAGCGTCGACCTGGAAGATCAAGGAGGTCCTGCGGACCTATCGCTCGGACGGAGCGGGGCGTCTCCTCGAGATCAAGCCCGCCTCAGGCGCCAGCGATCACTTCGCCTACGACGGCGCGGGGCGGCTGGAGGAGGCCCAGCGCGCTGGCGGCCCCAAGGTCCGCTACGCCTACGACCCCCTCGGCCGGATCTCGAGCCGGACCCAAGGGACTGGGGACCAGGCTCAGGTCACCCGCTACGTCTACGACGGACCGCGCCTCTTGGCGGAGCTGGGTCCCGGGAAGGCGCTCCGGGTCTACGCCCACGGCCCGGACCTCGACGAGCCGCTGGCCTATCGCGACGGGGAGGGCCCCTGGGTCTTTCTCCACGGCGACGAGCGGGGGACGGTCCTGGCCTACTCCAACAGCGAGGGTCAGCGCGTGGACGCCGTCCGCTTCAGCCCCTTCGGCGTCCTCCTCGACGCGCCCGAGGTCTCGCGACCGCTCTTCTTTGCTGGGCACCGCTACGACCCCGAGACTCGCCTGGTCCTCGCTCGCGCCCGCGCCTACGAGCCGGAGCTGAACCGCTTCCTGGGGCCCGACCCGGCAGGAGTTCGCGACGGGATCAACCCCTTCCTCTACGCCCAGGGGAACCCCCTCAGCTTCGTGGATCCCCTCGGCCTCTGGGCCGTCCCGAGCACCGTCCGCAGTCACTACGGGACGCTTTCGCCGCGAGCCCAGCTCCTGCTCCTCCAAGGGGTCAACGGGATGCGCATGTCGCCCAACCCCAAGGCGCCCCTGATGACGCTCTTCAAGCGCTATCACCCAGACGTTCAGCTCACGACCGAAGGGGCCGAGGGCGAGACCCGCACGGGACGCGGCCCCGGGGCTGACCTCGTCGAGCGCTTGGCCCAGGCTGAGACCTACGAGGAGGCTCAGGAGCTCATGGCCTCGCCCTTGGCCGAGGCCGCTCGCGAGGACTTGAGCGGATACCAATACAAGATGCTCCAGGGGGTCGCGGGCCTCGAAGACGACGAAGCGCGGGGGGTCGACAGCGAGCTCCTCCGAGAGCTCTTGGCGCCGACGCCCCAAGAGGAGGCTGCCGGCATGCGGATCGCACGGAAGGCCGACCTCACGATGCAGTTCCTCGACAAATACCTCGGCGTCAAGGCCCCTGAGCTACTGCGCGACGCGGCCTCGACCCTGGTGTCGCAGGCCGGGCAGATCAAGCGACGCGAAGTGCTCGGGACCGACGCCGCTCACCTCGCCCGACTGAGTGACGTCGAGTTCGCCGAGGCCATGGAAGCGATCGACGACTTCGCTCGCCCGCGAAACCTGAGCGCCGCAGTGGCGAAGCTGGCTGCGGCTCCGCGACCCACGATCACCCTCAGCACCTTCGTGAAGCTCGCCGAGCGCTCCAAGCGCTACTCCTCTGCGCCGGACGAACGTCGCGCCTACGTCCGCGCGCGACGCAAGCAGGGCAAGCTCTGGCGTCAGCACGCGGCGGACCTCGCCTCACCCGCCGCCCTCAAGAACGCGGTCCGCGACGCAGACCTCGAGTCCCGCCAGAAGCTCTTCGACAAGCTCGCCCGAGAGGATCGCGAAGCGGCGCAGGAGGTCCGCCAGACCGAGATCGCGCTCCGCCAGGCCCTCGTGCGGCCCCTCGGCTACGCCGAGGCCTATCGCCGGATTCGTGGTGACCACAGCCTCTTCGAGGGCAAGAACACGGCCGCCCTCCTGCGGGAGAGCATGCCCTATGGCGAGGAGGAGGCGCTCACGGCTGACGTCAGCAAGTTCACGCGCTTGAGCGCAGAGATCAAGGAGAGCAAGCGGCCGAACTACTCCGAGCGTATGGGAGCCCTGAACGAGGCGATCGCCAAAGAAGCTGCCAAGCGCCGCGCGATCAGCCAGGCCAAGACGAACAAGCTGGCAGCCAACGCCCGGGCTAAGGCCAAGGCCAAGAAGCGACGCGGGCGGCGTCGCGGGATCACGCGCCGCGGCGAGCGGGTCGCGCCGCGCCCGAGCGGGGTCAGCATGGCGGCGGCGGAGCCTGCGCGCAGGTCGCGGGCTCGCAAGTCCGGCGCTCGCAAGTCAGGCGCTCGCAAGTCAGGCGCTCGCAAGTCAGGCGCTCGCAAGTCAGGGAACTCAAGGGGCTCCGCGCGCAAGTCAGGGAACTCAAGGGGCTCCGCGCGCAGCAAGGACAAGACGAACAGGGGCCGAGGCTCGTCGAGAGGCGCTCGCACGACTGGCCTGGCTGGGGCCCTCCGCTACTAGGCTCTGCCCCTCGACGGCCGGTGGCAGATTCTTGACCGCCAAGGACGCCAAGGACGCAGGCTCTCGCGAGCACGCGACTCCCTCTGATCTCTAGGGACTTCTCAGGGAGCTATCGCCCTGCGCCAGCTTCTTCCTCGGCGATCTTGGCGTCCTTGGCGGTTGGATCGATCGAGCAGGCCCGATCTCGGGTGGGGCCGTCCCCCAACCGTGAGGCACGCCCTAGCAGCGTGGGCTCTGCGGCTCAGTGCTCTGCCCCCAGCGAGCAGAGCGCCCGCAGCTGGCGCTCCAACGTCCACGTCGGACGTATTTGCTAGAATCCCACCCAAAAAAGCAATGGGGGGGCTGGGGGGCGCTCTTCGCAAGCGACATGCCTGCCCCCAAGCCGACCCTCGTTCTCGACTTAGCGCTGCAGTTCCGAATCGCAGCCAGGCCGCGACTTTTCTCCGCCGCCAGGAAAGATGGCTGCAACTTTCGCCGCCTTTCGTCAGTCTAAGGAGGCAGCACGCGGGGAGCGAAGACGGGTTGGTGGTCGTGGCGCGACGGGTTGGCAGGGGGATCGCGGTCCTCACAGTGGTGGGGCTCTGCCTGCCGCTCCTGTTTTGGATGTTCGGCGAGGGAGAGGCAAAACGTCCCCTCCCCCGCGAGGAGCAGAGCGCTCGAGCGCCCCTCGCCCGCCCCTTGGCCCAGGCCCCAGCGCCCTCCATGCCGAGCCCCGGCGAGTCGGCAGCCGCCGCTCCTGAGGACTCAGAGCAAGGGCGCCCGACACCACCTCGCGGCGGCGGGATCGGACCCGAGCCCGCCTGGAGCGACCCGGCGGTCTGGACAGGCCAGCTGCCGCCAGCCGCAACAGGAGCTGCCCCGATCTACACGGCTACGATCACAGGTCGAGTCGTCGATCCTGCCGGGCACCCGGTCCCGGGAGTCAAGATCAGCGGCGTCCTAGGCATGATCTCCTGCTGGGGAGGGCCCTCCCGAACCACCAGCGCCGACCAGCGCGCGGTCACGGGGCCCGACGGGCGCTTTCGCCTAGAGATCTCCTCCGAGCACCTCCTCCCCTCTCACCTCGGCCTCGCGCCCCCGGCTGAGACGGACCTCCTACCAAGCCAGGCTGAGATCCCCGACCTCGGGCAAGGTGACGCGCGAGACGTCGGCGACCTCCCCCTCGCCCAAGGGGGTCGGATCGAGGGTCACGTCAGCAACACCCTCGGACTCCCCCTCGCAGGTGTCCAGATCCGAACCCAGCAGGGCAGCCTCGCCCTCGATCGCGCCCTCGGCGGCTCGGTCGTGCTCGCGAACGACGCCTCCTGGGGCAGCGGCTTGTCACACACAAGCGCGATCCGAGGCCTGGAGCCCGTGAGCACAGCAGACGCGATCGTGTTCAGCAGCTCGAGCTCCAACGCCTTCCGCGGCGGGCTGGTCCTCTCCAGCGAGGAGCTCGGGCCGACCACGAGGTCCAGAGCTGACGGATCGTTCACGCTCCACGCTGTCCCTCCTGGCAACCACACCCTCGTCGCCCTCCTCCGCCCCTACTCAGTGTCTCGTCGCGACGCAATCGCGGTCCGAGCAGGCGCGACCACCCGCGGCGTGCGGCTCAGCCTCGCCCCGGGCCTGGTCCTCGAGGTCGAGGTCCTCGACTCGCGCGGACGCCCGATCCCTCGAGCCGCGGTCACGGGGACCGACGACGAGGGAGCTTCTTTCGTCACGCTCACCGACGCTCAGGGAGTCGCGACCTCGCCTCCCCTCACGAGCCGCCGCTTCGACGTCCAGGTCACGGCCGCGGGACAGCGAAGCACCTCGAGCGCGCTCACAGCTCCCGCCGGATCCAAACGCTTCAGGCTCCGCGTGACCATGGGCAGCGCCAGCGAGATCCGCTTTCGGACCCCAGCGGAGGGGTCGATCCTCCAGCCGGCCTCGGTGTTCGCGATTCGTCGCGGCACGAGTGTGTGGGTCAGCCCCGAGCAAGAGGGGAACACCTACTCGTTCCGCGAGCTGCCTCCCGGTCGCTACGACGTCCTAGGAAACGGCCCCAAGGGCTTGCTGACCTTGGCTCAGGACGTCAGGGTCCGAGGAGACGATCGGGTCGACCTCGGTCTCCTCACGCCGACTCCCACAGAGCCGCTGCGAGTGCGGGTCCTCGACGCCAAGGGGCTGCCGATCCCGGGCGCGACCCTCGAGCCCCTCGGCGCCCCCCTCGGCGCCCCCTCCACGGACGAGAGTGGCCTGGCCCTCCTGAACCTCTGGCCAGGAGAGCACCCTCACCGCGTGGTGGCCCATGGCCACGCCGAGGCGACCCACGTGTTTAGCGGAAGCGGCGAGCAGGTCGTTCGCCTCGCCCCCGCGACCACCTTCCTCAGGGTCAACGCGGCCAGGGTCCTTGACGACCAGGGCGCGTTGCGAGCCCGCCAACTGACCCTCCGCCGCCCAGGAGCCTCGCCGATCTCGATCACCTTCCTCGACCAGGCCCAGGTGCCCCTCCCTGCCCCTGGCCGCTACGCCGTCGACATAGACGACCACGCCTGCGGCGAGGTCGAGGTCAAGGCTGGCCAGACCCTCGAGTTCACCGCGCCCGAGCCGCAGGCAGTCGAGGTCGAGCTGACCCTCCTCAGCGCCGAGGGCCGGGCCGTCGTGGGCGCCGAGGTCACCCTGACCTCCGGCGACCCCCGACCGGGCTCGACCCAAGACGCGCTCTTCAGCCCCGTCACGGCGCCGATCGCCCACACCAACGCCCGAGGCGTCGCCAAGGTGACCCTAGAGCGCGGAGCCGCGATCCAAGAGGTGTTCGCCCAGGTGGTCTCGGAGGGCAAGACCCTCGTCTTTCCCCTCTCCTTGCCCGCCGAGAGCCGCCTCACCCGGACCCTCCAGTTCCCGCGCAGCTCGAGCGCGACCCTCGAGGTCGACGCCGGCGGCCTCGGCCAGCCCGGGAGCCTCGTGGAGCTCAAGCCGCTGACCGCGGTCAGCGCTCGGACCCAGGTCGCCTCCCTCGACGCCAACGGGCGAGTGGTCTTTCAAGGCGTCCTTCCTGGACGTTACCGGGTCACGCTCTTCGCTGACGAGGCTCAGACCTCTCGAGAGGTCGAGGTCACCGGCGCGGGCGCCGAGGTCACCCTCGGAAGCTCCTAGCGCTGAACCGTGCCCGTGCCCGTAAGGCTGGTACAGAGCCCGCGCCCGACCGTCCCTGAGGACGGGGTCGCGGGCAGCCCCCGCGACCCGTTCAGCGCCCCTCGAGTTAGCGAGATCGAACTCTCGTCTCGACAGGGGCTTGGAGGTTAAGCAGATCTTCGCTCTCATAGCGCCGGGCTTGCGCGAGCCCATACGAGGGCGGCTGAGTGGCGAATCCACACTCCCCCAGACTCCAGCGCGCTGCGGGACTGGCGGCGCTGGTCTGCGTGGCCTGCACCCTCCCGGCCCTGCTTCACCTCGTCGGCCCGGAGCCCTCGAAGGGGGCCAGCGAAGGCCCCGGCCTCTCCTCACCGGCCGTCCCCTCACCGGCCGCCTCCTCTTCGACCGTCCCTTCTTCGGCCACCGCCTCGCGCAGCCAAGAGTTGGCGGCACCGCCAGGCCTCAGCAGGACGCCGGGCCTCACGCCCTCCGCCACCGGCAGCAACTCCGCCACGGTCCAAAGCGCGGTACTTCCCGGTCCGGCCCTGGCTTCTTTCCGGGGTCGCGTCCTCGGCCCTACTGGAGAGCCCGTCCCCGGGGTCATGCTCAGCTTCGTGAGCCCACTGGACAGCGCCCTCACCGAATGCCTCACGTCCCCCTCCGGGACCTTCGGGCTCAAGACCGTGCCCAGCCCCGAGCTCAGGTGGCAGCTGACCTTGTCGCCCCCGCCTGCGACGGGCCTGCTCGCCCGCGAGCAGGCCTTCGAGCGCACTCGTCCCCTCGGAGTCCATGACCTAGGCGACCTCCGCCTAGAGCAAGGCTGGAACCTCTCAGGTGTCGTCGTGGGACCCGCAGGCGACCCTCGAGCGGGGGTCAGCGTTCGCCTCCAAGACCGCTCGAGCCAAATCGACCGCTCCCTCCGCTCGTCTTCTGCGTGCTTTCGCCTCTCCGCGCCAGAAGACTCTACTCAGGCGACCTTTGAGTTCCTCGAGCCCGACCTTCTGCTTGCGCGGACTGTCACGGCCAAGGACGGGACCTTTAGGTTGCATGCGGTCGAGGGGAGGGCACAGGTCCTCGTGGCGGAGCGCGGGACCTGGCGCGCGCGCCTCAACATTAGGCCGCGGGCAGACGCTGAGGGGCTGCGCCTCGTCCTCGACGAGGGCTTTGCCCTCGAGGCCCTCGTCCGCGACGAGCGAGGCGACCCGATCGCGGGCGCTCGCGTCGAGGCCAAGGGAGCAGAAGGAGACTCTTCCCTAGCCGTCAGCGACGCCGAGGGGAGGGCCCTTCTCCCTCCCGTCTCGGGCAACAGGTGCGAGATCTTCGCCAGCGCCCCGGGACGACGGTCCGTGCATGCCTCGAGCGAAAGGGGCCAGGCTCTGGGGCGGACACAGATCACGTTGACCTTCGGGGCTGTGTCCACCCTGCGTGGAGACTGCGCCGAGGCTGGCCTGATCTGGGCGCGCGCTCGCGCGGGCTCCCCATATGTCCTCGCAGACCGCGGGGACATGGGCCTCATAGAGGCGGGCATGGCCCGAATAGACCCTGTGGGCCCCTTCGTCTTCTCCCAACTCGCGCCCGGAGTCTACGACCTCCTTCTCAAGCGACCCGACGATCGCTGGGCCCTGCTCGCGGAGCGCGTCCGAGTCGAGGCGCGAGGCGAGCGAGACCTCGGGGACCTGACCCCAAAGAGCTTGGCTCCGCTTCGCCTGCGCGTCCTCTCCGCTGAGGGCGACCCCGTCAGGGGCGCTCTCCTCCGCGGACTTCGTGGCATGCCCGAGGCCAAGACAGACGGCGAGGGACGCTGCGAGCTCGCTCTCCTGCCCGGCGAGCACGACTACGCCTTGTGGGAGCCTGACACCCCCTGGGGCGAGGGCCCGATTCTGGTCAAGACCCCCCTGACCCTGAGAGGAGGCCTGGGCATGCCGCGTGAACGGACGGTGCGCCTTCGCGTAGCGGGCGCGCACCTCCGTGTTCACACGCCTAAGCTCACCCCTACGCCTGAGGACGCGCATTCGATCTCGGTGTTCCTGGACGAGGGGCAACTCGAGCAGGTCTGCGAGGTCTCTCGCTCCGGCCTGGTCGAGATCCCCCTGGCCCGCGGCGGCCGCTACCGCGTCACGGTCGACGGCTTCGCCATGGGCCACGTCGAGGTCCCCCAGGGTGGGGTCAGCGAGGTGCAGTTCAAGGTCCACCTGACCCCGATCGAGGTCCAAGTCCTCGACGACGCCGGTCAACCCCTGGAGGGACTGGAGGTGAACGTCGAGCGAGCGCTAGCCCCGCTCGAGCGACCGGCGCTGCTCGCCCCCGCAGAGCGCTGGACAGACTCTCAGGGCAGGGCTCGCTCTCGCCTCTACCTCGGCAAGGGGCGGAGGGCGATCAAGGCGACGGTGATCAGAAACGGCCGCAAGAGGACCTATCGCATTCCAGTCCTTGGCCGACGTATCGAAGCGACGGTCCGCTGGGAGGCCCTCGCCTCGCGAGGCCTGACCCTCTCCGTCCCTGCCGGAGAGCCGGGCGAGACTCTGCACCTGATCCCGCTCGAGGGACCAGCAAACGAGGCCCAGACCTTGGTCCTCGACGCTCAGAACCGCGCCGTGTTCCCCAGCCTCGCGGTAGGGACCTATCGCGCACGCCTCGAGGAGCGATCCTTCTCCGAGCACATCCTGATCCCCTCGGGCACGGGCCCGATCCGCCTGACCCTCCAGGGGCGCGGCGCTGCCTCAGTCCCCTAAACGGATAGACTCGGGGTCCTATGGGACTTCGCGGCCTCACCCTCCTCACCTTCGCGGCGCTCGGTCTAGGGCTGACGGCAGGCTGCTCGGTCATGCACTTCCCCGAGACCGAGCGCCTCTATCACGACCTGCCCCCCGAAATGGGCTACCGCTTCGAGAACCTGCGGAGCAGCGTCGCCAACACCAACTCGCTCGTGGTCTGCGTGAGCTTCTCGGGAGGAGGCGCGCGAGCCGGCGCCATGGCCTACGGCGTCGTGCGCGCCCTCGCCGAGACCCAACTCGACGGCGGCGACCGGTCCCTGCTGGACGAAGTGGACGTGATCTCGGCGGCCTCAGGTGGCGCCTTTCCCGCCGCCTACCTCGCCGCCTTCGGACCGCGGGCCTTCCTGAACGACTTCCGCGAGGAGGTCCTGTTCCGGGACCTCGGCATGCTGACCTTCTGGCGCGTCGCCCTCTGCCCCTACCACTTGGTCCGGATCTGCTCGCCCTGGTTCAACCGGAGCGAGGTCGCGGAGGAGCTCTACGAGGGGATCTTCGGGACCAAGACCTACGCCGACCTCCACCGCCAGGGGCGCCCCTTCGTGGTCCTCAACGCCACGGACATGGCCCGCGGGACCCGCTTCGAGTTCACCCAAGACCAGTTCGACGGCCTCCGGACCTCCCTCGGCCGCCTCCCCCTGGCCCGGGCCCTCGCGGCCTCTTCGGCCTTTCCGGTCCTCCTGACGCCCGTCGCCTTTCAGGACCACACCCGTGAGGACTCCGAGCGCTACGTCCACCTGATCGACGGCGGGATCGTGGACAACCTGGGCCTGGGCCACGTTCTCGACTCCTACCAGCGCGGCGCCGTGCGCCGCATGATCCGAGCGGGCGAGGTCGGGACCCTGGTGTTCGTCGTGGTCAACGCCCGCAACCGGCCCCTCGACGAGCTGAGCGAGTCGCCCCAGGCTCCCGGGGCGATCAGCGTCCTCTCCTATGGCCTCGGGGCCGCGATCGATCGCCAGAACGACGCCCAGCTCGAGTTCCTCCGCGAGCTGGTCCGCGAGGAGTCCTCCCGCCCCAACGCTCCGCGGATTCACCTGGTGGAGGTCGACCTCAAGGACCTGGTGAACCCCGCGCGTCGCTCACGCCTCCTCGGCGTGGCGACGACCTTCGGCCTCGACGAGGAGGTCGTAGACGAGCTGGCCGACGCCAGCTCCCAGCTCCTGCGCCAGAACCCCTCCTTCGTCGAGCTCCTGGAGGTCCTGCGCTAGTGCAGCTCCCCTTCGCTCACCTAAACCTACGCTACAACCCCTTCGGGGAGCTCCCCCTCGACGCTCGCCCGGCCCTCGCGATCCTCGACCCCGAGCCCTACCTGCGGTTCCTGAAAGAGCCCCGCGCCGCGCTCCAGTTCATGGGCGACAAAGGTCGTGGCAAGACGACTCACCTCCTCACCCTCCGGGCCCTGGAGCCGGGCCCCTACCTTCACCTCCCTGAGGAGGGGCCTCTCCCGCAGGTCCCCCTCTCTGAGCCGCTCCTCTACCTCGACGAGACCCAGCGCCTCCCGCGCCGAGTCCGCAAGGCGCTCTACCGAGGCCCCTCGCGCTTGGTCCTCGGTGCCCACGAGGACCACGCCGCGGAGCTGCGCCGCTCCGGTCGTCCAGTCACGACGGTTCAGGTCGGCGCCAGCCTGACAGCTGCGCGCCTAGCCCTGATCGTCGAGCGTCGGATCGAAGCCGCGCGACGCGCCCCAGGCCCCGTTCCTGAGATCCCGCCGCCTGCCCTCGAGGCCCTCCTGGCCCGCTTCGGAGACGACCTCCGGGCCATCGAACACCACCTCTACGAGCGCGTTCAAGCCCTCGAGGAGCCCTGCCATGTCCAAGTGTGAGCTCACGATCGTCGTCGACGACGACCGGATGGAGTTTCAGATCGGCGACACCGTGACTGGCTACCTCCAGGTCCGCGTCGACTCGAACTGCCGCTGCGACGGGTTGACCCTGACGCAGGAGTGGTCGACCCACGGCAAGGGGAACCGCGCCAGCGGTGGCGAGCAAGTCCTGCGGCTCTACCGCGGCGAGTGGCAGGCCGGCGAGGCCCACTCCTACCCCTTCGAGTTCACGATCCCCGAGGGACCCGTGACCTATCACGGGCACTACTTGAACGTGGACCACTACCTCCGAGCCGTGGCGGATATCCCCTGGGCCTTCGACCCCAAGGCCGAGCGTGAGCTCCTGGTCCGCCCCTCCGACATGGCGTCCTCCGCGGACGATAAGCCGAAGATTTTCGGCGCGCCTGTCGAGGCGGCCGCCGTCGCGGTCCCGCCGATCTACATAGGCATGTTCGGCTGCATGTTCATGCTCCCGGGCCTCGCCTTCGCGGCCGGCGGGATCTACAACGTCGTCGGCGGCGACAGCGGCGGGATAGTCATGGCCCTGTTCGGGAGCGTGTTCGCGCTCGTCGGCGGAGGGGTGCTCTTCATGGGCCTGCGGAACTCGCTGGCCGAGCGCAAGCTGGGGCCGGTCATGCCCTCGGTCACGCCTCCTGTCGCGCCTCCAGGGACGAAGCTCGCCCTCGGGCTGGACTTCAACCCGCGCTCCGAGGCCCGCCTGAACGAGATCACCGCCACCCTCAAGGGCTACGAGAGCGTCACCAGCGGCTCAGGCACCAACACCACGACCCACGTCCACACCCTCCACGAGGAGAAGATCGTCCTCCGCGGAAACGGGCGCCTCTTCGCTCGCGAAGCGCAGGAGCTAGCCGGAAGCGTGACGCTGCCGGCAGACGCCGCCCCCAGCTTCGAGGCCTCGGACAACCACCTGATCTGGAAGGTCGACTTCCACATAGACATTGCGGCCTGGCCCGACTGGACCGCCTCGACAACGATCCAGGTCCCAGCGCTTCCTGACGGCAAGGGCTAGCCCGCTCCGATGGCGTCAAGCTCGATCAAGATCGAGCGCGCCAGCGCACTCTGCTGAGCAACCCCCGCCAGTACCTCCCGGCCCTGCTGAAAGGCCCGCAAGGAGAGCGCTTGCCAGACCCGCCAGTCTTCGTAGGACGTTTCGCCCTCTTCGAGGAGCACCTCGTCCGCGTCGTCACAAGAGTGCTCCGGCCAGAGCGCTAGCGGAATCTTGAAGTCCAGTTTCGCCACGTCGGGCAATGGTCGCTCGGCCTGGAATGCGACTGCCCGAAACACATGGCTGAGCAGCGCTAGGAGCTCCTGCAGATCGGGCGTATCGGGATCTCCCGCTAGCTCTAGGAGGAACGGAATCGCATAGGGCGTCGCCTGCTCGACCCCGTCTTGGTGCTCAAGGGTCCTCACCAGGGACGCCCGCGCCTCCTGGCGCACTCTCGGGTTCTCGTGCCTTAGGGCTCGAAGCCAGTCGGGGTAGTCCGTCGCCCTGCCGTGACAGTGCATGAGACGGTTCCAGGGGATCTGATCGAGATCTCGCATGTCAGCCCAAGCTTCACATGCACCCCTCCGGAACGCAGCAGGGGAGAGCTCGCGCGCTGCCCCGCCCGGTCACGGGCGGCGGCGAGCTGCGAGGCTCTCCCCTGGGAAGCGGTCGGCTAGCGCTCTAGCCGAGTCGGGTCCGAATGCCCTCGGTCTGCTCCTCGAGGATCTCGAGGATGTTGTCGAAGAGGAGGTCGGCCGAAGCGCCGCCCAGAGCCGGGTTCCGGACCTCCACGCCGAACTTGGCCTGGTGGAGGTTGGTCCGCAGCTGCTCGGGGCTGATGTGGTACTTCCGGCAGAGGGGCTGGTAGACGTCGGGGATCGCGAGCAGATCGAAGCTGTCCCAGAACCGACGACGGACCGTGATCTTGCAGGGAGGTCCACCCGAGCCGGGCTGGATCTCGAACTGCCGCGAACGACGGCCGTTCTTGCGGCTGCCCTTGATCGCCGTCACGCGCGCGGCGATTCCGCGCGAGCGGAGCGCCTCGACGAGGCCGTCGGGGGTCGGAGCTTCGCCCTCGACCGCCCAGACCTTCTCGCTGGAGTCGGTGAACACCCGACCGTCAGCGAAGCCGATCTCGTTCTCGCCCACGAGCTCGCTCGAGACGGTCAGAGACTGAGGCTTCTCGAGATAGGGAGCGATCTCCTCGAAGGGCTCCTCGGGCCGCTGGTGCCCAGGCGTCGTCGCCCTCTCGGTGTGTTTGATCACGACGGTCGTGCCGTCCAGCGTGTACTGAATCGATTTGCGTCCGAGGATTCGGCACACGGTGTCGACATGCCGCGGTGGAATGTCGAGGTTTCCGGCAGCGCTGTAGCGATAGCCCACGTCACTTCCTTCCTAGGCCGGGTGTCCCGGCGGTGTTTTCCTTCCAAAGGGCACGTCCCCGCGCCCAATGATCCTTCTTTGAAGTCCCGGTCCCTTCCATGAACCGGGGCTCCTGCTGTCCTTCGACTAAGAGCCCAGCTGCGCTTCCAGTTCGGTAATGCGCGTCTGGTACTCCTCTTCTTGGGCCAGCATGTCTTCGTTGATCTCCTCCAAGTCACGGAGGAGGCTCGCGTTGTCTTCTTCCAGGGTCGCGATCCGCGCCTGGAGTTGGGCGTCGTCGCCGCCGCCTGCGGGAGCGGCCGCGCGGGCGGCCTCCAGCTCGGCCTGGGCGCTGGCGAGGGCGGCTTGGGCCGCCGCTAGCTCGGCGCTCTGGTCGGGGCCCGCGGGGAGGGCGCCGCTCTCTTCAGAGCGAGCCTCGGCCACGGCCAGTTTGTCCTGGAGGGACGTGTTCTGCTTCTCGAGGGCCGCGTTCTGCTCTTCGAGCTTGGCGAGGGAGTTACGCAGCGCGATC